>ERZ1032924.18-NODE-18-length-34575-cov-7.061501_pt1 | contig 34575 bp, 26 predicted proteins | sample MGYA00516956_ERZ1032924 | MGnify/ENA primary metagenome ERZ1032924 (study PRJEB33719, sample SAMN04262513) | wastewater metagenome | biome: rural village; feature: composting latrine chamber; material: composting feces with ash | place: El Salvador | collected... | reverse complement strand
TAACATACGTATTAAGGACCGGGAAGCAAATTAAGGACAGGGAAGCACGTTAGGTACAGGAAGTGTGCCGTTCATTGGCGCCAGGCAGGTTGGCAGACACCGCGGGGAGTGTCGATGTGAGCAAAATTGTGGCGTATAACGGTTAATCTGGCCGAAAACCAGTGCGACACGCCCGTTTCTATCCAAAACTTAGCCTTTTGAAGACTAAAGCACTTGACACGGTTAGAGTTACACAGATGTAATTAGACGAACCTGGCCTGGCAGATGATGGAGCGAAGATATGTGGAACATTTTCGGAGAAGGTGAAATTGTCTTCACCCCGGCTTCCGAAGTGGACCGCACAGTAGACGTTTTCGATGGCCCCTTGGCCTGGCAGCACCAAGCGCTTTGTGCGCAGACAGACCCGGAGGCGTTTTTCCCTGAGAAGGGCGGGTCCACTCGGGAAGCTAAAAGCATCTGCGCCACGTGCGAAGTTCGTGCTGAGTGCCTCGAGTATGCGCTGGGCAATGATGAGCGTTTCGGTATATGGGGCGGCCTCTCAGAAAGAGAACGGCGGCGCCTTCGGCGTTCGGCTTCTTAGTTGACGTGTTGTGACTTCTGATCACGCTCGGCAAGCCTCGAACGACGTCGCGCGGTCACCCGGCGGCGATGTCGTAGCAGTCGTTGTATTACCCCCCGATCAGTCCGCTTTGACGGAGGACTCAAAAGCTGCGATCAGGTCTGTTTTGGCCCAAACCGTTCTCCCCGGGGCGGTCTTGGTTGTCAGTACCGGCCCCACACCTTTGCGTGGCTTGGAAGACTCAGACATCGACGGCGCGTCGATGCGTCAGGTTCACGCGCCGAAAGCGAAGAACCTCGGTCAGGCCGTAGCGGCGGCTCTTGCAACTCACAAGGGAAGGCAGGAATGCCGGTGGATCTGGGTGGTCCACGACGACATGGTTGCAGAACCAGACGCACTGGGGCGAATGCTGGAGTCGGGTCGGATCTCCCTGAGCGTAGGAGCGGTCGGGCCAAAGCAGGTTGACTACGATGACCCGGAACGCATCCTCGAAATCGGAATCAAAGCGACCCGCACGGCACGTAGGACCGAGCTAGTTGAACCAGATGAGATAGACCAAGGACAACACGATGATGTTGAAGATGTCCTAGCGGTCGGCACAGCCGGAATGCTAATCCGAAAATCGGCGTGGGACACGGTTGGCGGGTTTGACCCCTCACTTGGCCCATTCGGAGACGGCTTAGAGTTCGGCAGGCGCCTGTGGCGGTCAGGATTCAGAGTGATCGCTGAGCCGAAGGCAGTGGTGCGGCACCGGCAAACCTCGTACAGCCATGACAGCCGAGGAATCAGAAGTTTTGGTGGCCGGAGAGGGGCACAACTCTACAACTGGGTGTTGACGGTCCCGACACTTCTCCTGTTCCCACTGATGGTCTGGCTCCCGATTTGGTCCGTGGTTCGTAGCGGCGGACGGTTGCTGACCCGTCAACCTCGGCTCGCGGTTGCGGAGATCTACGCATATGGAACCGTGGTTAAACGAACTCCGGGAGCGTTCCGGCAGAGAAGAAAGATTGCCGCTGTTGCGACCGTTCCAAAAGCGACACTAGGAAAACTTGAAGTTCAACCGGGGGTTATCTCTGGCGGCAAACGTCACCGCAAGAAGGTCCTGACAAGGGGACAGACAGACGCCGTGGCACTCGACACTGCGGCGCTTGCCACCTATCGCAGACACCGCTATGTCTCCGCGGGAACCCTCGCCGCGCTGGTACTAGTGACCATCGTGGTAAGCATCTTCCTCTGGTCTCCGTTCCGGGCGGGCATCCAGGGTGGCTCATGGGGGCTCTTGCCCGACTCATGGTTGACGCTGGTGGATCAAGCCTGGAGCGGGTGGCAGGTAAGTGGTGACGGGGCCGTTGGGCCTGCCGCTACGGAGCTCCTGCCGCTGACGCTACTTTCTGCTCCCTTCGCCCTGGTGGGGATGGTTCCGTCCACGTTCTCCATGGCGTTGCTGTTTTCGGCTCTGCCCCTGGCGGTTCTTGGTGGATGGCTCGCTGCCAGCGTCTTTACGCGTTCCGTTGCGGTCAGGGCTGCTTTGGCGGCCACGTGGTCAGCGACGGGCGTGGCTTGGGTTGCGCTGGCAGCCGGCAACCTGGGCATCGTTATGGCATACCTCGCGCTCCCGGTCTTGTTTGTTGGACTATGGCGAGGGTTCCGCAGAATACCGTCGATTAGAGCCGAGTCTGTTGACGACGTGGTCTTCGTTGATCAACCGGACAGATTCGCCTGGCTGGGGTTGGCTGGTTTGGCGCTATTGGTTATAGCGCCAAGCAGTCCCGTCATGGTTGTTATCGCTCTGCTTGCGGCAGTGCTGATGGCAAGCCTCCCACTGGAGCATGACCCGTACGTCAAAGCGCAGCCCCTGGGAGCCTTGGCGAAAGTGGCGGGCGTTGCGGTTGTCATCATTCCTTCGTGTGTTTGGATGACCCCGGCATTCTTAGCGCGGGTGGCCGGCGCTCTTTCAGGCGGCCTTGTCCGCGATGGCGCGGGTGGCGTGTACTCGGCGACAGATTTTTGGGACTGGTTCCTTGGAGCCCAGTTGGCCGGCGGTGCGCCCACTTGGTGGCAGTTCTTGTCCGGGTATTCCTCGGACCCCTCGCTATTTGGTCCATCTGGTGGCGGCGCATGGCCGCTTGTGTGGCTGATTCTGGCTCTTTCCTCTGGAGCTTGGCTGGTTTTGTGGGCGGTCGGTGCCCTCGCCTACAGGTCGTTTCGCCCCGGTTCGGCACGCCGGTGGACTCGCACCTCCGTTTTCTTCCTGTCAGCGCTGCTGTTTTGGGTTGTCGCCCTGATAGAGCCAGCAGGTACTGGTTACCCGGCGATCCTGGTAGCGGCGGGTTCACTTTCTTTGATTTGGGCAGTGGCGACAGCCCTTCCCAAAGTCAGGTTGCGGGGCATCCGGTCGCCTGCGGATATGTCTTCTCAAAAATCTGCGGGTGTCCGAGGAACGCTGGCAGGGCTCGCTTTGGTGGCGGCGTCCGCAACGTTGGCCGCGGGTGCCGTCCTGGGAGGCGTCGGCCCCTTTTCTTCAATGCTTCACCAACAGGACCAAGGCGATTCAGTCCGGGGGAGCACACTGGCGATCGAGCCTACTGCCGAGAGCGGATTTCCTTTGACGGGCAAAGAAGCGCAGACGGGCCCTCGGGCAGCCCGAGTGCTAGCACTGAGCGCAGAAGGTGGCTCCGTGAACGCCACTGTCCTTCGCGGTCCGGGGCTGCAGCTCAGCGACATTTTGTCAGGGGCACCGGAAGTTGAATCAGAGAACGCGTCGGCAGTCGAAACATCCCAGATCGACCTTGCCACGGCTGTCGGCGGACTTGTGACCGGAATGTCGGACAACCCCGCACAGGTGCTGTCCGAGCACGCTGTTGACATCATTCTGCTTGATCCCGGCACGGAAAACTACGACGAATACGCCAACCAGTTTGATGCGACCGAAGGGCTGGAACGCATCGGCTCCGTCGATGCGGGAACGATGTGGCGGGTGCGTTGGGAAGGGGCGGCGCCGTCCCGCGTGACGTTGCGCGATGACGCGGGACAAGTCGACATTATCGACTCGGGGCCTGTGAACGTGGAACAAAAAGTATTAGTTGACTCCCCAAAGGTTCTGGTCCTTGCTGAGACCGCAGATCCGTACTGGGTTGCCAGGTTCCAGGGCACTGTCCTCTCCACTGTCAGTGATGACAGATTCCCGTGGCAACAGACCTGGCAGGTGCCCGAAGGTGAAGGCAAACTGACGATTCGGTACCAGCCGCCCTACCTCGGCTGGTGGAATGCCGTATCGGGGCTTGCGGTGTTGGCCCTGGTCTCCTCGGCCATCCCTTGGCGCTACCGGAGGCCGGAACGGGTGCGTGTGCAGGGGGACGCCGATGCCTAAGAGATCGATTCCTAAGGGGATGCGTTACGCCACTCTATCCGCGCTGTTGCTGGGCCTGGGAGGCGTAGGAGCATGGGCGGCGGCAGATCAAAGGGAAGCCGACACAGACCAACCATCAGTGCAGGCGCCGGAAGCTGTTTCAGTGAGCGTCGATCAGGGGAGCGTGACCTATGTCTGCCCGCCAGGTGTTATTGATCCGCAAGATCTGTCCGTCTCTTTGAATGTCTCCGGGCCTTTCCCCACAGCCAGCGGAGAGGCACAGAGACTCGACGGCGGGGGCGTAGCCCTGGAAGTTGATCCAGACGCTGATGCTGGAGGCGCCTCATTCGTTGCCGCAGGGCAGGTCTCAGGTGACCTCGCGTCTTACCTCCTGGCGGGTTGCCAGTTGCCTTCCCGCGAAGCGTTGCTGCCTGCGGGGTCGACGCAGGTTGGCGAGGATACCGTTCTGATCCTGTCGAATCCGAGCACAAAACCTGTCACAGCCAGCGTGCAGGTGCTTTCCTCAATTGGGGCCGTGTTGGACGCCCCTCAGGAGGTTGTGGTTCCTGCCGGTTCGACGTTTTCGGTGCTCCCGGCCATTTGGGCGCCTTTGGAATCCCGCATCGCCTTGTTGGTGCAGTCTGATGGCCAAGGGGTAGCCGCGTGGCTCCAATCCTCTGGGTTGGAGGGGGAAGTTCCAATTGGGCTGGGACGTCTGGGCGCGCAGTCTTTGTCAGAGACGATCTCGATCATCGGTATTGATTCCGGCCAGGACAATACGCTGCGCCTCGTGAACATGGGGACTTCCCCTGCTGAGATGTCGATCCAGCTCTTGACTGATCACGGAAAAACTCCGCTTGCGGGCGTCGAGGGCCTGGTCGTGGAGGCTCACGGCGTTTTCGACGTGGCGCTTGGAGATCTCCCGACCAGCGCCTATGGGCTCCTGGTGGAGTCTGAGGAACCGATTGCTGCAGCGATCAGAGCAGTGTCAGAAGGACAGCCATTTCCCGAGGATGAGACCTTGAACGTCTCCCTGCGTAATCTCATCGGGGGTGCGGACGCCGTGGAATCGGTGACGGTCCCCGGAGCAGATATCTTGGCTGAGGCGGCAAATGCTCTCGGGTTCGCACTGGTGAGAAGTGACGTTATTATCGCCAATCTTGAAGATCGGGCCATAAGCGTTCAAGTGGGGGACGAGGTGGTCCTGTTGGATCCCGGTACCTCGTACACCGCGGCACTGCCGGCGACACAGACACTGATCCTCCAAGGGGAAGAAAGCGCGATGATCCGCGCAGCGCTGATCGTAGAAGCCGAAGCTGATTCGGGAGTGTTCCGTTCGGTTGTCCCACTTGAAGAAGAGACCCTGGGAAGCGCGCAGCTAGAAGTAGTGGTGTTCCCGCAGCACTAACCGATTTCGCCGAGGAGGTCCTGCGGGCTCACGTCAAGGACTTCCGAGATGCGGTGCGCCAGTATCGTGATCACTGCAGCGGGGACCGTGTCCGTGCTGGCCCTTTGCAGAATCGGTAGCCGGTAAAGCACGATGCGGTCTTTCAGGCCCCGGCGTGGGTCACGGGGGAATGTTCGGGCCAGGCTCACATCGCTGCTTTCCCAGTCTGCTGGATCTGATGGGGGCACCTCTTCCACCCCAAACTCGATTGTTTCCACGGCTGGGCACCGTGAGGAGAGAACGGTTATGGCGTCTTGAGCGAGCAGATAGAAATCTTCCCGTCGTGTCCTCCAAGCCGGTAGGGACGGGAAAAACACGGGGCCCCGCACCCCTCGTCCATGTCGGTCATGCCGGCGGTGTGTTGGAGGAGTCGTGCCAAGACGAGTGCCCGCTTTTTCCAGTGCCGCGGCCCGCATCCGATCGGTACCGTAGAAACCCGCGGAGTCTTGCGAAGACGTCATAGCCTAACTCTAGCGTCGGTCCCCGAAGTTCCTCTCTTCGCGGGTACGATGAGTGCCGTCAAGAGGAGAGGATGGGTGCGGTGAGACAGTGTTCTAAACCTGCGTGTTCGAAGACAGCGGTCGCAACCCTCACGTACAACTACAGGGATTCGACGGCAGTTTTGGGGCCACTTTCCGCCAGCGCTGATCCGCATGCCTTTGACCTTTGTGAGTCACATGCTGATTCCCTCACCGTGCCACGCGGTTGGGAAGTAGTGCGGCTGCAAACAGAATTCGAACCGGCGCCACCGTCAGCGGATGACCTTCTGGCCCTGGTCGAAGCGATTCGTGAAGTGGCGGGGAAACCGGAGGCCCCCGAGCCGTCGGGGTTTACTTCAACCTCCCGTATGCCTGGCCGGGCACGCGGGCCGGAGGAAGACCCTGCCTCGAAATATGCTCCACTTCGCCGGCGCGAACATTTCACTGTCGTCACGGGCGACGCAGAACCGGATTCCCCACCCCGGCGCGTCCCCGAAGAAGGGTCGTTTGGTCGGGACACTTAAACGACCAAGCTCACTTGGCTAACCCGTCAACGACCCGCTTGGTTCTGCTGCAACGCGGAGTACAGGACAGGGCCTAGGTTTTCTGACCGCATCCTCTCATCCACGTACATGAGGGTGGAGTACGCGGCAGATACCGGTTGCGCCAACCCACTTAGAGCCGCCAACAAAACTGTTGTGACGACGATTCCAACCCAAGCCGGGGCGAAACTGGTAATCAGCACTGTCGCCACACTGATAACTCCGCCCAGTAGCGACATCACGATTCCCATGATGATGCCCAACAGCAGGTACCGTCCAAGGAGTCGCCACACGGCTCCACGGGTTAGGTCCCAAGATCGTCGCACGGCCATCATCACTGGAGTGTCCTCGACCACCACAATCATGGTGGCAAACGAAAGACGCAACCCAACCCAGATAACGAACGGGATCACTGCAATGAGTAGCAGAATGCCCACGAAGATCAGAATGCCCCAAAGAGGCGTCACGAGGGATGCGAAGATGAAAGGAACCGCGACCACCGCTAACGCAGCCAACCCTAAACCGACCATGATCAGCCACACCAGAATTGCTGTCAGGATCATGCGGCCAAAGCGTGGCCGCAACTGTTGCCATGTCTGAGAAAGATCAAGGTTTACCGCGACCACCGCGTTGGTCACGGAAAGCGCCAGCACCCCGGTTACAAAGAGCGCGGCCACCGACTGCAGCAAACTTAGTCCAAGTTGGGCCAGAGAAACCTGGTAGAGGCTTTCGTACTCTGACAGGAGTTCGTATAGGTCCGGGTCGGAGAGGTACGCGGAAGTCAGCTCCCAACCTCCCCACGCATTGATGACCACGCCGTTGATAGCGGCACCTAGGATCCCCACTATCACCATCACCGTGATCGAAACTGTGAACATGACTTTTGGGTTTGAGCGGATGGCAGCAAACGTGCCCTCGAACAACTCTCCCAAGTTCAGCGGGCGGAAAGGAATCACTGGAGGCCGATACTGCGGCTGTTGCCAGGGTCCAGGTCCTCCTGGTTGCTGGTCTCCCGGGCGTCCTTGCCAGGGCGGAACATTAGGGTTCCACTCCCCCCACGGAGAAGACTGTGTCGAATCGTGATCCGACGGATTTGGGCCACTCGAAGACCATGGTGGGGGTTGCTGCGAATTCATGACACTATTGTCTCCCCAAAACCGCGCATTGGTCCATCCTGCGGAGTCTGCCGCTCTTCTTGGCGCCCGTTGCGCCTGCTTCACGTGACAGAGTCGGGAGATCATGGCAACATCGGAACATGCCCTCAAGAATTCTTGTCGTCGAAGATGATGTACGTCTCGCAGAGATGATCGGAATCGTTCTGCGTGAAGAAGGCTACGAAGTTTTTGCCTGCTATGACGGGAACGAAGCGATGAGCGCGTTCCAGCGACACGATCCGAATCTGGTTCTTCTGGATGTCATGCTTCCCGGAAAGAACGGGTTCGAAATCTGTTCTGACATCCGACAGATCTCCGACGTGCCCATAATCATGCTCACGGCTCGTTCTGAAACGGAAGATGTTGTGGCTGGCCTTGAGGCAGGAGCGGATGACTACATCCCGAAACCGCACAAACCTAAAGAGTTGGTTGCGCGGGTGCGTGCCCGGCTCCGTAACAACGCGCAGGCCGAAGAAGAACAAATTGCTTTAGGGGAGCTTCAGATAGACGTCTCTGGGCACCGCGTCGAGCGGGGAGGGGAAGAGGTCGCCCTCACCCCCCTCGAATTTGATTTGCTGGTGGCCCTGGCCCGCGCCCCGTGGCGTGTGTTCAGTAGGGAGGAACTCCTGGAGCAGGTGTGGGGTTACAGACACGCTGCCGACACGCGACTGGTGAATGTTCACGTGCAGCGCTTGCGGTCGAAGATCGAGCGTGACCCCGAAAACCCCTCGTTGATTATCACCGTGCGTGGAGTTGGGTATCGCGCGGGTACAGGTTCGTAGTTTTGGGTCTGGCGTGACCAGCGCGAAAGTGAGGGCGCAAGCAAAAGGAACAAAGCTAGGCGCCGCAAGAGGTGCACGCCCAACGGGGCGTGCCGAGGGCGAGTCGGGCGGGACAGAGCCCGCAAACACGTCAAGGGTACGTCGCTTCCTTAGTTCGCTGTCGTCGCAAATTGCTGCGACGTTGGCGGTGGTCCTCGCCGGTATTTTGGCGCTCTTTGCGCTCTGGGCTGCCACCACTTTGCGTGGCGACCTTTTTGAGAGTCGGCGGGATGCGATCCTTGAGGATGCGTCGGTGAGATTTTCGCAGGCCCAGTCTGCATTGGATCAGTCAACAGCCACAACCGTTGACGAGGTTCAGGAATTGGCGTCGCAGGTCTTGAACTCAATCCGTGAATCAGCGGCCGGTGCGGGCGCAGTTTCGGTGATGCTGTTACGTTCCCCGGAGGCGTCTGAGACTTTCAGGATCAACGAGTATTTTTCAACGGAAACACTGTCGGAGATTCCTGAGGAATTGCGTGCGAACCTTGCGTTCGACACTGGATGGTGGCAATCTGTTTCCTTCTCTGACGGGGGCAATTCCGTTCCCGGTTTGTTGGTTGGAGCCCTGGTTGATCTACCTGCCGCCGGCCCCTACGAACTTTTCATTCTTTACTCGCTTCAGACAGAGCAGTCAGCCGTTGCCACTGTGATGAGTGTGCTTTTCGTGGGATTCATCCCCATTCTGCTTGTCACGGTCGGATTGACTTTCATCCTGGTGTACCGGATGTTGCGTCCGGTGCGGGCGGCATCTTTGGCGGCGGCTCGGCTGGCCGAAGGTGACCTGGAAAGTCGGGTGGAAGAACAGGGACGAAATGAGATGGCCGCTTTGGGCAGAGCGTTCAACGAAATGGCTCAGTCTCTTGAAAAACAAATAAACGACTACGACGCCCTGTCCAAGTTGCAGCAGAGATTCGTCTCCGACGTGTCCCATGAGTTACGCACGCCTATGACAACCATTCGGATGGCCGAGGACATTATCTACGAGGACAGGGATGCCCTTCCCCCAGCCTCGAAACGATCTGCTGAACTGCTTCACTCCGAGGCGGCAAGGTTCGAGGAGATGCTGGCTGATCTCCTCGAGATTTCACGTTACGATGCCCAGTCCGCGAAGCTTCACGGGGAGCCGACTGACCTCTACGCGCTGGTTGCTAAGACCATCGAGGCGAACCGGGAACTGGCCGACAGGATGGGTGTTGAAGTGGTCCTTTCGCCGAGGCCCAAACGTCCCTCGGTTCCCGTGGATGCGAAACGATTAGAACGAGTGGTTCGGAACCTCCTTGTGAATGCGTTTGAGTACTCCGAGGGCAAGCCTGTCGAGGTGACCGTGGAATCCGGTGAGACCTCGGTGGCGTTGCGAGTGCGTGACTACGGGGCCGGGATGTCTCGCGAGACAGTGAAACGGGTCTTTGACCGCTTTTATCGAGCGAACCCATCACGGACTCGTACCACGGGAGGCACGGGGCTGGGGCTGGCAATCGCCAAAGAGGACGTGGCGCTACACAACGGCGTAATCAACGTTTGGGGGGAACCGGGCGAGGGCGCTTCTTTCGTGGTCACCCTGCCGCGGGAGGCATTGAGCGCCGTGACCGAATTTCCACTTAAAGTGTGGGAGCAAGAATGAGGAAGCCTCGGATAGTTCTTGGCGTGGTCATCGCCGCGGTCGCGCTAGTGCTGGGCGCCTGCACCGGACTTCCCACATCCGGGGAGCCGCACGAATTTGCGATTGAGGTGCCAGCGCGCGAACCGATCGGCCAATACGGGTCCGGTCCTCAGGAAGGTTCCGAGCCGGCCGTTCTTGTAGATGACTTTCTGCGAGCCTGCTCTGCCGGGGCTTTCGATGACTATGCGACGGCGAAAAAATACTTGCTTCCGGAAACCGCGGACAAGTGGCGTCCAACAGAGCAGGTTGTCGTCTATCCAACGGCCAGTGCCCCTAGCACCAAAGTCCCAAAGATCGATGACAGCACGGCCTCGGTCACCATCGAGGTGCCGACCGTGGCGACCGTGAATAATGGCGGCATCCTGCACGAACTACCCGGCGAGGGGGAGGCCACCCTGAAGTTCGAGTTGGCGAAGGATGCGGAAGGGGAATGGCGGATTTCGGAGTTGGACGACGGGCTGGTCTTATCCCAGAACGCGTTCACAACTGGCTTTGTCAACTACGACTTGTACTTCACGTCTACGACCCGTGACGCCTTGGTAGCTGACCCCAGATGGCTGCCGCGGTCGCGGACCCCCTCACACTTGGTTAGCGCAATCCTTGCGGGACCGAACGAGGTTTTGGAAGAAGCGGTGATCTCCGACGTGGCCGCTGGGCTTGTGCTTTCTCCGGCAGGCGTAGAGGTTCGTGACCGGATCGCCTACGTCGATCTGTACGGAGAGAGCCAAACAAACACGGACGACCGGACGTTGCTTATGTGGCAGATCGGGCAAACTCTACGGCAAGTGCCGAACGTGCAGGCGACCCTGGTCAGCGTCAATTCCGTCAATCTGGACCCGCAGACCACCCCTATGGGGCCAGAGTATGCGCTGGAGCGTTTGGTCGCATTGAGCGAAGGTGCGCTGGTAATAGGGTGGGAAAGCGCGGTCGATGAGGTACTGTCTTCCGACCTGGTTCCAGAAGGTGCCGCGTTCCCCGCGATTGGTCCACTTGAGGACAGCCCGGCAGCGTGGTTGGGCAGTGATGAGGTTGTCTACGTGCTGCGAGGGAGAGAAGCTCTTTCCTCGGTGCAAGTGTCGGGTGCGTCCTGGCCGTCCATTGACCGATTCGGGAACATTTGGGTGACGGGGAACGAGGGCAGAAGCCTGTACTTCATCAACGAAGATGACCAGTTGAATGAGGTGGCAAACCCTCTTTCGAACACGCTGTTGCGTGCTGTGAAGGTGTCTCCTGACGGCGCGAGGATTGCGCTGATTGGGCAAGGCGATGACGGCGGAACCCTGTGGGTGGGAACGCTGGCACCAGGTGAGGATGGAAGCTTCCACATCGTGGCGGTTCAGTCCGTGGAACGAGTTTTGGGAGACGTGTTGGACGTGACGTGGGTCGGCTCCACGACGCTTTCGGCATTAGTACGAGGGGAAGACAGTGACACTGCAACCCAAGTGGTAAACGTGCCCCTTGGTGGCTGGCTATCCAAATTTAGCGGGCCTTTAGACAGCGTCTGGATTTGTGCTGGGGAGCCTGGTGGGGTGATAGTCCAGCGGGAAGACCAGACCGCTTTCCAACGTTCGGGCGCAGCCTGGCGCGACCTGGGAAATGCCCGGGAATACGTTAACTCTGCGGGATAGGTGCGGGTCTGAACCGCGGCTGACCTTTCACGACCGCCGTTGTCCACATGAGAGGTTTTTGGCGGCATCCACAGCTCGTCTTCAGGTGGTGGAGACCAAGGACTTCTGCCGCCCATGCTGGGGACATGACGAGAACACAGACGAAAGAGCGCGGCGCTGTCCCCAGGCTCTTTGTTGACAGTCTTGAGACGGTTGAAAGTCTTCTCTGGCCGGTGCAGTGTGCGGGCTGCGGATTGTGGGATGTTGAGATTTGTGAAGACTGCAAAGCGGTGGTTTTTAATGAACCACTTGACTTGGTTTTAGAGGATTCGGCGGGTATCCCAACCTGGCCCCTCATTGCGCTTGGTGAATACGACTCGGTGCTGCGGGACATGATTCTTGCGGCGAAACATGATCAGCAACGGGACATGTCGGGATTCCTCATCTCTGCTGGAAGGGAGCTGGGGAAGGCATGTGAGCCCCTAACCAGTGAGCTTCTTTCCTGGGAAAGTCCTCGAAGCGGCACCGGCATTTTCCACCGGGTGTGGCTGGTCCCGGCACCTTCGTCCCACAGGAGAAGGAGGCGGCGGGCAGAAGTTGTCCCACACATTGTTGCCGGCATGAAGGAAGGGCTAGAAACAGCCCTGGGAGCTGCCAGTAGCCCCCCGGTTCGTGTCAGTGTGGTTCCCGCAGTTGCGTTGGATGCCAGCGGTGGCGGCACGGCGGGAATGGGTGCCCGCGGAAGAGGCCTGGGACGTGCCGGTTCGATGAAGCTCACTCGTCACATTCCTCCCAGGACCTTGCTTATCGTCGCTGACGATGTCACCACAACAGGCGCCACTTTGAGGGAAATGCTGCGAGTACTCCCAGATAGCGCCCTGTTTGGTGCCGTCGTTGCGGCGGCACCTTAGAGAGCAGTGAACATTCGCCAAGTAATCGCTGGTAAATGGGTGAATCAGCGACCCTCGTGGCCAGATAACCTGTCCGTGGAGCGCCGGTCAAGTAGTATTAAAGAACTCTCAAGCGTGCACGGTCCGCAGGACGCACGCCCCATATGGAGAGATTGAGGAGGTCAACCCACCCGTTAGCCGCGGAGCAACAATTCCGCGGTATTTCTCATCTAAGAACCAAAGGTTTCCTGGAGGATCCAATGGACATCGTCGTCACTGGCCGCAATGCCGAAATCCACTCCAATTTCCGCGACGCCGTGGAATCTAAACTTGCAAAGGTAACCCAGTTCTATCCGCGCGCTCAGCGGGTGGACGTGGTGCTGATGCACGAAAAAAACCCACGACTTGCCGACCGTTCGGAACGTGTTGAGCTCACCGTTTACGGAAAAGGCCCCGTTATTCGAGCAGAAGCAGAATCATCGGATCGCTATGCAGCAGTGGACTTGGCAAGCGCCAAACTGTTCGAACGTCTGCGCCGACTACGCGACAGGACGAAGAACCACCGCCGCTCAAAGGTGGCTCCGGCAACAGAAACCCTTGTCGTTGACACGGCTGAGGGTATGGAAGAGGACTTGCGGGATGCCGAAGACTGGGCTCTGCGCTCAGCTGAGGACCTCAAAGTTGGAGAGACCCGCGAAGAACAGATGGGGGACTCTCCGGTTCTGGTCCGTCAGAAAGTGCACGAAGCTGCCCCGATGACCGTTGATGAGGCCATCTATCAGATGGAACTAGTTGGGCACCCCTTCTTCCTCTTCGTTGACAAAGAGACCATGCAGCCCTGCGTTGCCTACAACCGCAAGGGGTGGACGTATGGTGTTCTGCGCTTGAATACGCGCGTTGAACCCGAAGCGTAAGACAGTGCGCTAACTCAGGCACTGCGCGTCTCCTCAACAATGAGAGGAGACGCGCAGTTTCATGAGCGCGCATCTTTTGTAGACTGTGAATTGATGTTGCCTCGACGCGACACGCAAACAGTCGCCCGAACACAGGCATCAGCCGCAGGCGCGGACACATTAGGAGCCCAATGTCCATCATCGACAAGATCCTTAGAGCTGGCGAAGGCCGACAGCTGCGAAAGCTTGACCGCATAGCAGATCAAGTTGACGCGTTAGAAGAGGACTTCAAGAGCCTCACTGACGAAGAGCTTCAGGCGAAGACCGCGGAGTTCAAGGAGAGGTTGGAACAAGGCGAAACCTTAGACGACCTGATGGTGGAGGCTTTCGCCACAGTGAGAGAGGCCTCCTGGAGGGTCTTACATCTTCGACCGTTCCACGTGCAGGTTATGGGCGGTGCCGCGCTACATGGTGGCAACATCGCCGAAATGAAGACTGGTGAAGGTAAAACCCTGGTCGCCACCATGCCCGCATATCTGCGTGCGCTTGAAGGCAAAGGCGTTCACGTGGTTACCGTCAACGACTACCTGGCCGAATACCAGTCGGAGATGATGGGGCGTGTCTACCGTTTTCTTGGCTTGACAGTCGGCTGTGTGTTGGCGGGGCAGACTCCAGAAGAGCGCAGGCAGGTCTATAACGCAGACATCACTTACGGAACCAACAATGAGTTCGGGTTCGACTATCTGCGCGACAACATGGCTCAGCGCCCTGACGACATGGTTCAGCGGGGACACAACTATGTGATTGTTGATGAGGTTGACTCGATCCTGATTGATGAGGCTAGAACCCCGCTCATTATTTCTGGACCGGCATCCGGCGACTTGAACCGGTGGTACACCGAGTTTGCGCGCATAGCCAACATCCTGGAGCCTGAAGTTGACTATGAGGTAGACGAAAAGAAACGCACCGTCGGCATCCTGGAGCCCGGCATTACGAAGGTGGAGGACCAGCTTGGGGTGGAGAACCTTTACGAAGCCGCGAACACCCCACTGATTGGTTTCCTAAACAACTCGATCCGCGCCAAGGAGCTTTACCATCTGGACAAGGACTACATCGTAAAAGATGGTGAAGTTCTGATCGTCGATGAGCACACTGGCCGCGTTTTGCCTGGGCGTCGTTACAACGAGGGCATGCACCAGGCCATCGAAGCTAAAGAAAAAGTAGAGATTAAGGCGGAGAACCAAACTCTGGCAACCATCACCTTGCAGAACTATTTCCGGCTCTACCCGGAAGGTTCGCGGGCAGGCATGACCGGTACCGCAGAAACCGAGGCCGCAGAGTTCGCATCCACTTACAAGATCGGGGTCATCCCCATCCCCACCCACCGCGACATGATTCGGCTGGATCAACCCGACCTGGTTTTCCCAACATTCCGGGGGAAGATGAATGCGGTCATCGAAGATATCGTGGAACGCCACAAGGTTGGGCAACCGGTGTTAGTCGGTACCACCTCGGTGGAAAAGTCTGAGTTAGTGGCACAAATGCTTAAGGAACGCGGGGTGCCGCGGCAAGTTTTGAACGCCAAGGAGCATGAGCGCGAAGCGCAAGTTGTTGCGATGGCGGGTCGCAAGGGCGCGGTCACGGTCGCCACGAACATGGCTGGTCGTGGAACGGACATCATGCTGGGTGGTAACGCGGAGTTTATCGCTCAGGCGAACCTTGAAAGCCGGGGCCTCGACCCGGAGGAATACCCGGAAGAATACCGTGCGGCATGGGCGGAAGCCCTCGAAGATGCGCGCAACGCTGTCGCGGAAGAGCATGATGAGGTCGCTGAACTTGGCGGCTTGTACGTGCTTGGGACTGAGCGGCACGAATCGCGGCGTATCGACAACCAGTTGAGAGGCCGTTCAGGACGTCAAGGTGACCCGGGGGAGTCTCGCTTCTACCTGTCGATGGAAGATGACCTGATGCGGCTGTTCAACGCAGGAATGGCGCAACGAATCATGATGTCAGGGGCGTACCCGGAAGACCTGCCACTGGAATCGAAGATGGTTACGCGTTCTATCCAGTCTGCGCAGGCTCAGGTGGAGGCTCGCAACTTTGAGATCCGCAAGAACGTCCTGAAGTACGACGATGTCATGAGCAGCCAGCGGTCGCTTGTTTACGACGAGCGTAGCCGCGTCCTAAAAGGTGAGGACCTGCGTGGTCAGATTGCACACTTCCAGGAGCGCCTGGTTAACGGTGTGGTCCAACAGTTCACGGCCGCTGAAAGTCCCGAAGACTGGAACCTCCAAGAACTTTGGGGAGAGTTGCGTGGCTACTACCCAGTCTCTATTTCCGTTGAGGACGTCCTTGAAGAGCACGGCGGGCTTTCGAACATCACTGCAGAAGATGTTTCTTTCGAACTGATTGGTGACATCCACGCCTCGTACCAAAACGCTATCGAAGCGCTCGACTCCAACCCGGTTGCAATTGAACAACTGGGTGATGAACCCGCAGCAGAGTTGGAACGCCGCGTTGTCTTGTCAACCGTGGACCGTTTGTGGCGCGAACACCTATACGAAATGGACTATTTGAAGGAAGGCATTGGCCTTCGCGCAATGGGCCAACGCGACCCGCTTGTCGAGTACAAGGATGAGGGCGCGAAGATGTTCCAGTCGATGATGGAACGGGTCCAGGAAGAATCCGTTCAGCAAGTGTTCAACTACCTCACGCAATTCGAGAAAGCCAATGAGCAGCGCGAAGCCGCGATTGCCGAAAGTGGCTTAGAGGGGCTGGGGGCAGTACAGGCACAGCTGGCTGTTGCAAGCGGGGCAATGCATGCCGCTGGGGCAGCCGTAGCGTCGGGGACCGCGAAACAGGGCGGAACAAAGCCGGCGCAGCAAGCGAAGACTCAGCCGAAGGCAGCAAAACCCAAGCAATCAAAGGCGCAGAAGGCCCAGTCGGCTGCTGGTCAGAGAGGTGCTAGCGGCCGGTCTGTCATGGGCGATGTGGGGAGGCAGAAGACGCCCGCGGGAGTTCTCTACCAGTCTCCGACAGAGGCCGGAGGAACCCAGACAACGGGTCGTCGCGGTGGCCCTGCTGCCCCGCAAAGCACGGGTGGGGCAGGCATGAACCGAGCGCAGAGAAGGGCCCAGCAGCGAAAGAAGAACCGCCGCTGATCGCCCGTTGCGCAATGGGACGCCCTGTGAGGCTTCGGTCTAGCCGTACTCCAGGGCGACCGCCAACCATCTTCCCCGGAACTCTTTGACCCGAACAGCAACAGCCCTCAGTTGGCCGCGATCCCAGACGGTGCAAGCCACTTCGTAGGCTCCTGGACCTGCTTGGCAAAGCCGAGAACTAACGGTTACTGCCCGGACAGATCCCTTTGTTGGCTTCGGAACCAGTTCAATCCTCCTTGCAAACGTTGCGTAGAGTTCATTGGACATCCAGCGGCGAAGGCTTCGCGGCTCACGCCTGCCCGCATCCACATCTATGACCAGAGAGCAAAAGCGTTCTGACCAGTCCCCTACAGTGGGCGCTTCGGGGTGAACGCTCTCTGGTTGTGGCACCTTTCTGCCGTGGCCTGGGATTGGTCGTATTTCTCTTGTCTTAACTGCAGAAAGACCCGTCATAGGTCTCACTCCTCCAAATCCTGGGGTTGATCCGTGATTGAACTGTGCTCCGTCAGCCGGAGATACGGCGACCGTAATCGATCCGCCGGGGGATAAAAGCGGTTTCATGACAGCTGTGGAGAACTTATAGGTAGCCACGCCATGTGATTCGGGGCATTTCTCCCCGACGAATTTGTGGTTTCAGCTCGACGAGAGCCCTCCGGGCGGGTCAGTGGCAAGATTGCATTATGCGTATCTACATCCCATTGACTTCGAACATGCTGGTGCAGCCGGCGCTTCCCACGGCTAAATCATTTTCTGTCACCCCGGTTGGGGAACCGCTGTCAGGAGAAGAACAGGAGCTCCTCAATGAAGAGGCGCTGTATGACGCCGCGTTTGCGTCCCTGGAACTCTGCCAGGGAAGCGGTGAACCTGCCTGCAGGATCGTTGCCGCAGCACAGGTTGACGGAAAAGTTTCACCAACCCTTACTTGGGACCAAGTCGACTCGATAATGGCGGACTCAGAAAAAGGCAGACGGCTAGCCGCTGGCGTGCTCCGCTCGGATGAACAGGCAGAAACGGACCTTCTGCTAGAAGACTTGTTTGAGGAGCCCTTGAGTTGGTTTGATGTGTCGGAACGGCAAGACCTTTTCGACCAGATCGTGGATTCAGAATAAGCCCCAGTCTCGGTGAGTTCTAAGCCGCCGGGGTCTTGGTGCCGAACCGTTCTGCAAAATTCCTCAAGATCTTGTGAGCGTGGCTGACATCGACTCCGCTAACACGCTGCTCGACCAGCTCCCGTTCTTCGGGCGGATAGTAGCCGTAGTCGGCAAAGCTTTCGATGCGGTTGCTGATGCCGTCGTAGTCTAACTCCGGGTGGAATTGGGTTAGGTAAATGTTTTTCCCCACCCGTGTCATCTGGGTCGGGGCGATGGGGCCAGTGACAAGAGTCGTCATTTGGGGCGGTGCTTCAATCACAGATTCGTGGTGACCCACGTAGGACCGAAACCGCTCGGGAACTCCATCAAGGATCGGATCCCGCCTTCCCTCAGCGGTGAGGGTGAGCACCGGGGCGGAAATGTCCTCCGAAATCTCCGGGCCAACCTTGCCGCCCAGCGCCTGAGTGAAAAGGCCCAATCCATAGCAGATGCCCAGTAGCGGGAAGTCGCGTGCCATGACTTCTTTCACCAGTTCAGAAAGGTTCTTTTCGATCTCTTTCTGCTTCAGCGATTTCTGCTCTTCAGGTGTCGACACGTCGTAGGCGGAACCGCACATGATGATGCCATCCCAATGCTGCAGGTCAATCGTTGGGAAGGGGTCACGTTCCAACCGTACGTTGACCAGTTCCGATTCACTCAACCCGGTTAGACGCAGGAGCGCTTCACGTTCAGAGATCGCGACGGATTCAATTTCGCGTGTGGTCATCATGAGGAATCGTTTGGCCATGCCTCCGATCGTAGTGCAATGACCCCGGTCTTCACCGCTGGGCGAATCCGCTTCCTGCCGGCATTTTGGATAGTCTGGCAGCATGCGTGACTCGAGTCGTATCGAACAAGACCTAAAACTGGCACATGAGTTGGCTGATTTGAGCGACCAGATCACTCTCAGCCGTTTCCAATCCCAGGATCTGCGCGTTGAAACAAAGGCAGATATGACGTTGGTGTCTGACGCTGATAGGGCTACGGAGGACGCGATTCGCTCGGCACTGGCCGCCGACCGCCCGGACGACTCGGTTCTGGGGGAGGAACGAGGGGTGAGTGGAACCGCGGACCGACGCTGGATCATCGACCCCATAGACGGCACCAATAATTTCGTCCGAGGGGTTCCCGTGTGGGCAACGCTGATAGCTCTAGTAGAGGACCATGATGTTGTTGTGGGAGTGGTTTCCGCGCCTTCGCTCGGTAGGCGCTGGTGGGCGGGCGAGGGGCTGGGTGCGTTCTCGGGTTCAGCCTTCAACAAGAAACGCCAGTTAGCGGTGTCGGGAGTGTCCAGTCTTCAGGATGCGTACCTGTCCTATTCTTCCCTCACTGGGTGGCAAACCGTTGGGAAGGTCGCACAGATGAACACGCTCATGGAGACGGTTTGGCGGACCCGCGGATTCGGTGATTTCTGGAGTTACATGCTTGTTGCCGAGGGCGGAGTGGACATCGCAGCCGAACCGGAGCTGGAACTCTACGACATGGCAGCCCTGGTCCCAATCGTTACCGAAGCGGGCGGTGTTTTCACCAGCCTCGACGGGGAGCCTGGGCCGTGGGGAGGCAACGCGCTTGTCACCAACGGGTTGCTCCACGAACAGGTTCTGGAGACACTTCGCAACTAACCACTCAGGGGGCGGGCTCCCAATCCATCCTTGGAAGAGCCTCCAGCAGTGTCCGCACTCGGCCTACCAACTCCCGCTTTGTGGCGGCGCCGGAGGCGCAGTCCTTGTCCTTGGCCCAGGTGTCTAGGTAGCAGGAGTCCTCGGACGAAAAATGCGTGCAGTTCGGCATGCAGTTTTCAGCGGCGGCCGCCACCTCCGGGTAGACCGCCAGCACATCCGCCTCATCCACGTGAGCCAGCCCGAAGGAACGCACGCCTGGAGTATCGACCAGCCAGCCTCCCCCCTCCAGGGGCACAGCAGCCGCGCTGGTGGACGTGTGCCGCCCTTTGCCCGTGAGGTGGGAGACCGCTCCGACCGCCCTGTCAGCGCTGGGTTCCAGTTGGTTCAACAGAGTTGATTTACCGACCCCAGAATGTCCGACCATCACAGAGAACTTCCCGTTGAGGAGCCGGCGTAGCCGGCCGAGGCCTCCATCGCCTTCTTCTGTCACGTAAGTCTCCACGATGGTTAGGCCGAAGCCCTCGAACTGGGAGACGAACTTTTCTGGCGAGGCAAGATCAGTCTTTGTGATGCACAGAATCGCCGGAATGTTCGCTTCCTGAGCGGCAACCAGGCACCGATCGACCATCCCGACCCTCGGCTTTGGGTCCGCAGCGGCAGACACGATCACCAGCAGGTCAGCGTTGGCAACGATCGCCTTCTCCCCACGCGAATCCGGGGCTTCTTCCAGGCTCCGGCGGAGCACATTCTTTCGTGGTTCAACGGCTGCGATACGCGCCAAGGAATCGTTGACGCCGCTCACGTCCCCTGTGAGGCGAACGCGATCGCCAATGATGACGCCACTCCTCGGTATTTCTCGGGCTTTCACGGCGGTGACGACGGCGGGGCTGTCACCGTTTTCGCCGGTGTCCTCGAGCGCCACCTCGAAACGCCCCCGATCCACGGCGATGACGCGCCCCAGTGGTCGATCAGAATAGTCAGGGCGCCGTTTTGTTCGAGGACGACTACGTTTCGCAGGGCGAACCTTCACGCGAGTGTCATCGGTGCCTATGTCGTATCTGGCCAAGACCTAAACCTCCGGGTCCGAAATCCCCGCGTCAGCAACGGCAATGAGGGACGGATCTTCCTCCACATGCGACGGCCACAGCGGTTCAGGCGACCTCTCCCCGGCAAGCATGGCGTCCCAACGTTTAGGGAACAGGGGAAGGGTTTTCGCGGTAGTCGTGATGTCGTCCACAGTGCACCCGGGCACGCGCAGACCCACAATCGCGCCGAAAGTGGCCATCCGGTGGTCGTCGTAGCTGTGAATGAGGGCCGGGTGTAGCGGGTGGGGGTTAATCCGGATCCCGTCGTGCAGAATCCTCGCTTTCCCGCCGAGGCGCTCAATTTCGGTGGCCATGGCAGACAACCGATCAGTTTCGTGACCCCGAAGGTGTCCGATGCCCATGAGGGTCGAGGGGGTCTTAGCGAACACACAAAGCGCGGCGACCGTTGGTGCCAGTTCCCCGTAAGCGCCTAGGTCAAGGTCTAATCCGTCCCACGTCAGCCCCTCGGGCGCGTGAACGGTGAGGCCGTGGGCAGACAGCACCACGCTGGCTCCGAATGCCGGCAGGATCTCCATCCAGTATTTTCCGACCTGGTCGGTTTCCACAGGCCAGTCACGAATGGTCACAGAGCCACCGCACAGGAGCGCTGCTGCCAAGAACGGGCCCGCATTCGAAAGGTCGGGTTCAATCGTGATCGGGTTTCCAGCGGGCCTTGTCGGGTCGGATACCCAGGAGGAGGACGAGGTTCTCCTTATGTTCACCCCCTGCTTTTTCAGCATGTCAAGACTCATGGCGACGTAGGGCCATGACGGTAGGCGCCCCTCGGCCCTGATCACAGTCGGCTCAGGGATCAGCGGTGAAGCTAGGAACAGCGCTGAGAGATACTGGGAGGAACTGCTGGTGTCCACCCGGACAGACTTCGTTCCGTCGGGCGTCCAACTGTCACTCACTAGTTCGCTGAACACCGACTTTGCGCGCGTTCTGCTTCCCCGGATTGTGAGGGGCAAAAAGCCTGGCTGACCACGGTACTTCACCTTGGCTCCCAAAGACTCCAGTGCCCTCATCAACGGTTCCAGGGGACGTTTCTCCGCAGCGGGGTCGCCAACGAACCTGGTCCGGCCGTTAGCAAAGGCTGCCAACGCAGTTCCAAATCGCATCACGGTTCCAGCCAGGCCGCAGTCGATTTTCCCTCCGCCTGTGAGCTCCTTCGGTGGGGTAATCGTGAGCTCGTTTTGGTCTTTAGCGAACTCGAATTCGGCCCCGAGGGTTTTCATCGCCTGAATGGCAAGGTGAGTGTCACGGCTGGCAAGCGCACCTGTGATCACCGTGGGCTTCTGGGCGATGGTGCCGATGACCAGAGCGCGGCTGGTTTGCGACTTCGATCCAGGGAGCACCACGGTCGCATTCAGTGGCCCCGGGGACGGCGGTGCTGCCCACGGATCCTTGGGCGGAGAGTACGTTTCTGTCGGCTTCGGGTTCATCCTTGCATTGTCTCGCCTCTCACGGTTTTCTGCCAGACGAACTCAGCCTTGAACTCGCAGTCATTCAACTGCGCGTGGTACCGAGGCGCTCTTGGAGGGCGATGAGTACGCTTGGATCACTATGGCCGCTGACCCGCAAGAACTCGAAGCTCGTTTTGAGGCCGAGGCGTTGCCGTATTTGGATCAGATATATGGGGCGGCCCTCGGACTGACCAGAAACCCCTCCGACGCGGAGGACCTGGTCCAAGACGTGTACCTGCGTGCGTTTGACCGATTCGCGACGTTTGAGCCGGGCACAAATGTGCGGGCGTGGCTTTACCGGATCCTCACCACCGTGTGGGTTTCCAACTACCGCAAAGACAAGCGTGACCTTCAGGCTGCTGGCGAGCCTCTCCCACTCGATTGGCAACTGGGCTCCGAAGCGCAAGAACCTTCCGTGCGTAGTGGCTCACCAGGCCTTGCCGTATCCCCCTCGGCGGAGTCAGAAGCGATTGAGACGATCGAGGCGGAGGCAGTGTTGGAACTGCTCGACAAGCTCCCAGAGGAACAGCGAAGAGCCGTTTACCTCTCTGATGTCATGGGATTCTCCTACAAAGAAATTGGTCAGATCCTTGAGGTGCCGCAGGGTACGGTCAGCAGTAGGATCCACCGCGGCAGGGAGACGCTGCGGAAATCCTTGGGAACGTTGCGGGAGATGCGGGAGCGGGAGATGAACCAGTGACGAATCCACACCTTCATGACTGTTCTTGCAGGATATGCTCCGACTCCATTGAGCGCGACGACCTCCGAAACCTCCTGCGGTCCTGCCTTCGAACCCACGCTCCCGAGGGACTGCGGATGAAGATTGTCTTCGAGGTTCGCCAGATCGCCCTCACATGGGAAGAAGTGGACGAAGAATAGCGACCCGCGTTACAGAATGGCCTATACGCAGGCACAGAATCGACGAAGCGGGGCTCGGCTGGTAGTTTTTCCTATGGAGGCAGAGGTCGTCTGCCAAAAGACCGACCTTTTGTACCGGATGGAGGAGACACTATGAGCAAGCGTGGACGTAAGCGCCGGGACCGTCGGAGGAAGAGCGCCAACCACGGTAAGCGCGCAAACATCTGATAGGCGTTTTGAAAGATCCCGTGTCCCCCATTTTGAGGACACGGGATCTTTCATCTTTTAACGGTGTGCCTATGACAACGCCCGGGTCAGAAGGTCCCCTTGCTCCTCCGTGTGCCGCCACTGAATACCCGTGGCGGGGGAGGCAGCGGCCTCGCGTGCGACCACGGAGACGGTGGGTATCCCGGGAAGGTCGCTTGCGGTTAGGGCGCCGGGCAGATTCGCAAGACTGACGTAACCGAGTACCGGGAAAAGGTTGGAGACCATGAACGGCCATGCCCCCTGGTTTTCGGGTTCGTCCTGGACCCAAACCAACTCTGCGTTCGGGAACGGCGCCAGCGCCTGTTGCACTTCCTCTGCGGGAACCGGGTACAGGCGTTCCATCCGCACTAAGGCAACGTCATTGCGGTTCTCCGCAGATCGCCGTTTCGCCAGGTCGTAGTAGACGCGGCCGGTGCAGAGAATTACTTTTCTCACTGCCTTAGCGTTCGCAAGAATATCGGCAGACACTTCACCAATCACGGGCTTGAATTCTCCGTGTGTGAAGTCCTCCAGCGGTGACGTGGCTGCTGAAAGACGCAACAGTTGCTTCGGGGTTACCTCGATCAACGGTGTTCGCGGGCGCCGATACGCCTGCTGTCGGAGCAGATGGAAATGGTTCGCGGGAGTTGAAGGCTGGGCAACCCAGAAGTTGTTTTCCGCGGCCAGTTGCAGGAACCTTTCAATCCTTGTCGAGGAGTGGTCCGGCCCCTGACCCTCATAGCCGTGCGGGAGCATCATCACAAGGGACGATGACTGGCCCCACTTCTGTTTTGCGGAGGAGATGAACTCATCCACCACAGTCTGAGCCCCATTGACGAAGTCACCGAACTGGGCTTCCCACGCCACGAAGACCTCTGGTCGCTCAACCGAATACCCATACTCGAAAGCGAGTGGTGCGTACTCAGAAAGCGGGGAGTCATAGACGCTGAACTTGGCTTGGTCTTCGGTGAGGAAGTCAAGGGGCGTGAACTCCCGGCCATCTTTTTGGTCGTGCAGAACAGCGTGCCGCTGAACAAAGGTTGCACGCCGGGCATCCTGCCCCGTGACTCGAACAGGTGTGCCGTCCATCAGCATGGTGCCCCAGGCCAACAACTCCGCGAATCCCCAATCGATTGGCACTTGTCCCTGAGCCATGGCCAACCGCTTTTCGGAGAGTTGCCGTAGTTTGCGGTGCGGGGCGAAGTCCTCGGGGAACGCGTTGTACGCTTCGCCGACGCGGACTATCTCTTCGGAAGAGACAGCCGAGGTCCAACCGATCATCATGCCCGAACCCGGTAGCTGCGACTCCGGGACCTCCAAGCCATGACGCTGGGCCAGGGGGTAGCCGTCTTCGGGTTCGTGCTCTCTCATCTCCTCGGGCGCAGGGGCGCCACCACGGGACCGAGTTTCTTGCAGGATCCTGTCGAGTTCTCGTTCGTATTCCAAATGGAACTCGTCAGCTTCTTCCTGCGTGATGTCACCGCGTCCAACCAGGTTGGAGGTATAAACGTCCAGAGTTGAAGGGTGCCCATCAATCATCTCGTACATGAGAGGCTGCGTCATAGAGGGGTCGTCGCCCTCGTTATGCCCTCGTCTGCGGTAACAAACCAGGTCGATGATTACGTCTTTCTTGAACTCCTCGCGGTAACGAAACGCCAGGGACGCCGCCCGCACCACAGCTTCGGGATCATCGCCGTTGACGTGGAAGATCGGCACCTGCAACCCCTTGGCGAGGTCCGTCGGGTATCGCGTGGAGCGGCCCGCCGTTGGCCCCGTGGTGAAACCGATCTGGTTGTTCACAATCGTGTGAAGGGTCCCACCGGTGCGGAAGCCTTCTAACTGGCTCATGTTCAGACATTCGTAAACAACGCCCTGGCCGATGAATGCGGCGTCCCCGTGAATCAGAATCGGGAAGACGGGGAACGTGGGATCGTCCAGAACGTCTTCTTTTGCACGAGTGATTCCCAATAGCACTCCGTCAACTGCTTCGAGGTGCGAGGGGTTCGCCGCCAAATACACCTTGGTTGCCATCCCATCCCCGGCAGAGTAGACGCCTTCAGTTCCAAGGTGATACTTGACGTCCCCGGACCCTTCCTCGTCACGCAGGTGATGGCTGCCCTCGAATTCGGAGAAGATTTGCGCATAAGATTTGCCCGCAATGTTGGCAAGCACGTTCAGGCGCCCGCGGTGAGTCATACCGATGGTAACTTCTGCAAGCCCATTCTCCGCCGCTGCGTGCATGACCGTGTCCATGAGAGGTATCAGCGCTTCGCCCCCCTCCAGCGAGAAGCGTTTCTGGCCGGTGTATTTCGTTTGCAGGAACTCCTCGAACGCCTGCGCCCGCACCAGGGTGTTTAGAATCTGGCGTTGTACGGCCCCAGAGGGCTTTTGGTAAGGCGCCTCGATCTGCTCCTGGACCCAGATCCTTTGCGCGGGATCTTGGATGTGCATGTATTCGATGCCGATTGTTCGGGTGTAGGTGTCCCGCAGGTGACGCAACAGGTCTCTCAGAATCATCTGGGAAGTCCCGGCAAAACCGCCCGTGGGGAAAAGCCTGTCCAGATCCCACACGGTCAAGCCGTAACGACCCAGTTCCAGGTCCGGATGCCGCCGCACCCGGTACGCAAGCGGGTCGGTGTCTGCGGCCAAGTGCCCGCGTGAGCGATAGGCGTGAACAAGTTCGGCGATGCGGGTCCCTTTGCCCTTGTCTGACGCCTTGTCATACATGACGTCTTGCTCCCACTTATACGGTGGGTAGGGCACTCTCAGCGAGTCGAAGATCCGCTCATAAAAGTTTGTTTCACCCTTAAGTTTCTGGGCGAAGGTGCGAAGGAACTGGCCGGACTCTGCGCCCTGGATGACGCGGTGGTCGTAGGTGGAAGTGGCGTACATGGTCTTCCCGATGCCCAGTTGAGCCAAGTGCAGGTCTGAAGACCCAGCCCACTCCGCAGGAAAGTCGGTTGCCCCAATTCCGATGATTGCGCCCTGCCCCGGCATGAGCCTGGGAACGGAATGCGTGGTACCCAAGATTCCCGGGTTCGTCAGCGATACGGTGGCACCTTGGAAATCCGCGGCCGTTAGTTTCCCGTCGCGTGCCCGCACAATCAAGTCGTCCATTGCGGCAACGAACTCAGGGAACGTCATGAGGTCGGCGTTCTGAATGACCGGGACCATTAGCGTCCGAGTCCCATCCGGTCGGCGCACATCTACCGCCACCCCCAACCCGACATGAGCGAACTCTTCGATGCTGGGCTTGCCGTCTTTCACTAGGTAGCGGACGTTCATTGCCGGCATTTCTGCCAGCGCTTCGACCAGGGCGTAGCCGATCAGGTGAGTGAAGGAGATCTTGCCGCCGACGGTGCGGGAAAGATGGGTGTTCGCCACCGCGCGGTTTTCAATGAGGATTTTTGCGGGGATATCACGTGCGGAGGTCGCTGTTGGCACCGCAAGCGAAGCATCCATGTTCTTCGCGATCGCGCGTGCTGGTCCACGCAACGGCGCCACCCGGTTTTCTTCCCCTCCATCTTCCTTCGCCTGCTGATGCTGGCGGGTGTGAATGCGGGTGTACGGCGACGTTGCTTCCTTCATCCGGCTTGGGGGTGCCGGTGGCAAGTCGGAGCGGGTCACCACTTCTTCGTGCAAGGCGCCGTTGTTTGCGTTTTCCGAGGCTCCGTCTGGGTTGTGGTCTGCCGCACCAAACGCGTCTTCCACGGCAGGTGCCGCCGCTGCGGGTGTGCTGTCCGAGGTCGCTTGGGATTGCTTCCCTGACTCCAGAAAACCCTCCATGGCGATGCGGGCTTGCTCCCCAACTTCTCGGTTCGCGTCGAAGTATTCGCGCCAGGCGTCGTCGAGGGACCCTGGATCATCTAAGTACTTTGCGTACATTTCTGCGATGTACCAGTCATTGGGGCCCAATTCGGTATCGCTGCCTGAATTGGTGACCTGGTCTTGATTTTCCACGAAGGCTCCTTCGACTTCTGAATCAACACGTTGAGCCACATGCCCGGTTAAACAGTGTTTTGCTTACGTGGTTGGGGCTCCCAGGGTCAAGTCTAGAGAGTTGGGGCAGCCAATTCTCATCACGCGAACACATTGCATGTTCTTGGCCTTGCATTTACTTAAAGGGGTTTGCGGATTACATACGGTTATAGTGGTCGAACTATGTCACTGAATTCGGGTGAGCCTCCGTCTAGAAGGGTGCGCTATCGCGCGCCCTTGCGTCCCTTAAAGTTCGTCGCTGACGTTCCCTGTCGAGAAGAAGGACTCCAGGAACGTCGAAGTGCGACAGGGCGGGTCGCGTTCTGATGTTCAACACTTTGATGCTGCTGCTTGGACTGATCTTGGTGTTCGGTAACGCGGTATTTGTTGCGGCCGAATTCTCTCTGGTGGCCTTGGACCAAGCCTCAGTGGAGACGCGTGTTGGGAGCGGTGACAAGCGTGCGGGAATGGTCCTTCGGGCGCTGAAGAACCTGTCGACGCAACTTTCTGGGGCGCAGGTGGGGATTACCCTCACGAACATTCTGCTCGGTTACACGACGCAGGTCGCATTGACGGCTATTTTCACGGGGTGGCTTGGGGCCGCGGGCGTTCCAATCGGGCTTTCAGTCACTTTGGGTGCTTTGATCGCGGCGATAATCATCAACGGTGCCTCGATCTTGTTTGGCGAGTTAGTCCCCAAGAACATGGCCCTGTCAGACCCCATGGCAACTGCGAAGGCAACCGCCCCTTTGCAGATTGGTTTTACGTGGCTGTTCAGACCTCTGATCAAAGTGCTCAACGGTACCGCGAACGCGATCTTGCACGGATTGGGCATTGAACCGAAGGAAGAGATTTCCTCGGCTCGTTCCGCGTCCGAGTTGGCGGCCCTGGTGCGTCACTCCGCGGAAGAGGGAACGCTTGAGGTGGAGACGGCAGATCTGTTCACTCGGTCGATATCGATGAATGAATTGACTGCTGTTGACGTGATGACAGACCGCGGTCGCATGATGGTTCTCCCGCATGAGGCGACCGCGGAAGACGTCATCAACGAAGCCCGCGACACCGGTCATTCCCGCTTCCCGGTTCTTGATGAGCGGGGCGAGAATATTCAGTCAATCGCCGTTTTACGCAAGGCGGTAGCGATTCCTTTTGCCAGGAGGAGCGAGGTGCCGGTTTCCTCGCGCTCCCTTTCTAGTGAGCCGGTCAGGGTGCCCGAAACCGTAGGCCTTGCCCCGCTCCTGATTGAGTTGCGCTCCGGAGTGCAGATGGCGGTGGTAGTGGACGAATACGGTTCCACCGCCGGCATAGTCACTTTGGAAGATGTGGTCGAGGAACTGGTGGGGGAGGTCTCCGACGAACACGACCGCCGCCGCATGGGGATCAAAACGGCCCCCGCTGGCGGGTTCATGGTCCCCGGGACGCTACGCCCCGACGAACTGCTGGCGCAGACGGATATTTTGGTGGACGAGGACGGCCCGTATGAAACCCTAGCTGGCCTAATCATGGACCTTCTGGGGCGCATACCCAAGGTCGGGGATGCCGTGGTCTCACAGGGGGTTGGGCTGGAAGTCGTGGCGATGCGAGGCAAGAGGGTCACACGCATCCACGTTGTTCCACCTGAGAAGGTCGAGGGGGAGGAGGCAGAATGAATCCTTTCCTGGGCGTCCTCATAACTGTTTTCTTGTTGGCGGTAAACGCGTTCTTCGTGGCGGCGGAGTTCGCGGTGACGTCCAGTAGGCGCGCTGCGATGGAGCCGTTACTTAAGGAGGGCAAGCGGGGCGCTAAACCTGCGATGTTTGCGCTGGAACACGTGTCGGTGATGCTCGCAGTTTCCCAAGTGGGGATCACTATCGCCTCGACCACCCTTGGCGTTGTTGCGGAGCCGGCGATAGCACACCTCATCCAGACACCACTGGCTGCACTTGGGGTTTCCCAGAGCGCGTCGCACGGTATTGCGTTTGTTGTTGCGCTCCTCCTCGTACTCTTCCTGCACGTGGTGTTTGGGGAGATGGTTCCGAAGAACATCTCGATCGCCTCCCCGGAACGGGCGCTTTTGTTGCTCGCTCCCTCACTGGTCGCGATTGGGAAGTTGCTGCGCCCGGCCGTTGTTGGGCTGGACCACGTTGCTAACTGGTTCATTCGGTTGGCAGGGATGGAGCCGAAAGCGGAGATTGCGGCGACGTACACGATCGAAGAGGTGGCCTCGATCATCCAGTTGTCCACTGAAGCCGGGAAACTTCAAGACGATCTTGGTTTGCTGACGGGCACCTTGGAATTCACGGAGGAAACCGCGGGTTCTTTGATGGTGCCGACGAGTAAGCTTGTCACCCTTGAGGAACCTGTTACTGCAGAAGTGGTGGAAACCATGGTCGCGAAGACCGGTTTTTCCAGGTTCCCCGTGACCAATCACGAGCAGCAAATCATCGGCTACGTGCATCTGAAAGACGTGTTGGTGTACGAGGGCGAAGAGGAACGAACCAAACCCATCGAACCGTGGAGGATTCGAAAGTTGGGTGAAGTTGGTTTCGATGAAGAGGCAGAGCCGGTGCTCCGGCAGATGCAGGAGCAGGCTACCCACATGATCGGCGTTGTGAAGGATCAGACCCTGGTGGGTGTCTTGTTCTTGGAGGATTTGTTGGAGGAACTGGTTGGGCAGGTCTCGGATTCTCTTCAACGGCAAGCGCATCTTTACGACCCGAACGCGCAGTAAACCTGAGCCGTAGGTCCGTGTGATGTACCTCAAAAACGGGTTGGAGCGGCATGTTGGGTGACGGATGCCATGCGGTCTTGGGGGCGCTCCCGAGTACAATCGTCCGTGGATCGGTCGGCTAGCCGCACGCATAGAACGCGAGTGCGAAGTGGCCTTGAACGCTGATTCGATTGTCTTGTTGAACTTCCCGTGGGGGCGTGGATGCTGCAGTGTGACCAGGTGGATCACCCTTTAGATGAGGGCGAATCTTCAAACTTGGCGAAGCGGACCACTCGAAAAAGTGCCCCACGTTTCCGCACTTCATTGGGGCTTCTGGGCGTGTGTGCAATCGTCCTTGGTTTCCCTGTCGCCAGTTCCGCCAGCCCGGCACTCAGTGACACTGTTCCTGCGGCTCGCGTCGCAACTACTTTCTCCTCTGAAGCGGAGGAATCCTGGGCAAACCTCCACTCCGACAGAACTTCCGACGCGGAAGATCTCAATGAGAACCCCGGCGCTGCTTCCAGGGCTCGACTTAGGGACCCAGCGTCCGTCAGGGCGTGTGTTGCTGCCGAGGGGGCCGCTAATGGCTCACGGACTCTGACTTCTCAGCAGGTGGTTTATGAGCCGATGGTCGAGGGCTCCTTTGAGGTTTCCTCCCTCTTCGGCGGCCGCATCGATCCGGTGTTTGGAACTTGGCGGATGCACAACGGCGATGACTACTCCGCGGATCCGGGAACCCCGATCTTCGCGGTGGCTGACGGCGTTGTTCAAGATGTGGGTTCTGACTTCAGCCGCGGTTACTACACGGAGATCCTTCACGAGATGCAGGATGGGTCCACCGTCATCTCCGCCTATTTCCATCAGACTGCCGGGAGCCAAAAGGTTGCCGTCGGGGACAAAGTGAAGGCAGGCCAAGAGATTGGTGCTGTCGGTACAACCGGTAAATCAACAGGCGCACATCTACACTTTGAGATCAATGATCTTGAAGGGAACGCCGTGTCACCCAGCGCTTGGCTGGATGCTCACGACGCGGTGTTCATTGGTAAGGACTGTCAGTGATTCCAGTAGCGGCAAGCCCGTACCCGATTGTCATGGCACATCGGGGTGGGGCGCATGAGGCTCCCGAAAACTCCATGGCGGCGTTCCGTCGCCTGGCTGACCTAGGGATTCGTTACGTAGAAACGGACGTGCAGTTGACGTCCGACGGCGTTGTCGTTGTGTGCCACGACGAGGAACTGGACAGGTCCTACGGTGGCGAAGGGCCAATCCTTGAGCACACCTATGAGGAGATTCTTGGGCTCCGCGACGCAGAGGGCAACCAAATGCCTCGCCTGGCGGATGTCTTGGGAGAGTTCCCCGACCTGTACTTGAACGTCGATGCGAAGACGGACCAGGTTGCAGAGCCGATGCTGGAGGTCCTCCAAGAGTATGAGGCGCTGGACAGAACCATGATCGCCTCGTTCTCCGAGAAACGTCTTGAACGGATCCGCCAGATCGCCGGCCCGGCCGTTTCTACCTCTTTGGGGGTCAGCGCTGTTGTTCGGTTGATGATGGCAGCGGAAACCGTATCCAACCCAGAAACATGGCACGTGCCGGGGCCAAGGCACCATGCGCGGGCCGTGCAGGTCCCCGAGAAGACCAGGGGGATTCGCGTGGTGACCCCCCGCTTTGTCGCCACGGCTCACACCGCGGGTCTTGCGGTGCACGTGTGGACGGTGAATGACCCAGATAAAATGGTTGAGTTGGTCGACATGGGGGTTGATGGTCTGATCACGGATCGGCCTTCCATGGCGAAGGAGTTGCTGGCGGACATGGGTCTTTGGGACCCGGCCGTGGGCTAGGTAAGCAACAACCTGACAGCTGACTGCTTGACAATCGGCCTATTGAAGAGGTTCTCGCCAGACGCCAGGACATCTCACACCGACCAAGGTGTTTCGTCACGCCAATCGGCTGGTAGAGTTGACTGCCGTACAGGCCCCAATAGCTCAGTGGATAGAGCGTTCGCCTCCGGAGCGAAAGGTCGCAGGTTCGAATCCTGTTTGGGGTACAAAATGAAATGGGTGTTTCCCGCGGGATCATGCGGAAAACCTGAAGGGCACACAGCGCAACCGCGGGCTCCCTACGCTCCCAAGCGCACACTGAGTCGTTTACGGAAAGTGATCCCTCCTCGCGGCTTCGCCCATCAGGGTAGGCCCGGGCGGCCAAGTAGCCAGCATCAAGATGAGGTGCTGATTCCAAACGCGTCCTTATGAGCGCCCAAGAAACAGGGGGCTGCTGCTCGATCAGTCGTGCGAGGACGCTGCAGTAGAAGATGTGAACCCCAAGAGTGCTTCGAATTCTGGGTGTTTATGTGTGCGCAAAAGAATCTGCGTATCTGTGTGACAACTTTTTGCAACGCCATCATGCAGCTCCGTGACACGCCCTATTCTTCTCGAGGGAAAAAACAGACACCCGCGTTTGGCGCTGGGGCCAACGCCCAATCAAAGAGTCGAAACAAAGAAACGGAGCCCCACGAAGGCAGTGGCCCCAGAGAAAGAAGTTTCCCCGAAACGAGATAAACACCCGAATCGCGGGATACCCCGGCTGAATGTTTGGCAGTACCTTGCCTATGGCGGTGGAGACATGGCGAACAACGTCGCCTTCTCCATGGCCATGATGTTCCTTCCTCTCTACCTCACCGACGTCGCACTTCTCACCCCAGCATTTATCGGTGGGATGTTCTTGGTTATGCGGTTCATTGACGCGTTCACCGATGTCGTCATGGGTATGATCATCGACCGCACCGACACCCGGTGGGGCAAGTTCCGTCCATGGATCCTTTTTGGTTCTGTGCCATTGGTTGTGATTGCGATACTGAACTTCGCGATGCCCTCGTCGTTGCATGGAACTAGCGGCGCCATGATTTACGCTGCGGTGGCTTACTTCTTCATGGGGTCGATCGCTTACACAGCCGTGAATATTCCGTATGGTTCGTTGGCTGCCGCCATGACCGACAGGTCTGAGGAACGTTCTAAGCTTGCGCTGTTCAGGACCATCGGTGGGTCCCTCATGGGGGTTATCCTGGCGCTGGCCATTGCTCCATCGGTTAATAAGTACGCTGGCCAACCTGATTCGTTGCAGTCCGCAATCCTCAAAGCTCTGATTCCGCTGGGCTTTGTCGCAGTGGCGCTCTACGTGTTCCTGTTCCTTGTTGCGCGCGAGAATGTGCCGCGCTCGGTGGACCGCGTGAGCGTGAAGGAGAGCATCCGCGTTATCGCCAGTAACCGTCCGCTGCAGGCACTCTCGCTCTTGACCTTTGTTCAGTTGACAGGGGCGTTCGCTCAGGCTGGTCTGATGGTTTGCTACGCGCGCGACGTCTTCGGCAATGCAACGGTTCTTGCGGTTGTTTCCCCGATCGGTACTCTGATGATCATCCTGTTTGGCTGGATGATTCCGGGATTGATCAAGAAGGTTGGCAAGGTTCAACTGTTTATTATCTCGGCCCTCGTCGGGGTTTGCGGCAACCTTGTCTACTTCCTTGCTCCTACCGGAGCCCTTTGGGCACTGATCGTTGCGGCTGTCCTTCAGGGCCTTGGGGCAGGATTCGGCGGGACCATCATATGGAACCTGGAGGCCGACACAGTTGAGTACGGTGAGTGGAAGACAGGTTTGCGTTCAGAGGGTACGACTTACGCGGTGTTCTCTTTCGTTCGCAAGATGGGGCAGGCTCTTGGCGGTGCTGCTGGTCTGTGGACTATTGGTTGGTTCGGCTATCAGGGGGCGGCCACAGTTCAGACGGATAGCGCGCTTACCGGCATCCGCATTGCGGTCGGGGTTTTCCCAGCAGTGATGAGCCTTATTGCGATTGTCCTGATGATCTTCTACCCAATGAATGACAAGCAGCACAAGCAGGTCATTGAGGAGATCGCCGCACGCAAGGCAGCCGAAGCCCCTGGCGAGGAGCGGGTTGAGGCGGAAGGCGAGCAGGCTGACAAGCACGAAGCGAAGGTTCTGCAAGAGAGTCTTGAACGGGCCGAAGAAGACTCGGCGGAATTCTGACGCAGGGTCGTCACGAAGTATTGAAGAAAGCAACGAAGCTGGGTTTTCAAAAAAGGAAGCAACACATGTTACGACCACAGGTGACTCCGACGCGAGAGATGATCTCTCTGGACGGTTTGTGGGATTTCAAGATCGACAAAGAAGGGGTAGGCCGGGATCAAAAGTGGATGGATCGTCCGCTTCCCGACGCCCAGACGATGGCGGTTCCCGCATCGTTCAACGATCTAATGACGAACGCCGAGGACCAAGATTTCCACGGTGACGTTTGGTACCAGCGGACCGCTCGCGTGCCTAAGGGGTGGGACGGGTCGACGATAAGCGTGTACTTCTCCTCGGCCACCCACAAGGCTCAGGTGTGGGTAAACGGCACCGAAGTTGGCACCCAAGAGGGAGGATATCTACCGTTCGACCTTGACCTGACTGGTGTAGTTGAGGCGGGCGAGGAATTCCAGATCACGGTCTGCCTGAACAACGAGCTGACGTTCCAGACCATTCCCCCGGGGGTCAAGAAGGATGGGAAGCAGCGTTACTTCCATGATTTCTTCAACTACTCGGGTATCGCACGGCCGGTGAAGCTGCTCTCGGTTCCCAAGGTTCGCCTCGTGGACACCACGGTTCTGACCGACTTCGAAGGAACCACTGGAAAGATCGAAGCCGACTTCGTTGTGGCAGGCGGAGACGACAAGGAAATCACCATCAAGGTGTCTCTTCTGGACGAGGACGGCACAGAAATCACCTCCGGAACCGCATAAAACGGCAAGATTGAATTCACCGTTCCGGACGTGAAGCTGTGGAAGCCGGGGCGGGGCTACCTGTACAAGATGGTCATCGAGGTTCTCGAAGGCGACAAGGTTGTTGATGTTTACAACCAGAGCGTCGGGGTCCGCACCGTCGAGGTTCGCGG
>ERZ1032924.17-NODE-17-length-40878-cov-6.145139_pt1 | contig 40878 bp, 36 predicted proteins | sample MGYA00516956_ERZ1032924 | MGnify/ENA primary metagenome ERZ1032924 (study PRJEB33719, sample SAMN04262513) | wastewater metagenome | biome: rural village; feature: composting latrine chamber; material: composting feces with ash | place: El Salvador | collected... | reverse complement strand
CTACGGGAGCAGTAGCCGGGGCGGGGGAGGGTGCCGGAGCAGGCGCATCTGCAGAGGGAGCTTCCGATGAGATACGGACAATCGGAGTTCCAACTTCGACAGTGTCGTCTTCTTCGGCGAGGAACGCGACGATGTAACCATCAACGGGTGAGGGAACCTCAGAGTCGACCTTGTCGGTTGCGACCTCCACAATGGGGTCGTCGGCAGAGACCTGGTCGCCAACGGCTACCAGCCACGAGGTAATAGTTCCTTCCGTGACCGATTCACCAAGTGCAGGCATCACGACCTCGGTGATATCGCCGCTTGGGGCGGCTGCCGGAGCGGCCGCAGCCGGTGCCGGGGCTTCAGGAGCTGGCGCTTCGGGCGCCGGAGCGGGGGCTGCTACGGGTTCCGTGGGGGAGACGCCACCACCGGCGGCTGCCTCATCTGGGGAACCGATGCGGGCCAGGTCCGCGCCGACTTCTACCGTTTCATCTTCTTCAACCAGAATTTCGAGCAGGACCCCAGCCGCGGGTGAGGGAACCTCAGAGTCGACCTTGTCAGTTGCGACCTCAACGATAGGTTCATCCACCTCGACCGTGTCGCCAACTTGCTTAAGCCACGTGGTAACGGTGCCCTCCGTCACGGATTCCCCGAGCGCGGGCATCTTTAGAAACTGTGCCATCTTTATCAAATCTCCTCTATCGGTAAGTCTTAGTTGTGTGCGTGCAGAGGCTTGCCGGCCAGCGCCATGGCTGCCTCACCGATGGCCTCATTCTGCGTCGGGTGCGCATGAATCAGGGATGCCACATCGTCAGCATAGGCTTCCCATCCGACAATCAGTTCGCCCTCGCCAATCTGTTCACTGACGCGGGACCCGATTGCGTGGAAGCCTACGATCGGTCCGTCCTCGACCGCGACCAGCTTCACTAGGCCGCCCGTGTTCATAATGTTGGACTTGCCATTACCCGCCAGGTTGTATTCGACCTTCTTGACCTTGTCTCCGTACTGCTCCTTCGCCTGAGCTTCAGACAGTCCGACGGATGCGATTTCTGGTTCGGAGAAGGTGACGCGGGGGATTACGTTTTCGTCGATTGGGTCCGGGTTGAGTCCAGCGATTTCTTCTGCGACGAAAATTCCCTGCAGGAAGCCACGATGTGCGAGTTGCAGTCCGGGGACGATATCGCCGACCGCGTAAACCCCAGGAATGCCGGTGTTCAGACGATCGTCAGTGAGGACGAACCCGCGGTCCATCTTCACTCCGATTTCTTCAAACCCAAGGTCCGCCGTTACAGGTCCACGCCCGACAGCAACTAGGAGGATGTCTCCTTGAATCGTCTTGCCGTCCTCAGTGGTGACGGTGACGCCGTTTTCGTCCTGCGTGACCCCGGAGAAGCGCGTGCCCAACTGGAACTTGATGCCGCGCTGGCGGAAAGCCCGCTCCAGGTATTTGGAGATTGCCAGGTCTTCGTTTGGAACCAGGTGGGGCAGGCCCTCAAGGATCGTGACTTCAGAACCGAATGAGCGCCACGCAGAAGCAAACTCGCAACCAATCACACCGCCACCAAGGACGATCGCGTGTTGCGGAGCCCATTCCATTTGTAGGGCTTGGTCAGAAGTGATGACTCGGCCTCCGATCTCCAGACCCGGTAGGGACCGAGAGTAGGAGCCGGTTGCAAGGATCAGGTTCTTGCCGGTGATGGTTTCCCCGTTTACTTCTACAGAGTTGGGTCCGGTTACACGGCCCCAGCCGTGGATGTTGGTCACGCCACGCGCCTTGAGGAGGCCCTCAACACCCCGGTAGAGCTTGTTGACCACGGAATCGCGGTATTCGCCCACCTTCAGCATGTCGATTCCTTCAAGTGTGGCGAGGACCCCAAAGTCCGCAGCGTCACGAACGGCATCGGCTGTCTCAGCAGCGTGTAGATATGCCTTTGTGGGAATGCAACCACGATGGAGACACGTGCCCCCAACCTTGTCACCTTCGATTAATGCGACGTTCAACCCCAGTTGGGCCGCCCGCAAAGCCGCGGCATACCCGCCCGACCCGGCTCCAAGAATGACTACGTCGTAATTTGGTTCACTCACGCGTTCTCGCTCCTCGAAATATGAAAATGTGAAGCAACTATCGACAGTGATGGCTGCGTTGAGACCATTGTCCCACGTTCCCCGACAAATACGAGGGGCAGTCGGTGCGTTAAGGGACACGTTCCTGCACTGGCGAAGCGGTACTCTATGCCTTAGATGACAATTCCGGGGCATTTGAGTGCCCAATCCAACCAGGAGGTCGTACCGGGCATGTCGGAGCAACCGCATGCGGTCGGGTCGCACCGTTCGCTTACAGACAATCGCGGTGCTGCCTTGGGTTTGGGGAGACTGGTCTACATTCTTTTTTGGGCCGCAGGGATTCTCACCGTGGGGGTCGCGATTTGGAAGTTGCTGATGGAGCCGACACAGCCGGTTGGGGCACGTTTGGTGAGCCTCTTTGCTGGCCTCGTATACGTGGCGGCAGCCGTTGGACTCACACACAACGGCAGACGCATGCGGATGGTGGCTTGGAGCAGCATCACGGTTAGCCTGGCCGGACCGATCATCGTGGGTTTGCTTGGGGTTGGGGAGCCTCAAAATGACGGGGTTTGGTCCCCGTGGGCAGATTTCGGCAGCCAAGTTTGGTACGTGTCACTGGTGATTCCAGTGATTGGATTCATTTGGCTGTGGTGGTCCAACCCACGCAGAATCGTTGAGATTTCCGAGGGGATTGACCGCCGCCGTCGCGTTCCCTGACGATCTGAACCCCTGCTAGACACTGCCGGTGAAGCCCAGTTGTCTCCATGCTTCGTAGGTTGCGATAGCAGCCGAGTTAGCCAAGTTTAAAGAACGCACCCCCGGCACCATGTTGATCCTCACCAGCGCTGTTAGTCGCGGATCGTTAAGGACGTGGTCGGGCAGGCCGTCTGGTTCCGGGCCAAAGAGAAGACAGTCACCTTCTGCATAGGTGATGTCCGCGTAATGAGTGGTCGCTTGCCCGGTGAAGGCGTATACGTTGCCGGACACCTCGTTCAAAACTGCATCCAAATTGGGTTGGACCTTGACGTGAGCCAGGTCGTGGTAATCCAATCCGGCACGCCTCAATTTGGCGTCTTCCATGTCGAAACCGAGAGGTTCGATTAGGTGCAGGAGGGTGCCAGTACACGCGGCAAGGCGGATGGCAGCCCCAGAGTTGCCCGGGATACGCGGTTCGTAAAATGCAATGTGAAGCACCGCGCCATTGTGCCACCCGGGCAACTCAGAGTGTTAACGCTGATACGTGCCGGTGATGAGAGCGCGGGCAAGTGTATGTTGCAGCGCAGTGAAGGCTGCCCGGGTTGCGCTTGCGTCGGAGTCGAGGCCAAGGGTGTCAACATCCAGCGCGTGAACAGCAAATACGTAGCGGTGCGGACGATCCCCTTTAGGTGGCATGGGTCCCATGTAAGAGTGGGCGGAGCCGTCATTGCGCAGGTGGAAAGCGCCCTCGGGAAGCGTGTTGTCGGAGCGCCCTGCATCAAGGCGGAGTTCAGTGATTTCCGGGTCGATCCCTACGACTGTCCAATGCCAAAAACCTGCGGGAGTTGGCGCATCCGGGTCGAAACAATTCACCATGAAACTCTTGGTTTCAGGGGGGAAACCGGACCACCGCAGGCTTGGAGAGGTGTCGGTCCCTTCGCCCGTGAGAGTTATGGGCATGGGGGCGCCGTCTTCAACCTCATCCGACTCCACTAGGAACGAGGGGACTGCGGGAAGCATGCTGTAAGGCTCGGGCGCTAAAGGACGTTTTAGAAGGTCCATGGCATCTCCTTCGATGTTCTAAGACTTGCTTTCCTCCTAGGTTACAAAAAGGATCTCGAAGATGTCGGAGCCATCCTTTATAGTCGAACATGTGTTCGAGGGGAGGTGGGTGGAATGACGGAACCGAACAGGAGTTTCGGTCTAAACACAGGTGCGGACCCGGAAGGTGAGCCGGTGACCAAAGCGGACAGGGTGGCCGCACTGTTGAAGCAGGCAGAACGGGCGGATTGGTCGGGGCAGTCGGAACAAGAGTTGTTGGAACAAGGACAGTCGGAACAGAAGGGTCGCTTGGAGCGGGCGCGCGCAGTCTTACGTTCTGTTGAAGCGAAACAAAGTTTGCAATCTGCTCCCGAACGCAACATGGGTGAAGGAGCTATAGGGGGACGCGCTTATGGCGTTTACCATGTGCCACCCACTGTTGAAGACGTGGTGGCTGCCTTAGCGGAGACGATGAAATCACCCGGATGGGCCGCGGTCGTGGCGCTTCCAGATATAGGTTGGGAGGCTGCCGCGAAACTGGGGGTAGACACTTATCGGGTGGTGGTTATTCCCGATCTGAAAGAGGAGACCCACAGGGTTTTGGGCTCTCTAGTAGAAGGGTTCGAAACTGTTGTTCTGGGAAATGTGTCGGTGGGACCACCCCAACAACGCGCTCTTGCTGCCCGGTCCAGAAAATTGGGTAGAACAATTTTGACCATGATCCCCTGGCAAACAATCAGCAAACCGTTTGAAGTGGGAAACCGTTTGGGGCCCATAGAACCCGCTACGAAACGGTTGGCAGGAGGGACGGCGGACGCATTGCCTAACCTTGAAGTGATCGATGGGCCGGTTGCGATATGAGCGCGCAGAATCTGCAGGAAGAAAGCCGGGGGTCTCGCAAAGATCAGGGGCGTCCCCGCTACGTTGTGCTTTGGGTTCCGAACTGGCCTCTGGCCTCTCTTGTTATCGATACCCCTCCTGAAACCCCTGCAATAACAATCCAAAACGGCAGGGTAAGCGTTGTTACCCCAGCGGCTAAGAAGCAGGGGGTACGTCGTTCTATGACCCGGTCTCTTGCCCAATACCACTGCCCAAACCTCATGGTTTTCACAGCGGATGAAGAGCGGGAAAGTGCCGCATTTGAACCCCTCTTAGAAATCTTCGATCGCGTAGCAGCCTCCGTCAATGTGATCCGCCCAGGACTGGCCTTCGCCCCTGCGCTTGGAGCAGCAAAGTGGGTTGGTAGCGAAGAGCGGTTGGTGGAACAACTAATTGACGATGTCGCGGTTGAAACAGGGGCTGAATGTCAGGTGGGGGTTGGGAGTGGGCTATCTGTGGCAATGATGGCTGCTCGCCGCGGGATAGTGGTTCCCGCCGCTGACACACGAAGGTTCTTAGACGGCCTTTCGCTTGCGGAGCTTGCTTGTGAACTTCCAAGTGGTGTTAAGCAAGCGGTTTATGAAGTTCTGGAGGTGTTAAAGGGGCTAGGTGTTTCTAGGGCCAAAGAATTTCGGGACCTTGGTAAGTCTGCTGTTGTTTCTCGGTTCGGGGCAGTAGGGGAAATACTTTGGCAGCTCACTTGTGGTGAGGATCCACATTTTGATGTGGGAGAACGCGGAGCGCGAAAGGTAGAGGCGGCCTTTGAGTTAGATCCGCCAGCGGAGCTAATAGAACATGCTGCAACAGCAATAGCGCGTGTTAGTGCAGATCTTGCAGATGGTCTTCAACAAAGGTCGCTTTATTCTTCAACCGTGCAGGTAATCCTTGAAACAGAGTCGGGGCGCACCCATGAACGAACTTGGACTCTCCTTGATGCCACTTCAGGCAGGCAGGTTTCTAAGCGCATAACGTGGCAGTTACGCGGTTGGCTGGATGGGAGGGCTCAAGAAGAGGTTCAAGGATCGGGAGCATCGGATGGGCTCAAATCTTTGAAAGTGATTGCTCTAAGCCCTCGGGAAAGTCCAGAAGCGGATCCGTTGTGGGGAAGTGTCCGGGCTTCTTGGAAGGTAGGTCAGGCGGTTGAAGAGGTCCAGGATTTGCTGGGGGAGTCCTCGGTGGTTACCCCTAATCTTCATGGAGGGTTCGACCCTCGAACCCGGGTTTCGCTGACACCTTGGGGGCTGGTGAGCGGTCCAGTTCCTCCACTTGAAGGTGCCTGGGAGGGGGCGATAGAAGATCCTCCGGTAATCCTGTTCGCTGACCCTCCATCCGCGATGCTTCTAGGGGAAAGAAAAGACGGAACTTTGGGGCGACTTTGGGTGGGACGCAGGGGGATGATCAACGGGGTTCCGCGCCAACTAGTGGTGTCTAAAGAAGTCGGTGAACTGCGGGCCGGTGACTATCCTCTCCTTGGATTGGAGCGTCTTTGGGTTGTCCGCGGTAGATGGTGGCAAAGAAGCCATGATGAACATGGGGCACGTTGCTATCTGCGGGTTAAGCGGGTTGATGGTACTGATCTGTTGTTGGTTCAACGTAAAGGAGAGTGGAAGGTGGAAGGCGTCTATGGCGGTAAGCAGTAACCGTAAAGATAAACCATCGGTAAGATCACGCTGGAAAGTAACTAGCGCCGCAAAGTGCAACCAGTTTGGAAACAAGTAGGAGATCCCGTGGCAAAACTCTATTTCCGTTACGGAGCCATGAACTCGGGCAAGTCAACGGCGTTGCTGCAAGTTGCTTACAACTATGAAGAGCGGGGCCAGCGGGTTCTTTTGGCGAAGCCAGCCGTGGATACAAAGGGGAGTGAGGCCATAGTCTCCCGGCTGGGGGTGAGCCGTGAGGTGGATTTCCTTATTGGGCCGAACACCAATGTGAGAGAACGTTTCATGCAGGCTGCTAAGGGGACCGATCCGGACGCTTTGGTCACAGATTTGCCTGAGATTCCGCCTGTTGCCGCTCTCCTCATAGATGAAGCGCAATTCCTCACTCCGGCACAGGTGGATGACTTGATGCGAATTGCGGTCTTTGAAGACACTCCGGTACTCACTTACGGGATTAGGACTGATTTTCAAACCGTTGCCTTCCCCGGGTCTCGCAGACTCCTGGAAGTTGCACACACCCTTGAAGAGCTCAAAACCATTTGCCGGTGTGGGCGCAAAGCCATTTTCAATGGTCGTTTGATAGACGGAAAGTTCACTTTTGATGGGGACCAGGTTTCCATCGACGGACAGGGTGTCACATACGAATCCTTGTGTAGCGCTTGCTACATGGAGCACTCGGGTGGCCAACTGGGGGAAGAAGCGGCGAGTATTTTAGCGTCGGACTGAATCGGGATCTAAATCGCTAAGTGAGGTCCCAGTTGTTTGCCCCCACGTTGCTATCGAACACTTGTTCGATAAAATGGGGGGATGGTGGCTCCGCTTTTTCTTCGGTCTTCAAGGCCCGCACTTCCCCAGTACACGGAATTGCATGCTCACAGCGCATTCACTTTCCTAGAAGCCACCGACTTTCCTGCAGATTTGGTGCGTGGCGCATCCGAACTTGGTTTGAGTGGTTTGGGGATTCTTGATGTTGACGGCATGTACTCTGCCGTGCAAACAGCTCGGGCCGGGAAAACTTATTCACTTCCAATAATCCACGGAGTTGAGCTAACCCTTTCTCACATTGATATTGAAGACCCCTCCGCTCAAGGAGGTTCCGGCTTTGTTCGGATGGTCGGTGACAACGGATCGTTTTCCCAGCGGAGACAGAAAAGGGAGGGGATCTCTACTGCTTCTTCAGTTCGTATCCAAAAAGGGATGGGACTCAAAAAGGGCAGCGATGATCCGGGGTTGAGGCTACCTGTGCTCGCCAGATCACAAAGCGGGTATCACACACTTTGTTCGTTGCTATCAGCCCATTTTCTCGCTGAGCCCGGCAGGCGAAAAGCCAGACTAAATCTGAATGAGGTAGAACAATTCGCTCACCAAAAGTGGGACCTTTTCGCTCTAACTGGGACGGCTCACGGTCCTTTGCGTCGCGCTCTTGCCGAACATGGAATAAGGGGCGCTCATCATGTTCTTGATCAACTCAAGGAGACCTTCGGCCCCAGTAATGTTGCTGTTGAACTCCAAATTCAGGCTCATGACCCTCCGGGTCTAGCGCAGACTCTGGCGCTCCTCGCCCAAGAAAGCAACCTGCCTTTGGTAGCAGCCGGGGCCGTTCGATCTGCGGGCCCAGAGCGTTTTGCATTGGCCGATGTTCTTTCCGCAACGCGGCTGGGAGTTTCACTTGATGAGGCGGAACCGCATTTGCCCGCGTTCCGATCTTTTTTACGTTCGCCGAAAGAGATGTCGGAGATCTTTACTCGTTACCCCCAAGCAATAGACAACGCGGTAGCGGTGGGGCAGGAGTGTGCATTCAGCCTGGATCTCATAGAGCCGGGTTTGCCGAGCTTCCCCGTGCCAGAAGGTCACAGCGAAGCCACCTGGCTTCGACACGTCACCTACTTGGGGGCGGAGCACCACTACGGTTCACGCGAACAAAACCGACCTGCGTGGGACCTGATCGACCACGAACTGCAAATAATCGAACAACTTGGGTTTCCCGGCTATTTCTTGATCGTCAAAGACATCGTTGATTACTGCCGCCGCAAAAACATTTTGTGCCAAGGACGCGGTTCAGCCGCCAATTCAGCAGTCTGTTACGCGCTTCGAATCACGGCAGTTGATGCAGTAAAACACGAGATGCTCTTTGAACGGTTTCTTTCACCCGATCGGGTTGAGGCCCCCGACATCGATTTAGACATTGAGGCTGATGAACGTGAGCAGGTAATTCAGTATGTCTATGAAACGTATGGGCGAAGCAACGCTGCACAGGTAGCAAACGTCATTAGCTATCGGCCAAAGTCAGCGGTGCGGGATGCCGGGAAGGCCTTTGGGTATCCGGAAGGGGCCGTGCGTCGCTGGTCCAAGTTTGTGCGTCGTTCCCGTAGGGGACCAGCACCGAATCCTGCTGAGGAAACGCGTCCTAACCAGAACTTTGGTGACGACCCCCATAAAGGTGAGGTTCCAGCAGAAGTTTTGGAGATGGCCAGCCAACTTCAGCGACTCCCTCGTCACATGGGGTTGCATCCGGGAGGAATGGTTCTTACAAACAAACCCGTTTCTCAGGTGTGTCCGGTGATGTGGGCGGCGAAGGAAGGCCGCACCGTTTTGCAGTGGGACAAAGAAGACTGCGCAGACGCAGGGTTGGTCAAGTTTGACCTGTTGGGTCTTGGAATGCTGACGGCTCTGAGAAAGGCATACAACTGGTTGGAGGACGAGGGGATTCAACGTAACGGCCGTCCCCTCGACCTTCATAACTTGCCGGACGAGGACCCCCTTGTCTACGACCTCCTCTGCGCGGCGGACACGGTTGGGGTGTTCCAAGTGGAATCTCGTGCCCAAATGAACACCCTTCCCCGGCTGAAACCCCGTTGCTTTTACGACATTGTGATCGAGGTTGCCTTGATCCGCCCCGGGCCAATTCAAGGCCGTGCAGTGAATCCATACCTGCGCCGGAGGAACGGCCGGGAAAAAGTGCGCTATTTACACCCGCTCCTGGAACCCTCATTGAAGAAAACACTGGGCGTTCCTCTATTTCAAGAGCAACTCATGCAAATGGCTGTGGACGTGGCGGGGTTTACGCCCAGTCAGGCAGACATGTTGCGCCGCGCTATAGGAGCAAAACGTAGCGAAGATCGGATGGTCGCGCTGAAACCTGCCCTCTACAAAGGGATGGAGGCCCGTAACGTGGCTCCCGAGATTCAAGCGGCAATCTTTGAACAGTTGAAAGGGTTCGCAGAGTTCGGTTTCCCAGAATCTCACGCGTTTTCTTTCGCCTACTTGGTGTATGCCTCCGCCTGGCTGAAAGTTCACTATCCCGAACATTTCTATGCGGGGTTACTGTCCAGTCAACCCATGGGGTTTTATTCCCCTGCGACACTGGTTGAAGATGCCAAGCGTCACGGTGTCTTAGTCAACCCGCCAAGCGTGGTTTACTCCTCGTTAGAAACCGTTCCAGAAGTTTGCCCCGAAAAAGATGGAGGTATATCGCATCGGGTTAGGGAAACGTCAGTGTCAGATCTAGTGCATCCCCACCCAGGGCGTGCGGTCCGGATCGGGTTGGAAACAATTAGGGGCCTGGGAGAAGGTGCCAAGCGGATCTGTGATGCTCGCCTTGATGGGCCTTGGGAGTCGTTGGCTGACCTGGCTTCCCGTGCCAGGTTAAGTGAATCCCAAATGGAAAAGTTGTCGCGTGCCGGGGCGTTGGAAGACCTAGGAATGTCAAGGAGGCAAGGCTTGTGGGGGGCATCTGTTGTGGGCCGTCCGCAGTGGGAACAGCCCTACATTCCTGGCACGGAACCCGGCATGGTGGCACCATCCCTCCCAGAAATGACAGAGGTTGAAAGAGTTACCTCTGATTACGCAAGCCTGGGGCTGAGCACGCAGAAGCATCCGATGGAGTTCGCTCGTGAAGAACTCTCAGATTTAGGGGTTGTGCCGCTTGTGCGTCTGGGAGAGGCTGCCCACGGATCCAGGGTGCGTGTGGGTGGGGTAGTGACACATCGTCAGCGGCCAGGAACCGCAGGGGGCACAACATTCTTGTCTCTAGAGGATGAGACCGGGCTTGCAAACGTAATTTGTTCGAAAGGCCTTTGGGCGCGGTATCGGAATGTGGCTCTTGAATCGTCTGCACTTATTGTTCGCGGCCGGGTCGAACAGGGCGACGGCGCCACTGCATTAGTGGCGGAAAAATTAGAGCCTCTAGATCTTCCTGCTAAGACCAAATCAAGAGATTTCCGTTAGTGGCACGGTCCATATCCTGACCGTGCCACACAGGCAGGCTCCCCGTATTAACTGGCGGGAGCAGGGTTGCCCGCTTGCGGGCTACCCTCTGTGGAAGCAGCATCCTCACTGGGTTTGGTGTCTTCAGTGGGGGTGTCATTTCCGTCGGGCTTGTCATCTTCAGCACCGGCTGCCTCGTCAGAAGCCGCCTTGGCCGCATCTATTTCCTGCTTCTTATGCTTCAAATCGCCGAACAGCCTCTGGAAGAACCTTCCAATCCTGCCTGGTTCCGGTTTTATCGGTCCGGGAGGAGGATCAGAGTCGGGGAGGGGCCCAACGATCGGTGGGTCGCGATGGTAGAGGGCGTTGAACACGGCCCAGACAACACCGATCAGTGGGATCGCCACGATGGCGCCCAGGAGTCCGGCCAGCAGCGTGCCGGCGATGACGCCAATACCAACTACCACGGGATGCAGCGAAACCTGTCTACCCATGATTAGCGGTTGCAGCACGTGACCCTCAAGCTGCCCAATGAGTGCGATGCCAATACCCACGATGATCGCGGTCCAAACCCCATCGGTTGCCAGGGCGACGATCATTGCTACGACCATTGCCGCGGGGGCACCAATCAGTGGAATCAACGCGCCGATCATCACCAGGACCCCGAGGGCGGGAGCCAGGGGGACCTTAAGGATCGCCAGGAAAATCCAGGCCAATCCGCCATCGATCAGAGCGATGATCATGGTCCCGCGCGCATACCCGGAGAACGAGTGCCAGCCTGCCTGGGCAGCATGGTTCCAGGTACCCCGCCTCTCTGTTGGCAGCAGGTTCAGGAACCAGCGCCACATCTGAGAACCGGAAAGCAAGAAGAAGATGGTTATGAAGATTGCTAGACCGACAATGGTGAAGAAAATGGCGATGCCGCCAGCGTTCGACATGACCTTGGACACCAGCGTCTGCCAGTTCTCACTGATGTAGGTCTGACCCTTTTGAATGTTCTCTTGGATCCAGTTGTAAACCTGGTCTGATGTCAGAGAAATGTTGAAGGGGGTGGCGTCCAGGAAGTCGGTGATTTTGTCGAGGCCGTGGGTTAGCTGATTCACCAGAGAGCGCCATTGCCCAGCGACCGATGTGATCACAAAGCCGATCAATCCCACGAAGACTAAGAATCCTCCCAACACCGCGATAACCACGGAGAATCCGCGTCGCATGTGTTTGGAAAGTGAGTTGACCACTGGGTTCAAAACGGAGGTGAATACAAGCGCAACAAAAACAGCGATGAATACCGCGGAGATGCGGGCGGTCGCGAAGACAATCCCGGCGATCACGATCACCACGCCGATGATCGACCAGGACCCGATTCCCGCGTCCCGCAACCACAGAGGAACTCTGTTTTGCTGGTACACGGCTACGGCTGTAGAGGTGGAACCACTTCCAGAACTTTTCGCCGCCATTTTCTTAGAGGAGGACACGCTCAGGCTGCTTCTTTGAGGCGCCTGATACACCACGCGCTTTCGCGGCGTCTTTGATTGCATAAAGCCTCCTCTTTTCAAACCAATCATAGTTGCAACAGTCACTATTCATCTTCACGGAGGTGCGTGTGCGTGTTTATGCCTGCCCTCGTATCGTTTCCGATTGATTAGCGTCGAGTCTAGGCTGACACGTACCATCTACTGTTGACAGAGACATCCGCGTGGAGCGGCTTTGCGTTCGGCGTGGGAGGCGAGGGAAATGCAGTCAGCCGGTTACAACGAAGTTGGGGAACGCGACAATCCCCGTTCTTTCGCTTGGCGCGTTTTCTTCGAGGCCACCACACGGTTGCAGGGAATCCTTGAATCGCGGATGAAGACGGATGCTGGTCTTTCCCTGTCGGATTACAGCATTTTGCTCGCGTTGTACCAGGCCCCCCGCTATCAAATGCGCATGGGGGAACTGTCCGTACACCTGGGCTTCTCTCCGTCGCGGCTGACCTATCTGGTTGGGCAGTTGTCCAAGGCAGGCTGGGTGCAGAAGGCCCCCAGCGGTAAGGACGGCCGCGGCTACGTTGCTCAACTGACAGAGTCGGGTGTCGAAATCACTGAGTTGGCCAGTCGACTTCATCAAGAAACAGTCAGAGAGCTTCTGTTGGACGACCTCACGGACAAAGACATTGATTTGATTGTGAAGGCGTTTGGCCACCTCGATGACCCGGCCGGAGGCGCACCCGCGGCTAACGGTTAGGCCCCGTTTTCGAAGTCGTCCTCGTTCTGCACCTTTTTAGGCCGGGGCAACCGGTTTCTGCGGGCCAGCGCTGTGATGCCCCACGCGATTCCCCCTACAACAACAACCCAGGGAACGGCGATCACTAGGGCGTATGCGACGAAGTTGAAGGACTGCACGACGTATCCCCAGGCCTTTGCCCAGGTGAATCCCGGTGCGCTCGCAGTTGAGTCAGTGAAAGTCACACCCAGGCTTGACATTGCCACCTGGTCTTCAAGCCATTCTAGCTGGGCGTTTAGGGAGTCCAGCTCGCCTTTTCTTTGGGTCAGGCTGTCCTCGGCAAGCAACAGTTCCTCGGTCGTTGTCGCCTGCGACATGAGATCTTCGAGTCTGGCAATTGATGACTCCAAAGACTCGCGGCGCCCATCCAGGTCGGCCACTTGCTGTCCCACGTCCTCGCGCGAAGTTGACTCGTCTAAGACGCGGCCTAGCGTTTCAAGATGGACGAGGGCATCCTCGTATTTTTCGGCAGGCACCGAGGCATAAATGTTTGCGATCCTGTTGGGATCCTCATTGGAAACCCAGGTGGATTCCACCCGCCCCCCAACCTCGGCCACATAATCTTCGAAGCCTCTAGCTGCTGCTTCGGGGTCTTTGACGTAAACCGTGGCGTTCCCGTACACAATGATCTGTGGCTCATACATCCCGCCTGAAAATGAGCCATCCGCAGAGTCCATCTCCGCATCTTCTGCCCAGCCCGCTTCGTCAGAAGCCATCTGGATTTCCTCGGATGCGGTTGAAGAGGAATCGTATGCGCCACCGTCTGCTGACGTTCCGCAGCCTGCCAATAACGCGGTGCCGGCTAGGGCGGCCATGATCACGGCGGTGCTTCGAGGAGAAATCTTCATGAGGTAAGCATAGGTCCGAGCTTTCTCGCGGCCATCCCGATTTCCTAAGCGTTATCGAGTTGTCGTTGATCGGCGTTTTGAACAGGGGCGGCTGCAAGCGCAGCGACCTTGGAAACAAAGGTCTCAAGTGGGCCGCGTCGCCCCAGCGCTCCGATAAGCGTCCCCACCCCAACCACGATGGCCAACTGGATCCAGAATTCTTGCAGGAACCATGTTGGGTAGGTCCCATCCCAGGTCCCGGCGGCGAATCCCATAACTGTCCAGGTGCTCGCGGTGAGAATGATGTGGAGGGAGTAGATAGTGAGCGGGGCCGCCCCCGTCCAGGCGAAAGGCCTCAGAGGCCAGGGCGCTACGCGAAGGCCTGCGGTCAACACAATCAGGAGTGCCGTGACAAAAATGGCTGCGCTCGCGCTTGCAAGCACGTCGGCTGGTGAACCGGAGTGAGGCGCAGCCAGGGCCAGATTCATGGGCGGGGGCAGTAGCGGGGTGCCACGATGCATCGTGACAATCGCGTAAAGCCCCTGCTCAGGAGCCATGCCCCACTGCTGCGCCAGGAGGCTTCCGGCCTGGTCGACGACACGCGAACTGACCGCCTGCACGGTCGCGAAGATCGTGGCGCCCCCCAGCGCCAGATAGAGAGCCCTGGTTCGAAGGTTTGGAGGGGTTCGAAGGTTTGGAGGTCCGGTCGCTCCCACCACGAACCGCGCACACAGCACCCCAATTAGTAGGTAGGCGAGCCAGGTAGTGACGGGGTAGTACCCGGTGAAGAAGAGCACCACCAAGGCTTCAAGTGCGGAGCCGGAATCGAAAACGGTTTTCGCTAAGAAGTGTTGCATCAGGTGGTAGCCGGCGATCGTGCTGATAAAGGGAAGAACAGCCGCGATTGTCGCTAAAACCCAGGAAGGCAGGGCTACTAGGGGAGCGGAGCAGGCGATCGCAACCCCGAAGAAAACGAGGATGACTGCGATTTGGTGGTCTGGCAAAAAGTTCAGAAGGATGCCGATGAAGGCGATGAGGAAGCCTCGAACCAGAAGGTTGACGGCGGCCGCCCCTCGGGCCCCTTGTGCCAGGTATTTTCTGGAGGTTAGGAACACCCCGAAGCCCCCGATGACCGCGAACATTGCGGAGGGGTAACCGGAAGTGACCACGGTCAGCCAGTTCAGTTCGCCGTAGGGGACATCGGCCCGGGGCACCAAGAGGTGAGCGGCCATCATTCCGACTATTGCGACAAACCGCGCTAGGTCTAGCCCAACAATTCGTCCCACTTTTCACCGCCTCCGTACCGAGGTCACCCGAGGAAGCGTACCCGGGTTGGCCGCGGCGTTGGTCCCTTGGTTCGCCGCTGTGCTGCGGCTATGGAGTGCGCCGACGAAAGGGGGCTAGCCTCCAGATAAACCAAGGCCTAACCATCCCAGTGAATCAGGACAGTTAGGCCTTGACTTTGTCAGGGTTGGAGACCCGTTGCTTTACGCGATTTCGGCGTCCGCCGTCACGTCAGCGTTTACAACAACTTGCGGTCGGCGAGCAAGGAACGCCGCCCCCGCCAGCACGGAAACCGCGCCAGTGCCGATTGCTAGGAGGGATACGCCCGATGCAATTACCGAAGTCAGCAGCGAGGCACGCAAGAATGAGGCATTCATCTGGGTGTTGCGCATCGCCTGCAGCTCGGCCGCTTCCTCTGAGTCATCTCCGTACTGTTCTTTGGCTTCGTTTACCTTGTCGCCAAGTTCGGCGTAGCTAGCGCCTTCTGTAGCGTGATCCGCGTGGACCTGGATAATTTCTTGCATAGACCAGGCCGTGAACGGGCCGGCAACGACTTTCCCAGCGTTGGAATCCGCGTCGCCGGGGACTGTCATATTCTGTGATTTAAGTTGTGCCCCAACCATGATCCACGCGACGAAACCAACGATGATCATGATTGCGCCGATGGCGATGAGGATCCAGGCAAGAACACTGCGGGTGGAGGAACCACTCTGCTGAGCGACGGGCTTTTGTGCCATTTGTTTTTTCCTTAGGGTTAGCTCTCGCACCGGCGACTGCGACGGCGCCGCCAGCTGTCAACGGACATCCCCATGCTAAGGCCTAAGGTCCCACCTCGCTCGTGAATGCGGGACGTTAGGCCCAGGCTTGACCGTTTTGTGACCTAGTGGTGCTCAAACCACCCAACGGGTTGGTACTCAAATCGCCTGATGGATCAGTTCCGCTCGAAGTCCAATGACGCCCCACCCGGCCCCACCAACGTGAGCTTTTGAGGGTCAGAATCACCAGCAGTCAACGTTGAGGACTGAATATCTGACAGCACCGCGGCAGCGATGTCATCAACTTGTCCCGCGGGCCCGTCACACGCCATCAAAGTCTGTATCTGCTGGTCAGTTGAGAGCACACCGTCCTCGACAGCCACCGACCCGGAAAACTGGTTGCATTGCGCACTGAAGCTGAAAGAGTCCTGCTCGATAGTCAGTGTGCCTTCGGGCAGATCCTCAACCACGCCCTCTTCGCCGGCAGCGCCAACCAGATTCCATGTCCCTTCCACGGATTCCATCGTGATGTCGGAAGCGGGCTCCAATTCGGAGGTTTCCTGTGTCCCCCCGGACGTGCAAGCCCCCAGTGTAAGAGCTGCTCCCAGGGCTACTGCGGCGAAGATTCCTGCGTGTGCTTTTCTCATGGCTTTCTCCATCTTGGGGTTGTTAAACGCGGGTCAGTTTTGTTACAAATCCTAGTTGGCACCAAGGGTATATGGCGGTGACGACAGGCGCCTGCGCTGGCTCCTACTGCCCCTTGACGTTCACCAGTTGGCGTAGTTCATGGACAACTTCCACCAGGTCCTTCGAGTCCTCCATGACCTGGTCAATCGGTTTGTAGGCGTCCGGGATTTCATCAATGAACGCGGCGCTGTCGCGATACTCGATACCCCGCATCCGTTCACGGAGGTCCTGTTGTGAAAAGCGTTTACGCGCTTCGGTGCGCGAATACTGTCTTCCGGCGCCGTGGGGAGCGCTGTGAAGAGACTCCGGGTTTCCCTTGCCTCGCACCACGTAAGAGCGGGTGCCCATTGAACCGGGGATAAGCCCCATGACGCCCGCGTGAGCGTCGATGGCGCCTTTGCGGGAGACCCAAACCGTGGCCTCGTAATGCTCTTCTTGCTTGGTGTAGTTGTGGTGACAAAGAATCTCCTCCGTCACCTCAACGGGTTTCCGGTACCACGTATCCAAGCAACGCTTCACCCGGGACATCATCAGCGCCCGATTCAGCGCCGCGAACTCTTGCGCCCACTCCATTTCCCGAATGTAGTCCCAGAACTGAAAGTCTTCCTCGGTCAAATAGGCGAGGTCCCTGTGAGGGAGGTAGATGTCCTTACTTTCGCAAAGATCCTTCGCGATTCGGATGTGTCGGCGGGCGATTTTGTTGCCGATCCCTCGTGAACCCGAATGGAGAAAGATCCAAACCCGGTCCTCCTCGTCGGCACAAATCTCAATGAAATGATTCCCTCCACCCAAGGACCCCAATTGGCGTTTCCAGTTGTGGTCAATGTCGTCAACGGGGATGTTCTGTTCCCGCGCGCTTGCGGCCAGTTTTTCCACCAGCGGGCGTGCATCGTCATGGACCTTCCTGTTGTACCGGCCAGGGGATAGGGGGATGGCACGCTCAATCTCTTTGCGCAAAAGTCTCAAGTCTCTGCTTTTCAGGTCCTCGACGGTGAGGCATGTGCGGAGCGCCCCCATCCCACAGCCGATATCCACCCCGATCGCGGCCGGCATGATCGCACCTTCGGTCGGGATGACGCTGCCGACCGTCGCCCCCATTCCTAAATGAGCGTCCGGCATCAACGCAATGTGCGGGTAGATAAACGGCATTTGGGCGGACTGGACTGCCTGTTCCCGAGTGTTCTCTTCCAGGATCGACGCCCACGAAAGAAGCTTCGGGGTGACCTGTTCGGGCATCGCCTCTCCTTTCTGCGCTCCAGCGGCTTCACCGCCGGGGTCGCGGCCCACAACTCGCGGCCCGGTAGCCCGGGGAGCCGGCAGCCCCACGTATGCAAAACGACCCCTGCCCCAACACGTTGTACATGTGGGCCAGGAGCCGTTTTTCCGTGCGCGGAGGGGGACTTGAACCCCCACCCTCTAAGCGAGGACTAGCACCTCAAGCTAGCGCGTCTGCCATTCCGCCACCCGCGCCTGCACGGAGCATTGCTCTTTGAGCCACTCAAAGTTAGCACGGCAATTGGGTCAGGGAAAATTCTTTGGAAAGTTGGTGGCGAGTACCACTGCAATCACCCCCTTTGGCAGGGGCGCGAGGGGAGGCGTGACAAGTGGGTAAGATCGACGCTTGGAACCAACGGAACGTTTAGAGATTGAGGCGAGTGCTCCATTGTCCACTTCCAAGCAAGCGGCGAAGACCCCGCAAAACGACGGTGAAAACCAGAATGCGGATGCGAGGGAGCGAATCAGACCTCGTCCCGCATCAAAGATTGATGGCACACGTCCGGCCGCGTTGGTGGCGGAGTTCCACGCCCTTTATGGAATGCCTGACCGCATCGCGCAGGAGCTCCCCTCGAACTTGAACTATGACCGCATTCATATGCGGATGGGACTCATCGCCGAAGAATTGGTTGAACTTTTCGCCGCGGTTTACGGGCAGGATGCCGCCCGCATTGTCAGCGAAGCAATTGAGAACGCCCCGGACCAAGAAGAGCGCGACGTTGTTGAGACCGCCGACGCCTTAGCCGACTTGATCTACGTGATTTACGGGATGGCGTTGGAATCGGGGATCGACCTGGATGCGGTGTTGGCCGAGGTCCACTCGTCCAACCTGTCAAAACTCATGCCCGACGGGAGTGTTCGCCGCCGTGAAGACGGAAAGATCCTGAAGGGCCCGGGTTTCCGGGAACCAGACATCGCTGAAGTTATTGCCAGGCGGGATGCGCAGGTCACCGAAGAGGTGCCGGCAGTGAACCCGCTGATGAGCCCCTCGAAATTGCCCTTTGGGGTACCCGATTTTGAGCAGATTCGTTTTGAGCACCTAGAGCCCGCGCTGATGGAAGGCCTGGCCCAAGAGAAGGCTGACTGGCATCGCATCGCTACCAATCCGGAGGTGCCAGACGTTGACAACACGGTGGCTGCGGTGGATCGGGCCGGTGACCTGCTAGACCGTGCGGTCATGGTGTTCGGGACTCTTTCCTCCTCCATTGGCGGCCCAGAACTGGACGCTTTGCAAGAAAAGCTTGCGCCACTGTTTGCGGCGCACACCGATGACTTCTACACAAACAAGAGGCTTTACGACCGTTACAAGAAGGTGGCGGAAGCAGAAGACTTGGACGCGGAGACGCGCTGGTTGGTTGATGAGACCATTCGTGACTTCGAACGTTCCGGCGTCAACCTGCCGGAAAAGGCGAAGAAACGACTCCGTAAACTGAACGGCAAAATCGCTGAACTTGAGGCGCGCATCGACACCCGCATTACGAACCAACTCATCGAAACCGCGCTTTACGGGGATTCCTTGGAGGAACTGGCGGGCCTGTCAGAAGAAGAAATCACTGCCGCGCATGAGGCGGGGAAGGCTGAGGGTAGGGAGTGGAAACTCTCTGTTTCTAACTTCTCGATTCCCACCCAGCTCGCCTCGCTCACAAATGCTGAAACCAGACAGAAACTGCTGGAGGTGTCTTTGCAGCGCGGATCTACCGGGAACCTGGAGACGGACACCCGCGACCTGATCATCGAACTGGCGAAGCGACGTGACAAGCGCGCGCAACTTTTGGGTTTCAATTCCCACGCCGACATCGTGATGGACGAGGAAACCGTGCCGTCCCCTAAGGAGGCCCGCTCCCTGCTGAGGCGGGTGGGCGAGGCAGCCCGCGATGCGCTGGAGAGGGAGGCCGACGAATACCGCAAAGTGGCACCCGACGGAACCCTTACGGTGGCGGATTGGCCGCTACTGGAAGAACGCGCCAGGAAAGATTCCCTGGGAGTTGACTCTGAGGAATTGAAACAGTACCTGGAACTCAACAAGGTGGTGGAAGACGGAGTTTTCTACGCGGCGAACCGTCTTTACGGACTCACCTTCACCAAGCGCAATGACATTGTCGGTTGGGCCCCGGAGGTTCAAACCTGGGAAGTGGAGGACGAGGACGGCCGGGTGGTTGGCCTGTTCATGGCGGACTATTTCAAGCGACCTGGTAAGAGTGGCGGCGCGTGGATGTCGCTGCTAGAACCGGGCTGCAAACGCACGGGTCACCTGCCGGTCATCACGAACGATTGCAACTTCGACAAGGCCCCGGAAGGGCAGCCTGTTTTGTTGAGTTGGGACAACGTTGAGACGTTGTTCCACGAGTTCGGTCATGCTCTTCACGGCCTACTAACGCAGACGTATTACGAGGAGACAGCGGGCGCCAACGTCCCCCGCGACTTCGTTGAACTTCCTTCTCAGCTCAACGAGATGTGGGCTTTCCACCCGGAGGTTTTGGGGAACTATGCTCGCCACTGGGAGACAGGGGAGCCGCTGCCGGCCGAGGTACAGGAAGCGCTTGTGAATTCCAAGCATTTCGGTCAGCCCTATTCCACCCTCGAATACGTGCAGGCCGCACTCATTGATCAGGCCTGGCACGACGGCACTGCGGAACTGCCTCGCGACCTCGACGACGTCGACACGTTTGAGGCTGAGGCGTTGGAGGCAGCAGGTGTCGCCCACGAACTGGTGGCCCCGCGTTACCGTAGCCCCTACTTCGCTCACGCGTTCACCGGCGGATACGACGCCGCCTACTACTCCTACATGTGGGCTGAAGCGATGGTCGGAGAGTTGGAGGAATGGCTGCGAAACGAGGCTGCCAAGGAGGACGGGGGTCTAAACCGCGAAGCCGGCAACATTTTGCGCAAGGAACTGTTGTCCCGGGGTAACTCTCGGCCGCCGATGGAGTCCTTTGTGGCTGTGCGCGGTCATATGCCTGACGGTGGCGCCGTCACCCGGCGCCGGGGTCTAACGTCCTAAGGCGACTGTGGCACCCGGCTAAAAGCCTGACCTGCCGGGTACCACGGGTCTTTAGCTGACGGCTTTTGCCGCCAAATGAGCCCCCGCTGAGTCCAAGTGGGCCGGTGCCGACCTTGGCCCCGGACTTCGGGACTAAGCGATGTGCCGAACGTGTCACTAGGCTGGGAGTCGTCTCTGTTGCGGGTGAAAGGTAGACCGATGGCACGGGTTGTTGTTGTAGGTGGCGGTTATGGAGGAATCACCGTCGCCAAAGGTTTAGATTCCATCGCTGATGTGGTGCTGGTCGAAAGTAAAGATCAGTTCGTTCACAACGCTGCCGCACTGCGCGGGACTGTTGATGACGTGTGGCAGCAAGCCATGTTCATGCCGTATTCGTATTTGCTGAGCCATGGCGAAGTGGTGCAGGGGACGGTGGCTTCCGTGGAGGGAACCACGGTGAAGCTTTACGGTCAAGACCCCGTTGAAGGTGACTTCGTTGTTTTCGCGACCGGTTCGACATACCCATTTCCTGCCAAGCAGATTACGAACCAGGCGCGGATCGCTCAGCGCCGCCTCGAAGACCTTCGTGGAAGCCTGCAGAACGCTGAACGGGTCCTTCTGGTCGGTGGAGGAACAGTCGGTTTGGAACTGGCTGGCGAGTTGAAGGCGTTCTATCCAGGCATGGAAGTCGTGGTGGTAGAGAAAGAGGACCAGATTCTGCCCTGGCCTGAATATTCGGATGCGTTCCGTGATCTTGTCCGCCAGCAGGCTGCGGACATGGGGATTCAAATGCTGGAGGGCGCGCCCCTTGCATACCTCCCGCCCAATCAGCCAGGTCAGCTTGGCCGTTTCAAAGTTGAAACAACCAAGGGTGAGCCGATCGAGGCTGATATGTGGTTCCAATGCTACGGTTCCAAGCCGATTACCGGGTATCTGCGCGGGACCGACTATGACGATGCTTTGAACGAGGACGGAACGGTCCGCGTCCTTCCCACCATGCAAGTGGCAGGTCATGACCACGCTTTTGCAGTGGGTGACATAACGGATGTGAATGAGTCGAAGCGGGCGGATGCGGCCCGCAACCAGGCTCGAACCGTCGTTGCAAACATCGCGGCGATGATTGAGGGGGAGGACCCCAAGTCCACTTACACCCCTCGCCGCGACTGGATTGTGCTTCCACTGGGCCCTGACCACGGCGCTTCTCAGATTGTTGATGAGGAGGGGAAGACCAGGATTGTCGGGGCAAATGAGACCGCCGAAATCAAGGGGTCAGACCTCATGGTCTCTGTGATGCGGTCACAGTTGGGGCTGCCGTAAACCCGGGCGCGCGCAACCTCGCGTGAAACATCACGCAAACCGGCACTCAAGATAAACCCTCGCCCAGTCTTGGGTCCGAAGAGGTCCCAAAGGCACGTCGATATTCACCACCTACAGAGATAGGGTAAGAGCATGGCACTTACGGCACGTGACGCACTGAACCGACTGGTTGCTGCGATGGAACACCACTTGGACCTTGCTGAAAACTCTGACTTGGTTCAAGACGTGGTACTTGAGCGCGCTGAGGACCTGGTGCGGGACGCTTTTTTCACTTATGACGACGCCTTGTTCACCAATTACGGGGTGGAACTTCCCTTCGAAATCCTCGACGACGAATTCGATGATGAGGACGACGAAGATGATGAAGATGACGAGGATGACGTGGATGCCTCGGACGAAGATGACGAAGACTTCGTCGATATTGACTACCTTGATTCTGACCAGGACTAACCTGCCGTCACTGCCTGCTTAGGGCAGCGCGATTTCGGTGAGCACCTCACGCAGTTCTCTTTGTAGATGAAGCACCCCGCCTTCGAGCAGGGTTTCAAGTTGGCGTGATGTGCGCGGCCCCGTAACCGCAGTCGCGACTCCCCGCTGGCTCAAAACCCAGGCCAGCGCCACCCGCGAAGGTGGGGTGTCCAAACCTTCAGCAACACGGAGCACCGCTTCAACCACGCGATCACTTTCCGGGGTGAGGTACGGGTCCAACATTTTCCCCAGGTGCGCGGTTGCCGCCCTAGAATCCGGCGGGGTGGCGTGTCGGTATTTTCCAGTCAAAGCGCCGTGGGCTAACGGGGCAACGGCGATGTATCCGGAGTTCTGCTCGACGGCGTGCGGGATTTGGTCAGACAGGGCGCCGGCCGCCAGCAAAGACAGCGGACCCGCAAATCCTGCCACGGGGAGACCAGCCGCGGATGCCATGGCGCTAAGGGCCCCAAAGTCCCACTGGTCGAATCCGGCAAAACCGATGTAGAAGGCGCGGCCGCTACGAACTGCGGTCTGGGCAGCTTCGACGATTTCCTGATGGGTGACACCCATCCGGGGTCCGTGGATAACCCAAACATCCACGAAACTTGTTTCAAGGCCTTCTAAGACGTGATCCAAGGAGCGTAGTAGGTTTCGTCGTGAGGACTCTGGGCCCAGGTCGCCAACGCCTCTAACAGGACCCCGGTCCTTTCCAGTCATGGCGCCGGAGTGCCCGATAATTGCTACCTCATCGCGCCCGATCTTTTGCTTCAGCGTGGCGCCAACCACCTGCGAGCGGCCCGCGAAGTCAGGGTTCATGTAGTCCGAGGGGACATCGATGGTACGTCCGCCGTGCTCCAAGTAAATGCTCAGAAGGTCGGCTGCCTCATGCTCATCAGTGTCTCGCCCCCACGTGAGGGTTCCTAACGTCACTTCGGAAAGGGCAAGGCCGCTGCCACCTAATCGCCGGATCTTCATGTGTTTGATTCTATGGCCACCGGCCCTGCTACGGCATACCTCACACTGGTCGGGCGTTCTAGCCGACGGTGTAGCAGGAAAGACTAGGCTTGGCTTTCATGGATTGGCTAGAAGCACTAATCATGGGGTTGGTTCAAGGACTCACAGAGTTCCTTCCCATTTCTTCATCAGCACACCTGCGTTTTGTGGGGGAGTTGATTGGCGCTGGGGACCCGGGTGCGGGGTTCACCGCGATCACCCAGATCGGCACTGAAACTGCCGTGCTGATCTATTTCCGCAAAGAGATCTGGTTGATCCTGAAAAACTGGTGGAACTCCCTTCCCTTTATTGGTGCGGATCACCGGGTTCCTTCAAGCGACCCGCACGCGCGCCTGGGGTGGATGATTATTGTTGGAACCATCCCGATTGGGATCCTTGGACTCCTCCTGGAAGATTGGATTGACACCAACTTCCGGAATCTGTGGGTGACCGTCGTCATGCTCGCGATCTTCGGTCTGCTTCTGGGATGGGCGGATAAGATCGGTCCTCGCGTCAACACGTTGAACACGATGACTTGGGGGCAGGCAATCGCCTACGGTTTCGCCCAGGCTCTCGCTTTGATTCCTGGGGTCTCTCGCTCTGGTGGCACAATCACCGCGGGGCGGCTGATGGGTTTCAAACGAGAGGCGGCTGCCCGCTACTCCTTCCTTCTGGCCCTCCCAGCGGTTTACGTATCCGGTTTTTACAAGCTGTTTAAGGCCCTGGGCGGGGAGGGTTCGGTCGGGGCAGCCCCAACCCTGCTTGCCACAGTGGTCGCGTTCGCAGTTGGCTACGTGGTGATTGTCTGGTTCCTGAACCTGGTGTCTACGGGTTCCTTCCAACCTTTCGTTATTTACCGTTTGTTCTTCGCGGCGCTGATCGCCATCTTGTTGCTGACCGGCTTCCTAACCCCGATGCCCCCGCTTGTTGTTTGACCGTGGTTTCCGGCCGCACCGCATGAAACGTCACTTGAAAGGGTGAAACACTATCTCTCCTGCACTTCCAGATGCAGTCATGTTTGACCACGACGGCACCCTGGTGGATACCGAGCCGCTTTGGTTTGAGGCCGAACAGAAGTTCGCGCGTGAACGTGGCACGACCATCACCACAGAGCAGTCTTTAGGTCTTGTTGGCAAAGCCATGTCCCACACCTCGAAGCTAATGAAAACGTGGACTGGTGCGCCTGAGAGCCCAGAAGAAATCGGACAGATCATCACGGGCATGGTCGCCGACGCTGTTTCTTCACAGCCACCACGGTGGCGTCCGGGAATTGAACGCTTGCTGTATGCCCTGAAGGCAGAAGGTGTGTCCGTGGGTTTAGTGACCTCTTCGGCACGCCAAATTGTTGACCAACTTTTGGTTCAACTCCCTGACGGGCTGTTTGATGTCGTGATTTCTTCCGATGAGGTGGAGAACCTGAAACCACACCCAGAGCCGTACCTTCAGGCCATGCGGGCAGTGGGGGCAAACCCGTCACGTAGCGTGGTGCTTGAGGATTCAGGGTCGGGGATCCGGTCCGCAAAAGCCGCCGGTGCCAACGTCGTCGCGATCCCATGCATGTTGGATCTGCCCGCCGAGGACGGCCTGTCACGGTTCGCCTCCGTAGAAGACCTATCCGTTGAGGTGCTGGGGAGAATCTCCCGCGGGGAAGTAATTGATCAGTTGGCCTGATCCACCTGTTGGATTGCGAGCAGCCGAGCAAGGCCATCCTCCGGGGGTGGGGGCACCTTCCCACCAAAGATGGGGCACATCTCCTGGAACGGACACCAGGGGCAAAGGGCCGACTTTCTTGGAGTGAACCTCTCCCTTTGTGCGTCCGTCTTGATGCGGTTCCACAGGCCGCCAATTTCTTCCTCAAACGCCTCTATGTCGCGTTCTTCAGGGTCCAGTGTGAGCACCTGCGTTGAACGCAGATAAAGGAGCTGCAATCTGGCGGGCACCCGCCAAACTTCCCTCAGCAGAAGAGCGTAAAAGCGCATCTGGAACAGTGCGTCATCGACGAACCTTGGGCTTGGCGCCTTCCCCGTCTTGTAGTCAACCACCCGCAACGCACCGTTTGGGGCCTCATCGATTCGGTCCACAATCCCGCGCAGAAGGACCCCTCCTGAGAGGCGGGCGTCAACGAACTGCTCGCGCGCTTTGGGGTTTAGAAACTGTGGCCTTTCAATCCGAAAATAGTTGTCCACCAGTTCCACAGTGTCCGCCTGAGCGCTCTGCTTCACGGAGGGTTCCTCAAAGAGTGCGTGGGCATCTGGTTGGTGCTCCAGTGTTGTTTCCCACGCCCCGGGTAGAAGCTCCTGAGCCACTTCCGGGGTTCGCTGGTCTTGCGGAGCGTCGTAGAGCCGTTCAAGGACGTGGTGAACAACAGTTCCTTTGATCGTCGCTTCAGTTGGCGGCTGCGGGATCGCATCCACCACGGAGTATCGGAACTTCAGCGGACACTGCATGTACTCTTTCGCACGGCTCGCTGAAAGTGCTGGTTCGCGTCTTGCCATGACCCCACGGTAGCCCCCTCCGCCGACATTTCCCGACACGAACAAAAACCAGTCGTCACGTCCGACTTCGCTAAGCTTGTTGAACGAAACATCCAAGCCAGCCAATCGGCGCGATAACTCATGAGCGCCGGCAGGAAGCGGACTGATAATGCCCATGACCGAACAGGAACCCAAACCATCTGTGTTTGGTCAGGCAGGTCGACGCGGACCACTGGTCGAAGGCGACCGGGTCCAGATCACTGACCCCAAGGGGCGGATGCACACCGTGGTCCTGGTTCGCGGAGGCAGGTTCCAATCAAGTCGGGGAATCCTGGACCACGACACGGTGCTGGGCGGCCCGGACGGCCAGGTCGTCTCTGTGGGGGAAGGAAAGACTTTCCAAATCCTGCGCCCACTACTTTCCGACTACGTGCTGTCAATGCCACGCGGGGCAGCCATCATCTACCCAAAGGATGCCGCCCAAATAACCCAGATGGCGGACATCTTCCCCGGCGCTCACGTCTTGGAATCAGGGGTTGGTTCAGGGGCTTTGACTCTGTCTTTACTCTCGGCCATCGGGCCGACCGGCACACTCCAATCAGTGGAAATTCGCGAGGACTTCGCAGCCATCGCAGAAGCCAACGTGGATCTTTGGTTTGGGCGACGACATCCGGCGTGGAACCTGCAGGTTCAGGATTTGCATGACGCCCTGGAGGCCGCGCAAGACGGCACCTACGACAGGGTGGTCTTAGACCTCCTGGACCCGTGGACATTTGCCGAAGAGAGCGCGCGCGTCCTGGTCCCCGGGGGCGTTTTCTGCGCTTACGTCACCACCGTTCCCCAGATGTCTCGAGTCGTCGAGGCACTCCGGCAAACCCTCCAGTTCACCAACCCCCAAGCGTGGGACACAACCAACCGGCAATGGCACGTAGAAGGACTGGCAGTTCGCCCAGAACACCGCATGATCGCACACACCGGCTACATCATCACCGCCCGCCGATTGGCTCCCGGAGCGCAACCTCACCTGCGTAGCAAACATCCAGCACCGGCTGCCGAAGGCTCTACCGGCGGTTGGGACGAAGACCAAGCATGGGACGAAGAAAACCTAGGTCTGCGCCGCATCAGTGACCGGAAGGTGCGCCGTGTCCGGCGGGACGCGGAAGCCAAACAGACGCGGTGGGTGAAGGACGAAGACGAAGAGAAAACCAATGACTGAACCACTCAACTACGCCAACGCTCGGCTCCAAATATCCGCGCTGGAAGAGAAAAACGCCAACCTCACCAAGGCGCTCCTGTCAGCCAGAGAACAGCTCCGGGGACTACACGACCAACTTGACCGCGTAAGCAGTCCACCGGCCCAAGTTGCGGTGTACGTGCGAGCCCACCCGGACAAGCATGAAGTTGAAGCGATTATCGGCGCCCGCACCATGCGCATCGCCACCGCGCCCGAGTTTGACTATGACAACATCAGCCCCGGCGAACTGATGCGTGTCAATGAGAACATGGTCGCCGTTGAGGGGATGGGCTTCCCAAGGGAAGGGTCCTTAGGGGCCGTCCTCGAACTCCTCGGCGATGACCGAATCCTGGCTGGGGTTGACGGCGGCTCCGAACGAGTGCTGACACTTGCGGGTCCTCTGCGCCACGGAAACCTGAAGCCGGGAGACACTGTCCTGGCGGATCTTCGCACCGGCTACGCGTTTGAAAGAATCGTGCGCTCTCACGTTGAGCAGCTCCTCACCCCGGAAACTCCCGATGTATCTTACGAGGACGTTGGGGGCCTGGATCACCAGATTGAACAAGTGCGGGACGCTGTTGAACTTCCGTTCCGCTACCCGGCTCTCTACCGTGCTTACGGGCTTCGTCCACCGCGCGGCATCTTGTTGTATGGGCCACCCGGAACCGGTAAGACCCTGATTGCGAAGGCGGTGGCTGCCTCCCTAGCATCCGCGGATTCGGACCAAAAACCCTACTTCATTTCCATCAAAGGCCCCGAACTGCTGAACAAGTACGTGGGGGAGACCGAACGCCACATCCGCTCCATTTTTGCCAGGGCACGCACCCTCGCCAGCGGAGACGTCCCAGTTGTCGTCTTCTTCGATGAGATGGAGGCGCTTTTTAGGACGAGGGGAACTGGGGTTTCCTCGGACGTAGAAACGATGATCGTTCCACAGCTCCTTGCGGAGATGGACGGTTTGGAAGCAATGGATAACGTGGTGGTCATTGGGGCTTCCAACCGGCCGGACATGATTGACCCGGCCGTGTTACGCCCGGGCAGGCTGGATGTGCGAATCCGGGTGGAACGCCCTAACAGGGAACAGGCCGCCGACATTTTCACCAAACACCTTACAAGTGACCTCCCCATTCAGCCGGCGCTCTTAGCGGAGACGGGTAGTTCGCAGGCCGCGGTGGCGAGAATGATCGACGCTGCCCTCGACCTGTTGTATTCGCGTGATGACGCGGCGGCACTTTTCGACCTGGAACTCGCCGATGATTCCAGAAGACGCATCTACATGTCCGACCTTGCGTCCGGGGCGCTGATCGCCGGGGCCGTGGAAAGGGCGAAGAAGGCGGCAATCAAGGACACTCTGTCCGACGGGGCCGGGGGCATATCCGTCAGCCACGTCCTAGAAGGAGTCGAGGAAGAGATGCAGGAATCCGCTGAGTTGGCTTCCACCGCCAGCCCCGACGAGTGGGCCCGCACAGTTGGGCTAAGAGGCGCCAAAGTTGTGGCGGTTGTGCCCGTCAATAAGCGTTAACCGTCCCGGCGTTGACGTGCGCGCGGAGATGAGTCCTGGAAAAGTTCGGAAATCAACAAGTTCGGCAAACATGAGAAGCGACAAACTGAAGAAGCAGGTGAGCCCGTTTGAGTGACGAACGCGAAGCGACCGCGCGGGTGATGGGAACAGAAACCGAGTTCGGCATTTATCGTCCCGGCGATCCATGGGCGAACCCTATCGCGCTGTCGACCCTGGGCGTCGAAGTATACGCAGAGCACTACCGGGGTGACTGGGGTCCCGTCGGCTGGGACTATCGGGGCGAGGATCCCCTAAATGACATCCGCGGAGTGCGCCTCGACCGCGCCACAGTCGACCCTTCCATGCTCACCGATGACCCCTACCACCTGGCGCCCCCAGGCGGGGTGGAACAGGTGAGGAGGCCAACCGAGGAGGAACTGAGGTTGCCTCGTCCCTCATCGATTGTTCTGCCAAATGGGGCACGCTTCTATGTTGACCACGCACATCCGGAATACTCGTCTCCGGAGGTGGGTTCGGCCCTCGACGGGGTTAAATGGGACCGGGCGGGGGACGAGGTTGCCCGGCGCGTAATGAGCCTGCTGCCCTCAACCATCGAAGAGGCTGAAGCCAGTGGGCGTCCCGGACCTTTAGTGTTCGTCAAGAACAACGTGGACGGCAAAGGCGCGACCTATGGTAGCCACGAGAACTACCTGGTCCCTCGCTCCGTAGACCTCGACGAACTGATCCGGTTCATGATTCCCTTCTTCGTGACACGGCCGCTTATTTGCGGTGCTGGCCGCGTCGGGATAGGGCAGCGCAGCGAACGCCCCGGATTCCAAATCTCTCAACGCGCCGACTACGTGGAAAACGACATCGGCCTAGAAACCACGTTCAACCGCCCCATCTTCAACACCAGAGACGAACCCCACGCGGACCACCACTACTGGCGCCGAATCCACGTCATCGGCGGAGACGCCAACCAATTCGACGTGTCCATCCTCCTCAAGTTGGGCACCACCGCGCTGGTTCTGCGAGCCATCGAAGACGGAACCGACCTGTCCTGGGACACCCTCGACATGATGAACCCTGTCGATGCCGCGCAGGAAGTCTCCCACGACCTCACTCTCCAAGAAACAATCGCCATGAGCGACGGGGCGCTAATAACCCCCCTCGACATCCAAAAGCGATACCTGGAGATCGTCCAAGAAAACATCGCCGAGACAGGTCGAACACTCAGCGGTGACGAACAACTGGTCCTCGACACCTGGGAATCTGTACTCGCCAGAATGAGCACCGACATCATGAGTGTTGCCACAGAGGTTGAATGGGTCGGCAAACTCGCTGTCCTCGACCGCCAGCGACAAAGGTTGGGCCTTGGCTGGGACGACCCCCAGATGATGGCCCTCGACCTCCAATGGGGAGACCTACGCCCACAAAAATCCCTCGTTGCCGCCCTCGACAGAGCAGGGTTAGTGAAACGCTTGGTCAGCCAAGAAGATGTCGAAAACGCTGCTGACAACCCACCTCCAAACACACGGGCCACTCGTCGTGGCACCGAAGTAGCGACCAACCCCGCATTGACACAGGCATCCTGGTCATCACTGGTCTACGACATCGAACCCAAAACGTCTGGAGAAGAACCATCCCGGGTGAGAGTTCCCCTGGCTGACCCGACTGACTACCGCCAACGGCCCAGCGAACCCAAACCCAACGACAACCAGCGGACCCAGTAAGAACAGGAGACAGAGAATATGAAACAAACTCAGCTCTCAGGCGGCCCAAGCCCCGAAGGAGACGAGGACAGCGGTGACATCGGCGGGGGACAGGTACAAGTCAACCCGCTGGACGCAATCCTCGACGAAATCGACGTTGTTCTAGAACAAAATGCGGAAGAATTCGTTCAGGGCTTCGTACAAAAAGGTGGCCAGTAGTTGCAACGCAGAATTTTCGGGATCGAAACCGAATACGGAATAACCTGCGCCGGCGAAGGTGGGACACCGCCTCCACTGAACGCTGAAGAAGCAGCGCGGGAACTGTTCAATCCGCTCCTCCAAACGGCGCGCTCCACCAACGTGTTTCTACCAAACGGGGGTCGCCTGTACCTGGACGTCGGGGCGCACCCCGAGTACGCAACAGCCGAATGCGACACCGTCTGGGACCTTCTGGCGCAGGTCCGGGCAGGAGCATCCATCCTGTCCACATTGGCGACGACCGCCAACCAAAACCTCTCTGAACAGGACACCCCAGGAACCATCCACCTGTTCGGGAACAACCAGGACTCGCAGGGCTCCTCGTACGGATGCCACGAAAACTATTTGCTGCGCAGACGCCGAGACTTCCGCGAAGTCGCCGACGCCCTAGTGGCATTCTTCGTAACACGCCAAATCATCAGCGGGGCAGGAGACATTCGCATCGCCGAAGACGGGCGCGGACACTTTGTCATCTCCTCCAGAGCCGACCAGATGCACGAAGCGCTCTCCGCGGCAACGACCCAGTCACGCCCCATAATCAACACCCGCGACGAACCCCTGGCCGACTCAGGCGCCTACCGCCGCCTCCACGTAATCGTCGGCGACTCAAACATGGCGGAACCAACCACCGCACTCAAAGTCGCGACCGCCGACATGGTGCTGGCCGCCGTCGAAAACGGTGCCAGGTTGGACGACCTGGCGCTTGCGGATCCGATGAAAGCGATCCGCGAGGTTTCGGCGGACCTTTCCGGACAGGTGAAGATTGAGTTGGCGGACGGAAGACGGTGGACGGCAGCCCAGATTCAAACAGAGATCAAAAATCGGACGCTGGCAGCCATCGACCAGGAGAATCTGCCCGATCTTTACAAGTACCTGATTGGCCTGTGGGAGCGGGCGATTGATGCGGTTGCAAGCGGAGATTGGTCAGAGATCGACAAAGAGATCGACTTCGCTATCAAACACAAGCTGCTTCTGGCATATCGTGACCGTTCAGGGGCGGAGTGGGCGGATCCGCGGGTGCAACGACTGGCACTTTCTTACCACGACATCACTGCTGCCGGACTGCTTCCAAAATTGGAGCAGGCGGGGGTAGTGGTTCGTCTTACCAACCCGGAGCAGGTTGCGGCGGCCGAAGCTTTGCCGCCCCAAACCACCAGGGCAAAACTGCGGGGGGAGACGATCGCGGCTGCGAACCTCGCGCGCCGTGACCTGGGGGTTGATTGGGTCAATCTGCGTTTGGATGTTGAGGGAATTGCCATCGCTTTACAGGACCCGTTTGCGACGGCAGATCCGCGAATCGATTCTCTGGTTGACCTTCTTCACAAGTGAAGGGTGTCGCTAGGTGCTCTATCTGGGGGCCTAGGATATTGGCATGACGGAGCCACGCGCGTTTCCCCTTCGCAAGGAGATTCATGGGTCCCGCCCCGCTCCAAAACCTCTGAAGAGTTTCCCGACGCGACAGAGCCTGAACAAACCACCATCGGAAGACGGGGCCCCCTCGCGTGTTGGGGCTCACCGACGACAAGAACCACCCTCACGCTCAGCCGGGCAACTTAGGAACCAATGGTGGGTAGTGTCGGTGGCTTTCTGGGTGACCGTAGTCTCTGTGCTTGGACTCTTTCTTGGTGCGTACGGATTTTGGCGAGGCAGCCTGCCGCCGGTCTTGACCGTGGTGGATGTTTTTGATCCCGTTCATGTTACGGGCAGGCTCGGCAGCCCGCCGGTAGTCATTTTGGACTCCCCGATCACCGTTGAGGAGACGGAATCAAGGACTCTGTATGAGGGGTCCGGGCGTGAAGTCACGGAGGGGAGCCCCGTTCTTCTTTCCGTTTCCGCGTATGACGGCAAAGAAGGTCTAAACCTAAGTGAGACAGGGCAACCCGCGCTGGTGGTGGGGGACGTGGATGCGGCTTCTATCGGTGCCACGCTGTCCGCCCTGGTCGTCGGCAATCATGAGGGGTCGCGGCTCCTTGTGGCGCGGAAACTGGATTCTGGTGCCACTGAGATCAACATTGTTGACATTCTTTACACAATCGCCCGCGGTCAGGTCATGGAAGCGTCCGAAGGCGTTCTGACGGTGAATGTGGCAGAGGAGGGCATCTCTGTCTCCCACGCTGACGGGGCTCCGCCGAACGATTTGACTATTCAAGTGCTGATCCAGGGCGACGGCCAGCAGATTTCTGCCGGGGACGAGGTTGTGGCGCAGTATCTCGCGGTTGGCTGGGACGATGGGAAGACGGTGACCTCTACGTGGGATGCCGGCACCCCTAGAATCATTGAGCTCCAGACGGCAATGCCAGGCATCCGTGAGGCGCTTGTGGATCAAAGGGTAGGGAGCCGTCTTGCGATCACAATTCCTCCCGAAAAGGCAACCGGGGAGGGGACTTTGTGCATTGTCGTGGACATTCTGGGCACAACTTCTCCAATAGGAACAGACTTGGATGACGAAGACGAATAACGGAAGACGGAAGAGGTGGTTTCCATGGCCCAAGCAGCTGGTCCCCAGCGTGTGCGAGTAATCCCGTGCCTGGATGTGAAAGATGGCCGAGTCGTCAAAGGCGTCAAGTTCACCCATTTGAAAGATGCGGGAACCCCCAGCACTTTGGCTGAGTACTACGCCGACAATGGTGCCGATGAGATCGCCGTTTTGGACGTTTCGGCAACCGGTGAGAACCGGGGGACCCGTTTGCAGGTTGTGCGCGACGTCGTGCAAAACAGTGCAGTCCCGGTCACTGTGGGTGGCGGGATCCGCTCGGTCGAAGACGTTGAGGCGTTACTGGAGGCCGGCGCTTCGAAAGTGTCGATCGGCACCGCGGCGTTCACGAATCCAAATTTGGTGAACGAGGTTTCCTCAAGGTTCGGCCCCTCCGTGATCGTTGTCTCGATTGACGCGAGGCGGTTTCCCGAGGACACCGGAAATGAAAGCAAAGACGTCAAATTTGAGCTCACAACAAATGGGGGCACCCAGGGCACCGGGGTTGACGCCATCGAGTTCGCCGCGAAGATTCGCGAGCAAGGAGCAGGCGCACTGCTACTCAATTCGATCGACCAGGATGGCGTCCAAAAAGGGTTTGACCTGGACCTAATCCGCCAGGCGAAGGCAGCAACAGACGCCCCTGTCATCGCCTCTGGCGGGGCAGGCAAGATCGAAGACTTCGTAGAGGCCGCAGAGGCCGGCGCTGACGCTGTGCTGGGCGCTTCAGTTTTCCACTACGGCACGGTCTCCATCGAAGGGGTCAAGAACGCCCTGGAGGCAGCGGGGTTTGCTATTTCGTGACTGAGAACGTGAATGAGAACGTTGGTTTGTTGCCAGAGGTTGCCCGAAGACTGAAGCGTGACGAACACGGCCTGGTTTGTGCGGTGGTTCAGGACCATGCATCTGGCCAGGTACTGATGGTCGGGTGGATGGATGATGAGGCTTTAGCCCGTACCCTCCAAGGAGATCGCGTCACCTTCTGGTCGCGTTCCCGCCAAGAATACTGGCGTAAAGGAGACACTTCCGGTAACACGCAGCACCTGATTTCCGTGGCGATCGACTGCGACGGGGATGCTCTCTTGCTGCAAGTTGAGCAGAAAGGCCCTGCCTGTCACACTGGCACCCGGAGCTGCTTCGAAGCTGGGGGTATCCTTCCGCATGGCGGCTCAACTGACAGGGTCGAAGAGGGCCCGGATAGCGTCGACGCCAGGGGGAATAGATGACTGTTCTTGAGGAAATCATTGCCGGGGTTCGGCAGAAACTTGCAGAGAGGGAAGCCCGGGTACCGCTTGAGGAGATCAAGGCTCAGGCGCTGCAGGTCCCAGACGCAAAAGACGTGATCTCGGCGCTTAGGGATGGTCCCGGGGCCGTGTCAATCATCGCTGAAATCAAGCGATCCTCGCCGTCCAAGGGCGCACTTGACGACATTCCGGACCCGGCCGTCCTCGCCCAAATCTACGAAGAGGGTGGGGCTGCGATGATCTCGGTGCTTACCGAGGAGGATCGGTTTAAGGGGAGCCTCCAGGATCTTGCCGAGGTTCGCCGAGCAGTGGACATCCCGATTCTGCGGAAAGACTTCGTGGTCACCCCCTACCAGATTCATGAGGCGCGTGCTTACGGGGCGGATGCGGTGCTCCTCATCGTCGCGGCGTTGGATCAACCTGCGCTGGAGTCTTTGATTGAGCGGGTGAAGTCGCTGGGCATGACCCCCTTGGTGGAAACCCATTCGCGGCTGGAAGTGTATAGAGCAGTTGACGCGGGAGCCGAGCTGATCGGCGTGAATGCGCGCAACCTCAAAGACCTAACGGTTGATCGTCGCGTTGTTGAAGAAGTGCTAGACGCGGTCCCAGCAGACGCGGTTGCGGTTGCAGAATCAGGGGTCAGGTCAAGCCGTGACGTGTTCGAATACGCGCTGGCAGGCGCCGATTCCGTGCTGGTTGGTGAGGCGCTGGTAACCTCGTCGAATCCCCTCGAACAAATTTCTGACATGGTCTCGGCAGGAGCCCACCCGGCTTTGATGACGGACCGCAAACAAAGAGTACGTGAGGCTCGGGAAGAGGAGTAAGTGGCAAACAACGACTCCCACTACTTTGGATCTTTCGGAGGGCGGTATCTGCCTGAACCCCTCATGGGTGCGACCCAAGAGTTGTCGGTTGCTTGGGAAGAACTCTGGCCTTCCGAGGGCTTCCAACGTGATTTTAAGAAGCTTCTTAACGAGTACGCGGGGCGTCCCTCGTTACTCACCGAAGTCCCTCGATTCGCTGAGGGCACCGGAGCGCGCATTTTCCTCAAACGTGAGGACATGAACCACACTGGCTCGCACAAAATCAACAACGTGCTGGGACAGGCGCTGCTGACCAAGGCGATTGGAAAGAAGCGCGTGATTGCCGAGACGGGGGCGGGCCAACACGGAGTCGCCACTGCTACGGCCGCCGCGTTGTTGGGCCTGGATTGCACCGTTTACATGGGCAGGGTTGACACTGAAAGACAGGCGCTCAACGTAGCCCGCATGCAGATTCTGGGTGCGGAGGTCATCGGAGTCACCCAGGGATCTGAGACTTTGAAAGATGCCATCAATGAGGCATTCCGTGACTGGGTCACGAACGTTGAAACGACTAACTACGTTTTCGGCACCGCCGCTGGCCCTCATCCCTTCCCTGGAATGGTGCGGGATCTTCAACGGGTCATCGGGGATGAGGCGCGTCAACAGATCCTCGACCAGACGGGTGAACTGCCTGATGCCGTGTTTGCGTGTGTCGGGGGCGGCTCCAACGCGATCGGTGTCTTCACGGCTTTTGTTCCGGACGAGGAAGTGCAGTTGATTGGTTGCGAAGCCGCGGGCGAGGGCTTTGAAACAGGGCGGCACGCCGCCTCAATCACGCAGGGAGACATCGGACTTCTCCACGGGGCGAAAACCTTTTCGTTGCAGGAACGTGACGGACAGACCAAGGAGTCCCATTCCATTTCTGCCGGCCTGGACTACCCTGGGGTTGGTCCCGAACACGCTCACCTGGCGGACATTGGGAGAGCCACCTACATCCCAATTTCAGATGCCGAGGCCATGGATTCTTTCCAGAGGCTCTCTCAGACGGAGGGCATCATTCCCGCCATCGAATCGGCTCACGCCCTCGCGGGTGCGCTGAAGTGGGCGGAAGAGCACCGTCAGGTGGCACCCAAGGACACGGCGCCTCCAATCTTGCTGGTGAACCTTTCTGGGCGCGGAGACAAAGATATGGAAACGGCCGCCAAGTGGTTTGGCTTGGGCGAGCCCGCATTGGACAGGATTGATCCGTCCGCAAAGGGCGGCAAGTCGCAGGTGGTTGAGGACGACGCAGAGCCGGCCACAACCGTGGAGGGGGAGCATCGTGGGGATCAGCGCTGACGCGATTCGAAGGGCCAACGAGCGTGGCGATGCCGCGCTGATTGCCTATCTACCGTTGGGTTTCCCCACGGTAGAAAAGTCAATCGAGGCTGCGAAGACCGTCGTGGATAACGGGGTTGACGTTATCGAACTGGGCTTTCCCTACTCCGATCCAGGGATGGATGGTCCGGTAATTCAAGCGGCCAGCACGGCTGCCTTGCAGCACGGAACCCACTTGGAGGATCTTTTCGAAGCGGTTCATCAACTCAGTGACTACGGCGTTCCCACCACGTCGATGACGTATTGGAACCCCGTCTTCTGGTACGGCGTGGACCGGTTCGCCGGGCAGTTTGCTGGCGCTGGAGGCGCGGGCCTAATCACCCCGGATCTTCCCCCGGAGGAAGCCGGCCCTTGGATTGAGGCTTCTGACAAATACGGTCTTGAACGGATCTTCCTTACGGCTCCTTCTTCCTCGAAAGAACGCCTGGAGCTGATCTCGGCCGCAGCGAACGGCTGGGTGTATGCCGCATCCACGATGGGGGTGACGGGCAACCGCGCCAAGGTTGATTCTGCAGCGCGGACGCTGGTTGAAAACACTCGGCTGGCTGGGGCGGACTTAGTTTGCGTCGGAATTGGGGTTTCTGATGGAGCCCAAGCACGCGAAATAGGCGAGTATGCCGACGGTGTGATTGTCGGCTCCGCGTTTGTCCGTCATATGCTGGTGGGCGACTGGAAGAAGGCGAAAAAGGGCCTTGCTTCCCTAACGAAAGACTTGAAGGAGGGCGTTACCGGAGCATGGGAAGCGCACTAATCTCTGCCTCGATACCCTCCCCATCCACCGGAACCCTTTGGCTGGGTCCCCTCCCAATCCGCGCCTACGGGGTCATCATGGTCCTCGCCATGGCTGTGGCTGCCTGGGTTGTTTGGTGGCGTTACCGCGAGCGTGGTGGCGATGGGGACGTTGCTTTGAATGCGGCACTGTGGGCAATACCGTTTGGCCTTGTCGGAGCACGTTTGTATCACGTGATCACAACCCCCTACAACTACTTCGGCCCGGGGGCGGATCCCTGGGGAGTCTTCAAAGTGTGGGAAGGTGGCATGGCCATCTTCGGGGGGATTGGGCTTGGCACGGTTGGCGCCATCATAGGCCTGCGTCGTGACCGGCAGCGGGTGGGGCCGTTCGCGGATGCACTGGCGCCCGGTCTCCTCATCGCGCAGGCGATTGGCCGCTTCGGCAACTACTTCAACCAGGAGCTTTACGGGTCTCCGACCGACTTGCCGTGGGGCCTAGAAATTGATGAAGCGCACCTGGCGGCTGGGTACGAGGTGGGGACGTTGTTCCACCCGACCTTCCTTTACGAGGCGTTGTGGAATCTGACCATGGCCGCCCTCCTGATCTTTTTGGACCGCAAGATTCGGTTCAAGTCTGGGCAGGTCATGTCTCTATACCTGATCGTGTATCCGATCGGGAGAATCATCATGGAGTCGATGCGCCTTGATGAAGCGAAAGTGTTCTTCGGTTTGCGTTTGAACACTTGGACTTCAATCTTTGTTCTCATCGCGGGCATTTTGCTGTTCTTCATTTGTGGCAAGGTTGGCGCGTCAACTCGTGTGTCACCCGCAGAAGCTGCGGCATATAAGGAGATCGTCAAAGAGCGCGAGGGCAAGTCGGAAGACAAAAACAAGAACAAGGACAAAGACAGCGACCCGGAAGTGCCCTCCGACCGCTCCCCTGACGGCAAGGACACTGATTCGAAGGCTACCTCGGCAACCGACGCGGCTCCGTAGGCGTGGGAGCCTGAAGTAAACAGGCTAAGCTTGGCTAAAGAGCCGAATCGTTCGTCATCCCTACGCCGCAGTGGCGGTATCGGAGTAGAAATATGCGTCGCGCAAAAATCGTATGCACAATCGGTCCCGCTACGGAGTCCTCTGAGCAAATCCAGGCCCTGGTAGATGCCGGGATGGATGTGGCCCGTATTAATAGGAGCCACGGAGTTGCTGAAGAGCATGAACGTGTCATTAAGCGTGTGCGCAAAGCTGCGGACAATTCTGGGCGCGCGATTGCGGTGCTCGTTGACTTGCAGGGTCCAAAGATTCGGTTGGAGACGTTTGCCGACGGCCCCCAGATGCTTGAGATCGATGACAAGTTCACCATCACCACTCGCGATGTGCCGGGAACGAAAGAACTTGTGGGAACCACTTTCAAGGGGCTGCCGGGGGACTGCCGCCCTGGCGATCGGCTCCTGATTGACGACGGGAACGTTGGGCTACGTGTCATTGACGTGACAGATACTGACGTTGTTACCCGGGTGGAGGTTCCTGGAGTGGTCTCAGACCACAAGGGACTGAACCTCCCCGGCGTCGCAGTGTCGGTGCCTGCTCTGTCGGAGAAGGACCGTGAGGATTTGCGGTGGGCTCTGAGGAATGAGGCGGATTTCGTCGCACTGTCGTTTGTGCGTGACGCGGCAGATGTTGATGACGTTCGTGCGATCATGATCGAAGAGGGCAGGTTTATCCCTGTCATCGCGAAGATTGAGAAGCCGCAGGCCGTGGATAACTTGGCGGACATTGTTAGTGCTTTTGATGGCATTATGGTGGCCCGCGGTGACCTGGGCGTTGAGATGCCTTTGGAAGAGGTGCCTCTGGTCCAAAAGGATGCTATTGAACTGGCACGTCAGCAGGCTAAACCAGTCATCGTTGCAACTCAGGTTATGGATTCGATGATCAAGAATCCTCGTCCCACCCGCGCTGAGGCGTCGGACTGTGCCAACGCCATTCTTGACGGGGCAGACGCGGTGATGCTTTCTGGGGAAACATCTGTTGGTGCGTTCCCGATTCAGTCGGTGCGAACGGTTGCGCGGATCATCGAAAACACTGAGGAAAACGGGGGCGACCGCATCGCGAAGCTGTCCTCTTACGATTCTGACCAGTCGGGCGTTATTTGTCAGGCCGCGGCTTCCCTCGCGCGGGTGCTTTATGCTAGGTACCTGGTTACTTTCACCTTGTCGGGTGCGACGGCACGCCAGATGTCACGTCTGCGCAGCCCGATTCCACAGATCGCGTTCAGCCCGTTAGAGGAAACCAGACGACAACTAGCGTTGTCGTGGGGCGTTGAGTGTTACAAGTTGCCCAATATCTATCACACGGATGAGATGGTGGACCAGGTTGATTTGGTTGCGAAAGCTGCAAGGATCGCTGAGTCGGGGGAGAAGCTGGTGATTGTTGCGGGAATGCCTCCGGGAATCCACGCGAACTCGAACTCCATTCGTGTTCACACCATCAGTGGCACCACTCCGGATCTGGGCAGGGTCACTGAGTTTAAGATGTAGTTCGCCTGTAGCCTTCCATCTGTGTTGGCAGATGGAAGGCACACAAGTGCGTTGTAGACGTTGTAATCTGGGCGCATGTCAAAGAAGACGAAACAACACAAGATTCCCAATAAGGTTTACGAGGCAGAACTTTTCCGACTCCAAACAGAGTTTGTCAAAGTCCAGGAATGGGTGAGGGCAACTGGAGCCAGGGTGGTCGTCCTGTTTGAAGGCCGTGACGCTGCCGGTAAGGGTGGCGCGATAAAGCGCATAACCGAGTATCTCTCTCCGCGCGTCGCCCGAATTGCGGCACTTCCGGCACCCACCGAACGCGAAGAAACCCAGTGGTACTACCAGCGTTACATTGAGCATCTGCCTGCCGGCGGGCAGATAGTGTTGTTCGACCGTTCTTGGTATAACCGGGCAGGCGTTGAGAAGGTGATGGGTTTTTGCACCCCGCAACAGGTAAACCTGTTCATGCGTCAGACGCCGATCTTTGAAGACATGCTCATCAACGACGGCATCCTCCTTCGTAAGTATTGGTTCTCTGTGTCGGAAATGGAACAGCTCAAGCGATTCCATGCTCGCCAAAATGACCCTGTAAGGCGTTGGAAGCTTTCGCCCATGGACATTGAGTCGGTGAACCGCTGGGACGACTATTCCCGCGCGAAGGATGACATGTTCACGCACACGGACACTCCCACGTCACCGTGGTACGTGGTGGAATCCGACATAAAGAAACATGCGCGCCTGAACATGATGGCCCATCTGCTTTCCACGATTCCTTACACGGACATCCCAACCACAAAGGTCCACATCCCGACGGAGCCAACGGACGACAAGAATTATCGTCGCCCGCCGAAGGACCTGTCTACTTATGTTCCTGACCATGCGGCTGAACTCCTGGGCGACCCTGAAGCAGACGAGTAAGACGGCTGGGTTGCCACAGCAGGGTGGTTACAACTACGGGATGATCGGCCGTTGCGCTTCGTACTGACGGGTGGGGCTTCTCTTCGACAAAGCATCCGACTGATGTGGCGATACGTTGCCGTAGCGGCGGGTGTAAGCACGGTTGCAGCCAATAGAACGCTTCCAAGCGTACTTCGCGGTCCCTAAAGTGCTTCGCTCTCCTTAATTTGCTTCCCGGTCCTTAAATACCATGTCATGAATACGTGACGACCGA
>ERZ1032924.16-NODE-16-length-41726-cov-6.782655_pt1 | contig 41726 bp, 40 predicted proteins | sample MGYA00516956_ERZ1032924 | MGnify/ENA primary metagenome ERZ1032924 (study PRJEB33719, sample SAMN04262513) | wastewater metagenome | biome: rural village; feature: composting latrine chamber; material: composting feces with ash | place: El Salvador | collected... | reverse complement strand
CACCTCGCCGCTCTGGTAGCGCCACAGCGCCGCCGCCAGCGCCTCCCTGCGGCCCGGCACGGGCCGGTAATCCTCGTCCACGGACAGCGCCCCGGACACGAAAATGAAGTCACCCGCACGCTTGGCCATCGAGTACGGATGGTCGGAAGTCGGCTGCATGAACGGTCCTTTCGGGGTGGCGGATTGTGGAGGGGTGGGTCCGAATCGGTCCCAGCCCATTTCATCTGACCCAATCACGGTCACTCAACTAGCGTGCTCTGCGTGCCAGCCGGTCAACGTCCAACAGTGTCACTGCGCGACCTTCAAGACGGATCCATCCGCGTGAGACGAAGTCTGCCAATGACTTGTTCACGGTCTCACGGGAGGCTCCTACCAACTGTGCAAGTTCTTCCTGCGTTAAGTCGTGAGGTACGTGCACTCCACCTTCCGTCGGCGTGCCGAATCGGTCAGCCAAGTCCAGTAGCGACTTCGCGACACGGCCGGGAACGTCTGAGAAGACCAGGTCCGACAGGGACTCATTAGTGCGACGCAGACGCTGCGCCAGGGCCCTCAGCATGTGCTTGCCGACCTCAGGGCTGGTGTCCAGCACTGCGACCAAGTCTCCGTGATCCAGGGAGAGCAGGGACGCAGAAGAGACCGCAGTCGCTGTGGTTGACCGAGGCCCCGGATCAAACAGGGTTAGCTCGCCGATTATTTCGCCTGGACCCAAAATAGCCAGCAACGATTCACGCCCGTCGCTTGAACTATGTCCGAGCTTAATCTTGCCTTCCGTGACGATATACAGCCGATCGCCCAGGTCTCCTTCTTCGAAAAGGATTTCTCCTCTACGAAGAGACGTGTGGCTGGTGCGGGCGGCCAATGCGGCAAACTGTTGCTCATTGAGGCCTGCAAACAAAGGCACGCGGCTGATGAACTGATTGTCTAGGCTCATCTCAACTCCGATTTCGTATAACTTTCGCTCAGGTGCAAGGGAGTCGCGCCTGTTGCAGAGTGCGGTTCCAGAAGAGCTGCCCCTGTGAGCGATCCCACGTCAATAATAGAGCTTAGCGTGAATCCCGATTTTGACGAACGTATTGGGTCCTGAGCTGGGGGTGTTTCGCCTATGACATCAGTTTTGGTGAGTCGAGCAGTTGCCGAAGAAGGTGCGGATATTTTGGCTGCCACGTATCCGGAGGCTCGCACGGAACTTCGTTTTTCCAATGCGTTTGAGCTTTTGGTGGCAACTGTTCTGTCTGCTCAAACCACGGATGCGCAAGTGAACCTGGTGACGCCGGTGCTGTTTGAACGATGGCCTGAACCCTCCGACCTGGCGGGTGCGGACCTTTCCGAGATTGAGGAAGTGCTCAGGCCCCTAGGGATGTTCCGTCGGCGGGCCTCGCACATAAAGAGACTTTCGGACCACCTAGTGGTTGACCATGACAGTGAAGTCCCGGAGGTTCGAGAAGAGCTGGTGGTCCTTCCGGGCGTGGGTAGGAAAACGGCAAACGTCGTTTTGGGTAACTGGTTTGGGAAGGAAGAGATCACCGTCGACACCCACGTCCAGCGCGTGACCCGCCGCCTGGGGTGGGCCGATGCTGCAACACCCCTGAAGATCGAGAAACAACTGTGGGAGCTAATGCCCCAAGCGCCGTGGACGCAGCTCTGTCACGAACTCATCTTCCATGGGCGGAGAATCTGTCACGCGCGAAGTCCGATGTGCGAGGAGTGCCCGTTACTTCAGCTATGCCCTTGGGGGCAAGAGCACGCCTGAAACGGCTCCCAAGCCAGTTCGTTGGATGAACCGTGGGTCCGTGTCAAGAGGCCGAGGCTACCGTTTCGAGGTGTTCCAAGAGTATGGAGGTGAGAGCTTCAGGAGTTTCCTCGTTTGGGAAATGGCCGGACTCGGCGATTTCCACGTGGGTGACGGGGCGGCCGGCCCCTCGCGCATCTTTCGCGTAGGCGGAAACCGGGACTCTGCCGTCCCAGCCTCCGGCGATACTCCAGACGGGCACCTGCACCGGCTCCTTCAGCGCTCGCTGAGTCGCCAGGTTATTCCTCTTCGACCCGCGCAAGGTTTCGAGAGAGGACGAGGCGGCAAAGGTGCGGTTCATGGGCGCCTCGTAAATCTTGGATACCTCGTCCATGTGCTGCACAGAATCGGGGGCACACCACGTTTTCAGGACCCGACGGACCAGGGTTCCATCCTGAAGGCTCCGCTGCTTGAAGGGGGAGACAGAAAGTTCGCGCTCCACCCTTCGGGCAGCGATCGCGTTGGGTGCGGACCCGCCGTACCTGGTTCCGGGATGCGGCGCGCAGACAGTTACCACGGAGCGCAACATTTCGGGATTCTGGTGTGCGACCATCCATGCCACCGATCCGCCCATTCCCGATCCCACAACCGTGTAGGGACCTGTGCCGGTGGCACGGAGGATACCGGTTACCTCGTGTCCCAATTGCGGAAGGTCCACCTCGCCCGGCTGGTAATCAGAGGCGCCAAAGCCACGCAGATCGATCGCCACGACTCGGTAGCCTGCCCGCGACAGGGACTCGATTTGATTCCGCCAGGAATACCAGTGGAGAGGGAAATCGTGCAACAGGGCGACCGTGTGCCGGTCGGGTTCATCCCCAGCCACGACTACGTGAAATTCGGCTCCGGACGCTCCGACAGTCCTATGTGTCCAGGGGCCCGGTGTTCGAACAGATGCGCCGGGTTTGGTCACTGGCTTGTCCGGTTCCTCTCGGTGGCCTTCTTTGCCCAACGGGCTTGCATGCCCTCCGGGTTCGTCACTGCGACCATGGCTCGCATCGACTCTTCCCGGCGTCCAGCACGCCGCACCGCGAACGCGATCCAGGCTGAAAGGATCATGCCGATTCCAGCCATCGCAAGAACCCCGGTGTAACCCGTCAGGAGCAGGTGCGCAACAATGTTTGACCCGAAGTCATTGAAGTTGCGGAGCCCTTCTAGATACTCTGCTGCGACCCCGTCTACCCAGGCAGGGACCACTAGGAACGGAACACCGAAGCCAAAGATGATTGCGCCTGTGACAAAAAGTCCAAGACTGGATTGGGTCGCTAAAATCGCGAGCAACCCCATGAATACCAGGCCCGCAACCAGTTCCGCCAGCGCGGCAGCGTTCACTTCTCCGGTCAGCATCGGGTTCCCGTCCGCAAGCGCTAGACGTGCTGAAGCGTCGCTCAGCAAATACCAGGTGACGGGGACCAGGAGGATGCTCAGGATTAGGCTCAGCCAGCGGGCGGGGGCCTTCGAAGAGACCGTGGGGAGCACGGTGGCTCCTGCAAGCATCATCGAGTCTCTGTTTGGATCGACCCGGGAAAACACTGCCTGTGGGGCGTCTTCGGGAGACCGCTGTGGCGCGACGGGTTCGGGGGCCTGGGAAGCCGCAGACGTTTGCTCCTCAACCCCAGTGATCAGGGAACGACGCAAAACCTCGGTGTTGTCGTTGGAGGTGGTGATTGTTTCGGTTTCCTCGCTCAAGAAACTCGGAAGATCGCGGTGAGCCAGCACGTCTTCGGGGCTTTCCCCAAATGGGCTGACGTTCTCAGATTCCTCGACCACCTCGGCAGTAGCGGCCCGCCCGGTCGGTAGGCTAACGGTCTCTTCGAAACCTGAGAAACCTGCCACGTCCGCAACCGGTGCGTCCACGTTTTCGGTTCCTACGAGGTCAGCGGGATCAACGTATGCGGCCTGGGCGTCCAGGTCAACCTCTTCTCCGGTCACGATTCCCGGCGTAACGGCATTCACGTCAAGCTCTTCGATTTCAACGTCTTCGGTGGAGTTGTGCGGCTCTTTTTTATCGCGCGAGAACATCCGTACCTCCTACTAGTCCAAAGCCAACCTACTTCGGATTAGTCCCGTTTTCGGTCAACCTCTCCGGTGTTGGCGCAGAAAGGGGGTCTTCTGACTCAACAATCCTCGCCCTGGCGAAGTGGACGGGGGCGGTCGCTGCCAACAGCACGACCCCTATGGCGGCAATCGTTGGTCCAACAAGCGCAAGAATGGTGTTCACTGCGGATGACGGAACTGCAACCTGGCCCGTTAGCGTCATCCAGAGGGGAAGAAGAATCTGGCCTGGGAAGATCATGAGAACCACCGCGGAGAAACCCACTCCTAACGTCGAGTAGGCGGAGGAAAAGCCAAGAGCAAGGGACAGCAAGCACGCCAACAAAACGGCCACCAGGTCGGGGTGCTCTACAATCAGGCCCTGCGCTCCGAAGATTGAAACGGTAGCCAGGTCCGCGGGGGCGAGCGCTGCGAGCACTATCCACAGCCCCACTGTCACGCTCACACCTAGTCCTATGGATGCTGCTCCGGTGCGCCCCGTCTTGCCGCGGGCAGCCCACGGGCGTCCCAGCGAAGTGTTTGCTTTCCTCCACCTGCGCACCAGTGTTAGTGAGATTGATGCGCCCAAGAAAATGAAGAAGACAAGAACGGGCAGGAAACTCCACATGAGGGCGCCTTCAAGGCTGGTCGCCAAGTTGGGGGCGCCCTGAGATTGGGGTTGGGAGGAGGCTGAACGCCAAACGAGCGGCGCTCCCACAGCAATAACCGCAGACCACGCGGTTGCCACGTACATCCCGGTAACGTCGGCAACCCCCGTAAGTGAGACGAGGAAGAGGATCAGTGCCGCCACCAGGGTCCCGGCCGCCCCGCCGTACGCAGATAGTGGAATCCCCTGGGCGGCACTCAGCACGGCGGCGGCAGTCGAAACGTAAAGAATAATCAGCGCAACCGGGGTGGCGAAGAAAGCCAGGATTCCGATTCGGACACGGCTCGCAGTCGCTGCTGCCTTCTCCCCCATTGCGCCTCCTGACGGGAAACGTCGGGTGGATAGGAGATGCCTGGGAAGGGTCGTAGGCATGAAACGGCCGAACCACACATTTGTCTCCGGTGCGGTGCTTGATCCGTGCTCTGATGCCATGCAAGCAGAGTAACCGCAACTGGGGCCCCGCGCGTAGAAGAGGCGTCCGAGGTGTGACGCTTTACCGCTACCGTTGGGGTCGTGAGCGGATATTCGACAGATCCAACACTCGGGGTCCCCGAGGAAACCCGGGAAGACGCGTATCGCGCCTGCGCCACGCTCCGATTTGCCGAGGGGCTGCGGAGACGGGCGCCGGAGGCCCGAGCGGAAGCGGCGGTCCAGGAAGCGGTCGCCGCAGCGTGGTTGGAAGGGGCCCGGGTTGACGCCTCTGTGGTGCGGGAGGCGGCGATGGAGCTGCAGACCTCGGGCTTTGCCGCAGGTGCTACTGGGGTAGAGGACCCGGCTTTGGCCTGGGCGATGGGAACCTGGAGAGCCACGTGGCGCGCATTAGATGCGTTGCCGGACTTGAACACTCGGAGTGTGACGAGGGGCAGTCCAGTGCCGGTGCCCGGACTGCTGGCAGGAATCAACCGGGATGTGTCGTCGTTCCTGGTGGCCTCGGGCAATATGAGCGGTGCCAGCGTGGCGATTCCGCGTAAGCCCGAGGTTGTTCGGCAGGTGGTGGAGTTGGTTCGGGACACCTCGAACGACGCGATCGACAGGGCCGGCCAGATTTGGCGGTTACTGGTTGTTGAAAGCCCGTTCGAGGTGGGGAACACTGCGACGGCTGTCGCGTTCTTGAAATGGTTCTTGGCCACCTCGGGTGTTGAGCCGACGGGGGTGAGCGTTATTTCGCGGTGGCCGGTTGAAGAACCCGCGAAGTATCCCCAAATGTTGCTGAGCCGGTCCCCCGAACAAGTGGTAGTGAGTTCTCTTGTCCGAGGGTGTGCGGAAGGTCAGGCGATTGCGCTTGCGGTGCAGGCGGGGCGGTTGCCAGGTTGATACCGGATCCGGCGCAGTTCCGGCTGGGGCTTCTTGGCTGTTTAGCCGTTTACGGATTTGCTCTCGTGCTTCGTGGAAGGTCGTGCGACATTTCCCCAGGGTTGGGGTTGAAACTGTTTTCCACAGGTTGGGTGGGGGCCGTTGGAACGGTGGTGGGTGTTCCTCGTTTCATGGAGGCATGACTGGACTGACTGCTCCGCCTTTGCCGAAGAGAAGAGACATCCATGGGACTGGAAGGTCCCGTGTGACCGCTCCCATTGGGGGCGCCCCTCCTGCGGTTCGCCCCGGCACCGCCGCTTTTCCGGTTCGCCCCGGCATTCCCGCTCCTCCGGGGGTTCCCGCGTCTTTGCGCGTCGCCCTTGATCTGCCCCACTACCCACAAACAGTGCCTGAACCTGGCGCCGATAAACCTGAAGTTGTGGTCGCAGTAGGCAACTCGGAAGATGGGGTCGGGGTCGGCATTCCGCAGGCTGGGCAGGCCGCGTTGCTGTTTGATTCTGCGATGCTGTGCAGAACTGCGGCAGACCTCTGCCTGCTGGCTCAAGTTGGGCCTCTTCAACTGGAGGTGGAAGGTAAATCTTCTGCGCACTTCCAGCAGGTTGCTGAATCCGCGCCGATGATACTTACGGACAACGCGTCGTTAGTGCCAGAACCCCTCGCCCACCTCCCCCGAATTGTGGTTGGGGACCGATCTGCAGCTGCCGTGGTGGGGAAGCCAGTTGGTGAGGACCGAATTGGCGAGGACCAAATTGGTGAGGTGCAAGGCGCGTCGCGTGGCGGAAGTGAACCGGACATCTGGTTGCCGGGGGACGAGGTTTCCTTGATTCACCTGCTTGAACAATGGTCCGGGGACGAAAGCCACCAACGGCAAGTTGTGCTGGTTGCTGGTTGGCACGGTGGGGCGGGCGCGACGACAACCGCTTGGCGCATGGCTCAGAACATGTCGGCTGTGTTGCTGGATTCCTCGGGCAACTATGGGATGCAAGATCTGATGTACGGGGGACACCTCACCGCTGACGGGCGGCTGGACTGGGCTGATCTTGACCCGGCTGACCTTCCCTCAGGGGCGGAACTGGTTTCTGCGCTCCCGCGATTGGGCGGTACTCCCGTCCTAACCGCACTGGACAGCATGCCGGTAACACCCGACAAGGGGGTGGTGGAGGCAGTTGCGGCCGGGGTGCCGCGGGACGTAGTGATCGACTGCGGGACAGCAGTGGGATCGGCCCTGCGGCTCAGAGGAGACCTAGAACTTCTGGGATTGAATGTTCACGTTTTCCTTGTTGGACGTGCCACGGCAGACAGCCAAGGCGCACTGGCCCGGACGTTGATGGAGTTCACCTCGGGGCCCGAAGTTGCAGGGGACGGAGAACAATCGGAGGCCGCCAAGGACGTGCTGGCGGACGTGACCGTGCTTCTGGTCAGACGCCCAAGTGACATTTTCCGCGCAGTTGTAAGCCGTTTTCCGGTGTCATGGTTTCGGGCTCCGCGTCCAACGGCGGCGCGAAGGTGGCGCAAGTTGCTTCAGAGGACCTCGTGCTTACCCTCGGTCGCCGTTCAGTAAAACCGCAGGGGTCCGTTCCGCAACCACCAACCACTGCGAGGCGTTTGGCTGCGCGCGGGACGCCGGCGGCGCAGGCCGTGATGCAGGCCCGAACGTCTCAGGAAGGGGCCCTGACAAGAGTTCGGGACTGGCAGCATCTTGAAGCATCAAAATACGGGATGCCTCCGAAACTCTTGGAACTTGCACGTCAAAGCGACGTCACGGACATTTTGATCAACGGCTCCTCTGTGTGGGTTGACCGCGGAGGTGGTTTGACGCCCGTGGATCTGGACCTGGGAGACCAGGAGGACTGTAAAGTCCTGGCTATCCGCATGGCTGCAGCTGCCGGCCAACGCCTGGACGACGCCAGCCCCATAGTCGACGCCACAATCCGTGGGGACATTCGTTTGCACGCAGTTCTTCCCCCACTGGCACGCAATGGCGTATCCATTTCTCTGCGCACCATCAAAACTTCGCCGTTTTCCTTGGAACAGTGGGTGGCCCGCGGAGCGTTCGATGAGCGGTCGGCGAAGGAACTTCACGAATTGGTGGTCGGGAGCAAATCGGTTCTCATCTCGGGGGCGACCGGGGTTGGGAAAACAACTCTCCTCGCCACACTCTTGGGTCTGGTGCCGCGGAACCAACGGATCGTCTGCATCGAAGAGATCAGCGAGATCACAGCGGACCACCCTCACCTGGTCCAACTGCAGGCGCGGCAAGCGAACGTTGAAGGTGAGGGTGAGATGGGGCTTGAAGAACTGGTGCGAGCAGCCGTTCGGATGAGGCCAGACCGCATCGTTTTAGGGGAGTGCCGAGGCCCGGAAGTAAGGGAGGTTCTGACCGCTATGAACACGGGGCATCGTGGCAGTTTCGCCACTATTCACGCCAACTCAATCCGTGACATCCCGGCTAGGTTGACGGCGCTTGGAATGCTTGGGGGAATGAGCCAGGAATCGGTGGCATCCCTCGCCCAGCACGCATTCGACGCGGTGATCCACATGCGACGGGCGGACGATGGCACACGGTATATCGCAGAATTTGGTCATTTGACGGCCGGCAACCACCAGTTGTGCGGCGTCGTGGAACGCCGATTGGACCCCAGCCTCAGGGGTCAGTGACGTGAGTAGTGCTGAGGCTTTGACGGGCCTCCTGTTTTGTTTGTTGGCACTGGTTGGCCTCTGGTGGGGCCAGAACCAGGTTCGCATCAACCGAATGTCACGCCAGGTTGACCAACATCGGCGTGCTCGTGAACAACGCGCTTTGCAGCAGGCTGAAGAAGGTGGTGCATCCGCGCGTTATATGGGTACAGCCCTCCCCGCGGATAAAGAGTTGGACCTACCGGGCCCGCGCCGAATCTGGCGACGACTATTTGGGGTGAGGGGGAGGGGAGAGGTTGAAACAGACCGCATCCTCGCCACAGTGTGTATCGAGGTAGCGGCAAGGCTCCGGGCAGGCGCACCCGCCGAGAAGGCGTGGGAGGACACCTGGTGGCGACTAATGGGAGAAGCCCCTGTGCTTGGATCTTCAGGCATCCCGGTGACTCTGGAGCAAATGGAGAACTCCAGCGCCCAGGTCATCGCGGTTGCCAACAGGTTCTCCGCCGCCACGGGAGCCCCGCTTGCTGACATCCTGGAACAGACTGGGAAGAGCATCTCCGATCTGGAACAGGCGCAAGCAGCTCAACGAGTCGCCTTCGCGGGGCCATCCATGTCGGCCAAGGTTCTGTCGGTCCTCCCGGCCCTCGGACTCCTAGGTGGAGAACTCATGGGGGCGGACCCGATTGGCTGGTTCCTCTCCGGCATCCCCCAAGGGGCGTTGGGGTTGGTGGGGCTCACGTTGGCCTTCACCGGGCATGCCGTCAGCAAACGAATGATAGCCAGGGCTTCCAAAGTCGGATTAGAGCAGCAGATGGCGCCAACCCTATGCGATTTGGTACAGGCGGGTCTGCGCGGAGGAGGGGCCATACCAACGGTGCTGGACGCACTCGGGGTGGCGCTCCAAGACGAAGAATACTCGCGGGTGGCAGGTGAACTCACACTGGGCGCCACCTGGGCGGAGGCGTGGCACCCGGCCCCGTACGGCTCCTCCCTGCTACGTGTGGCGGTGCAACCCGCGTGGGAAGAAGGTGTCGCTCCCGGCTCCTTGCTTCGTCAACTCGCTGACCAGGCTCGGCGGCGCAGCCTCAGTGATGCGAAAGAAGCCGCAGAGCAATTGGGGGTGAAATTGGCTCTTCCCCTCGGACTCCTATTGCTTCCTTCTTTCGTCATCCTGGGCCTGGTTCCTCTCTTCTTTTCCCTGGTCGGTTCCCAACTCCTCGCGCCTTTCGGGGTTGGGTAGCGTTCCCGAGGAAAAGTTCGCCACCTGATCCGGGGTCGGAATGGACGTCCCGGGCATGGACACGGCGGCCGCTCCATAGGCAACAGCCAGCGCAAGACGCCGGGGTGGGGGCAAGAGCTGGTGTTTTCCAATCAGGTATCCAGCAACCAGGGAGTCTCCGGCTCCGACCGTTGAAACGACAGAAACGTCGGGGGAGGGCGAATACCAGGTCCCCTCGGGACACGCGAGCACTGCCCCCGCTGAGCCAAGGGAAACCAGCACCTCCTCGACCCCCTCTGCCCGGAGGTCATGAGCTGCATGTATGACCCGCGCTAGTTCCCCGTTGGCTGCCTCGGATTCCAATTCATCACCGTCGAGGCCCGCAATCTGGCCGAGTTCGTGCGCGTTGGGTTTCAGTAGGTTCGGTGCGGCTGCCGGGAACTCTGCCACCAGGGACATCAGGGTTTCATCAGCCGCGTCTACGCCAACCCAAGCGCCTTTCTGTCGGAGCTGGGTGACGAGGCTTCCATATAGGTCCGGGGGCATTCCCGGCGCCAACGCCCCACACATCATCACCTGGTCTTCGCTCCCTACGTTCTCAAGCAGCCTTTTGATGAGAGATTGAAGTTCGTCTTCGCTGATCCTCGCACCAGGTTCGTTCACCTTTGTGGTGGTGGAATGTGCGGAAATGATGGTCAGGTTCATTCGCGCGGGAGCCTCGCGCGGGGTAGCAAGGTATGGCAGGGCGCCGCGGTCCAACAGCGTGAGTAGCACGTCATCGGGATTAGCAGGGAAAACCGCCAGGGTGGGTACCCCAGCCCGCGCAACCCCCAAGCCGACGTTTATGCCTTTTCCCCCTGGGTGAACCGTTTCCTTTTGGATCCGGTGCACTTGTCCGGGAACGAGGGGACCGGCGATCGTCACCGTCTTATCAAGAGACGGGTTAGGGGTAAACGTGATGAGCACGACGGGTTACCTCATTCATCGGGTGGGCGGACGAGCCCCCTTTTTTCGCGGTTGCCTACACTCCGGGGCAGCCGGGTTGCGGGTGCGTGGGGTGATTCAAATCGTAGCCCCGCTTTTTGGGGTTGCCGCTCTCCAACACCTCGGCTGTGGCGCCCTGATTCGACGGGGGTGAGCGCGGCATAATCGGTGCGAACACAACGTAAAGCAGCCAAACCTGGAGTGAAGCAGTCAGATCTGGACCGTTTCAGTTCGCAGGTGATCGACTGAGGTCTCGAGTTATGCCCACCGCTCCATGAGTGTCGAGCACACTCGCTTTGGGACGACCCGGGTCAGTCTGCGTCATGTTTACCCAGGAAGCATCCGAGGCTGCCCCAAGCGTCTGACAATGGCGATTCCTTGGGAAGGAGCATGAGGATCGGGTGCCCTCTGGCCGACCCGAAGTGTTGTCAGAAATGTCGGCGCGGGCAGCCGCGCCCACCTGCTGGTTCAGGTGCCCAATGCCGCGATTGACCGCACCACTCCTATTCGACCTCGGCTCCCAAAACAGGCATATGAGCCAGCTCTCAACGATGTTATGGCGTGTGGTTAATTCTAGGGAGTTTTTCCTGCAGGCGGTTTTTTCGTTACACGATGTCCTTGTTGCTCGCGACATCACTGAGCAGGACACGAGCCCTGCACTGCGATCCTCAACGGTTGCAGATCCTGGTGGCGTCGCCTTCAAGGATTGGATTGGTGGTCATGCAGAACCTGGTTCGCACTGCAAAAGCATTTGCGATCCTCGGCGCCGTGACGCTGGGGCTGGGAGTTGCCGCATCAGGCAGCACCGCGCTTGCTGGCGAAGCGTCAGTGCTTGACCAGACGAACCTCTCACAAAGTGGAGAGCCAGCGGAAACCGTTCCCGTTGAAAAGCAGGAATCCCCATTGGTTGATGAGGAGCAGGACTCCCCATTAGCTGACACGCAGGATGCCGGTGATGACATCGTCTCAGAACCATCCCCTCTCACCACCCAACAGGCAAGCAGCACCGGTGAGACACGCCGCCGCGGGAAGTTCATCATGGACGGAAGCCGCGCTGGGTCCGGCTTTGGGGGAAGCCGCCAAGCATACGCATGGGAGGGGGAGCCTTACCTAAACGCTGCTGGGCAGTGGGTTTACGTCTCCGAGTTCTCCGAGCAGGGTCTAGCAGTTGCACAGGAGCACGCCTGGTACGTAACAGTCCCCGAGCCTGGAACGTGGGGAAAGATCCAGCTGGATGACGAGCGCGCCGGTGCTGACAACGGAAAATGCGTGACGCTCAAGATGGACACCGCCCCCGTTAACTACGCGAATGGCGCCACCTGGCAGCCGTGTTCGGTGGGCGCTAACTTCCGCCAAGACTTCAAGATCGACACATACAACTGGAACTACCCCTACATTTTTGCCCTTGGCACCGGAGCCCTAGGCCAAGACAACATCATGCTGGACATGGGAATCCACTACAGCTCCCACGGCGGTAGCACCATCGGGGTTGGTACAGGGGCCAGCTTTGCGCAAAAGAACGGGAACGGGTCCAACAAACCGATCACCTTCCTTTATGACGTCTGGAACTGGCCAACTGTTACTCCCGGTTCCACCCCCGGCCCAGACCCTGATCCCGATCCCAACCGAGTCCTCTCACTGGATCTGAAGAGAAAGCATCTGCCCGAAGGAACCGGTGGCGCTGAACCTGACTGGTGTGACGCAGGTGGCGAATGCGCCTACATCTACCAGGGGAAAAAGGCCGAGGACAAAATTTACTTCAAGTACCAGGTGACAAACACTTCCTCTGCGAAGGAATACGTCGACTCTCTGGTGCGCAAACCCAAAGTGAGATTGGTTGGGTGGACAGGTAGAGGGTCCAATGAAAACATCACCTGCAGCACCAGCGCTGTCACTCCCTACCCGTCAGGTGGGACGTTCGACTGCTCCACGTCATACCAGCTGACCCAAGCTGACATAGACAATAAGGGCTTTTGGTTTTCTCTCCGCGCCGAGGCAGAAGGAGTCTCCTCGGCCGGCGGCACAGCCAAAAGTGTCGGCGAGGTGAAGATCACGGTTGGCTTAGAACCAAGCCCCGAGCAAGCGGACTTCAGCGTCAAGAAAGTCGCGAAGTCGACCCAGGTCCGTCCCGGAGAGGACATCAGCTGGGACGTTGAAGTCAAGAACAATGAGGGCAACACAGCACCGAAGTTCAGCGTTTCTGACCAGCTGCCCGAGGACGTCGACTTTGTTAAGGTCGATGACCACGGTGCGGGCGGTAGCGCGAAGTACGACAGTGAGCTTCACCAGGTCACCTAAGGCTCGGCGAAGACCTTGGCTGTCGGAGAGTCCGCGGTCATTACGGTGCACGGGCGCGTGAAATCAGCAAGCCAGGTTTCGGCCTGTGCGGCGGACAGCAAGATTACCAACAACGTCGAGGTCTACCATGAAGCACTTGAGCTGCGCCCAAACGACAACACAGCCGAAGCTGAAACTCCGCTCCTCTGTGATGACGTCAGTCTGACGAAGGTGGTCGCCGAGCGCGGCAACCCTTCAGATGACTTCACCGTTTCGCTGCTTGATGGCGATGGCACGCCGCTAGTGTCTGCAAGCACGGGTGGGGCGGGCCAGGCAAGCACCGCGGCCGTTCTGCTGGGATCCGGTGAGACCTACTACCTCACTGAGGAACCTGAAAGTAACTCCCCTGCCGATCTTTCAGACTACGAGGCGACCGTCCAGTGCGACACGGGCGTGGAGGGGCTTGATCTTGTTCCAGTGCCTGACCCGGACGCGGATGGTCACCGGTGGTCGGTCACAGTTCCAGACTTGAAGGACTTTCCTGCCGCCGTTAGCACGTCATGCACCATCACCAACACGCCCGGGTTCTGTTTCGAAGTGCAACGCCCCGAGGATTTGTGTCCTGCGTGTCTTGTGGGGTGTGAGGAGGGAGTGAGCCAGACTTGATTGGTTCTCACACCTGATCAAGAAAAGGACTCACTCCCTTGGGTAAACAGTACTCGCATTTGAGTTTGGATGACCGTATCGAGATCGAAAAGCGTCTTGACTTGGGGCAGCCACTGCGCCAGATCGCCAGAGCGTTAGGCTGTTCACCTTCCACGATTAGCCGGGAGTTGAAGCGGGGTAGGTGGCGGCCCTCTAACGAGAGCGGAGCTTATGTTCCTTACCGGGATACCAGGTTGCGTAACCAGGAAGTGACCCCACCTCAGTACCGGGCTGGTAGGGCCCAACACAAGGCTGAAGAGCGGGCGCAGGCTTGCCACAAGCCCACTCGACTAGTTAGTGATCAAGCGGTGACTTACCTGTGCGGGAAGCTCAGACAGGGTTGGACCCCGGAGATGATCTCTGGGCGGGCCCGTCTCGACTTCCCCGGTACCGCAAGCATGTGGGCTTGCCCGGAGACGATCTACCGGTTCATCTACGCCAAGGAAAACCGGCACCGCGGGCTAGCTCAGTACCTACCTCGGGCCCATAAGAAACGGCGTAAACACCACGGCAGGAGGGTTCATTCCTCCCGTATCCCGGGCCGGGTCTCCACCACCATGGATAACGGTCCCGAGATGCACCTGCACGGGGAACTAGGAGCTGAGCTGGGGATGGACACCTACTTCGCTGACCCCTACTCCTCCTGGCAAAGAGGCACCAACGAACACCACAACGGACGCCTACGCAGATACTTCCCCAAAAACAACTGACCTGCGCCAAGTCAGCGAGACAGAACTCCAAGAAGTCATCAACGAAATAAACAACCAACCCCGCAAATGCCTCGGCTGGAAAACCCCCACCGAAACCTTCCAAGAACACCTACAATCAACACCAGCCAATCAGCGTTGCACTTCAAAGTAAAATTCGGGGATGCTGATTGGGTTGTCGCATCTTGTAGGTGAAGGAGCCAACAAGGGTGGCAGCCAAGCGTCGCCGCTCCCGATCATCGGTTTCCATCCGGCCTCAGCCAGCATTCATCACCGTTCTAGCGGTGCCCACCCAGCTTCACAGTCCTGCCTTTGACCGGGCACAAGAGCCGGGCGCCAGATGCTCCCCTCACGACACTCCTTTTCTTTACGGACCCCATTTTTCTTTGCGGCCCCCATTTTCTTATAGGACATCCAGATTCTTATAGACATCCACACGTCACGAGGATTGCTGTTTTCAACAGGTTCGAGGATCGGCGCTGTCGGGGGCACGGTTCCAAACGCAGTATTGGGCGAGGGCAAAAGGCTCGACCGAGGACAGGTGTTCTCGGCAACTCAGGCAGGAGGACAAGGGATGGAAATCGATAAAAACAGTGCACGAGGATCGCTCCGTGACAACGTGTTGAGGTCCAGTGTCGCAGGTGAGATGCGAGTAAGAGCGTGGTTGCAGGAAAAGAGTGCGGGGGACCCTGAGGAAGGCTCGACAACAGTGGAGTACGCCATAGGCACTATCGCCACTGCTGCGTTTGCAGGACTTCTTCTGGCGGTGCTGAAGTCGGGAGGTGTGAAGGCGTTATTGACGAACGTTGTCTCATCAGCGCTCGCGATCTGATGACCAGTGGAACTGATTAGAGCAAAGAAAACTAGCCGGGTCGAGGGGAGGGAGTGCGCTGATGGGTTCTGAAGATGAGGTTGCCGGTGTTGGACTGACCCGCAAGGAAGGGGACAGTGCGCGCAGGCCCAAAGAGTCAGGCATGGTAACGGTTGAAACCGCCATTGCGTTGAGTGCGGTGGTCTTGGTGATGGCTGCCCTCCTTCTGGCTCTTGTGGCTGGGAATGCTCAGGGGTCTCTTTGTGATGCGGTGCGTGCCGGTGCCAGGGCTCAAAGCCTTGGCGCCGATGCGCAACAGGCGGTGGCCGCAGTGACTTCCAAACCGGTCGACTTGTCCGTGGTTCACAACGGCAAATCTTTCACGGTCACCGGTAGTCGTGCGGGCCTAGAACTGGGGGGTTGGTCCTTCGGACGGCTTTCTTGCCAAGTTTCGGGTGTCACCGAAATCAACTGGGTGGCGCTGACCAATGGGAGTGGCCAGTGAGGGGCTTGCGGCCTCCCGAGGGTGACGCAGAAGAGCGTGTGGGAGTGCAGGAGGGGTCGGCGACGATCCTTTTTGTCGGAGTGATCGCGGCACTGATGCTAATCGGATCGTTCTTCATTGGGGCCGGGGCGGTTATGGCTCAGAAAGCCCAGTTGCAGGCCACCGCTGACTTGTCGGCGCTTGCCGGGGCAGATGCTTGGCCTGTGAGTGCGTTGCTGTTGTCTACGGAGGCCTCGGGCTGCTTGGTCGCCCGGCAGGTAGCGGAAGCCAACTCGGCGACTTTGGACTCCTGCATCCAGGATGGTTTTGACACAAGAGTGGAACTGTCCAGGCGGGGGGAGGTGTTAAGAATTCCAGTGACTATCAGAGCGCGGGCAAGGGCTGGTCCCGCGTTTGATCTCACACAGGTCGGCACATCTCCTGCATCCCGCCCCGATGTCCCAGGAGGTTAGTAACTGTCAGGTTGGGTTCGTGTTTGGAGGAGGCGGGTGCGTGTCAGGTGGCCTCGTTCATCTCCGGATGCGTTGCTAAGAAGTTCGCCATCGCACCCAAGACGTTGCCCTCTGACTGGTAGTGGCAACGCACGATGCTGGCTTGGAGGACCGGGTCCAGCTTTGTTTCTTGGTAGTAGCGATCCAGGCTTTGTTGGAGGTCGGGGAGGAGCCGGGGGGTAAGACTCAGGCCGCCGCCCAACGCGATGAGATCTGGCCCAACCGTGATCTGGATGTTGTGGATCACCTGGCGTAAGGAGCTGATGAATTCCGTGTAGATCCGTTCAACTACGGGGTCCCCTTCCTCCAGCCAACGGAAGATCTGCTTGCCATCGGCCTTAATCGGCAAGGGGTTTGAGTCAGGGTCCGGCTAGTGGTCCCCGATGAGGGAGTCCATGTATCGGAGCAAAGGTTTGGAGTCCTGGCTTGCTAAGTCAAGATTCTTAGCTTTGCAGGTCTTGTATGCCAGGCCGGCCGCTCCGCACGAGTAGTAGGCAAAACTGGCGGCCGACATGTCATTTGCATCCGTGGAGAGATAGGAGAACTCGCCCGCCACGGCCCCCTGCCGTGATGTACCCGGCCGTCAGATACTACGCCCCCGCCAAGGCCTGTCCCCAGGATGACAACTGCGCCCGTCCGGGTGCCGGCAAGCGCCCCCAACCAGGACTCAGACAGGGCCCCACACTTCCCGTCGTTTTCTACCGCAACCGGCACCGAAACGGCCTCTGCAACCAGATCGCGAATGCTGAGTCCCCAAAGGTTTATATATGCGCCAGAGCCCTGAAGTACACCCGTGTCTGGGTCTACGTAACCCGGCACGCAGATCGACACACCTTGGATGTTTGGCTGATACAACTCGACAATTTCCGCGACAGTATCTACGAACTGTTCGGGTGAGTCCAAAGGGGCGTCCCGCTTGCCGGTCTCTGAGATTTCGCCAGTCGAATCCACCAGCGCGTATTTGACGGAGCTGCCCCCAAAATCCAGACATAAGCAGGTGACCATATTTCAAAGTAAACCACCTCCGATGAGATGACTCGTCGCGTATCGGGGAGGCGGAGTGCACTAATGCCCTTACATTTGTTCGGCGACAGCGAGGACCACTCGTTGATATGAGACGAGGCGCGGGGTTCCGTCATCTTCAACGCGGCAGATCAGGTGGACTGTCTGCCCTGCTTGGGATTCCCGCGGGATGTGTATCTTCGCGTTCCCGAACCCGTCGACGGTGAGGGGGACGAGGTACGGACAGGTTCCAGCCTCCAAATACTGGAACCAGGTTGCTGACCAATCGTCACCGTCAGGATCGGTGACGTCGATGGTGAGGTCAACGGTTGTGCCGGCAGCAGCCTGAAGGTCTAAACCCGGTGTGATGCTCACTGTCGGCGCGTGGTTCGCTTCGGAAAACTCGGAAGCAACAGTCCAGCGAAGCCGCCCGGCGAAGTCCCGTTGAAAGTCTTCAAACCACCGACTGCTTGCAAGGTCGGCGCGCAGGCCATGTTCTTCCATGCTGTCCGAGGCAAGACTATGGGCCCAGTAATACGGGTCGTCTGGGTCCTGCTCTTGTCGGCCGCCCCATCCCCCAAAGCCGGGATGAACGTGGGAGCGTAAACCGTTGTCAATGAGCAACACAAAGTTGGAGGAATCGCCTTCTGAGATCCAAGATCCCGCCTCCTGGACGGGCCCCCAAACCGTGAACCCTTGCTTCTCAAGTTCCTCGGCAGTTGTGTTTGGGATCCCGAAATAGTCCTCGAGATCGAACCCCGCGGCCATCTGCTTCCCGTCACCCCAGACGCGGTAGGTGGCGCCGATAGGGCCAACGGAACTGATGTTCCGCGTTATCCAAGCCGCGTCCAAATAGTGTCGCCATTTGCCCGGAACCACGTTGCGGGCCGTATACCCCCAGGTCTCGGTAGAAACTTCGCGGAACTCAATGCGCGGCCAGGAAGGTCGGATGTAGTCCCGAAATGTTGAGTCCTGCTGACCGAAGGCCGTGATCACAAGGCGTGCACTTATCTCCTCTTGAAGTTCGTCCCAGCCTTGATCGTCGGAGAATTGTTCCTCGACGGATTTCAACCCCCTCGCGATGGTGTTCGTTCCACCCCAGGCTTGGAGGAACAGACGCCGCGTGCTGGGTGAGAGGATCTCCTGGTAAATGAGCTCCGAGCCGGGGGTCGGTGCACTCATTTCCCCCACGTTCGCGACGTTCCCGATCTTGGTGATGGAGCGAAGATAGTCGGGGGAGGGATAACGCTGGTCGTGAACCAGCAGGTTCGAGTAGCAGTGCGCGTAAGCGTCTACCGCCTGATCTATGTGAAGGCGTGCCTCGGGGGCGGGCCACCGGTACGGTTCAACACCAGCGGCAGAGTTCCCCGCGTAGTGGAACTGGCTTGAGGAGTACACCAACCCGCGGATGTCGATTTCGTTGCTGTAAAGGAGCAGTCGGAGCATCGAGTTCAGGTCGTCGAGCTCGGGGTCCGTGGTGACGATCGTCCTCGGCCTGTTCTTGTCGGTGCCTCCGTGCGAGGAGGCGGGGAGAGGGTTCTCTTCCATGCGCGGCCCCTCAAGTTTTGTGGAAATAGTGTTCAAGCAGCATAGTTTGTTCGAGAATGCCCGGGACAAACGTTGCGAGCCGTCCGATCCTCGATGTCAGAAATGATGGCAAAATGGCCGTTGGAATCTGGCGGGTAAAGTTGATGCGGTCGCCAACGGGCCGGTGTGAGCATGAGTCTTACGAAAGTGGAAGGGACGGGGTGTCGGTCGAAGTGGAAACCGAACCAGCACGCGTGGACGAGTGCCAACAGATTGCAGATCTTTACTCCGACGCTTTTGCCGCCGACCCCGTTTGGTCGGCAATTGTCCCAAAGGAAAAAGCCAGGCGCAGAATAATCAGGGAGAGTTTCTTTCAGGAGCTCCGAGCTGGTGGCTACCGCAACGTCGATGTCGTCAGAGAATCGGACGGGACGGTGGTGGGGGCGCTGAATTTTCTGCCTCCGGGAGTCTCTAAGGTTCGGCCCAACCTGTGGTTCCGAATGCGGTCGCAGATTGCGGACCGCCTGTCGCCCTCGGCGCGAAGAGGCAACGCTCACGACCAGGCCGTCTGGTCCCATCGGCCGAAGGAGCCGCACTGGTATTTTCGGGACCTCGTCGCTTCTCCGGCGGCGCGTGGCCGAGGGATTGGTTCGGCGTTGCTGGACCGGCGACTACAAATCGTAGACCTGGATCCCGTCCCCGTTTTTCTAGAATCGACGACTGAAGCCAGCAAACGCCTGTATGAGCGCTTCGGGTTTGAACACGTGGATACGGTGAACGCGCTTGGGACTGCCCCGGCTTTCATCATGGTTAGGCCGCCCCAGCGCTGAGCGCACGTAGGGCTTTTGGGTTAGAGCTGTCCAAGGAAACCTCGTACCTCTCAATTTCGTTAGCAAAGCGTTACATTTGATCTGCTACATGTTAGAATGTTAGCGCTAACCTAATTCTTGTCGGCCATGCTGGTTGCTAACGTCGCTGTTCGCGCTTCCTGCTGTTTTGGCCGGCGCCTCGATAAGTTCCAGGAGTGCGAAATCCGATGGCCGTCCAGATAAGCGCAGGAAAATACGCCGCAACGATCGTAGAAGCAGGCGCAGGCCTTGCCTCTCTGACCTACGACGGGGACAACCTAGTCGTTCCACACGACCCCGAAGAGAAACCCGTCGGATACAGCGGCAAAGTCCTGGTTCCGTGGCCCAACCGCATCGCCGGCGCTCAGTACGAATGGCGCGGCACTAAGTTCGACCTGGAAGTCAACGAACCTGAAACCGGTTCCGCACTTCACGGTCTGGCCTACGACACCGAATGGTCGGTTGTAGAACGCCGGGGTGACTCGGTGACCCTCGCAACGGAAGTTGGTCCCGAGCCCGGATACCCGTTCTCACTAATCGCTCAGGCAACCTACGCTTTGGACGCGCAAACGGGCCTGCGCATCACGGTCACCGCGAAGAACCACGGCGAGGAAGACGCGCCCTACGGCACCTCCATTCACCCCTACCTGACGTGTGGTGCGTCAGCTGACAACACAACGCTGTCGGTGCCCGCGAACACCGTCCTTGAGGTTGATGAGAACCTGGCCCCCGTCAAAGAAACGTCGGTCGAGGGAACACGCCTGGATCTTCGAGGCGGCGTTCCGATGGCAGGACGCCAAGTGGACCACGCCTTCACCGGAATTGATTCGGCCCACTGGGAGGTCACGCTTCGTTGCAACGACACTGGACGAGGGGTTCGGATGTCCGCCTCCGCCCCCTGGGTCCAGGTGTACAGCGGGGAAACGCTGGACCGCCGTGGCGTCGCTGTTGAACCGATGACGTGTCCGCCGGACGCCTTCAACTCCGGAACCGACCTCATTGTTCTTGCCCCGGGCGAGGAAACCCGGTTCGACGTCTCCATCCAAGCTCTGCCCGAAGTTTCCGCCTAATCCGCTTCGCCGCCGAAAGGGCCCAAAGTGACCTACCTTCAAGAAGACCGATCTGCTGAACAACGAAAAGACGACGCCGTAAAGATGATCGAGGACGGCCAAACAGCCCTCGGAATCGAATTCGGGTCAACCAGAATCAAAGCGGTGCTAGTTGACGAAAGTGGAGCTCTCCTTGCAACCGGCGCTCACGACTAGGAGAACAGGCTAACCGACGGCCTCTGGTCTTATCCTGAAGCCCAGATCTGGGAAGGTCTGCAATCCGCATACCGATCCCTGGTTGACGATGTGGAAAACCGATACCAGGTGCGTTTGAAGCGGCTGGGATCCCTCGGCTTTTCCGCCATGATGCACGGTTACATTGCCCTTGGTGAGGACGGCGAACTGCTGGTACCTTTCCGCACCTGGCGCAACACGAACACGGGCCCCGCAACCGAGGTGCTGTCCAAGGCGCTCTCCTTCAACATGCCCCACCGGTGGAGTTCTGCTCACCTGTACCAAGCGGTCCTCGACGGGGAAGAACATCTGGGAAGCGTGCGGTCGATTACCACCTTGGCAGGCCTGGTTCACCAGAGGCTGTCGGGCGAAGACGTGGTCGGAATCGGGGACGCCTCCGGAATGTTCCCCGTTGACCCCGCCACGTGTGACTATGACGAAAAGCGTCTGGGCCAATACGACGCACTACTGAAGGAAGCTGGGGTGGACCTGAGCCTTCGCGACCTTCTCCCGAAGATCCTGGTTGCAGGGCAGAACGCTGGAAGCCTCACCGCGAAAGGTGCCCTGCTCTTGGACCCCTCCGGTGAGCTGGAAGCTGGCACGCTCATGTGCCCTCCGGAAGGCGACGCAGGCACCGGAATGGTGGCGACGAACGCTGTTGCGGCCCGCACCGGAAACGTGTCGGCTGGGACCTCGATCTTTGCGATGGTGGTTCTGGAAAACGACCTGAAGAAAGTTCACCCAGAGTTAGACATGGTGGCGACCCCCGACGGGTTGCCGGTGGCAATGGTTCACTCCAACAACGGGGCCTCAGAGTGGGACCTGTGGGTCGGAGTGTTCGCCGATCTCTTGGCTTCCGCGGGGGCCGACATTTCCACCCCGGAACTGTATGACTTGGCCTACGCCAAAGCGCTGGAAGGCGCGTCCGATGGTGGCGGTCTAGTTGCGTACAACTTCCTGTCGGGTGAGCCGATCGCCGGGACTGACCGCGGCCGACCACTCTTTTTCCGCACCCCCGATTCGTCCCTTACGCTGTCGAACTTCATGCGCACCCAACTGATGTCGATCTTCGGAGTTCTGCGGCTGGGCATGGATATTTTGGTGGAGGACGAGGGCATCCGTGTCGATCGCCTCCTCGCTCACGGCGGCCTCTTCAAGACGCCACTGGTAGCCCAAACCCTGATGGCAGGGGCACTGAAGATCCCGGTGGAAGTTCAAACAACAGCGGGTGAAGGTGGCCCTTGGGGTATGGCACTTCTGGCCCTGTATGCAAAGAAGTATGCGGCCGAGATGACCCTGCCCCAATTCCTTGACGCAAAAGTATTTGCTGACCTGGAGTCCACCTCGGTCACCCCAGACCCGCAAGACGTTGCGGGCTTCGACACGTTCCTCCAGCGGTATCGACGGGCACTACCCGCAGAAGCCGCAGCGGGCGAAAACAGTTAACAAACGGACACGGCCTGAGAAGAAAATAGGAAGAGAAAAGCGCACATGACGCCAAGATGGTCTGCGCGGATGGCGGAGAAAATCGAAGAGACAAAGCAGATCGTCAGCGACCTGCACTCCGAACTAATCAAATGGAACCTTGTGGTTTGGACCGCCGGAAACGTTTCCCAGCGTGTCCCTGGCATTGACGGCAGTGAGGACGTGTTTGTCATCAAGCCTTCAGGGGTCCCCTACGACCAACTGGACGCCTCCAACATGGTTGTGTGTGACCTGGACGGGAACCTGATTCTGGGTCACCACTCCCCATCCTCCGACACGGCCGCTCACGCATACGTGTACCGGCATATGCCCGAGGTCGGCGGGGTCACCCACACCCACTCCACCTACGCCACCGCTTGGGCAGCCATCGGGGAGGAAGTTCCCTGCGTCTTGACCATGATGGGCGACGAGTTTGGTGGCCCCGTCCCAATCGGACCGTTCGCACTTATCGGCGACGACTCCATCGGAAAGGGAATCGTGGACACGCTCAGCGCCTCCCGTTCCCCGGCGGTCCTGATGCAGAACCACGGACCTTTCACAATCGGGAAGGACGCCGAGGCCTCCGTGAAGGCGGCCGCCATGGTCGAAGAAGTCGCCAAGACGGTTTGGGTTGCACGACAGAACGGAACCCTCATCCCGATCCCTCAAGAGAAGATCGACTCCCTCTACAACCGCTACCAAAACGTTTACGGCCAACACGATGAAGTTGCAGGAGATAAAGAATGAAAAGCGCATTTGAGAATGCCGAGATCTGGTTCTTGACCGGCAGCCAGGACCTTTACGGCGAGGAAACCCTGGTTCAGGTCGCCGAACAGGCGCAGAAAGTCGTTGCTGCACTGAACGCCTCGGACGACATCCCCGTAAAGATCGTCTGGAAACCCACACTGAAAGATTCCGACGCCATCCGCCGTGCGATGCTGGACGCCAACAGCGATGACAATGTGGTCGGCGTTATCACCTGGATGCACACGTTCAGCCCAGCCAAGATGTGGATAAATGGCCTCGGGGCGCTCAAGAAGCCGCTCCTCCACCTGCACACGCAAGCCAACGTTGAGTTGCCATGGGACAAGATCGACTTCGATTTCATGAACCTCAACCAGTCCGCTCACGGAGACCGCGAATACGCGTACATCCTGTCGCGCTTGCGGATTCCTCGCGAAACAGTGGTGGGATACGTCGGCGACGCGGATGTTCAAAAGAGGGTCGGAACGTGGTCTCGCGCCTGTGTTGGACGCGCTGCGGTCAACGGCCTCAAAGTTGTCCGTTTCGGTGACAACATGCGTAACGTCGCGGTCACGGACGGCGACAAGACAGAGGCAGAACGCATCCTGGGGGTTAACGTCTCCACCTGGTCAGCAAACGAACTGGTCGAAGAGATCGACAAGGTCACCGATGCCGAGGCAGAGGACCTGGCCGCAGAGTACGAGAAGCTCTACAACGTCGTCCCTGAGCTGGCCAAGGGCGGTGCCCGCCACGACTCCCTGGTGTACGCGGCGAAGCAGGAGATCGGAATCCGACGCTTCCTGGAGGAACGCGACGCCGGTGCTTTCACCACGAACTTCGAGGACCTTGGCGCGCTAAAGCAACTGCCCGGTATCGCGGCGCAGCGCCTCATGGCAGAGGGCTACGGTTTTGGTGCGGAAGGTGACTGGAAGACCGCCGTCCTTGTTCGGGCCGTGAAGGCGATGAGCGAGGGGCTCCCCGGCGGAGCGTCCCTCATGGAGGACTACACCTACAACCTGGTTCCGGGCGAGGAACTGATCCTTGGCGCACACATGCTGGAGATCTGCCCGTCGTTGACAACTCAGAAGCCGACTGTGGAGATTCACCCGTTGGGCATCGGGGGGAAAGAGGACCCTGTTCGGTTGGTGTTCCACACCGATCCCGGACCCGCGGTTGTTGTTTCGATGGCTGACATGGGGAATCGTTTCAGGTTGACCGCGAACTCAGTGGAGGTTGTGGAGCCACCGGCGCCCATGCCCAACCTCCCTGTTGCGCACGCAGTTTGGAAGCCGCAGCCCTCGCTCGAGGTTTCCGCTGAATGCTGGCTGGAGTCCGGCGGCGCTCACCACACCGTGTTGACGAACTCCTTCGGGGTGGATGTCTTCCGCATGTTCGCGGAGATGGTCGGCACCGAACTACTTGTGATCGACGAGGACACCACAGTCCCCGCCTTCAAGAACACAGTCCGGTGGAACTTTGCCTACTACCACCTGGCAAATGGGCTGTGATCTCTAAAGGAGATGATCTCGGGCGGCACGTTTCAACCCCGGTGGTTGGGATGTGCCGCCCGTAACATCTGGCGTTACCTCTGAGTACGCATTTCTGAGTAGGCATTTCTCTTGGTGAGGCCTGTAACTCTGGCATGATGGGTCCGACTCGTCTTAGAGAGGACGACAATGACGCAGGGTAAGGATCAGGGGCAACCGGCACGACGCGTGCGCCCGAAGCGGATGCCGTCGATGGCGGACGTTGCCGCAGTTGCCGGTGTGTCGCACCAAACCGTTTCCCGCGTCATCAACAACAAGGGCTCCGTCAAGGAAGCCACTCGCCAGCGAGTGATGGCAGCAATGTCGGACCTGGGGTATCGGCGCAACGAATCCGCTCGTGCCCTCGCCTCCAGCCAAAGCCGCCAGATCGGGGTTATCACCCCGCGCTTTGTTGAGTGGGGCCCCGCAACTATCTTGCTGTCGCTCCAGTTGGCCGCAAACCGCGCCGACTATTTCGTCAGCGTTGCCACCCCGAGTGAGTTCACTTCCGAGGCCATGCGCGAAGCCCTCGACGACCTTCTGAGTTTAGGGGTGGCGGGGATTATCGCAATCGCGCCGGTTGTGCCCATGGCACGTGAACTGGAAGCGCAGACCATTCCGGTTCCGACTTTGGCGGTTGCTTCAGCCTGGATTGAGGGCGATTCTCGACTGACTCGCGTTGGGGTGGATCAGCGTGTTGGCACCCGGCAAGCCCTCGAACACGTAAAAGCCGAAGGCTGTAGAAGCGTTGCTCACATTGCGGGCCCCCCGTACGATTTTGACGCGATGGAAAGAAACGACGCGTGGCGCGAATACACGCAGGAACTGGGCCTCCGATTGGGTCCCCGTGCAGAAGGGGATTGGACGGCGGGCAGCGGGTACAACGCCATGATTGAGCTGCTGAAGGAGCCGCTGCCGGACGCCATTTTTGTCGCCAATGACCAGATGTCCCTGGGGGCGCTGAAGGCATTGGAGGAGGCCGGGGTCAAGGTGCCCGAGGACGTCCTCCTCTTCGGTTTCGACGACCAAGACGGGGGCGCATACTTCTCACCCAGCCTGACCACCGTGCACCAGGACTTCGAGAAGGTTGGCGCCGATTCAATCGAGGCGCTCACCGCCATGATCGCGGGGGAAACGCCCCACGTTGAAGCGATCCCAACGCGGCTGGTGGTGCGTCAGAGCGCCTAGGCCGGGCTCTGCCCACTTTGGGCTTGTGGGCGTGCGCCGCTTTGTTGTTGGCACGGCTGCGCTGGCTGACGTCTTGTGCACTTTGGGTTCACGAAGAAGGCGTAACGGGTTCCGCGCGGCGTCACACATCGCCCAGGTGCTCAAAGTGAGCATGGGCGCCAAGAGAAGCGCGTGCCGCCTGCAGCTCCGCTCGAGACTCCGGCGGTTGCCCACCTATCTGGAGCCAGTGGGGCGATGCCCTGCCTCAAACGCGCTTCCCGACCCCTAATGCTTCCCCCAAAGGTGCTTCCCGGCATTCAAAACGCTACCCCGCCCCTAATGTGCTTCCCTGTCCCTGATGTGCCCCCGCGTCCTTGATGTGGTTCCGTGTCCTTGATGTGGATGTTATGAAACCGTGTGGGCTTGAAATGGTGACACCAAGAGCTCCGGGAGACACATTAGGGACAGGGAACAGTGTTGTGAAACAAAGTGGGCCCCGGCTGCTCGTGATCTTGGCGTAACCCCTGGCAGTTGAGTCATATTTCGCGGGGTTCTGCGGCAGGCGTCAATCAAGTTTCACAGTCTTCCCAGGCCGTGCCTAATGAATTGAAAATAGAGGCAAGCAGGCAGACAGACAGGTAGGAAGGCAGGCGGGGCGGCAGGAAGGCAGGCAGGAGGGCCTGGGCTCAGCCTGCGCCGTCAAGAACCTTTCGTCTGCAGGAGGGCGGAGAGGAGGCGGTTCATGCGGGTGGTGGCCTCGGAGATGGGGGTGACAACCTGGGCCTCGACAACCGCGTCGATCCGCTCACGCATTGAAGCAGTCGCCGCTCGCTTACGCCGAGCCGCCCCCGCCGAGCCGAACGCGGCAAAAAGCGCAGCCAACAACACACCTGCCAGCAACCCGAAGACAATCAGGAGTCCTGGCACAGGCCACCCCTCGACCTTGGCGATGGGGACCAGCGGCAAAGCGAACGCTGCCGTCACCCACGCCGCCAAATACCAACCAAATCCGACAAGGGCGACCGCAAGCAGCACGTACTGTAAAACGCGCCCAATCCCCCACCACCAGGGACGGCGCACGTTGTAGTCCGCCTGACCAACGGCGCGGTCCAACTGATCTTCCAGGGTGAGAGCGGAAGAAGAGGAGATTTGGGTGACCTGGTGCCGCCAGCCCTCAGGGGCATCTGCAGCAACCTGCGCCCCAAAGTTTCTGACCGCGGTGTTCAGTGTCGCAACGCTGACCGAGGAAAGCGGAGGCAGAGACGTCACCGCCCCCGTATTTGCGGCTTTCTCGATTCCCAGCCGCTTCATCGGGTCCGCCCTGAAGCGCCCCATCCACGAAACGAGGGGCCACCCCGTCACCTGGCGGGTTCTCTTCTTATACGAGGACGCCACCGCATTCCCCACCACCTCAACCCCGGCGGCGGCTTGCACAGCCCGCGTCAGCTCTTTGACGGCCTTCGGCTTAGGTGCCGGCACCGGTGGCACCTCCGCGGAGGTCCCTCCTGAAGCGGCAGTCAGGGCATCCTCGGCCCACCTCCTCACATCAGCGCTCAGCCTCTGCGCCGCTGCCTGCTGCTGCTCAGCGATGGCCGTGATCTGGGAGCGAAGCGGGCCGATCCCCTCGCCCGTCAACGCACTCGCTGTCAGGACCTTAGCCCCCGACAAACCGTCTTCAGCCAGCATTTGTTTCAGGGAGTGGAGGATCTGTTCGCGCTCCCCCTCGTCCACCAAATCAACCTGATTCAAAACAACGATCGTCGTAGAAGCATGGTGAGAAAGCGGCTGGATGTAATCCTGATGGATGACTCGGTCCCCGTACTTTTGCGGATCCACCACCCAAACCAGCACATCCACCTGTCCGACCAGCCGGTCCGCCACGACCCGGTTCTCTTGAGCCACCGAGTCGAAGTCCGGTAAGTCCAGGAGCACCAGGGCCGGCTCCTCGCCCGCCACCCATACCTGATCGACCTGGAGCCAGTCGAGTAAGTCGGCCGCTCCGCTCTCCTGCCATACCGCCGCGGTCACCTCAAACGTGGTGGGACGGGTGACGCCTGCACGCGCAATCTCGGAGCCCGCGACCCGATTAAATAGGGAAGACTTACCCGAACCGGTGGCGCCGAAAAAACCGACGGTGGTGTGTTCGGGGGAGAGGTGGAAGCGATCCTCGGCCCGCGCCCCCAACTCCTGGCCCCGCGCCATCTCCTCCTTCGTGAGGAGTCCGTCACCGTCAGCGAGCGCCTGCGCAAGCCCCTCCAGTTGAGAAGCCAACGTCCCCGTTGCTTGCGGACGAACGCCATGTGTTCTGTTCATCGGCTTGTCACCTGCCCTCGCAACGTGCCTGCCGCCTCCCGTAGTTGGGTGGGGGTGGTGCCGGACGAGGCGGCCTCGATCAACTTCGTGTACCTCCGAGATTCCACCCCGAAATACTCCTCCGTCCTGGCACGGAGCATTCCGGAAGCCTCCAAGGTCAACTTCCTGATTGCCTGATCCCCAAAAATGGTCTCCAACAATTTCTGCCCGATGACCGCAGACCCGCCCGCAATCGCCAGTTCTCCGCCCAGCAGACCTCCTGTGGAAGCAAACACCACCAGCATCAACGCCACCGTCAACGTGTTCAACCCCAGGGAAAGGGCGCGGGCTTTCTGGCGTCGTTTCGGGGTTTCCTCGCGCACCAACTGCAGCAGATCATGCTGCCAAGCGCGGACGAGGTTACCTGCACGCTCCCTCGCCCCGTCAGTTTCCCCCTCGAGCGCCGGGTCAGTGAACAGCACCCGGCCCGGTTCCGTGCCTCGCAAAGACCTCCAGCAACTCGCGGCGCTTTGACCCGCTTGATCCACCAGGACAGCCGTGACCCCGCCAGTTATCTCCTGCTCAACCTCCTGCACCTGGGAGGGGGCACCGCGGAGCCAACCAGACACGCGGTCGCTGACTTTGCCGAACCATTTCTCGAAGGAGCGAAACACGTCGGAAGTCCCCACGAATTCCTGCCACCGGTCCAGCACCTCAGTCCTGAGTAGGGAGCCATCGGTGGTGGCGGCGAGGACTTTCTCGGTGGCCTCCCGATAGGTGCCCTGGACGGTGTTCTGCATCTCCGCCAAAGCGCCATCTTGGGTTTCGAGGGCGGCCGCCACCTGGTCCGCTTCGTTCGCGAGGCGGTCGAGGGCCCCGGCAAGCGCCAACCGAACAACTCTCAGCCGGCTTTCCCGATCCGTAACGACTCCTTCTAACCACTGCTGGAGCGGCGCTACCGCTTCGCGGGGCAACAAACCATCTTGCGACAAAGTGGTCTCCCCGATTGTGAACAGTGGGGCGGCACCCAACCCTCGCGCTTCCATCAGTGACCGTAGGTCCGCCGCCACTTGGTCTTCCGCCCCCGGTGGGACCCGGTTGAGGACGATGCCGACGACGATCCCTCGGGAAATGGCCTCATCCAAAATGTTCCACGCGGCCGCATCCGCATAACGCGCGGCTGTCGTCACGAACAACCAGAGGTCGGCGGCGTCAAGGAGCTGTTTCGCCAAAGCGCGGTTGGTGTCAGAGATCGAGTCAATGTCCGGGGCATCCAGCAGCGCCACATGGTCGGGGATGCGGGGTGACATGTGCAAGCCGAGCGATATCTCCGGAGTCGTCCCCGGCCGGTCGGGGCCGTGCACGCGCCGTAAGCTCCCGAGGACACGGTCGGAACGAAAGTGCGACATCTCCTTCTGGTTAGCGACCAGAAGTGGTCTGCGCGTAGTGGGGCGAATCGCGCTGGCAGCCGACACGTTTTCTTCCAGGATCGAGTTCAGCAGAGTCGATTTACCGGCCCCAGTCGAACCGCCGACCACTGCCAACAGTGGTGCATCAACGTCAGATAAACGAGGCAAGATGAAGTCGTCAATTTGGTCGAGGGATCGCGTGATCACCTCGTTCGCCTCCCGGGCGCCTGCCGTGTCGAGGTTAAGATGCGCGCTGACAAGCAGGTCGCGCACGTTACGTACCTGCGGTTCGACGGTGAAGAGCGCCGGGTGCATGGAGCCCAGCCTACCCGCGCATCAGACGCGGGGGGCTGTCTCCTACCGCTGTCGAGGAAGCGACATCTGGCGAGACAAGATTCCCAGGATTCCTCGTCCCCCTAAACTTGCTTCGGACTTAAACATCAGCACGCAGGAAAGTTAGCGCATGTCATCAGTGAAAGCCCCGCCTCAACGCGGGGAATGGACGGGGCAACTAGGCTTCATTCTCTCCGCCATAGGTTCAGCGGTCGGACTAGGCAACATTTGGCGATTCCCAGGGGTTGCTTATGAAAGTGGCGGCGGAGCCTTCCTCATCCCGTACCTGATTGCTCTTCTGACGGCTGGCATCCCCATCTTGTTCTTGGACTACTCGATTGGGCACCGTTTCCGGGGGTCCCCGCCGCTGGCGCTCCGCCGACTTGCGGGGCGGGTGGGCGAGGGCCTGGGGTGGTTCCAGGTCATGATCTGCGTCTTCATTGCCATCTACTACACGGCGGTGCTGGCTTGGGCTTCCAGTTTCTTCGTCTACTCCTTCGATTTGCGCTGGGGCGATGACGCCACGGGATTCTTCACAGGTTCTTACCTGCAAATCCCCGAGGACGGCTCCTTGTTCTCAATGCTTTTCGTCCCCAGCGTCCTGGTTCCGCTGATCCTCATGTGGGTGGTGACGTTGACGATCCTCGGGTTCGGTGTCGCCAAGGGAGTGCAGCGTCTGAACATAGTTGTGATCCCACTCTTGATCGTTGGCTTCGTGCTCCTTGTCATCCGCGCCCTGTTCTTGCCTGGTGCCACCGATGGTTTGAATGCACTGTTCACCCCGGACTTCGCCTCTCTGGGCAACCCCGCCGTCTGGGTGGCTGCATACAGCCAGATCTTCTTCTCTTTGTCGGTTGGGTTTGGCATCATGATGACTTACTCCTCGTACAGGCGTAAGCGTGCCAACCTGACCAGCCCCGGACTGGTTGTGGCGTTTGGGAACTCCTCGTTTGAGATCCTGGCGGGCATTGGCGTCTTCTCCACTCTTGGCTTCTTCGCCCATCAGCAAGGAATAACAGTCGCCGAACTTGACGGACTTACCGGCGTGGGATTGGCGTTCATGACGTTCCCCGCAATCATTTCGCAGATGCCCGGCGGGGCCTTCTTTGGGGTCCTCTTCTTCGGGGCTCTGACGTTGGCCGGATTGACCTCGCAGATCTCGATCCTAGAAGTTGTCTTCGCAGGATTCATGGACAAATTCGGGCTTACCCGTGTCCAAGCCGTTTCCTGGTTGGGAATTCCCCTCGCACTCATTTCGATCACGCTGTTCGGGACCGCCACCGGACTGTTCGCCCTCGACACCATTGACCACTTCGCCAACAACATAGGCATTGTGGGGGCGGCTGCCGCGATGCTGGTCATCACTCTCTGGGTGCGTAGGGCAGGCCCGGAACTCTTCACGCACCTCAGTGAGCTTTCGACATTCAAGGTCCGTTGGGGTTGGTGGGGTTTGGTGGCTGTGCTCAGCCCGGTAGTTCTGGGCTACATGCTCTTCTCCGCGATCTCGGTCCTAGTCGCCGAATCGTACGGGGGCTACAGCGCCGACTACGTCCTGGTCTTTGGCTGGGGGCCAGTCGTCATCATGCTGCTGGCGGCATTCATCTTCACTACGCTCAGTTGGCGAAGTAACCCGATGGACTTCGAAGCCTGGCCTGCGTATGCGAACTCGCACACCGCCTTAGCTCAAGCCCATAAAGCGGAACTCGCCACTTCGACTGCAGGAGTTCAACCATGACCGGAATCGCCATTGCCTTCCTGCTGCTGTCCCTCATCGTTATCTGGGGTGGTTTGGTGGCAAGCTCCATCTTCCTGATGAAGCGCCCCCAAGTTCTCGAATACCCTCCGGGCCCAGAATCAGAAACGGAGTCCGAGGGCCAAGCGGGTTAGACGCCTCGCGTGCCCGCCACCTCGCGTGCGCTATGTAAAAATTGCTTTGGCCTGTTGCAACCACTGCTAATAGAATCTGGAAGATGATGACGAGGTCTTCGCGGGTACGCATAACCGACGTTGCGGCCCACGCAGGTGTTTCCTCAGCCACGGTTTCTTTCGCATTAAACCATCCTGAAAGGGTCGCGCCGGACACCCTGCAACGGGTTAGGGCCTCAATCCAGGAACTAGGTTATGTCCGCAACGACGCCGCGCGGCAGCTGAGGGCGGGCGACAGCAACACAATCGGGCTGATCCTGCAAGACCTCCAGAACCCGTTCTTCACGGCCATTGCCAGAGGGGTCGAGGACGCCGCAGCGACGAAGAATTATGCGATCCTCCTCGGAAACAGCGCCAGGGACCAGCAGAAAGAGGACACATACCTGAAGATCCTGGCGGAGCGGGAGGTCAGGGCTTTCGTGATTACCCCCGTGAATGGACACATCTCGCCACGCCTGCAAGATGCGCTGCGTTCATCAGTCCCCGTAGTACTGGTCGACTCGGTTGGCGACTGTCAAGGAGCGAGTTGCATCCAAATTGACAACGTAAACGGGGGCCGAAAGGCTATGCGGCACCTTTACGACCAGGGAGCACGCCGGGTCCTCTTCGTAGGCCCTCTTTGGATACCGCAAGTGCGTGACCGTTATCAGGGGGCTCTCGAAGTGGCTCGCGAACTGCCGGAGATGACCCTGCTCTTGCAAGAAATGCCCGGCATCCGCTTAGAAGAAGCCCAAGACTTGGGCCGTGAACTCCCCCGATCAATCCGCGACAATAAGGTCGACGCGATCTTCGCATGTAACGACGTCGTAGCCGTGGGAATCCTCCAATCGTTTATCCAGGAGAATGGCCCCAAGGTCCCGCAGGATGTTCTGCTAGTCGGCTTCGACGATGGGCCGCTTGCCAAGATCAGTCCCGTTCCCTTAACCTCGCTGCGGCAGCCGGGGGAAAGCATGGGGATGCAGTCGCTGGACCTCCTCGGCCAAATTGAGAAGGGGGGTCCGGCACAGAAAGTTGTGCTGGAACCCGCGCTGGTCGTCAGAGCCTCCACCGACGGGCGTGCCCGGAACTAGCCGGGGACCCCAGGTCAGGGAGCGACTTCACCGCACAGGTGAACTTCGACGCCCAGCTCCTCAAACGCGGAAGCCTTCGCGATCAAGGCGTTGTAGGCGGAAGCCCTATCCTGGCCATACGCAATCTGGATGTGGTTTGACTTGTGCCGCGCCATCATCTGATCACGAGTAATGCCGTGAAGCACCGCGCTAACCAAAGGCCACTCGGGGTTCGTGGCGTTCCAGCGGCGCTCCGCTTCCTTCTGAGGGAGCTCAACTATCGTTGCCAAACCAATGTCGAGCTGAAGTCTGCCCTCGGCAACGTAAATGCGGGACCAAACAGCCTCGCCAGGTTTCCCTACCCCGCGGATCGTTGACCCTCCAAGTGGGAAGTCTCTGGCATGTTGCCGCATTCCCACGGCGCCGTGATATCCCCCTGTGAGGTGCGAGGGCGGGACTGCCCCGGAGATCTCAAACACCCAAACGAACTGCCCGTCATAGTCTTCCCCCCAGCGAATGTCGTGCAGGGTATTGGCGGGGTCCAGCCCCATCGCTTCCCAGATGCGATTTGTGACCAGGGCGTCAACGCCTGCGCCCTCGTCCGCCTCATTGAAATGAGGAATCGCCTGCCCAGGGTAAAGGAGCCGATGGCCGTCGCGGCTGTAAACCGGCGGACGGTCGACATTGTTTAGCAACCCTTCAACCAGGTCAGAGGCCGGGGAAAGATCCTTCAAACCCTGCTGATATTGAATGCCCACGGCATCCAAGCAACCCCATACGCTGCGAACGAATCAGGCCGTGCCCCAAGTCAGGATCCTCCTCATTGGCACGAACAAGGTCCCAGCCCAGGTCTTTGAACACGGCAGTGACCTTCTTCTCGACCTCTTTCTGAGTGGGCCAGCTTGCGAGGCACGAGGTCTGCCGCAAATCACCACTCGAAATCAAATACGCGGTCTTGGGGGCGACTTGCGGGGAGGTTCGCTCCTTCGGGAGCACATAGGGAAGCATTTTGCTCCTAGTGGAATCAGGTGCTTTGAGCACCGAGGATCTGCGCGCGAATGTAATCGTTCGCCTGCCGCGCCAACTCTTCGGAGTCAGCCCAAAGGTTCCGCCACACAGCCAGCATGCGCGAGAGGTCCGGGTGCACAACCGCGGTCGAGAAAGATTCAAAAACAACTGGGCCGTCATAGCCCACCGCGGAGAGAGCGTGGAAGAACTCTGTGAAGTTCACCGTCCCAGAGCCCAGGTATCCTCTATGGTTTTCCCCGACATGAACGTAACCGAGGCGGTCACCGCACTCCAGAATCGGAGTGAACATATCCGCTTCTTCGATGTTCATGTGGTACGAGTCCAGATGAACATACAGGTTTGGTCGATCCACCTCTTCGACGTACCGGAGTGCTTGGCGTGCCGTGTTAAGCATGTTGGATTCGTAGCGGTTCACAACCTCAACCCCAAGAGAGATCCCGCGTTCTGCTGCTGCGTCAGCGACGTTGGCCAGTGCACTCTGCCCGTTCGCGCGCGCCTTGTCCGTGTACGGCTCGTCATACTTACGCAACTCGGAGTACAGCGCCCCGGTCAGCCATTTCCCACCTAAGCCGGCCAGAACCTCCACACACTTAAGTAACTTGGCCTCTCCGGCTGCAACCTGCTCCAAATCCTCGCTGGTCATGTCCGTTTCTCGGCTTTGCCCAAGGGACGCGGTAGCGACCTGGCCGTATTTGCGAAGCGCTTCAGCGCCAGCCTCAACGTCAAAATCGTTCGGATCCAACAAGGGGATCTCGATCAGATCAAAGCCTGCCTTTTGTTCTGCCGCACCGCGAAATCGAAAGCATCTGCGTCTATGGAACCCGCCCAAACCAACCCATGACACCCTATTTGCATGTTCCTCAGTCTCCTTTGACGGCCCTGCCACATCTTCTAAGGGGCGCGAGGTCACCCAATGTTCTGGCAGAAAATGTTCCGGCAGAAAGTTGTCGGGTACCCCCAGCAGAGGGCGCTGCCCCGATGCTCTGCTGGGGACTGCCACAGGCAACCAACCTCAACACGTACATCTAATCGATTAGATTTCATTTTAGCAAGTTCAGATTTGACTTCTATTGCCCCCTAGTGAGACCAAACTTCCACGTCCGAGATAGTTTCCTTCGCCGGACATTGCTAGCGTGAAAAACGTCTCATTCCGACTGCCGGATCTCAGGTGTCCGGGGATGCCTCTCAGGCCAGTTTGGGGCGGTCTTCGACCGGAATAATCTCCGTAAGATTCTGGACCACCCAGGTAGGCCGAATCTCCGGACCCGCCGAGACAACCTGCGCCATCGAGGTGTCGCCGGTCAGAGTGACTGCACTGGCTGTGCCCGCATTGTGTGCGACTTGAATGTCCGTTTCGAACGTGTCGCCGATCATCAACGCGTCCTCCGGAGCGATGCCAAGTCTTGCCAGTTCGGCCAGCATCATTGTTGGGTTCGGCTTACCGATCACTTCCTGACATTTGACGTTTGCGCTCGCCTCAATCGCCGCGATGACGAACCCCGTGTCGGGAAGCGCAGCGCCCTGCCCGGTTGGTCCGTGGCGGTCAGGGTTAGTCGCAATCAAAATGGGCTGCTTGTACTGGTAGAACGCAGTGAACGCCTTCGCCAGTTCCGGGTAGGAGAAATGGTGGTCACAGGACGCGACGACAATGTCCATCTCTGCGGGATCGTCGGTAACCACAATCTGATTGAGTTCCAGATTCTTCTTCAGATCTGGCGCACCAATAGGGAACACTTTCGCCTGCGGGTACTTGTCGGCAATCCAGGCCGAGGTTGCCTCGATCGTCGTCAAAATTTCCTCGCCATCGCATTCGATGCCCAGTTTCCGGAGACGCCGCACGTGACCCAAGTTGTCCGTCGTCGACTCATTCGACAGGAACCGCACAATCTTTTTCTTCTCCCGAAGCACTTTGAGAGATTCAAGTGCCCCCGGAATGATGGTGTCGCCAAGAGCCAACGTTCCGTCAATATCGAAAAAGTAGGCGTTATACCAGCGGTCCGGTGTCATGGTTCCTCCGTATAAGTCATGGGTGCGAAGACAGCCCCCGTTGGCTTCAAGCGTAGCGCGAGGAGCCTACAGCGTCGCCCCGACAAGCAAGATGTCGCAGGTCAAGATAGATTGGTACACGGAGTTGAGCCCTTCAGACTCAGGAGTTCAATGTACACCGAGGAAGACGCCGCCGGACATCCCATCATTGGTGTCGCAATTCCCTGTCGAAACGACGCAGGCTTCCTGCGAGTTTGCCTCAGCGCGCTGAAGAACCAGACCCGTCCTCCCGACTTCGTCGTTGTTGTTGACAATGCGTCCGAGGACGACTCGCCTTCCGTTGCCCGATCCGGCGGCGCGATACTTCTTCACCAACCACAGATTGGCATCTGGCCGGCCGCTGCCATGGCATACGACGAGGTTGCCGAACGAGGGGCCGACATCATCGCCCGCGTTGACACTGATTCTGTGCCGCCAGCGAATTGGATTGAGCGCATCGAGAACGCTTTCCTGGAGGACCCCACACTCGGCGCAATCTCAGGGATGGGTGACTTCTACGGCGGGCCTCCGATACGCCGGTGGCTGGGACAGAAGTTTTACCTGGGGGCGATGTCCCCAATAATGACACCTTGGCTTGGGCACCCCGTCGTATTCGGATCCAACTTCGCCATGCGCACCGAGCTCTGGCTAAAACTGAGGGACCGAGTGCTTTCGGACCGCGCGGACATCCATGATGACTTGGACCTGTCGATCCGTATGCGCCCCTCTGACAACATCGTCTTCGATGAAACCCTCCGCGTGGGAGTATCAGCGCGCCCCTTCGCCACCCCAGCCGCACTTGGGTCCCGCCTTGCCAAGGCCTTGCGAACATTCTCCGCCTCCTGGCCGGAATCAAACCCGATTCGGCGCAGGCGCGAGGAGCGCTAACCGTCAGTAGTGACTGACTACCTTCGTGCCGATGTCGGTCCAGTCGTAGTACCAGTGGGCAACTTCGACGGGGAGGTTTACGCAACCGTTTGAACCAGATGGTCCTGCGTGTCCGAATACAGAACGCCAGTAGGCCCCGTGCAGGGCGTAGCCCCCGTGGAAGTACATCACCCAGGGGACGTCTTCCGTGACGTACTTGGAACCATCGGGCCGTGTACCACGCATTGTCTGCTGCTGGTATTTCAGATAGATGTCGAAAGTGCCTGTGACTGTTTCAGCCCCTGGCATCCCATGCACCATGGCTACGGGGGCTTTGACGACAGTGGACCCCTCGTACCCCGTCACCGTGAAGTTTGACAGGTTTATGTCCACCCATTTCTCTCCCGGGGCAGCCTGGTACGCCAGATTCTCGGACCCCACCGCGATTGGGCGGTCATCGAATTCTGGTTCCACCTCGTCGTACACAAACTTGCCCGTGTACTCCTGCCCGGACTCTAACGCGGCAATCAGTTCCTCAACCAATGCGGTGGTGTTGTTGACGGTGTATCCCTTCTGGCCCTCGGACAAAACGGAAAGCACGTTCCCTTCCGAGTCCACATTTCGCACTCCCTTGACGGGGTCATCATTTGTAGACTCGGCGACCTGATTGACCCACAGGGTCACTTTTTCCTTGTCAATACTGGGGGTTCCCAGGCCATCCTCAGAGGTGGGGATAACCAGCCAGGAAGCCTTTTCGGCAGTGCCCGCAGGGTTCACGGAAACGTTTCCGTTGAGGGAGACGCTGAGAGCAACCAGCGCGTTGGCCTCGGCCGCCACCCGCTCCGCATCTTCCGTGGTTACAGCCGGGTCCACTTGGACAACATCTACTTCGACCGTCTGTGGGGACAGAGAAGTAGTCGCGGCCACCACTGCCGCGTTCAAGTCCGAGGTATCCAGGCCAGCCCCCTGGCTACCAGGTACAGCAACGAAGACCTCCCCAGAGTCGTCAAGCTCGACTCCGCCATTTTGAGGTTCTGCGTCAACGGATTCAGCCAGCGCATTGGAGAACTCCTCCAGCACCGCCGGATCTTCCGTGTATATAAGGGGGACATCTTTGGCGTCGAGGAGAGCCGTGAACCGCGATACTACCGAGGCGTTTTGTTCAAACGCTTGAGCGGCCATCTCCTCCGCATCCACTCTTATACCCAGGTCGGGAAGCGTGGCCACGATTTCCTCGCCATCCACATCAACCGTGACTGTCGTATCTGCCGCGCGTTGAGAGATTGCCGCGGCAATCTCTTCCTGAGTTTGGCCCGTCACAGACTGCCCCATGACTTGGACCCCGGGGAGCGCCACGTTGGAAAAGTGCACGGCGTAAGCAGTTGCTCCACCAACAAGAATCAGTACGAGGGCGAGGACACCACCCAGCGCCCACTTCGCCTTTGCAGAAATCCCTCTTGCCTTCAACCTTTCACCCCACCCGCCAGTCGTCGGTATCGGCCTAAAGTCTCCCTGATTCTTCAGGGCATTGCACCATGCCACCCCGTAGTATGACTTCTATGAGAACCCCAATACTTAGAAGGGCCGGAGCAATCGTTGTAGCGGTCGCATTAGGTTTGGGTCTTGTTGGATGCTCAGCGCGAACCGCGAACGAGTCCGCCGGGGCGCTCCCTCCAGTCATCTCTGAAACCTATGATCTTGAAGGTGCCCGGTTTGAAATAAACGCGGAACAGCCTCTGGTGATAAATGTTTCTGATCCAACGGAGTGGAAAGGTCACGTTGAGGACCCCTCGGTCGCCGAGTTCGTCCCGGGGACCGACGATGGGATGGCTCAGTACAATCCGAGTTTCCAGGCCCTGGGCTCTGGCAGCACAGAAGCGCAACTCACTGCACCAAATGGCGAGACGTACGAGTTCACGATCGTTGTTCCTTAAGTAACGCTGCCCCACCCAGGCGACGGATCATCAGGGTTTGATGATCAGGGTTTGGTAGAGGGCGGCGCTATTGGCCTGCCGCAGATGCTTCTAGAATGGGAGAGGTGGGCGGTCGGCTCTCGTACCCCGGCCCTCGTATATGGTCAGCATTGTCTATTCGGGCCACCAAACTTTATCCGTTAACAGTCCCCATCTGCGGGACACTTAAGAAGTGGAACTCCAACTAATGAAAAACGTAATGACCAAATTTGCCACGTTCCTAGGCTCCTCAGCCATCGGCCTTCTGGTCGCCACACTGGTGCTCCCCGGCATGAAAGTCACCTTCTGGGGATTTATTGTCGCCGTGTTGGTGTTCTCATTCCTGCAGGCAATAATCTCGCCCCTTGTCGGGTCTTTGCTGGAGAAATACGCATCCGCATGGACCAGCCTCATCGGGCTGATCTCCTCATTCTTGGCACTTCTGATTTCCCACTGGCTCATTCCCGGCCTGACGCTTCAGGGAGCGGGCACCTGGATCTTGGCGGCTCTGCTCATGTGGGTTCTGCCCGCAATCGCAACGTTCCTGTTGCCAAAGGTGATTGCTTCAGGTGAGTAAGCGCCGGTGACGGCGCTCGGGCAGGACGACCCTCTCTGATCGTGCCTGCGAGCACGCTTCAGGGAGCGCCTTCTCCCAAGGTGAGTTCGGGTGAAGACACACTAACGTCACAAACCTCGAAGGTGACGTTAGTCAGCGTCGTTCCCACGATCCTTGTTCCTAGCGAACCAGTCACGATTCGTCGACGGGTGACCCGCGCACCATGTAAGTGTGCAGGCCACCCTGATTCCATTTTGCTTTCCCGTCGGCAGGTACGCCTGTGCTACCAGGAAAGGGAAAGGTTTGAGGAGGGGTCAGTCCCCGTCCTCATCCTCCGTCACTTCTTCGGTTTCGAGATCCGCATCTTGCTCTGTTTGAATCTCGGTCTCATCCTGCTCTTCCACACCCGCAGGCGAAGCGCAGGCGCCAACGCCAAACACTGCTGCGGTTGCCACGGCAATCGCTGCTAGACGACGATTCATGAGTGTTCTTCCTTCCATCTCCGCGCGTCACTACTCTGTACTATGCGCATCACCTGAGCTTATCCAACTAAGGTGATGCGCGGCGTGGCGGGAGGGGTCAAGGTTAACGATGGCGTTCTGCCGGTTCGGTATCGTGGGTTACACAGACGATTGCTCGACAGGCCAGGCCGTATGGGGCGAACCCTTAGCAAGCGGGATGGAGCAGGAGAACAAATGAAGCGATTTCTCGCGATCGCAACGGCGCTTTCCTTCCTTATCGCTGGATGTAGCGAAGGTTCCGGTGAGCCAGAGCTGCCAACCGCGGAGGGTGCGTCGCATTTCTGCCACAAGCAACTGACTCGTGAAATCTCCACCGTCCAAACCCTGCGATTTGAGGGTGAAGAAACGGAAGAACATTCGCCTCTGAATGACCGGTGGAACTGGGTGGTCCAGGGTACTTTGGTTGCTGACAAAGACGGGACTGTTGCCCACTACGCATGCATGGTCACCGCGAAGGTGGGAAAGAACGGGCCCGTGTACGCGGCAACACTGTCCATCAACACTGCGGAGGACCAGGACCCCTCGTCCACCCATACGGACATGGAGTTCCGCACTGCTGCGTTAGCCGCTCAAGAACAATGGGTTGAACTGGTTGGTGCCGCTGACGCGGAGGCGGACAACGGGGGGAACGAGGACACCGGGGACGACATCTCCCCCCAACTAGGCGCCAACCTGCCTCAGTCAGAACGCGATCAGTTTGCGCAGGAAATGATTGAGGGGACCTCCTCATTTGCGGTGACCTCGACAGAAGATGTCGAGCAGGCGCTGTCATCCATCTGCGAAGTTCTCCCAAAGTTCGATGACCCCGTAGCGTTGATGATGGACCTGTACTCCCCCGCGCAAGGCGACACTGTCACCGATGTGGTGACCCTGGTGACGGCGGCAATAGGAGCTCAATGCCCAGAATTCTGGGTCAACTTTCCGTAATCTTCCACGCTTGTCCTGGCGCAGGACCTTTCGGGTCTTTCACGTTGCGCCTCTTCGTTCGCTGGATCTGCGACAAACCTCGGAAGATGTGACCGAGAGCTTCGTCCTCATGTGAGGGGCATCCTAGCGTGATCTAATTCCACACCGGTAAAATGGAGCTGTGACAAAACGTAAGAGCATCGGTAGGAAGAAATGGGCGTTGGGAGCAGCGCTCGGTGTGGCTTTGGTCGTGGCGGGAGCCTCGACAGCATATGCTGCGCACTATTCCGACGTCGCCCTGCCAGGGGTAAATATCGCCGGCACGTCAGTGACAGGCATGACGGAACCGGAAGTTCAGGCGCTTGTGTCGCAGATGGCAGCAGACACCACCGTGACGGCTACCGTGGATGGGCAGTCAGAAACAGCAAACCTGGAAGAACTGGGCGTAACTGTTGATCCCGTCGCAACCGCAAGCGGCGTGTTCCGGCAGAACTCTTCCGTGCTTTCTCGGTTTGGCGCGCTCTTCAGCCAAGAGCAAGTCCCCGTTGTTTACACAGTGGATGAGCCCACGCTTGAGCGTTTTGCTTCACAAGTTGTCAGTTTGGCTGCGGAACCCGTGCAAGAAGGCGCGGTAGAGATATCCGAAACCGGTGACTACTTTGTTGTCGTGGAAGCGGCCGCTGGGGCAGTTGTGGATACGGAGTTGCTCGAGGATTCCGTTACAGAAGCCGCTTCGACCCTTGAATCTCAAGAAGTCACCCTCGAAACACAAATCGTTGAACCAACAGTTTCGACCGCGCAGGCAGAAGAGGTGGCCGCTGCGGCAAACGAACTCATCGGGATAGATGTCACCCTTTATGGAACTGTCTCCGTAAACCCAGCTTCAAAGACCGAGATAATGGAATGGGTTGAGTTCCCTGAATCTGAAAACGGGTTAGGGACCCCGGAATTTGACGTCCAAAAGGTCACTGCCTGGGTGAAAACCACTGCGGACAACACTGCGGATCTCCCCGTCCCGGGGATCCAGAACGTGGACTCTTCCGGCACGGTCGTTGCGACGGCATTCCCCGGCGCGCCTGGCATGTCTGCCTCAAACGTGGAAGAGATCACGGCTGAGCTGTTGGCGGCCATTACTGCGGGACAGTCATATTCGGGCACCTTCA
>ERZ1032924.15-NODE-15-length-41788-cov-7.626722_pt1 | contig 41788 bp, 46 predicted proteins | sample MGYA00516956_ERZ1032924 | MGnify/ENA primary metagenome ERZ1032924 (study PRJEB33719, sample SAMN04262513) | wastewater metagenome | biome: rural village; feature: composting latrine chamber; material: composting feces with ash | place: El Salvador | collected... | reverse complement strand
GATCGATCAGAGGAAGCTTTTCGACCCGGTGCTGTGCCAAGAGTTTCTTGGCTTCCTCACGCGCAATCCCAACTTCGCCTGTGATCAGCGGCATCGGCGTCATCGCCTGTGCCACGGTGATGTTGGACCATTCTTCGACGGGTAGGAAGCGGAGATCCCGGTTGGTGATAATGCCGACCAATTTCTCATTCTCATCAAGCACGGGAAGACCCGAAACCTTGTATTTTCCACAAAGCGCATCCAACTGATCAATCGTCGCATCCGGGCGCACTGTCACCGGGTCTGTAATCATCCCCGATTCTGAGCGCTTAACCTGACGGACCTGGTCCGCTTGCTCCGCAATCGACAGGTTGCGGTGAATGATCCCGATGCCGCCTTGACGAGCCATCGCAATGGCCATGCGTGCCTCAGTCACAGTGTCCATGGCTGCGGAAAGAAGAGGAATCTGTAAGCGAAGGTTCCGCGTGAGATTGGTGTTTGTGTTCACCGCCGAGGGCACGACATCCGTTAACTCTGGCGTTAACAGCACGTCGTCGTAGGTCAGTCCAATACCAAGAAACTTGTCATCCCTGTATGCCAACATGAGCCGAGTCTAGCCACCCATAGCAGTGGACCATCTGCAGGTATCAGCAGAAGACCCAGAAGGTGTACTTTTTCACTGAAGTGACCTGCACGTCGGACCAATAACCCAACATCAGGTGCTTTGAGCAAGGGGTCCCGGGAACAAACCACGCGCGCAGAAACTCCCGGAAAACTATCGGAAGTTGCCAAAAGTTGCCAGAAATCAGAAGATCCTGTTCGCATATAGCTTTACCGCGAACGAATTATTTGCTTGATTACACGCCACATAAAGCCGTATTCTTAAAAAGTTGAAGGCCAACGTTGTAACTTCGACCCCCCGGCTCGACACAAGAGAGGCACCATGTCAACTATTGCAAGGCTTCCCGAACCGTTGATGGAACAGTGGGACTGGCAATACGAAGGCGCGTGTCGTGATCTTGACTCAAGCATGTTCTTCTATCCGGAGGGGGAACGCGGGAACGCCCGGCGCCGACGCGCAAGCACCGCTAAAGCCGTTTGCGCCACTTGCCCGGTAATAGAAGAATGCCGTTCCCATGCACTTGCCTCCCGTGAACCCTACGGGATCTGGGGTGGCATGACTGAGGAGGAGCGTCGCTCCTACCTTCAGGCGGCAGCCGCCTCTTAGTCACCACTGACTGGGACCGCGCGTTCCCACGCCAGGTGGTTCCTCGCACCGGGCACTCCCGGTTCGCTTCTCCAAACTTTTTGTACCTCACCACCGCCCGGAAACAGGGCACACCGTATGGGTATTCGGCGATTGCAAGCCGGCAAACGGGCAAGCAGAGGGGCCCCAGCACAGTGCCGGAGCCCCTCTTCTTTACGCTGACTTCCGTTTTTGACTAGCCGCTCAAACGATCTTCGCCAGGAGGTCACGTGCGCTGAGGATCAGGTATTCCTCCCCCTCGTGCTTAATTTCTGTTCCCCCGTAGAGGCTGTAGACCACGACATCACCAACAGCGACGTCCATGGGCACGCGGTTACCTTTGTCATCGACCCGGCCCGGTCCCACAGCCATAACTGTTCCCTGCTGCTGCTTTTCCTGCGCAGTATCGGGGATCAGCAGGCCAGATGCAGTAGTTTGCTCGGCGTCCAGCGCTTGGATCACGACGCGATCCTCAAGCGGTTGAATGGAGATCGACACAGTCGCCCTCCCTTTCTCAAATATTAAATGAACTGTCCCGGTGCCCTGCCGTCGCGGGGGTCAAGGCTCCAATTGCCAATTGAGGTCTCCCTCAATCTGAGTGTTAGTTTATGCCCTCATCTGGCACTCGCACAACCTGAGTGCCAGAGGTGTGGCATGATCCCCAACTCCCTATCTGGCGGCGTTCTCTCACCACTCAGCGGAGGACGAGGGGGACGGCGGCATAACCACCCGCAGGGGGCACCGACCTTACCCTTTCCAGTCCCGTGTCAGGATGAATCAGTTGCGTTGCACTCAACAGCGCCCTGGTGAATTGGCGAAGTTCAACTGTTGCTAGTTCTCGGCCAGGACAGACGTGCTTTCCGGTTCCATAGACGAGATTTAGGGGGCCGTTTCGTGCCGGATCGAACTCATCGTCTTTCCCGAACACTTCCGGATCGGTGTTCGCAGCAGTCCAGTCCAGTCTCAGTCGTTCGCCCTCATTTAGCCGCGTTCCATCCAGCGTTGTTTCTTTAGTTGTTATTCGGCGATTAGCGAGGAACGGGTCGTCCAACCGAAGAATCTCATCAATAGCCGCGTTGAATTCCTCGTCCGAGACTCCTGCACGCAGGTGATCCTGAAGTTCCTTATGGTCCGCGAGGTAGGCGGTTACCACGCCTATAGAAAGAGCCATCGATCCCAGGTCTCCCCCGGTCCAGTTCCGCAGGATGGACGCGATCTCCTCGTCCGTTAAGGGCCTCCCCAAGGAATCGTCCTGGATCAGTTCACTTGTCACATCGTTGCGTGGGTATTCGCGGCGCTGTCTAATCAGGAACTGGACGATGTCCGTGTACCAGTTCGACACTGTCGCCATGCGCTCAGGATCCCCCGATCGGGTAGCAGCCCAGTTAGCAAGCACCCAGTCTTGGAGCTCACCTTCAAGGCTCAAATCCCAGCCCAACCACAGACATGTGGCTCTGACCGCAAACCGAGAACCAAGTTCCACACCGTCAACGTATATGTCACCGTCGGTATGTTTGGTGACAACCTGGTCGGCGACACTGTCGAACATAGGTGCCAGTGCGGACACCTTCTCATCCGTAAGGTATCTGTCAATAAGCGCGCGATACCTGCTGTGTTCTTCCCCGTCCAATCCGTTGGGAATCTGAAGAAAACGGGATACGGCGCTCGAGTACGTTTCATCCTCCAACGCGACTTCCGTGACCAACGAATGCGAGTTCAGCACCCAGGAGCCGTCTTCCTGTTGCACCATCGGGCAGCGATCTGCGCCAAACACTTTTATCCCCTCCACGGCGCGAACAACTGCGTCCTGCGCCCTCGTTGACCCCAGCTTACGGGCGACGTTGAAGCGTTGGGAGTCGCCCTCTCCTCCACAACTTGGCCCCTCTTCCAAGTCGGTGAGCGAATGTTCTAGTCTAAGACGGACCATCGGCGAAACGAGGACCCATGACCCTGGAATTCGCGAGCTCAGAAAGGTCATCCATCGGCATCGAGTGGGAGATGCAGTTGGTTGACAAAGATTCAAACGATTTGCGCCAAGTCGCTGACGCCGTAATCGAAACGGCGTGGAAGTACGAAGAGCTTCGGCCCCTTGTTCATCGCGAGATGCTCCTAAACACCGTTGAGATCACATCGAAGGCGAGAAAAAGCGTCGCCGAATGCCTCGCCGATCTGCGATACTCTGCCCGGAAATTGCGACCTATCACCGATGACCTCCGCATCGATCTGGCAACCGCGGGAACTCACCCGTTCGCACGCCCCGCCTACCAGCGGGTGACTGACTCGCGCCGCTACCAGGACCTGGTAGAACGCACCCAATACTGGGGGCGTCAAATGCTGCTTTACGGCGTCCACATTCACGTGGGTGTGGAAAACCGCGACAAGGTGCTACCCATCATTAACGCCATCGTGACCAGAGCGGGACAGTTGCAAGCCCTGGCAGCCTCCTCCCCATTTTGGATCGGCGAGGACACCGGGTACGCATCGAACCGAGCAATGGTCTTTCAACAACTACCCACCGCCGGCATGCCACCAAAATTCAAGGAATGGCACGAACTGGAACGCTACTACGAGGGCATGACCAAGACCGGCGTCATCGATTCGTTCGACGAACTGCGCTGGGACGTCCGCCCCTCACCTGACCTGGGCACTGTCGAAGTGCGCATCTTCGACGCGTGCACCAACATCACCGAGGTTGAGGCTTTGGCTTCGCTGACCCACTCATTGGTTGAGTACTACTCGACCATGTATGACGCTGGGGAGAAACTCCCAGAACTCCCAGAGTGGTTTGCAGCGGAGAACAAGTGGCGGTCCTCGCGCTACGGCATGGATGCCACCCTGATTTTGGATGAGGAGGGGAACGAGGAACCCGTAAGGGAAACCGTTACCCAGATGGTCGAAATGCTGAAACCAACGGCGCAAAGACTCGGCTGCGCCGACGGGCTAGCGAAAGTACTGGAGATTCTCCGCTTCGGGGCCTCGTATCAGCGCCAACGCGCAGTCGCGAAAGCGGAGCCGAAGTATGCGCTGGACACGGTTGTTGAGCTAATGCGCGCCGAAATGCAGGCAGACAGTCCACTGTCACCGGTCGCATTCTTGGAGTCACGCCAGGACGGCATGGCCCATACCGGGGCGGGGCGGCGAATCTAAGACCCGCCGCCACACCCCTAGTACAAAACTTTCTCAGGCCGCCAAAATGGTGGAATCCGCAGCCGACTTTGCGCGTTTGGAAGAAGTAGCCCAGATGGCAACTCCGTAAGCCGCCACCGTCCAAATCGCCAGACCCACAATCGCATAAGGAGCGGATGCGAACCCGGGAATCGCCACCCAGTTCAGCAACTTGGCTGCCAACCCCGTCGGCAAAATTCCGGCCAACGTCGCCAGTGGAGTGGTCCAGGCAGCGGTCGCAGCCGCAAGCGCACCCACCCCAAACATTGCCAAGGAGACCACTCTGCCTATCAGTCCGAGTGAACCCGCAAGCGCCTGTTGCACCCCGGAGAACACGACTCCAATGAAGAGTCCCATGGCACCTAGTGCGAACACCATGCCAATGGAAACCCCGGCCCAGGCACCCATCGCAAATCCGATGATCGCCCCCATTCCCGCCGTCCACGCAGCCGGCTTCCACCAAGTGGAGAACGCCAGGCGCCACGCAGGTTGGATAGACCGTGACAACTTCGGAGAAAACACCGGGAAAATCCATGACATCAGGAAGGAGAACAGCCAAAGAAGCAGCGCCATCGCCGCGGCGGCTGAAGCAGACAGTCCCGCAGCCACTGCTGGAGGTTCGATGGGCTGGTAAACCCCCATGGCCATGTCTCTGGCTTGCGCGTCCGTGAAACTCGGAATCATGTCGACAGCCATGCCCAGGCCGTCAGCAAGTTCTCGAGTGCCGCCGCTGAGTTCTCCCACGCCCTCATGCAGTTCCGAGGTGCCAGTCGCCAACTCATGCATTCCGGCGGACATCAGTCCCATGCCCTCCTCGGCCTCACCCACACCAGAGTGAAGCTCTCCGACCCCATCGGCGAGCTGTCCAACCCCATCAGCGGCGGCCCAAGCCCCGTCGACGAGGGCGCCCGATTCCGTGGCAGCCGTGTGGAGGCCTGACGCCAGTTGCCCTGTGCCGTCTGCCAACTGGGTTGCTCCGCCGGCAAGCCCTGCTACTCCGGTCGAAATGTCGGATGCCCCGTCGGATAGTTTGTGGGCGTTGCCGGCTAGCTCGTGCGCGCCCTCGGCAAGAACAGTCGCCCACTCATCCAACTTCGTAATTCCGCCGCTGAGTTCGTTGACCATGTCTTGTAGCCCCGACACGCCACCTATCACTGTCCCAAAGCCGGCGTCAATGTCAGGCATGACCGTGTCGATCCCCTCAACTATCTGGCTCATGAGGTTTTGTGCCAAGTTCGGGTCCATCATTTCGAGGATCTGTTCCTCTGTGAAAGCAGAACACATAAGCAGGGTCGGATCTTCTGTGCAAGCTTGGCCAATGGAGTTGCCAATTAAGGCCACCTCATCTAGGAGCGCGAGGAGGTCTTGATTGCTACCCAGGCCCTCCAGGCCTCCTTTGATCTCGGTTTCGATAGTCTCCAGTCCGGTAACCAGGTCGTCTATAACCGGGGTGACTTCGTCGAGGATTCCGCCTATTTCACCAGCGAACTGATTCATGCCTTCGGCGTATTGATCCGCGCCAGCAGCGTAAAGATCCATCCCGTCCGCGTAATCGGACATCCCATCTGCAAAGGTTTTCGTACCGGCAGACAATTGTCCGGCGCCTGAGGCTAGTTCAGAGGTGCCACCAGCCAACTGTGAGGCTCCGGAAGCGGACTGTCCCACCCCATCGACTAGTTGCCCGGTGCCTGCGGCTAGCTGTCCTACGCCGTCGGCGGCTTCGTTTGCGCCGTCGGCCAGAAGCCCCACCCCATCCACCAGTTCACCGAAACCAGCGGCGGCCTCACTCATGCCTTCGTCCAACTGTGCGGTACCGTCGGCAAGTTGTCCGGTGCCAGCTTCCAGTTCTTCCGTCCCGTCTGCCAAGAGTGCTGCTCCGTCAGCAGCCTCCCCTAGCTGAGCCCCCATTTCACCCAGGCCACCAACCAGCGCGACGATGAACTCCTCACTTATCTGGCCACCCAGAGCCACGGCCGCGGCGCGCGTTACGAGTTCGGCGGCCATTCCTTCATCTAGCTCGGCCCCCGGCCTCGCTTCTATCTCGATTTGGGCTTGGACTACGTCCCCACCGGAGGCGAGGGAAGTGACAGCTGCAGAAAAGTCCTCCGGGATCGTCACGATTACGCGGTAGGTTCCTTCAGCCATTCCGGCAGCCGCGAGTGAGGGGGTTGACATTTCCCATTCGAAGACGCTGTCTTGCAAAACCATTTCCGCAGCCAATTGGCGTCCCATTGGGACCCATTGGCCTTCTAATTCAACGCCCTCGTCCAAATTGACGATCGCGCCTTTGACCGCTTGCGGCGAGGGAGTTTCGACGGCAGCAAACGCAACCCCAGCCAACCCAAAGGCTAGGATCGCCGCAAAGGCCGCCGCCCAGACTCTCCAATACTTTTTCACGAGGTTGCTCCTCCAGTTAACACGCCGTCACCGATGTTCAAGGTCTGCCAGTTAGATCCGGCAGGGAACAGGGGTGCGACCGAGGCAAGTATGATCGAGGTTCCCTCCGGAACCTGCCTAAGTGGCTGCAGGTCATCCACCATGGGACCTGCATAAATGGTGAGCATTTCGGCGCCCTCCGACACCGCGTCGCCCACTTGCTGTTCAAGTTCGCTATTCGTTTGGACAAGTAGACAGGCGACACGAGAGCGCACTCTCCCACCCTGTTGCGGAAGCAGCCTGCCCAGGACTTTGACCGTGCCGGAATCGTTCTTCCGACGCGCCGCTAGAACTTCAACCAGGTCCACAAGTTCCGCTGGATCGGTCCCGCGAACAAATAGGTTGTCGCCCTCGGGCAGAAGGAACTTAACGGGCTCTGTTTCTGTCCCGGGTTTCCCGCTCTCCAACTCCAGGCCGTAAACTGCGGCTGACGTGGGAACGCCGGGCCAGCTCTTCAAAGAGCGTTCGCGAAGCACTCCTTCACCTTCGATGTCGAACTTGGGGAGGATACGGTCCAGCCATTTCGGAATCCACCACGCCTTGTCCCCCAACAACACCATGACTGCGGGAACCAGCCCCATGCGGACGATGAACGCATCAATCGCCACACCAACAGCCAAACCTAAGGCGATCGGTTTCAAGTTCATGTCGCCGTCGGGAACGAAGGCGGCGAAAACGGAAACCATGATGATGGCGGCAGCAGTAACCACTTTCGCTGACCCCAGGAAGCCTGTGTAAACGGACCTGCGAGCGCGGCCGGTCCTCGCGTAATCCTCGAGCATCCTCGAAACCAAAAAGACCTGGTAGTCCATCGAGAGCCCAAACAGGATTCCCATGGTGACCAGCGGCATGAAGTTAATGATTGGGCCCAGCGCCGCGACTCCAAGTGCGTTCGCGAACAGGCCTCGTTCAAACACCAGCACCACCACGCCAAATGCCGAGGCGACGGACAGCAGGTAGCCAATGACCGCCACGATGGGAACAGCGATGGAGCGGAAGACAATCGTAAGTAGTACCAGCGACAAGCCAACAACAACCAACGCGAACGGCAACAGAGCATCCGCCAGTTTTTCCGACACGTCCACCCCGACTGCCGTCATGCCGGTAACTGCGATGTCGACGTCGTACTTCTCTTGCAGTTCATCATGCATGGCGCGCAAGTCATGAACCAGTTGAGCTGTCTCTGTAGAACGACCATCAGTTTCTGGAATTACCTGAACAATTCCGGTGTCCGCAGTCATGTTCGGGGTTGACATTGCAACGGATGCGACGCCGGGAACAGCCTGGATCTCCGTTGCCAGGTTATCCATGAGCCCAAGGGGGTCCGTGGAGGTAAGAATAGGTGCCGTCACAATCAAGGGCCCGTTGAATCCGGGACCAAACTCTTCTGCAATGAGCTCATGGGTAATGCGCGCTTCGTTGCCTTCGGGGAGAACCCCGGCATCAGGCAGTGCGAGCTTCAAACTGAGTGCCGGTAAAGACAACGCCCCCAGTCCGATAACGATCACAACAATTGTGAGGACAGGAACTGCGGTCACGGTTTTGATCCACGCGTTGAAAAACCGATTTGGTTTTTCAACTGGGTCGGCTCCGGGTTGTTCCTCCACAATTGGAGAGCCGTCGTCGGCAACGACAACGATTGTCTCTGAAGTCGATTCCTTCTGGCGTTCCTCCAGCGCTTTTCGTTCTTTGCGGCTGAGGATCTTCATCCCCGCGAACGATAGAGCCGCCGGGAGGAGCGTGCAGGCGGCCAGCACAGCAAGCCCAACCCCCATGGCGCCAACAACACCCATAACCGTCAGGAACGGAATCCCCGCTACCGCAAGCCCCAATAGTGCAATCATCACGGTTGCACCCGCGAACACCACTGCGGACCCGGATGTTCCAAGAGACCTGCCGATGGATTCGGTAACGGACAAACCTGTTTTCAGGTTGTCGCGGTGTCTAGAAACGATGAACAGTGAATAGTCAATGCCCACTGCCAAACCAAGCATCACGGACAAAAGCGGGGTCGTTGCGTTGATTGCTGCGAAGGCAGTCCCAACGAAAACAATGCCGGTGGACACACCCACACCGGCGAACGCAACCATGAGTGGAAGTCCCGCGCCGATAAGTGTTCCAAGAGTAATGATCAGGACAATCAGCGCGACGACGACACCGATGGCTTCCGTGACAGTAATGGTCGGGAACTCCTGGGCGAACAGCATCCCTCCCATCGAGGAGGAATAACCTTCCGGGAGGTTCTCATTCAGTTCCGCCGCGACTGCGCGCAACTCATCCTTGGTTGCGTTGTCAACAACTCCGGTCTCATTCAAGACCTGCACGGTGATGAGAGCGGAACTACCGTCCTCGGACACCTCAGCTGCCATCAGAGGGTCGGCGATCGGCGTGACAATCTCAACCCCATCCACGTCGTAGAACTTGTCAACGGTTTCATTCACAACGCTCTTAACCGGGTCCGCTGTGATGTCGGAGCCCTCCGGGCCCATGACTATTATTTGTGCGGGGCTTCCACTCACCTGCGGAAAAGTGGCGTAAAGCCGCTCCAAGGCGTCGCCGGATTCGGTCCCAGGAATAGTGACAGTGTTGTCCAACCCTTTGTTCAAGAACAGCCCACCCAACCCCAGGGCAACCAGCGCCACCACCCATATCAGCACCACTAGGCTGCGGGCGCGAACCGTCCAGCGCCCCAAAGCATAAAGAAGTGACGACATACATCCCCCAGTCACTAGCTGTCCGATACACTAGTGTATCGGATACATGACTGTATCGGATACGTCAATGCACGGAGATTTCACCAGGTCATCGAAAGGCGCAAGATGACGGAATTGATTACTCGCCGACGCGAAAACACGCGCCAGCGACTGCTGGATGCAGCCTTCAAAGTGTTTGTGGAGGAAGGCTTCACGGGCGCCTCAATCGAGACCATCGCAGAAGCGGCCGGTTTCACCCGTGGGGCTTTCTACTCAAACTTCGAAACCAAAGAAGACCTGTTTATCGAGTTGCTTCAGAAGGGGTTCCAGCGACGCTTGGAACGTGCGGTTGGGGCGTTTGCAGACGTAGAAGACCAACTCTTTGAGGCAGATTCAGTGAGCCCTGAGGGCATCGGTAAACTCATCGCGTCCACGCTTTCCGAAGGCGCTGACGAACGTGACTGGCAAATCCTCTACACGGAGTTTGAACTCTTCGCCCTCCGCAATCCCGACGTTGATCCCGCAATTCGGGAACTGAATGCGACGTACACCGCCGAAGTGGTCAAGGCAATCACCCCCCTCTTACAGTCCATTGGGGTGCACTTTGTCGGAGAACCCGAAACGATCATTCAAACTGTCATGACCGCATATATGAGCGTTGCGCGTGGAACCTACTTGAATCCCGAACTGGACGCAGAAACAGCACTGGCACAGCAAATGGAATGGTTCGCCGCGATGCTGGAGAGGCTGGTTGAACGCGACAACAACGCTGGGGAAGCGTCCGCCTGACGCCGCGAACGCTCTTATGTCAGGTAGGACTGGCTAAGGGACATGTTCGACTTCGGGCCGAAGTTGATCGGCGAAGGCGGAAGTCCCGCTGCAACAATCTGGGCACCAAGTGCGGCTATTTGCGCACCGTTGTCGGTACACAAGGCCATCGGCGGGATTCGAACCTGGATGCCCTGAGCAGTGGCACGTTCAGCAAGGAGTTCACGTAGTCGCGAGTTTGCCGCGAACCCGCCCCCGACAACAATCGCCGGACAATCGTGGTCTTGCGCTGCTCGAACGGCTTTAGCGGTCAATGAGTCGTTGATCGACTCTGAGAAGCCTGCGGCTACCTCGGCGAAATTCGCGTCCTCATTGGCATCGAGATACCGGGCAACGGCGGTCTTGAGCCCGGAGAAGGAGAAGTCATACTTGTAGCGTTCTTTGTCCTTGCCCGCCCCTAGGCCCCTGGGGAAGCGCACGGCGTCCTTGTCAGCGGCTGTCTGCGCCAGTCGGTCAATGTGAGGGCCGCCAGGATACGGCAACCCAAGCAGGCGACCGATTTTGTCGAAGGCCTCCCCCGCTGCGTCGTCCAACGTGCCGCCAAGTTCAACAACCGACGTTGCGATGTTCTCCACCAGCAACAAGTTGGAGTGGCCTCCCGAAGCGACCAGTCCAATGAATCTTTCAGGTAGTGGGCCGTGCGCCAGCCCGTCAACAGCCAAATGACCCAGCACATGGTTGACGCCGTATAGAGGAACCCCGAGGCCCAGCGCCAGTCCCTTCGCCGCAGTGATCCCAACCGTCAATGATCCAACTAAGCCTGGCCCGGCAGCGCAGGCGATAGCGTCAACCTGGTCCAGCGTGACCTCCGCCCGCGCCAAAGCGGCGTCCAAGGTAGGAAGGAAACTCTGTAGGTGAGCGCGTGAAGCAATCTCGGGGATGACGCCCCCAAATCGTGCGTGTTCCTCGATCGACGTGGCTGTCACGTCTCCTAAGAGAGTTGTTCCTTTGACTAATGCCACGCCAGTTTCGTCGCACGTAGATTCGATTCCGAGGATTAAAGGCGCGGCAGAATCTCCGCCTTGAAGCCCCTCGTTGGTAACAACGGCAACTGTCTTCACGTCCAAAAGTTCAGGCACGCGCACAATCTTACGCCCTCGTCAACGTCGCATCCGAGACAGGCCCACTGGTTGCCAATCCGCACCGCGTAGTAGAGTGGAAAAGTTCTTGTCCCCTTCTGGGCGACATTCCTATTTGACAGAAGAGGTGACCACCGGAGCCCTACCTCGGTGCACGGCATGGGCCTCTTGCCTGTTACGCCGCCTGTGATTGCCGCAGAAGCACCCATCCAACCCCGAACAGAATCTGGAATAGTCGGGGTGGGCATGCCGGACACACTCGTGCGAAAACAACCTCGCGAAGCAGAAGAAACTCAAAGCAACGACCCAGAAACTCGTGTTTACGGACCGTTCAAAATAAAAACCAAGGATCCCCAAGCCCCACCCCGAGGGCAACGGAATATCCCTCATAGGCCAAGCTATCGACCCCTGGTCACACACCCAGCACTGATTCCAGGCCTCAACGTGGAACAAACAGGTCGAAAGTTCTCCACAAACTGGGCGGTGTTTGGTGTTGCCGGCGCAGCCGTCATTGCCGTGATTGTCTGGTCCGCGCTTCGACCGCAATCAGTTATCGCTTTCGGCGAGGCCGCCCTGTCTTGGACCATCGAGAACTTTGGTTGGTTCTTCTCCCTGCTTGCCGTAGCGATATTCGTGTTCATGCTGGTGGTTGGGCTGGGTAAAACTGGTGGCATCCGGCTGGGGCGCGACGATGAAAAACCCGAGTACTCAACCCTCACCTGGATCGCCATGATGTTCGCTGCGGGGATGGGGATCGGGCTGCTCTTCTATGGCCCGTATGAGCCCCTGGCTTATTTCATAGACCCGCCCCCCGGGTCGGGTGTGGTTGCCGGAACCGCGGACGCCAGTTTGGTTTCCCTTGCGCAGGTTTATCTTCATTGGGGGCCAATCGCGTGGTCGTTCTACGCACTGGTTGGTGGGGCAATCGCCTACGGCACGTTTAGGAGGGGCGAGGTTGCCCTCATCTCCTCTATTTTCCGTAACGTCTTCAACGACAAGACCAGCGGGTTTTTTGGCGCGGTCATTGACACCTTCGCAATCATGGTGACGCTGTTTGGAACCGCAATCTCTTTGGGAATCGGCGCACTTCAAATAGGATTTGGCCTCGAAATCGTTGCCGGCATCGGCCCCATCGGCAACGGCGCACTCATCGTGATTATCACCGGACTGACCATCGTCTTCATTACCTCCGCGGTCTCCGGGGTTAAACGCGGGATTCGGATCCTCTCAAACACCAACATGATCATCTCGGCTGCTTTGGTCCTGTTTGTCTTCATCGCCGGACCAACCGCCTACTTGCTGAACCTCATTCCGGCTTCAATCCTCGAGTTCTTCCACGACCTCCTCACCATGCTCATCCGCAACCCGAACCAGGGTGCGGAGGCCTCTGAGTTCTTGTCCGCGTGGACAACGTATTACTGGGCCTGGTGGATCTCATGGTCGCCCTTTGTCGGCCTGTTTATCGCCAAGATCTCGCGAGGGAGAACCCTGCGTGAATTTGTCATCGCCGTCATCGTTGCTCCCTCCCTGGTTTGCATTGCGTGGTTCTCAGTGTTCGGTGGGACCTCCATGTGGATGGAGAGCCAAGGCCTGGGGATCAGTGATGTGGGAGCAAGTGAAGGGATCCTGTTTGCGGTTCTCGACAACCTGCCCTGGCCTCTACTCACCACCCTTCTAGCGATGGTCGCGGTCGTGGTTTTCTTTGTCACGTCGGCAGATTCCGCTTCCCTGGTAATGGGTTCCATGAGCCAACGAGGGCGTCCCGTGCCCACGAAATGGGCAACCATCGTGTGGGGTTCCCTGTTGGGTCTGGCCGCAATGCTTCTGCTACTGGCCGGCGGCCAAGAGGGACTCAGCGGCCTCCAATCGATGATGGTGGTTTCCGCACTTCCGTTTGCCTTCGTCGTTATCGGCATCATGTTCGCGTGGGCGATCGACTTACGCACCGACCCCTACATGCTCCGGCTCCGCTACGCAGATTATGCGATCGCCGACGGCGTGAAACGAGGAATCGAAGCGCACGGGGACGACTTCGTTTTCAGTACCGCTTTCACCACCCGCGACAAGGGTGCGGGAGCGTGGCTGGACAGTGGGGACCCCGAGCTAATGGAGTGGTACAGCGACGGGGTTGAACGAGGAAGAGCCGCACAAATCCAAGCCGACGCTGCGAGAGAACAATCTGGCGAGCCAGACTCCGAAGATGGGACCCCAAAAGAGACCCCTCCGCCAGCAACGTCCTGACGTCACCTGGCGACCGCCGTCACGTGACGGCGGTGCTACTCCACGGTCACTGACTTCGCCAGGTTCCTCGGCTGGTCCACGTCCAACCCCTTCGCAGTGGCAACCTCACATGCGAACACCTGCAACGGAATGATTTGCAGAAGCGGGAGGTACAGCGTGGGAGCATCCGGGACGCGGAAGACGACATCTGCGATTTCGTTCACGGCGGTGTCACCATCCTCAGCCACCGCAAACGTTCTGGCTCCGCGCGCACTCACCTGCTGAATCGCGGAAACAGCTTTTTGGTGTAGCTCAGGCCTGCGCGGAGAGGGAACAATCACGACCACGGGCTGCCCCTGGTCCACCAGGGCGATTGGGCCGTGTTTGAGTTCTCCTGCTGCAAACCCCTCGGCGTGAATGTACGCAATCTCTTTGAGTTTGAGCGCGCCCTCCATCGCCACCGGGTATCCAACGTGTCGGCCCAAGAAGATAACGGAAGAGACATCGTTCGCCATCGCGTCAGCGACCTGGCGCACAGAGTCTGAGCGGTCCAAGACCGTCTGCATCTTCGCGGGAATCTCTTGCAGTTTGGCGAGGTAGTCCTGGATCTCATCCAGGTACTTGTTCCCCCGAACCTGGGCCAGGTACAGGCCAAGAAGGTAAGTGGCCGCAATCTGGGAAGTGAAGGCTTTGGTCGAGGCCACCGCGATCTCTGGACCCGCATGGGTCAGGAGCACCGCATCCGATTCACGGGCGATCGTGGAACCTGGCGTGTTCACAATCGCGATCACTTTGGCGCCTTGTTCCCGCGCGTGCCGAATGGCCATGATCGTGTCCATTGTTTCTCCCGACTGGGAGATAGCGATAACCAGCGTCTTCTCGTTGACGATGGGGTCGCGGTAGCGGAACTCGTGCGCCAACTCCACTTCAACGGGGATCCGGCACCAGTGTTCAATGGCGTATCGGGCTACCTGGCCGGCATAGGCGGCCGTTCCACAAGCGATAATGACTGCCTTGTCCACCGAGCGAAGAAGGGACTCTGGAATCCGAAGTTCATCCAGAGTTAACTCACCACTGGCGTTCAGTCGGTCAGCAAGCGTGTCACGCACCGCCCTGGGCTGTTCGTGGATTTCCTTCTCCATGTACGTGGGCCAGCCGTCCTTACCGGACCGCTCACGAAGGGAATCAACTTTGTAATCTTTCGGGGTCAGTGGCCGACCGTCCTGATCCACCACCACAATCCCGTCAGGGGTGACAGCGACAACTTCGTCTTGCCCAACTTCAACGGCGTCCGTGGTGAACTCAGCAAAGGCAAGAGCGTCCGAGGCCAAATAGTTACATCCCTCTCCCCTACCAAGCACCAGGGGTGAAGATCTGCGTGCTGCAACAACGGCGTGCGGTACGTCCGCGTGAACGACAAGGAACGTGTAACCCCCAACCACGCGCCTGGTCACAGCCAGCATCGCGGCCATGAGCCGGCGAACATACTGAGCTTCTTCATCCGTCAGACCGGGCAGGGAACCTTCCCAGGGCTTCAGCCCATCGCGGTGAAACTCCTGGTCAATCATGTGGACGACGACTTCGGTGTCTGTTTCCGAGTGGAACTGGTATCCGTCCTCCCGCAGCTCAGCGCGGAGTGGCGCAGCATTTTCAATAATGCCGTTGTGTACGAGGGCAATCCGGCCATCATTCGACACCTGCGGGTGCGCGTTTGCAACGGTTGGCTCCCCGTGGGTGGACCAGCGGGTATGACCTATCGCTGAGCTGGCCTTTGGGATGTCCATCTGGCTCAACTGATTTTCAAGAACGGCTAGTTTCCCAACTGCTTTAACGACGGTCGGCTTCGTCAAGTCAGGAGAGACGAGGGCGATTCCTGCCGAGTCATACCCCCTGTACTCCAAACGCTTCAAACCTGAGATCACGACTTCACGTGCGCGATCAGATGCTTTAGGGCCCACATATCCAGAGATTCCACACATGCATTCAGCGAAACACGCCTGGAAAGCATACGCAAGCTCGAAACCCGAGGATTTTTGAGGTTCTCTCCACTTTATCTCCGGCTCGATGTGTCTTTGCCTGGGGCTTGGCGCCTCACGGTTCGAGCCGCGGCGAGGCTAGGCGACACGACTTGAGCAGGCCAGCACCAAGTTAGGCAAGCCCCGGCTGGACAATGCTTGGCCCAGGCCAGGCCGGGTTGGGGACGTAAATCCGGGCGACGCGAGCCCGTCTTTGTCATAACCATGCTTGTCTTCAATCCACTGGGAGTATCGAGGAAGACCGTGAAACTTCAGTGACGGCTGCCGCTGGACCGCTCAATATGACTCAACCGCGAGTGCGGACCCCTAGATCATCAGCAGGGGGCACCCACTTTGTTTCACAACACTGTTCCCTGTCCCTAATGTGCTTCCCGGAGCTCTTGGTGGCACCATTTTTGGCCATTACCTCTTCATAACGTGCACATTAAAGGCACGGAAGCACATCCGGGACACGGAAGCACATTCGGGACACAAAATCGCCCCACCGACTCCAACCAGGCTGAGATCCAACGGACAGACGCCGCATTGCCCGTTCTAGACACGCTCGCGAATCATTCCGTCATCATGCGCTCGTCACGTCCTGCCCGAGTGTCTACAACGGACAGTCCGCTCGAGGATCACACGCAAACAGCCCGCTGTCCACGCGCCGAAGAAATGACGCCCTACCTGGCAAAACCAGCCGGGGCGATTCAAGGTGGGGCGAAGCAGTACCGGGCGGGGTGAGTGCGCAAGACGGCCCGAGTCCCCTCATCCAACAACAGACGAGTGAGGCCCAGGCCGTCCTTCACATATTCAATTTGGGGTGCGCCCATGACGGATGCCCCCGCTAAGGTTTACTTTCCGTCAAACACTGCCTTGCTCAGTTGACGGTTGAGGGTGGCGATCACATCGAGTGGGATCTCCTTCGGGCAAACCGCGGAACATTCACCAATGTTGGTGCAGCCACCGAACCCTTCCTCATCCATCTGATTCAGCATGTTGACAACACGCGACAGGTTCTCCGGATGGCCCTGCGGAAGCAGACCCAGGTGCGTGACCTTCGCCGAAGTGAACAGCATCGCTGAAGCGTTCGGGCATGCAGCAACACAGGCGGCACAGCCGATGCAGGCCGCCGCCTCAAAGGCGCGGTCAGCGTTTGGCTTGGGTACCAGGGTCGTGGCCGCCTCGGGGGCAGCCCCGGTGTTCACTGAAATGTAGCCACCGGCTTGGATGATGCGGTCAAACGCTGAACGGTTGACGACAAGATCCTTGATGATCGGGAACGCGCTTGCGCGCCACGGCTCAATCGTGATTGTGTCGCCATCGTTGAACGTACGCATGTGCAACTGGCAGGTGGTGGTTTGCTCCGGGCCGTGTGCGATGCCGTTGATGACAACGCCACACTGACCACAGATGCCTTCACGGCAGTCGGAGTCAAAAGCGATGGGTTCCTCACCGCGAGCGAACAGTTCCTCATTCAAGATGTCGAGCATCTCTAGGAACGAGGAGTCCTCGGAAACTCCGCGGACCTCATACTCGTGGATCGCGCCCTTGTCCTCAGGGCCGTTCTGGCGCCAGATTCGAAGTTTTAGGTTCACTTGTAGCTCCGCTGCTTGAGTTCGATGTTCTTGTAGACCAGTTTCTCTTGGTGCAGTAGAGGCGGCTGATCATCGCCCATGAACTCCCACGCCGAAACGTATAGGTAGTCCTGGTCGTTGCGCAGTGCCTCACCTTCAGGAGTCTGGGATTCTTCGCGGAAGTGCCCACCACAGGACTCTTCGCGGTTGAGCGCGTCAATGCACATCAGTTCGCCCAGTTCGAGGAAGTCAGCAACCCTACCTGCCTTCTCCAACGACTGGTTGAGTTCACCGACCTTCTTCCCTGGAACACGCAGATTCTGCCAGAACTCCTTGCGAAGTTCGCGAATCATTCCGATTGCCTTGACGAGTCCATCGTGGGTGCGGGACATGCCGCAGTATTCCCACATGATGTGCCCCAATTCCTTGTGGAAGGAGTCAGCGCTTCGGTTGCCGTTGATTGACATCAGCTTGTCAATGCGGGCTTGCGCGGCATCACGTGCCTCAACTACAGAAGGTGAATTCTCATCCAACTTCGGCAGCGAGAACGCGCCAGCCAGGTAGTTGCACATCGTGTCCGGCAAGACGAAGTATCCATCCGCCAGTCCCTGCATGAGTGCGGATGCACCCAAGCGGTTCGCACCGTGGTCGGAGAAGTTCGCTTCGCCGCCAACATACAAGCCAGGCAGGTTGGATTCCAGGTCGTAGTCAACCCAAAGGCCGCCCATTGTGTAGTGAACCGCGGGGTAGATACGCATTGGCACTTCGTAGGGATCTTCACCCGTGATGCGCTCATACATGTCGAACAGGTTGCCGTACTTTGCGGACACGGCAGACTTACCCAACCGGTTGATAGCGTCTGCGAAGTCTAGGTAAACACCGCGGCGCTCACCGCCTACCTCGGGCCCCACCCCTCGGCCAGCATCACACATGTTCTTTGCTTGACGTGACGCGATGTCGCGAGGCACCAGGTTTCCGAACGCCGGGTAGATCCGCTCCAAGTAGTAGTCGCGGTCTTCCTCGGGAATATCCCTTGGATCCTTCGCCGCGTCGGCAGCTTCCTTCGGAACCCAGATGCGACCGTCGTTACGAAGAGACTCTGACATCAGCGTGAGCTTGGACTGCTGATCACCATGCTGCGGGATGCAGGTCGGGTGGATCTGCGTGTAGCAGGGGTTACCGAAGTAAGCGCCCTTGCGGTACGCACGCCAGATCGCCGTTGCGTTACAACCCATCGCGTTCGTGGACAGGAAGAAGACGTTGCCGTAACCGCCGGAGGCGAGGACTACCGCGTCCGCTACGTAGGTCTCCAACTCGCCAGTGACCATGTTGCGGGCGACGATGCCGCGAGCCCTGCCCTCGTCCACAATCAGTTCGACCATTTCGTGGCGTGAGTGCTCCGTGACCGTGCCTGCCGCAACCTGGCGTTCCAGGGCCTGGTATGCACCAATCAGAAGCTGCTGACCTGTTTGGCCGCGAGCGTAGAACGTGCGTTCAACCTGCACACCACCAAATGAACGGGTGTCTAGGTAGCCGCCGTACTCACGGGCGAACGGAACACCTTGAGCGACGCACTGGTCGATGATGTTCCCGGAGACTTCCGCCAAACGGTAAACGTTGGTTTCGCGTGCGCGGTAGTCGCCGCCCTTCACCGTGTCGTAGAACAGACGGTAAACGGAGTCGTTGTCGTTCTTGTAATCCTTCGCAGAGTTAATGCCACCCTGCGCAGCGATCGAGTGTGCCCGTCGCGCCGAGTCCTGATAGAAGAAGACATCGACGTTGTAGCCCTGCTCTCCAAGCGAAGCCGCTGCAGCGCCACCCGCCAGGCCGGAGCCCACAACGATGATGCGCAGCTTGCGTCGGTTGGAAGGGTTAACCAGGCTCACTTCGTTCTTGCGTGTCTCCCACACATCGGCGAGGGGGACATCACGAGGAGCTTTGGTGTCCTCAATGTCATTGCCTACGCGGAATAGACCCATTACCAGGTCGTCCTCGTCTTTTACTTTTTTCTTAGCCATTTGTTATTCCCAACCCCTCTAGCCGATGACCCCGACCAGGATGAACAGCGGAGGCAACATAAACATCACGAAAATGAGTGCCGCGATGATGCCTGAGAGCACCAACATGAAGGTGCGTGTGTTCTTCCTAACCCAGCCCATTGTCTGGAAGGCGGACCAGAAACCGTGTCCAACGTGAGCTGTAACCACTGCGACAAACAGGAGGTAAACCAGGAACACCCAGACATTTTGGAAGGAATCAACCATGCGGAAATACGGTGTTGTCTCCGCGGTGAAACCCGTTCGAATAGTTGCTGTCGTGAAGTGCAGGATGTGCAAAACAATGCCCGCGATCAGCGCGACGCCTGTGATCCGCATGGTGCGGGCAGCGTACGCGTCGACGGCACTCTTCTTTACGACGTAGGCGGTCTTGCGGGCTAGCACCGACCGGCGCCAGACGTACAGCGCGGCGAAGATGTGAATCATTATCAAAATGAACATCACCGCGCGGAAGACCCAGATGAATCCGCCATGAGGGAAGATGGGAACGAAGGCGTCACTCTTAAGCCATTCGGCATACTCGTTGTATGCCTCTGGGCCGATGAACATCTTCAGGTTCCCGTATGAATGGAACAGAAGGAAAAGAACGAAGAAGAGTCCGGAGATGGCCATGAGCTGTTTTACGAAAACAGTCGTGGTCCAAGCACGCCGCCTCTTCGTTGCGGTAAGTGTTGTGGCCATGCAGAGAACCTTAATCCTGGCTAATCGCTCCACTGTGGGACTTTGAGCGCAGAGGCTGTTCCTAGTCCGGTTTCTCAGCCCCACAAATTCCCGATTTTCCGCGCTATTTCAATGTAATCGGGAGATACGTTCAGCGGCTGGAGAAGCCGCGTTTTGGGGTGTCGTTTTGCGTCCCGTTTAGAGAAAAGGCTCCGTTTAGGAAACGTTAGAGTTAGGGAAACATTCCCCAGGACTTCAAACCTCCTGCGAAGGAGGCTGGGGAGGTGGTGTAGGAAGCGTTAGCATCATGCTTACTGCGTCCTCGGGCGGCGTGCGGTAGTAGCCCGGCACCAACCGTAGTGCCTCAAACCCGGCGTCCCGGTACAGCATCTGAGCCCCGAGATTTGAGGCGCGAACCTCCAAGAAGATGGCCGTCATTCCGCGCTTGGTTGCCCGCGTAAGAAGGTCGGTGAGCAGCCTCCGGGCCCGCCCCTCCCTGCGTCGGTGAGAAGCGACAGCCAAGGTCATTAGGTCCCCGCTCTCCTCCCCTTTTATGCCGCCGTAGGCAATCAAAGCGCCATCCTCGTCGAACATGCCTCGATAGTCGGCCCAAGGAGACCCAAGTTCCTCAGACACCGCCTGGTAAGACCACGCCTCCGGCCCGAATATTTCTTCTTCTAGTTCGAGGACTGAACGCGCATCCCCCGGATCCAGACTACGAATCACTTGGCGCCCTTGACGTTCACGTCGGGGCGTCGCAGATAGAGGGGTTCCAACGGGAACTCGGTCCTACAGTCGCGCTCCAAACGCGAATCAGCGATTCTGACAAACACTGCCGGGTCAATGGTGGCTTCCGTGACCGAGACCCCTGCGGCAAGCGCGGCCTCGTGCGCCTCTTCTAAGGGTCCCACGTTCGGACCAGTGACTGCCACAACGTCGTTAGCACCAAGCGAGCGGTAGATGCCCCAGTACACCTCGCCCCGTTTCGCGTCCGAGGTAACCAGGACACCCGCCCCCACTTCTTCTTCGAGTGAGTCGAGGGCACCGCGCGCCAAAGCCTCCTGCGAGGGAATGCCGAGCACCGGCACGTCCAGCGCGCGACCCAGGGCAGTGGCAAAAGCAAGCCCGGCCCTCAACCCCGTGTATGGGCCTGGGCCTGTCCCAACACAAATGCGATCAACAGCGACCCCGCCTTCATCGGGTCTCGCGTCAAGTGCGTGTTGCAGCAGCACCCCGAGAGACTCGGCGTGACGGCGAGGGTGCGGTTCAACGGCATGCCCCGTGACAACGCCGTCTTCTACCACGGTGAGCACCGCCTGGTCTGAAGTGTCGATACACAGCGTCCTCACACCAAATCCGCCTCTTTCAGTTTTCGAGCCCATCGCGCACCAACCGGCACAAACCGCACTGCGCGCTGTTCAGTAGCCTCATCAGTGCTGGGCTCTTGGGTGAAAGTAATTTCAATCTCGAGGCGGTCGTCGCTTAGCTCCTCGGCCCGTCCGCGCCCCCATTCCACTACCGTGACCGATTCATCCAAGCCGGCATCTAGGTCAATGGTTTCCAGGTCCAGGTCGTCTTCAAGCCGGTATGCGTCGACGTGAACGAGGTCAGGTCCTCCCACAGTTGAGTCGTGCACCCGCGCAATTATGTAGGTGGGAGACGTGACCTTCCCCTCCACTTGCATGCCGCTGCCCAGCCCCTGAACGAATGTTGTCTTACCAGCACCCAGGGGTCCGACGAGGAGGATCACATCGCCGCCCTCGACGACCCGGGAAAGTTGACGGCCAAGGTCACGCATGGCTTCAGCGTCGGTCGCGATGTGCTCGTCCCTCGTGCTGTTCACGGCGTCAGTCACGGGCGACTTCCTCCGTCGAAGAGCTCAGGAAGGTGCGTTCCAGGTGGAGGGGAATCCGGCTAATAACCTCGTAGTTGATGGTGCCGGCCTTTTCTGCCCACTGGTCAACACTGGGTTCCCCGCGAGCCGGGTCACCAAAGAAAGTGACTACCGAGCCGGCCGGGGCCAGTGGTTCTTCACCGTTGCCGAGGTCAATGATTGTTTGATCCATGCAGATCCTCCCCAGGATCTGCGCAGGAACAAGGCCCTCAGCTGTCTGCACTGCGACAGTCCCGCAGTTAGAGAGGGCGCGACTGATTCCGTCTTGGTAGCCCACCGGCAAGATCCCCACCCAGTGATGATCGGGAGCGACCCAGGTGCCGCCGTAGGAGACAGTGTCCCCGGGTTCCAGGTGCTTCGCGAGCGTGATTCGGGTACGTAGAGCGCCAACGGGTGTAAGCCCCAGTTCGGAGGACGAGGCGACGCTGGGGTCCGGGGAGAGACCGTAAAGTCCGATGCCTATCCGCACCATGTCGTAGTGCGCTTCCGGATGCCAGATGGTTCCGGCCGTGGCGGAAAGGTGCCTAATCTGCGGGTGGAGCCCTGCGGATTGCACAACTTCGTAGGCTTGCTCGAACCTCTCAACCTGGTGCGCAGTGAAGGCCTGTCCTGCCTCTCCCGGGTCATCCGCCATCGCCAGGTGAGACCAGAGACCGATCAGCTCCACGGCGCCCTGATCTTCCGCGACCTTCACGGCCTTTGCCAAGGCGGGCAGCTCTTCGGGTGTCGCTCCCCCGCGAGACATCCCAGTGTCGACCTTTAAGTGGATTCTTGCCGGGGTCGCGTCCGCGTTGGTTCCTTCCCGGGGGCTTTCCCGCAGCGCCTCGACGGTAGCGACAACCTGGCTCAGTTGTTCTTTGTTAGAGACAGAGATATCCAACTGATGCTGGAGGGCAGCGCTCCAGTCCCCTTCGGGAGTGTTTAGCCAAGTGAGGATGTGGGCTTCTTCCGGGTCGGCACCGTGCTCGGTGAGCGCACGCCGAAGTGCGATCGCTTCGGGAACTCTGGCGGTGGCGAACCACCTAATCCCCTCGTCCCAAAGGCGCTCTGCGACCGCGGTACGCCCCATTCCGTACGCGTTGGCTTTGACAACCGCCAAAAAAGTGGCGTCGCCCGCGTACTGCTGCATGCGACGCGCGTTAGCAGCCACCGCGTCAAGGTCGACGCACACGGCTGCGGGATAAGACAGACTACTTGGACGAATCACCCGCCCATTATTGCACTACCGTGCCGAAGGGATGTCAGAGCTGCCAGAGTGCAACAACCGCCCGATAATGTTGGGGATGTGCGCGGCAATCTGCGTTGCGCGAATTGGCTGCCCAATTCCCGCGGCTTGTTCGGCCGCTTTTGCGTGAATCCAAACACCGGCTCCCACCACATCGGTCAGGATGGCGCCCGCACGATAGTTGGCCGCAACAATCCCGCCGATGACGCCTGCCAGAACGTCGCCGGAGCCCGCGGTTGCCGCCCAGCCACAGTGGGACTCAAACGCCGAATGCAGGCCTTTCGGATCGGCCACCCACGTGGTGCTGCTTTTTAGGACAACAACCGCGCCGACCGTCTTGGCCAAGTACGTCGCCATCTTTGCTCCCACGGGCACTGTTTCTGCACGAGGACGCCCCTTCTGGAGCTGGTTCCACAATCGTCGCGCCTCGCCTAGGTGCGGAGTCAGGATCAGTGGTGTCCCTGTCGAAGACCAGCGTGGGGCGTGCTCGAGGGCGCCCGCATCAACCACCACTGGCGCAACGGTTTCACCCTGCTTCAAGGACGAGGCGATGAGATCTTCCGCAAGCGGCAGACGGCCTTCGTCCCACCCAGACCCGATCACTGCGCACTCAAAGCGACCGGTGTTGAGGACCACCTCGGGAAACTTGTCCAAGACCATGCGCTCACTTTGGCGCGCTCCGCTGAACCGGACCATCCCGGGACCTGACCCAAGAGCGCCTTCCACTCCCAACACGGCCGCGCCGGGGTACGTGTCCGAGCCCGTCGCCAACTGCACAACCCCGCGGGTGTATTTGTCGTCTTGGGGGCCGGGCACGCGGAGAACCTTCGCAACCTCCGCTGCAGTCATTCTTGGCGGTGTGACGGACACGGCTCCTCCTCGTTGTTGCCCAACCCCGCGCTGATTTGGACGAGGGGTCTTCACAAATCCTACGGCGGAGTGTCCCACGCAACGCCGAATGCTCTGCGAGAAAGCTGAAAGCTGGGGATAATCAGCACGTGTTTCAAGTAGACGCAGTGTCTGATGACAGCGGGCCATTTATCCACTTCACGCCCCAGCAGTGGTCGAGTCTGGCGAAGCAAACCCCGCTCCCGCTCACCCCTGAGGACATCGAGCGCATCGCCTCCTTGGGGGATCCCATCGGGCTGGAGGAAGTGGATGCGATCTACCGGCCCCTTTCGGCGCTGTTACAGCTCTACGTGGATGGGGTGCGGCGAACTGCTGCGGGGCGCCGAACGCTGCTGCGCGAGCCCTACCGGCCCCCAACACCTTTCGTGATCGGCATTGCGGGATCGGTGGCTGTTGGTAAGTCAACGGTTTCTCGGCTGCTCCGTCTGCTCCTTTCACGCTGGTCTAGGACCCCTCAAGTCGAGCTGATAACCACGGATGGTTTCCTGTACCCGAACGCGGAGTTGCGTAAACGCGGGCTCCTGGAGAGGAAAGGCTTCCCCGAATCGTATGACAGAGCGAGACTCCTTGAGTTCATCACCCAGGTCAAGGCGGGTGTTCCGAAGGTGGCGGCCCCGGTTTATTCCCACGTCATTTACGACGTTATTCCGGGCGAGGAAATCATTGTTAACCACCCTGACATTTTGATCATGGAGGGGCTGAATGTGTTGCAGCCTCCCCGAATTGGGCCGGGCATCCCAGGCGTGGCTCTGAGTGACTACTTCGATTTCAAGCTGTACGTGGATGCGGACGAGGACTCCATTGAACGCTGGTATGTCGACCGCTTCCTGAAGCTCAGGGAGACTGCGTTCACGGATCCGCGTTCCTACTTCCGAAACTATGCGAATCTGAGCGATGAGGCGGCGGAAGCCACCGCGCGCACCATCTGGCGCACCATCAACAAGCCGAATCTGGTGGAGAACATTCAGCCCACTCGGCCACGCGCCACCCTGGTCTTACGGAAAGGTGCGGACCACCGAATCGAGAAGGTTTACCTGCGGAAGATCTGAGCCGCCCCTGGTCTTGAGCCTGGAGGGTAGCTTTGGGTTCCCGCCCCACGTGGCAGCCCTAGATGGACAGGTGTTTCCTCACCGCAACTGCAACGGTTTCGGCCAGCCCGTCCGCTTCTCTTTGGGTGGGGGCTTCGACCATTACTCTGACCAGAGGTTCTGTGCCCGAAGGCCGCAGGAGGACGCGCCCACCGTCACCCAGGAGATCCTCCACATAGCGAACCGCTTCCACGACCCCAGCGTGGTCCAGGCCGGCCCTGTCTACATCCGGCACATTCACCAGGGTTTGGGGCAGTCGAGAGATTCCGTCCACTTGCTCGGCGAGGGGTTTTCCCGTTTCCTTCACTGCTTTCGCGATGAGGAGCGAGGTGAGTACGCCGTCACCCGTCGTCGCATAGTCCGCAGCGATGATGTGACCGCTCTGTTCGCCGCCCAGGCTGTAACCGCCTTCGCGCATTGCTTCTAGGACGTAGCGGTCTCCCACCGCGCTCTGGACGACGTTGATGCCTGAGGCCTTCATGGCGTTCAGCAACCCCAGGTTTGACATGACCGTCACGACCAGCGTGTCCTTGGCCAGCATGCCGCGCTCCCTGAGCTGGACCGCCAGAAGACCCATGATTTTGTCGCCGTCGACGAGGTTGCCCTTTGCATCCACAGCCAGGCAACGATCAGCGTCCCCGTCGTAGGCAACACCGAAGTCGGCGCCCGAGGCAACGGTTACCGCTTGAAGCTGCTCCGGGTGTGTGGAACCACAATTGTCGTTGATGTTCTCCCCGTCCGGGAAGGCGTTGATGACGACGACGTCAGCTCCAGCCCGCTGAAGTGCTTCAGGCCCCAGCACAGACGCAGCCCCATTCGCGCAGTCCACCGCGATGCGCAGGCCACGTAGATCCACCTGCGCGGATTTGAGGAGGTGGTCAACGTAGGACTTTTCTGCAAGGTCATCGTCGTACCAGATCTCACCTACGTCCGACCCCGTGGGGCGATCCCATTCCTGGCCGAGGAGCGCCGTAATTTCATCCTCAACCTCATCATCTAGTTTGTAGCCACCATGAGCGAAAAACTTGATGCCGTTGTCGGGCATGGGATTGTGGGAAGCAGAGATCATCACTCCCAGGTCGAGATCGGGCTCCGAAGCCAGAAGGTGAGCCACAGCCGGAGTGGGGACCACACCGATTCGGATGACGTCCATACCCGCGGCGGCCAAGCCCCCACAGATAGCGTGATCCAGGAATTCGCCAGAGATACGAGGGTCTCGCCCCACAACGGCTCTCGGTTTCTTCCCGTTCGTTTTGCGGCCGCCCCCGATGCGGCGCGCCGCCGCCTCCCCGAGTTCGAGTGCCATCTTCGCAGTGAGCACGCCGTTTGCGAGCCCGCGAACACCGTCAGTTCCGAAGATTCTTTCCATCCTGGCGATCCCAACCTTCTTGTCTGAGTTTCAACTGCCACTCAGAGTACTCTGCGAGCAAGTTCGTTTTGTGAAAGATGGGCAGTGGGGCGTGGCACTCGTCGAAGTGAGCAAGCGCCTCCTTCTAAACCCGCCACCCCACTTCCGGCCTCGCTAAGGCTGCAGACTCCGGACGCAACCACCGTGCGAAACACGAAGAAGACACTAAATCAGACGCGAGAGCAGCCACCGTGCGAAACACGGAAGAAGCCACTGAATCAGACGCGCAGACAACCACTACGTGAGGGGTATGCAACTTGCTGCCAGTGTGCAAGAGATACCCGTTTTCGATAAGTACCCATATCCGCGCCCGAAAGTACCAAAAATAGGTAGCTATTAGAAACGGGTAGTCGCTTCGAACCCCGATCTCTTTGCCGCCTCAGTCAAATCACACTGTTCGCCAACGTTGATAGCGTTTGCGGGCCAAAACACGTGATTGATAACCCGTGGGCTGGAGTTTGTGGCCCACACTCTGTGATCGCTGCTCCCGTAGGCGGCACGCCGTAATCGCTGCTCCCGTAGCCGGCACGCTGTGATCGCGGCCCCTGTAGGCAGCACCCTGTGGCCTGCATCTGAGGTCTGCAGTTTGGGGCCTGCATCTGGGGCCTGCAGTTTGGGGCCTGCATCTGGGGCCTGCATCTGGGGCCTGCAGTTCGGGGCTGCCGGAGTGCCGGGCATGCTACGCCGACGGGACGCGTCGCCTTACGCACTGGGCAAAGCAAAATCCCCCGCACCTTGTGGGTACGAGGGATCTTGGTCTGGTTCCAAACAGCACGGGTGGCCGTCTGATTCCAGAAACTTGATCAGCGCTTGGAGTACTGCGGCGCCTTACGTGCCTTCTTGAGTCCTGCCTTCTTCCGCTCCACTGCGCGGGAGTCGCGAGTGAGGAATCCAGCCTTCTTAAGCGCCGGGCGGTTTGCCTCGCGGTCAATCTCATTGAGCGCGCGGGCAACTCCTAGGCGTACGGCACCGGCCTGACCCGAAGGTCCCCCGCCGTGAACACGAACAATCACGTCGAAACGACCTTCAAGGTCGAGAAGAGTGAAAGGCGACTTCACGAGCTGCTGGTGCAACTTGTTGGGGAAGTAGTCGTCGAGTGTGCGGCCATTAACTGTCCACTCGCCGGTGCCTGGCACCAAACGAACCCGAGCAACTGCTTCCTTTCGGCGCCCCAGGCCAGCGCCCGGAGCGGTGATGGAACGACCGGCGCCTGGAGCAGCGGTCTCCGTTTCACTTGTGTACGAGCTGGGGGCAGTTTCCTCTTCTTCCAGCTCCAAAACTTCGGTGGTCTCAGCCACGTCTCTCCTAATGTGTGTGACTTCGGGCCCGCGTTACTGGGCGATCTGCTTCAGCTCGTATGGCTCTGGCATCTGTGCCGCGTGAGGATGGTCAGGGCCGGCGTAAACAAACAGTTTCTTGCCCTGTGCTCGCCCCAATGAGTTGTGGGGCAGCATTCCGCGGATAGCTTTCGCAACAGCGCGATCCGGGTTCTTTTCCATCAGCGTGCGGTACGAAGTGGCCCGCAAGCCACCGGGGTATCCGGAGTGATGGTATGCCATCTTCTGGTCCAGCTTGTTGCCGGTGAGGACGACCTTGTCAGCGTTGATAACGATGACGTAGTCACCCATATCCATGTGAGGTGCAAACGTCGCCTTGTGCTTGCCACGCAAGAGAGCGGCAACCTGAGCCGACATGCGACCAAGAACTTGGTCTGACGCGTCAACGACATACCACTTCTTGTCGGCGTCGCCTGGCTTCGGTGAGTAGGTGCGCACGGGTGTAGCCTTCATTTCTTTCGATCATTGAGCCGCATCAAAACTTTGCGGGAAGCAAGATTTAGCTCACGGAAAAGTCGCTGTCATGTAGTTCGTCAAGGCTGGACACACGCGGTGTCCTACCGAGCCGGCCTCACGGACGAGTGGGAATTCGAATCCGCATGGCGTCTCCACACAACGCCGCCAAGTCTACCGACCAATAATCCGGCCGGTCAAAGCACTTGGTAATAGTGTGCGCGAGTCCTCATCTGTGCGTGGTCAGGTCTCGTGTACCGGGTCAACCGCGTCAACCTCGTCCGGCAATCGAAGGGAGCGTGCAGCACTGCTTCGCGTCGCCCATTCTTCCTCGGGCGGATAGTCAACTCCGACCAGGGTGAGTCCGCGGGCGGGTGCAACCGGAACCGCGTTACCTCGGCTGGGTGAGGCGATAAGTGTTCGGAGCCAGGATTCGTCGCGCTTACCTCGTCCCACCATCGCCAATGCGCCTACCAGGGAACGCACCATTGAGTGGCAAAACGCATCTGCCGATACTGAGATGGTGATGTGAGGGTCTAAGGGATCCTCGTCCCTTTTCACCTTAAGCGATTTGAGCGTGCGGATTGTGGTGGCGCCCTGGCGGGGTTTGCAGAAGGAGAGGTAGTCGTGGCATCCAAGGAGCACGTTCGCGGCGGCCGACATAGCCTCTACGTCCAGCTCTGCGTCCGGCAGCCACCACTGTTTCGTTCTGGAGAGCGGGTTCAGGGTCTCCCCTCGATCCACGATTTCGTATGAATAGTGCCGCGCCAGCGCAGAAAAGCGAGCATCAAAGTCTGAGGACACCGCCGTTACACGGTTTACCACCAGGTCCGAAACACCCTTCTCGACGAATGCAGACGGCGCCCTCCCCTGGTCAACCAGGGGGCGCCACTTGTAGGAGTACGCCGCCGCCAATAGCCTGTTGAGCCGCCCGGTGAAGCGGGCGAAACTCTGCTGGCTGGTGTCGGCGCCAAGAACTCCTCGTAACGCTTGCTGGCCCACATCAACGTGTGCAACCTGCGCCTCCGCGTGAACGCCAGAATCCGTGCGCCCAGCAACCACCAGGCGAACCGGATGTTGCAGGACCGTCTCTAGAGCCCGGGTGAGTTCTCCCTCGACGGTTCGCAAACCGTCTTGGGCGGCCCAGCCATGAAACCCCGCGCCGTCATAGCGCAGGTCGAGACGCAACCTAATCGTCATCGCACTATCAAAGGTCGTCAACGTCGCGGTCAGACGGCTCCGGAGGAACCTCGACGAAATCAGAAGGGCGGACCGTTTCCGGACGCACCAAATCCCAAGCACGGACACCGCCAAGCATGCCCGCGTCGTTAGAAACGTACGAGACATTTTCAGGCAGCTTCAGCCTCTGCGCAGAAACGATCCGTTTGGCGTTTCCGCCCCCGATGTAAAGCTTGTCCCACAAATACATGGGTTGCAGGCCCTCCACGACACGGCGAACCCGGCGAGACCAGTGGGCGTCTCCAAGCCGAAGACGCTCGTGCTCCCCGATGTAATCGTCGTACGTCAAACCCCAACGGATATAACCCTGAGAAATCTCAGCATGCGGAGTCAGGTGCCCCTCGAGGAAAACTGCGTTTCCAAGGCCGGTCCCGAGTGTAATGATCATCTCTAGACCTTCGGCCTTAACCGTCCCGGCACCAGCAACTTCAGCGTCATTTAGTACGAGGGCAGGCAGGCCCAGTGCCAAGTTCACCGCCGACTCCATGTCGAAGTTGTCCCACAGCGCAACCAGGCCCGGCAGGACTTTCGACCGTGGCCCGTCCTTCGTGACGTAATGCGGCGTCGCGATGACACGTCCGTCACGCAACATTCCGGGCATACCGACAGTGACCCGATCTGCTTGCGGCAGCCGTTTCGCCAGTTGCTTAAAGAGCCCCACCAGCAGCCTCGGCGGCAGCGGATAGGGCGTAGGGGTACGGATAGGCTCCGTCACAGGACGTGCAGCGCTGTCGATGACGGAGGCTTTTACTCCCCCGCCACCGCAGTCAATGCTTAGTGTGAGAACCGACTTTCCTGGCATGCGCTCAAATCTACCTTCTATCAGGAAATAGCCGGATCTCCCGTAGTCGGCGTCGGACTAGGAGGTCCTGAAAGGGGCCTCTCCCACGCCGGCTCCGGGATGATGCCGATTAGGCGTCTTCTTCTTCAGTGTCGGCGACCTCAGTGACGGTCTCTTCGACGACTTCCTCTTTCGCAGCCTTCTTGTCGGCCTTCTTATCGGCCTTCACAGCCGCCTTCGCAGGGGCTTCCGCCGCCCGGACAGTGGCCTTCTTCATCACGGGCTCCGTGATGATCTCAATGACAGCCATGGGAGCGTTGTCGCCCTTGCGGTTCCCAATCTTCGTGATGCGGGTGTAGCCGCCGGCGCGCTCAGCGTCGATTTCCGGCACGATCACATCGAACAGTTCGTAAACCGCGTCGCGACTGGTGAGCTTCTTGGCAACAACCCGGCGTGCGTGAATGTCGCCGCGACGAGCTTTGGTCACCAGCTTCTCAAAGTACGGCTGTAGCGCCTTCGCCTTCGGAACGGTGGTCGTGATGGACCTGTGTTCGATCAGTTGCGTCGCCAGGTTGGCGAGTATCTTGCGCTGGTGGGAAGCGCTACCGCCAAGTGCGGGGGCCTTCTTAGGAGTGGGCATTGGAGCTCCTGATATTTTTTCTCGAAAATCTGAAAGTGTGTGTAAGTCTTCGCGGGGTCCGCGGCGGACCCGCTATATCTACGTACCCGCCGCGTTACCGCTCCAGGCGCTACGGCCTGGCGTTATCACTGAAGATTGAATCGTCAGACGTCTCTGTCTCAGGCATCTGCGAATCCTTCAGGACCATGTCTAGGCCTGCAAGGGCGAGCTTGATCTCCTCGATCGACTTCGTTCCGAAGTTACGGATGTCAAGCAGGTCCGCCTCTGAATGAGCAACCAGTTCACCAACCGTGAGGATTCCCCGACGACGGAGCGCGTTGTATGAACGCGACTGCAGGTTCAGGCTCTCGATCGGCAGCGCCAAGTCTGCAGCAAGAGTCTCATCCGTAGTGGTCGTCCCGATCTCAATGCCCTCCGCCTCAACGTTCAGATCGCGCGCCAAGCCGAACAGCTCGACCAGCGTCTTACCGGCTGAAGCAACTGCATCACGCGGCAGGATCGAAGGCTTGGTCTCCACGTCAAGGATCAGACGGTCGAAGTCAGTGCGCTGCTCGACACGAGTCGCCTCAACGCGGTACGTAACCTTCAGTACAGGCGAGTAAATGGAGTCGACAGGAATCGCGTCATAGTCATCATCCGGGTGCTGGTTCTGCGCAGCAGACACGTAGCCACGGCCACGTTCCACCGTCAGTTCAACTTCCAGCTTCCCGCGCTCGTTCAACGTCGCGATGCGCAATTCCGGGTTATGGATCTCCACGCCTGCCGGCGGAATGATCTCGCTAGCCAAGACCTCTCCCGGGCCGGACTTGCGTAGATACATCACAACGGGCTCATCATTGTCAGAGGACAACACCAGTTGCTTCACATTCAGGATGATTTCGGCGACGTCCTCTTTGACACCTTCGATGGTTTCAAATTCGTGGGGGACGCCTTCGATGCGGACAGAAGTTACTGCTGCGCCCGGAATCGAGGAGAGCAGGGTACGACGCAAGGAGTTACCAAGCGTGTATCCAAACCCAGGTTCCAGCGGTTCCAGGACAAAACGGGAACGATAGTCCGAAACGACTTCTTCGGTGAGGATGGGTCGCTGTGCAATCAGCACGTTCGGTTCCTTTCTTATCGACGCCCGCCATATGACGCCGATTGGGGTTTCCGCCATTGCGGAACAGGATTTTATTCCTAGTGTTTCTAAGGACCCGTGGTCCTATGAAGAGAGTCCCTCAGGGCGCGGGCTGGCAGCCTCACACCCGGGGTCCCTAAACGCAACTAGCCGCGACGACGCTTCGGCGGCCGGCAACCGTTGTGTGCTTGCGGGGTGACGTCCTGGATAGAACCCACCTCAAGGCCTGCGGCTTGCAGAGCGCGGATAGCGGTTTCACGTCCGGAGCCGGGGCCCTTTACGTATACGTCTACTTTGCGCATTCCCTGTTCCTGGGCACGACGCGCGGCGGCCTCGGCAGCCAGCTGGGCAGCAAACGGGGTCGACTTGCGTGACCCCTTGAACCCAACCTGACCAGAGGACGAGGACGCAATGACGCCCCCCGCCGGGTCCGTGATTGAAACGATTGTGTTGTTGAAAGTGGAACGGATGTAAGCGTTCCCCTGCGCGATATTGCGCCGTTCCTTCTTACGCGGCTTGCGTGAGGCGGTGGCGCGGGTATTTTGAGCCATTATTTATGTTTCTCCTACAAAGTCTCTTCGGTGGTAACCGACTAACGGTCACCAAACCGTTGCCTTACCTCTAGCTAGCCTTCTTCTTACCGGCGACTGTGCGCTTCGGGCCCTTGCGGGTACGAGCGTTCGTCTTCGTCCTCTGCCCGTGGACAGGGAGCCCACGACGGTGGCGCATGCCCTGGTAGCTACCGATTTCGATCTTGCGGCGGATGTCAGCCTGAACCTCACGGCGCAGGTCACCTTCAACCTTGTAGTTCGATTCGATGTACTGGCGCAGCGCAACAAGGTCCTCTTCGGAGGCATCCTTGACCCGCAGATCAGGACTGATTCCTGTCGCAGCCAGTGTTTCTTCTGCGCGGGTGCGTCCCACGCCGTATATGTAGGTGAGCGCCACTTCCATCCGCTTATCGCGGGGGAGGTCTACGCCGGCGATACGTGCCATTACATTTCTCCATCAAATTCCGAGGGTTGTCGTCTTCCCTGCCACCTGTTTGTGACCTCAGCCCCCGGGCCAAGGGTCCGGAATATGCGTTTTCCGGTTGGGAGACGCTTGCGGGTTTTGCAGCCTCTGGGTTGTGTCCCAGAGGTTGCGTTGGTCAGGTCGTCAGCCCTGACGCTGCTTGTGGCGAGGATTCTCGCAGATAACCATGACTTTGCCGTGGCGACGAATCACCTTGCAGTTGTCACAGATCTTCTTGACGCTTGGCTTAACTTTCATTGCGCTTCCTTCGCTGCACGGGGCAGTCTTGTCGAGGTCCTGTTCATCTCACGCCCGAGGGCACAAGGTGAAGTGGTTACCTGTAGCGGTAGACGATCCGTCCCCGAGACAAGTCATACGGGCTCAGTTCAACTACAACACGGTCTTCGGGCAGGATGCGGATGTAGTGCTGACGCATTTTTCCAGAAATATGGGCCAGTACCAGGTGTCCGTTTTCAAGTTCGACACGGAACATTGCGTTCGGGAGCGCCTCGACGACACTACCCTCGACCTCGATTACGCCGTCCTTTTTTGCCATATCCTCCGCTTGTCCTTTGTTCTGATAGTCGGCATTGCAGTGAGCATGCCCGACTGTCAAGCCTAATACAGGCATCTTTCCGACGAAAGCTCGGAGGTCCGGTAGTTAGCGAACTCACTCAGAAATGAGTGACAGGCGAGATCCCGTAGGGTGCTAGGCCCGCCGCTCCCGCATCTAGTGAGGTGAGAACGGAAATGCCGCTCTCCCCAATCGCTACGGTTTGCTCCCAGTGAGCTGCATCCGCGCCGCTCACGGTGACTACAGTCCAGTCGTCTTCGAGGACGGTCGTTGCCGCATCGCCAGCCACCAGCATCGGTTCAATGCAAATCACAGTTCCTGGAAGAACACGCGGACCGCGGGTACGAGTGCGGTAGTTGTAGACCTCTGGGTCCTCATGTAAAGCGTTACCGATTCCGTGCCCCGTGTAGCCTTCGACGATGTCGGCTTCCCATCCATAAGTATCAGCCGAGGCAATGACGTCTCTCTCAATCGCGGCGCCAATGTCTCCGACGCGGCGTGCCTGGGCGGCCGCGGCAATTCCGGCCCACATCGCCTTTTCAGTCATAGCGGAAAGCTCTCGCCTACGCTTCGTTACCTCTGGGTCTCCCCCCTCCAAAACGACTGTGATGGCCGCGTCCCCGTGCCAGGGTTTGCCGTCAAGCTCGATGACCGCGCCTCCGTCGAAAGACACGATGTCACCCGGTTGGAGAACTCTTTCGCCAGGAATTCCGTGAACGATCTCCTCGTTGACAGAGATGCACACGGAACCGGGGAAACCCGAGTATCCGAGGAAGTTTGGCTTCGCCCCACGTTCGATCACAGCCTTGTGAGCGATGTCATTTAGGTAAGCGGTGGTCACCCCTGGCCGAGCTGCTTTCCGAAGAGCCTGCAACTTGTGGGCCACAATGTTCCCGGCAACCCGCATGTTCTCGATGTCGGCAGCCGACTTCAGGGGGAAGAGACCAGGGCGTCTTCTGTTCCTCAAGTCGCCCTAGCCGTTCTGCGGCTCAACCGCACACAAGCCACGTGCTTTCAGAGCGTTGATCATCCGCTCACCTACCGCGTCCGGATCTCCAGTGGCGTCAACGACCTCCAGTAAGTCCTGGTCTGCGTAGTACGTTGCCAGTGGCTCAGTGAGCTCGTAGTAGTCACGAAGTCGTTTGCGGAACGTGGCCTCGTTGTCGTCCGACCTGTGTTCTTCGGCGGCCCGATGGATCATGCGCTCAACCAAGACATCTTCCGGTGCCGAGAACTCCAGGACCAGGTCCAGCCTGATGTGTTCAACAGCCAGGATGTCTCTCAGGGCGTGAGCCTGAGCGATTGTCCGCGGATACCCGTCCAAGACGAAACCGTGATCCTGAACATCGGGTGCCGCCAGCCGGACAGCAACCATCGGCGTAGTGACCGAATCCGGGACAAACTGTCCCTGCGAAATATAGCTTTCGGCTAAACGGCCAAGTTCGGTGTTGTCTGCAATATTCGTTCGGAAGATTTGCCCCGTGGAGATGGCGGGAACTTTTAGCCAGTCCGCTAATGCGACCGACTGCGTTCCCTTGCCCACTCCTGGAGGGCCCAGTAAGACGACGGTGCTCATCGTAAAAATCCCTCGTAATGGTGCTGCTGCAACTGGGAGTTGATTTCCTTGACGGTTTGAAGCCCAACACCCACCATGATCAACAGTGTGGTGCCACCGAAAGGCATCTGGTTTTGAGTGAGGCCAAGCGGCATCATCAAGAGCGAAGGCAGAATCGCAACGATTACCAAGTAGATGCCGCCAACTGTGGTCAGCCGGTTGATTACGTACTTCAGGTAGGCAGCGGTGGGTGCGCCCGCACGGAAGCCGGGGATGAAGCCTCCATAACGTTTCATGTTGTCGGCGACTTCATCCGGGTTGAACGTGATGGACGTGTAGAAGAATGCGAACGCAAAAATCAGGATCGCATTTGTCAGCATGTAGCCCCACGTTTGCGAGGAGAAAGTCTTGTTGATCCACAGGACCCACCCGTCAGTCGGTTCACCGAACTGTGCAATAAGCGGGGGTAGTGCGAGGATCGAGGTGGAGAAAATCACCGGGATCACACCGGCCATATTGATCTTCAAAGGGATGTAGGTGGTTGTGCCGCCATAGGTGCGACGCCCCACCATCCGCTTTGCGTACTGCACCGGGATTCGGCGCTGTGACTGCTCCACGAACACGACGGCTACTGTAACCGCCAAGATAATCAGGATGATTACGAAGACCTTGCCCCATCCGCCGGTGCGACCGATGTCCAGGAGGTTCAGCGGCAGGGTCGAAACGATCGAGGTAAAGATCAGCAGGGACATGCCGTTGCCGACGCCGCGTTCAGTGATCAGCTCACCGAACCACATGATGACCGAGGTACCTGCAGTCATCACGAGCACCATAAACAAGTAGGTCCAAGGTGTCGCGTTAGGGATAACAGGATCCGGGCAGTTCGGGAACATTCTTCCCGAAGCAGCCATCGTGATCATCGTCGTGGACTGCAAAATAGCCAGGAAGATCGTTAGGTACCGAGTGTACTGGGTAAGAGTTGACTGACCCGACTGACCTTCCATGTGGAGGTCTTGGAACCTGGGAACGGCAACCCGTAGGACCTGAATGATAATCGACGCGGTGATGTAAGGCATGATGCCCAGCGCGAAGACAGAAAGCTGTAGTAGCGCGCCCCCAGAGAACAGGTTGAACATGTCCAGCAAAGACGTGCTGTCCTGCAGGCTTATGCAAGCATGCACGTTTTCCGCGGACACACCAGGGGTAGGAACGAAAGTACCTAGACGGTACAGGGCCATGATCAGTAGCGAAAAGAAGATCTTATTTCGCAGATCCGGGGTGCGGAACGCTTGGCCAAAAGCACGTAGCAAGCTTCCTCCTGGGCTGAAAGATGATTAATGGTGCGGCCTAGAATCCGGATAAGCATATCCGGACAGTGGCTACAGAGTAACGGTTGTGGGCAGAACAAGGGAGGGCACCAGGTCCTGGTACCCTCCCTCACTCAGTCAGCGGACGGTTAACGACCCGCCGGCCTTCTTGATTTTCTCTTCTGCGGAAGCGGACCATTTGTCAACAATGACGTCGAGTGCAACATCAACATCACCGGTGCCAAGCACCTTGACCAGTTCGCCTTTACGCACTGCGTTCTTGGCTACCAGATCCTCTACAGTGACGGTCCCACCCTCTGGGAAGAGTGTGTTCAGTTTGTCCAGATTCACAACCTGGTACTCAACCCGGAACGGGTTCTTGAAACCGCGCAACTTCGGCAGCCGCATGTGAAGCGGCATCTGTCCACCTTCGAAACCAATGCGCACGGTGTTGCGTGCCTTGGTGCCCTTGGTGCCCCGCCCGGCCGTCTTGCCCTTCGACGCCTCACCGCGACCAACACGGGTCTTAGCGGTCTTGGCTCCGGGAGCAGGTGCCAGGTGGTGGAGCTTTAGGACTTCACCCTCTTGAGGGGCGGCAGTTTTTGATTGCTTCGCCATCTCAGTCGATCTCCTCCACTTCAACCAGATGCATCGCAGTGCGGATCTGCCCGCGGATCACGGGGGTGTCCTCACGCACGGTGCTCTGGCCGACCTTGCGCAAACCCAAGGTGTGCACAGTTTCGCGAATGTTCTTCTTCTGGGTTGCCGCTGACTTCTTCAGCGTGATCTTCAGCTTCGCCATCAGCTATTCACCCCCGAAGCTGCCTTTTCGGCTTCTTTCTTCTCGGCTTCTGCCTTGCGCTCGGCCAAGCCCGCTGCTCGCGCTGCAAGCATTTGGGTTGGGGCGACTCGCTCCAGAGGAAGCCCGCGACGCGCTGCGACCGCTTCTGGTTCCTCGAGCTGCTTCAAACCGTCGACAGTTGCCCGAACGATGTTGATGGCGTTCGAGGATCCCAGGGACTTCGTCAGCACGTCGTGAATGCCTGCGCATTCCAGGACGGCGCGCACCGGGCCACCGGCGATAACACCGGTACCGGGTGATGCGGGACGAAGAAGGACAATGCCTGCTGCTTCCCGTCCCTCAACCAGGTGAGGAATGGTGCGACGGATCATCGGGACGCGGAAGAAGTTCTTCTTCGCTTCCTCAACGCCCTTCGCAATCGCTGCAGGAACTTCCTTAGCCTTGCCGTAGCCGACACCGACGGTTCCTTCGCCGTCACCAACCACTACCAGTGCTGTGAAGGAGAAACGACGTCCACCCTTCACAACCTTGGAAACACGGTTGATCGTAACGACGCGCTCCAGGTACTGGTTCCGGTCCTGGTCGCGGCGAGAGTCACGGCGGTCTCCGCCGCGACCTCCCCGTCCTCCGCGCCCCTGGCCTTGGCCCTGGCGGTCTCCGTCGCGGCCTTCGCGCGCGGAGTTGCCCTGATCTTGCTTATCTTGCTGCGGTGCAGCCATCAGATGCTCTCTCTTTCTTTTCTCGCGCTCACAGCTTCAGGCCGCCCTCACGGGCGCCTTCCGCTACTGCGGCCACGCGGCCGTGGTACTTATTGCCGCCGCGGTCGAACACTACTTCTTCGATGCCCGCTTCCTTCGCACGTTCGGCAATCAAAGATCCGACCTTGTGGGCCTTCTCCACCTTCTTGCCGTCCATTTCCCGAAGTTCGGGTTCCATGGTGGAAGCCCAGACCAGTGTCTTGCCTTCCGTGTCGTCAACAACCTGCACGAACACGTGACGGTTGGACCGAGTCACATCCAGACGAGGCCGAGCAGCCGTGCCACTTACCTTCTGACGGACGCGCTGGTGCCGGCGCTTACGTGCAATGGTCTTACCTTTGCCTTTGACCGTGTAAGACATTACTTACCAGCCTTTCCAACCTTGCGCTTCACAACTTCGCCCTCGTAGCGAATGCCCTTGCCCTTGTAAGGCTCTGGCTTGCGCAGCTTGCGGATATTCGCGGCGACCTCGCCCACCATCTGCTTGTCGATGCCAGACACGATCACCTTGTTGGCAGACGGAACAGCCAACTCGATGCCCGCGGGCGGCTCGAAAACGACGGGGTGCGAGAAGCCCAGGGCGAACTCAACCTTCTTGCCCTTGGCAACCGCGCGGTAACCGGTGCCAACAATCTCGAGAGACTTCGAGTAGCCCTCGGTGACACCAACCACCATGTTGTAGATCAGGGTGCGAGTCAGGCCGTGCAGCGAACGAGACGTGCGGTCATCGTTGGGACGCATAACCAGAACTTCGTTGCCTTCCACCTTTGCAGTGATCGGCTCCGCCATGGTCAGGGTGAGTTCTCCCTTAGGACCCTTGACGGTTACGAGCTGGCCATCGACCTTTGCTTCTACTCCGGCCGGGAGCACAACGGGCTGTTTGCCAATGCGTGACATGTTCCCTCTCCCTTACCAGACGTAGGCGAGGACTTCCCCACCCACACCCTTATCCGCGGCCTGCCGGTCGGTCAGTAGCCCCGAGGACGTGGACAGGATTGCCACACCCAGGCCACCGCGAACCTGCGGCAGTTCAGTTGACTTTGTGTAAACGCGAAGACCAGGCTTTGAAACCCGCTTCAGGCCAGTGATGGCGCGTTCGCGACGGCCACCGTACTTCAGGTCGAGGATAAGCGTCTTACCAACGCGTGCATCTTCGACCCGGACGCCTTTGATGTAGCCCTCAGAAACGAGGATCTGCGCGATGGCGTCCTTCAGTTTCGAGTAGGGCATTGACACGGACTCGTGCTGAGCCGTGTTGGCGTTACGCAGACGCGTCAGCATGTCTGCGATCGGATCAGTCATTGTCATTTGGGGCGTGCCCCTTCCTCGGCGTGGTTTCCGCCAGCAATTGCCGCTGGCGGACCTGCTCCGTAAGTGTTACCAGCTGCTCTTCGTCACTCCGGGGAGCTCGCCACGCAGGGCTAGCTCACGCAGGCAAATGCGGCACAGGCCGAACTTGCGGTAGACGGACTTGGGACGGCCGCAGCGATTGCAGCGTGTGTAGGCGCGAACCGCAAACTTGGGCTTGCGAGCGGCCTTGATTTTCAGTGATGTCTTAGCCATTTACTCTCAGTCCTCTTTGAATGGGAAACCGAGCTTCTTCAGCAAAGCGCGGCCCTCTTCGTCGTTGCTTGCCGAGGTCACGACAGTTATGTCCATGCCGCGAACCCGATCGATGTCGTCAACGTCGATCTCATGGAACATGGATTGCTCAGTCAGACCAAACGTGTAGTTGCCGTGACCATCGAACTGCTTCGGTGACAGGCCACGGAAGTCGCGGATACGCGGAAGGGCGGTAGCCAGCAACCGGTCCAAGAACTCCCACATCCGGTCGCCACGCAGCGTTACCGAAGCACCAATCGGCTGACCTTCACGCAGCTTGAACTGGGCGATGGACTTCTTCGCGCGGTTCACACGGGGCTTCTGCCCTGTGATCAGCGCCAAGTCACGGATCGCTCCGTCCATCAGCTTCGAGTCACGCGCAGCGTCTCCGACGCCCATGTTCACGACTACCTTGACAGGCTTCGAAACCATCATCGGGTTCTCAAGTTTGAACTCTTCAATCAGTTCAGTCTTGATCTGGTCGTTGTACTTTTCCTTCAGACGGGGGGTCATGCGTCAAGCTCCTTACCCGGCTTGATGCCGCGACGGGTTCCTCCGCGTGCGACACGAACACGAACGGTGCGCTTGCGACCGTCACGTTCGATGACGTCTTCACGGAAGCCAACACGCACAGGCTTCTTGGTGTCGGGGTCCACCAGGGCAACCTTTTCGATTGCGATGGGGGCCTCAACGGTGGTGATGCCACCTTCTTGACCGGACTGGCCCTGACGGACGTGCCGAGTCTTCAAGTTGACACCTTCGACAAGCACCTTGCCCTCTTCGGGGAAGACCTTGATGACGCGTCCCTGCTTGCCTTTGTCGCCCGGATCCAAAGGCTCAAGGCCTTCGTCCATGCGACGCTGGTTTCGCGCGTCGATCTTCTTGGCGTCCGAGGTGCGACCACGGATCACCTCGACCAGATCGCCTTTACGAATTTTGGCGGCCATCAGATCACCTCCGGGGCGAGCGAGACTATACGCATAAAGCGCTTGTCGCGTAGTTCACGGCCAACGGGACCGAAGATGCGGGTGCCGCGAGGCTCTCCGTCACCCTTCAGGATCACCGCTGCGTTCTCATCGAAACGAATGTAGGAACCGTCGGTCCTGCGTGCGGACTTCTTGGTGCGGACGATAACCGCCTTCACCACGTCGCCCTTCTTGACGTTCCCACCGGGGATAGCGTCTTTGACGGTGGCGACAATCGTGTCGCCTATTCCGGCGTAACGCCGACTGGAGCCGCCGAGCACACGGATAGTGAGAAGCTCTTTCGCTCCCGTGTTGTCGGCGACCTTTAGTCGCGACTCCTGCTGGATCATGTCTTGTGACTCCTGTCGTCGTGCTGGTTCTCTGCCCCTCCAAAGCGTTGTCCTTTGGGGCAGAGCCTGGCCGAACGGATGTGTTTATTCGGAAAATACTTTTCGCTGCGCCGGCTAAGCGGCAGTTTGCTACTTGGCCTTCTCCAGGATTTCCGCCACTCGCCAACGCTTTGTCTTGGAAAGGGGACGGGTCTCCATGATGCGAACGTAGTCGCCCACGCCGCATTCGTTATTTTCATCGTGCGCCTTGACCTTCTTGGTCTTGCGAACGACCTTGCCGTACAGCGGGTGCTTCATGCGGTCTTCAAGTTCAACGACGACGGTCTTATCCATCTTGTCGCTGACAACAAGGCCACGACGAACCTTGCGCTGATTGCGCTCTGGGGCTGCGGTAGTTTCAGACATCCGGTTCACTCCTCAGTGCTCTTGGGCGCGGTGCGGAAGCCGAGTTCCCGTTCACGCGCAATCGTGTAGATGCGGGCAATGTTGCGGCGTACTGCCTTCATGCGACCGTGATCTTCCAAGCTGCCAACAGCCTGGGAGAAACGGAGGTTGAACAGTTCAGCCTTGTTTCGCTCCAGCTCCTTGCGAAGCGCGGCATCATCCATCGCGTCGAGGTCAGCCGCCTTCAAAACGTTGTCTGCCATCAGCTCTCAACACCCTCTCGGACGATGAAACGGGTCTTCATCGGCAACTTGTGGCGAGCGCGGCGCATGGCTTCACGGGCAAGATCTTCCGTGACACCACCGAGCTCGAAAATGATACGACCAGGCTTGACGGGTGTAATAAAGAATTGGGGTCTTCCGTTATCT
>ERZ1032924.14-NODE-14-length-46360-cov-7.649563_pt1 | contig 46360 bp, 39 predicted proteins | sample MGYA00516956_ERZ1032924 | MGnify/ENA primary metagenome ERZ1032924 (study PRJEB33719, sample SAMN04262513) | wastewater metagenome | biome: rural village; feature: composting latrine chamber; material: composting feces with ash | place: El Salvador | collected... | reverse complement strand
TTGCCAGGCTCCGGTCCCTTGAGGGACCTCAAGGTTCGGTCCCCTCTGATTGAAGACATCAAAATGGACGTGGCTTCCAAGTACGGCATAGGTCAGCCGGGGTGGTCGGACACACAGGGTGTGCGCGCTGTGTTCTTTGTTGACCCCAATGGGACGATCCAGATCTTCATGTACTACCCGCTTGAAGTCGGGCGGAACTTCGACGAGATCAAGCGTGTCTTGCAGGCTCTGCAGAAACGTGACGCAGACAGGGTGGCGTTACCGCCAGCCGGGCGTTTCCCGGTCCATTATTTGGCTCCCGGTCCTTAAATACCATGTTAGGAATAGATTATGGCCCTGGGTCGTCACGCCTGGAGCTCCGGGAAGCGCATTAAGGGCCGGGAACAGTGTCATGAAATGCCGGGGCCTGCGTCTCACAGAAAGGGCGCGGGAAATGGCAGCAGTCAGTTGGTCCGCTGTGGGGTGCTTGTTCGTTGGTGGCCCCTTGTGAGAAACTGAAAGTTGGCCTGGGGCGTGACCCGACCAAAGAGCGGGGAGCCCTCTTGGGGGGTGAGCCTCGTGCTGATTTGTCCGCCCGAGGCCAACCCCAGACACCGGAACTCTGGGAAACTCATGCTTCGCCGCAACGGGGTGGGCTCACGACTGGCCCCGGTTAGCACCTGAACCGCAGGGATGGGGCTCGGTTAGACGAAGCCTTCCTCGACCAGCGCACAGCCGGATTCGGTGATCGCATGTGCCTGTCCTTGTAGGTGGACATGGAGGACTCACCGTACATCCCCGGGTGGGCGAACCAGAGGTCTTCAAGCCCTTCTTGGGCAATAACTTCTGCGGGGACTTCCCGGAAAGCGATGGGATGTACGTGTGGTCGGCACTAATAGTGAATCTGTTGGGGAAGGAAAAGTGAGTGTTAACGGAGTCCAAAACGGCATAGTCCTCGACCACATCAACGCTGGGGACGCTATGCGTTTGTACAAACTCCTCAACCTGGGTGACCTGGAATGCACGGTGGCGATCATCCAACGGGTTTGCAGTCGAAAGTATGGTCGCAAGGACATCATCAAGATCGACCAAGAGATCGATGTTGATTTGGATGCGCTTGGTTACATCGATCCTCGGATCACCGTAAACGTGGTGAAAGACGGGAAACTTGCCGAAAAGAAGCACGTCGAACTTCCCCGCACGCTGCGAAACATTGTGCGCTGCAAGAACCCTAGATGCGTCACCTCTCAGGAGGAGACAGCCGATCACGTTTTCATTCTGGTTGACCCGGAGCGGGAGATTTACCGGTGCGCTTACTGCGAGGCGGCCGCGGACAACAGGGGCGGTAGGGTCCGCGCCTAGAACTTCGGGTACGACACCCCTACCTGCGCCAACGCCTCGTCCATCATTTGTTGCACTTCGAGGGTCGCGGACCAGGGGACAACGGGAGATTGGAGGTCGCCCGCTGTGATCCGGCGGGCAGCCTCCGCTGCCTGGTACTGGAACCCACCTGGGACGCGTGCGTCCCATTCGGACTCCTCAGACCCGATCATCGCTCCCGTGTCCGGATCCATTTTCCCGACCGTAAGCCTGACCTTTGTCGGCTGGTAGAAGTTCTTCGGCATCTCAATCACGCCGGAGGCGAGCGTCAACATGCCGCGCATAGGAGATGCCCCATCAAGTTGGCAGGTGGCGACCGAGAGTCCCGTTTCATGCTTGCCGATTACAACGTCGCCAAGGTCAATGCCCTTGTCAGAGAGGCGCCCGAGGGCCGACTGTTCCTTTGGCTTACCCAACGCCATCTGTATCAGCGACAGCGGGTAGACGCCCAGGTCCAGCATGGCGCCGCCGGCGAGCGCGGGTTCGGTTAGACGTGGAACGTGGGTCAGTTGCTGGCCGTGATCCGCGGAGACTTTTACTACGTTCCCGAGGGAACCTGATTGAATCGCTGCGCGGATGAAGTGGTAGTGAGGCAGATGGCGGGACCACATTCCCTCCATAGCGAAGAGATTTCTGGCAGAAGCCTCATCGAAAACTTCCTGTGCCTCGGCAACTGACATTGCGAAGGACTTCTCAACCAGGACTGGCTTTCCGGCGCGAAGCGCAAGGAGCGCGTCGTCGTGGTGGCGCATGTGCGGGGTCGCCACATAGATGGCGTCTACGTCTGGGGCAGCCACCAGCTCCTCGTAGCTTCCAAAGGCCCCGGCGGCCGGGACACCCATTTCTCCTGCGAAAGCCCGGGCCCGTCCAAGGTCGCGGGAACCCACAGCCACGACCTGTTGGTTCGAATAGGCAGGGACGTCCCTTGCGAAGGTGCGAGCGATTCCGCCAGCCCCCAGGATCCCCCAACGGAGGGAGGGGGCGTCAAACGGATCCGGTGTTACGACGTCGGGGGCAATTCGCTTGAAGAGATCGGGAAGGGCTGAGGGGGAGAAATTGGTGCTGATCATGTTCCGAGCTTCTCTCAAATGAGCCGAAAATGCGACTGAGTGAGCCCGGCAGCGATCATGCTGGCTGGGCGTAAGAGACGCTCTGGGGTGTTGCTGGCGCGTATGGTACTCCGGTGAAATATCGGGTTTTCTAGGCCTTTAGTCATGCGAAATGTTCAAGACAACATTAAAGGAGCGTGGCGCACGACACAAGATCGTAACATCTTGACGACTTCGTCCCTTGAGGTCCCGTTCTTGCCAAGGTTAGGTAAGGCGCAAAACGGCGCTGGACGACGAAAACTGATGAGAGAGGGAGAGCAGCAATGGACACGAAAGTGGGGAGCAAGATCGCTTCCGTAATTCTGGGTCTTGTCCTGGCCTTGGGGTTGGCCGGATGCTCCGGTGGCGCATCCTCGTCGGACGCGTTTCTTGGGGTTTGGAAGATGACAGCGATGGAAGGGGAGGACGCCGCCGAAGAAGCAGATTTGGAGCTCATGGAACAGCTCGGCATGTTCATCACCTTAACCATTGCTGAGGAGGGTAAGGCCTCCATGAACTTCCTTGGCGAATCCGAGGACGCGACCTGGGAAGCCACGTCCGCCACGGAGGGGACAATCAAGATTGACGGTGAGAGCGTCCCGATGGTTCTAAAAGACGGCAAACTTCGGATCGAACAAGACGGCGTGGCAATGGTCTTTGAAAAGGCTAGCGCTGATGAGATCAAGAAGATGGAAGAAGCCACCGCTGACTACGGGGACTTGTTCGATGATGACGACGAAGACGGCGACGAAATCATCGAGGAAGAAGTGATCGATGACGACGATGGCGCCGAAGTTGCCGTTGAAGATCTCGAAGAGGTGCACGCCGAAGTTGGCACGCCGTTCGGCGACAGCTACGCAACGTTCACCATCACAGCGGTGGAGGAAGACTGGAGCGGCGATCCTAGCTACGTGATGGAGATCCGGAACGAGTGGGACAAGCCAATTTACGTCACCACCAAGTACGGCACGTTCTCCGTGAACGGGAAGATGATCAGTCCGGGATTCTCGGAAACCATTCAGCCAGGTAAGTACGCCGAGGTCACGATGTGGTTTAGTTCCGATGATGTCCCTGACATGGCGGCGTTGGTTGACGTCGAGGGAGTGCTCCAGGTGCTGGACGATGACAGCTGGGACACTCTGAGCGAGATGTTCGTTTACTTCCCACCTGGCGAGTAAACACAGCGGAAAGCTCAAACAAAGCAGGGGTTTGGCGGCTTCGCCGGTCGTGAGGGCTGGCGGGGCCGCCAACTTCTTGTATGCGAGGGGTCCTAAGACCAGTTCGTGCATCCGACTGCCCAAACCCCGCGCTTTGCTTGCCCGGCCATCGCGTAACACGCCTTAGCCCCCAGCGCGTGCCCCAAGATCGTCGGCAGGTGGCACCCACTTTGTTTCACAACACTGTTCCCGGTCCTTAATGTGCTTCCCGGAGCTCTAGGCGTGACTCTTTTTGGTCATCGCCTATTCATAACCTGGTATTTAAGGACCGGGAACCAAATTAAGTACAGCGAAGCGCTTTAAGGACCGGGAAGCACTCGGTTGAGTCCAAGTAGGCTGCCACCCTCCGGCGTCCTCGTACCAATGCTGCGCCTCGTCCGTTTTAGACACGCGGGGCCGGGTTGGTGGAGTCATGGCGGCGTTATCGTTGGCTTGTGTGTCTAAAACGGACAATGGTGCCCCAGGGGCAACGTGCCACAGCGGGACAACGCGGCGCTCGGGGTGGATCTGCCTATATGGACGCAGGAAGCTGCTTCGGTCGCACCACGATCCAGAGAACTCCCGCGGAGAGCAGGGTAGCGCCACCCATCATCCCGGCCATGGGGATTGCGGTATCCACGCCCAGCACGCCGATCAGCGGGGTGAGGATCCCTGCCATCCCGAAGTTGATTGCGCCGAGGAAGCTGGCTGCCGTCCCCGCTTCGCTTCCGTGGTCAACAAGAGCCAGGTATTGGACCGTCGGGAAAGTGAACCCGCACATCATGATGAACAACCACAGGGGAATCAGGGTCCCCCACATGCCGGCTCCCGCCAGCCACAGGATGACCATCAAAGCGCCCAACATAAACTGGGTGACGGTGGTGAACGCGAGAACCCATTGGGGCGCGATGATTCCACGGTGCAACAAACGTGAACTTGTCTGGACGCCGATGATCACGGCAACGGAGTTGATGGCGAAGGCGTAGCCGTACTGTTGTTCCGACATCCCGAATACCTGCTGGAACAGAAACGGTGAAGCGGACAGGTATGCAAACAGTGCCGTGGAGTTCAACCCGGCCATGGCGATGATGCCCAGGTAGGTCCGGTCATGCAGCAGGGAGGAGTAGCGGTCCCGCAGTGTCCGGGTGTCGGCCTTTCGGATTTGTGCGGGCAGCGTTTCCTTGATGAAGAACGCGACCGCTACCGCCACAAAAATGCCGTAGCCGGCCAGCACCCAGAAGATCCCGCGCCAGTTCATGACCGCGAGCAGTTGTGAGCCAACGATGGGAGCGATCACGGGTGCAAGACCGTTTACGAGGGCCAGCCGGCTCATCATCTGCACCAGGCGTCTACCGGAGAACAAGTCCCGCACCATAGCCATTGAAACGACGCCGGACGACGCCGCTCCGAAACCCTGCAGAACCCTGAATACGCCCAAGATCACGATCGTTGGCGCCACGGCCGCACCGATCGATGCCGCGATGTGCACGATCGCCGCTATAACTAGCGGGTTCTTGCGCCCCAACCGGTCGGACAGGGGGCCGACAATCAGTTGCCCCAACGCGAACCCGACCATGGTGCCAGTAAGAGTCAGCTGAACCTGGGCCGCGTCAACATTGAACTGCGTTTCGATCGACGGGAACGCTGGCAGATACATGTCGATAGTGAAGGGGCCCAGCGCGGTGAGCGTGCCGAGGATGACAATGTAAACAGCCCTTTCGCGCCCTGAAAGAAGGTCTCCAGGTTGCGAATTTGAAGGTAAAGCGCCGCTCATGCGGCAACTCTACTCGTCGGTCAGGGTGTCTTACCTTCGCACTCCTGTTAACTGCTGCACCTGTTGACTGTTGCACCTGCAACAGTGGCCGACTGATGGGTGGCGAGTCGTCGATCATAGCGCAGTGCGAGCGTGGGCTAACGGGCCTGGCACACACCGCACAAAGCGGTGCAGGGTTCTCAAGATGCCGGATGGCGAAAATAACGGCGTCTCTTAAGGTTTGTCCCGGAAAGTGGGGCTACTTGTTATCACTTTGTTACGCGCTGAGTGACTTTTATAGGGGCTCCCGTGCCACAATGTAAACGTATTCATTTCGTGCCTAGTGGGTGACGCACCGTCGCTGTAGCCCTAATAAACAATGGAGTGTGCATGAATCGGCCAACTGTTCGTGACGTCGCAGAGCGCGCGGGTGTGTCTATCGCCACCGTGTCTCGAGCACTGTCTGACCAGGACGTCGTATCCGTGGACACTAGGGAACGGGTTCTGGAAGCAGCAGCCGACCTGAACTATCACGTGAATGGACACGCGCGTTCGCTTCGGTCAGCTCGTTCAAACACGATCGGGCTTTTGGTGTCTGACATCCGAAACCCGTTCTTTGCTGAGCTGGCCCACGTAATCCAAACTGACCTGGCTCGACGCGGTTACGCCACGTTCATTGGTTCTGCTTCTGAAGATCGTGAGCGTCAAGATGCTTACCTCGCCAGCTTGATGGAACAGAGGATTGATGGAGTAATCCTGTCTCCACAAAGCGATGAGTCTCAGTCGATCCGACGCATGATCGACCTGAAGCTGCCAATTGTCTTCGTGGACCGGACAGTTCCGGATCTGGGGATCGCTTCCGTGGACTCAGATCCTTCACAGGGCATAAGGGAAGCGCTGGAAGCGCTAAGCGGAGTCGGTTGGAAGACAGTCGGCTTTGTTGCGGGCCCAATGAACACCTCTACCGGCCGCGACAGGCTGGCTGAGTTTGAGTACGTTGCGGACGAAGTGTTCCCACCCGACCACGTCCGGGTGGCGTACGGCGGATACAGTGAAAGTCAGGTTAACTCTGCCCTTGATTTGCTTCTTGACCAGGGCGTAGATGCTTTGATTTTCGGTTACTCGCCCAACGCGATCTCGGCTCTGCGTGAGCTACGGCGTCGGGGACTGGTTCCCGGACGTGACATTGCTTTCGTATCGTTTGACGACCTCGATCTCTTCACTTTGATGGACCCGGCCGTAGCAGTCATCTCGCAGGACGTTAAGCAGCTGGGCACCGCTGCAGTAAAAATTCTTTTGGCGCTCATGAGGGGAGAAAAACCCACGTCCCAACGCATTCCCACACAATTCATAACTCGCAGATCAATTGGCGAAACTCAGAGTATCCGGAGCAAAGAATGACAACACTGACCCTGGACCATGTGTCGAAATCCTTCAATGGGGTGACGGTCATCGAAGATGTGACCCTCACGGTGACTCCTGGACATGTCCTAGTTCTCCTCGGGGAGAACGGTGCGGGGAAATCAACCCTCATCAAGATGATGAGTGGGATTTACCAGCCGGACGGCGGCAAGATCATCATTGACGACCAGGTGGTCACCCTGCCGAATGTCGCGGCAGCTAAATCCCACGGCATAGCCACGATCCACCAAGAACTGAACCTGGCTGGGCAGCTTTCAATAGCCGAAAACATCTCTATGGGAGAGCTGCCTGAACACGGTGGGGTAGTAGACCGAAAGGCCATGAATGAGCGTGCGGAACGCGCTCTGGCAATGGTTGGTCTAAAGACCCCAGTCACTACGAAAGTGAAAGAGCTAGGCATCGCGCAACGTCAGCAAGTAGAAATTGCGCGCGCCCTTTCGCAAGACGCGTCTTTACTCATCTTGGATGAGCCGACTGCGGCGCTGACCAGCACAGAAGCCCACCAACTCTTCGCGATGATGGAACAACTACGCGAAGAAGGCGTAGCCATGGTGTTCATTTCGCACCACCTCGATGAGATCGCGCGCATCGGTGACACTGTCGCCGTTCTTCGTGACGGCATCCTGGTCGGAGAAGTCCCGGCTTCCACCGATGAAGACGAACTAATCCGAATGATGGTCGGAAGGGACGTCGGCGACCAATATCCGCGACGTAGGGGCGAACTGGGTGAACCCGTACTGCAGATTAAGAACCTGACCAAAGCCGGCGATTTCGACGATGTTTCGGTTACGGTTCGCGCCGGTGAGGTGGTCGGCCTGGCGGGACTGGTTGGGGCGGGCCGCACTGAAGTTCTACGGGCCGTGATGGGAGCGGAGAAGTACGACTCCGGAACCGTGCACGTCATGGGTAAACCCATGCCGCGTGGGTCAATCGCTGAGGCGGTCAAGGACAAGCTCGGGTTTGTTCCCGAAGACCGTAAGGACGAGGGCTTGGTGTTGGACGCCTCGGTTGCCACGAACATTGGCATGGCGACGCTTTTCCCTACCGCGACCGCGGGCCTGGTGGATTTCCGCGGACAAGCGCAACGCGCCGCGGAGTCCATCAAACAGTTACGCATTCGGACCGCTGGTCCCTGGCAGCCGATACGTCAGCTTTCTGGTGGAAATCAGCAGAAAGTTGTGTTCGGCCGTTGGACCAGTGCCGACTCCAAGATCCTGCTACTTGATGAGCCAACCCGCGGTGTGGATGTTGGCGCGAGGGTGGAAATTTACGAGTTAATCAATGAAGTCACCGCCAATGGCGGTGCCGTCCTGATGGCGTCCTCGGACCTTCCCGAAGTGCTCGGCATGTCTGACCGAGTTGTCGTGATGTCCGAAGGTCGAGTTACGGGCGAACTGAACGCTGAAGATGCAACACAAGACGCGGTCATGCACCTGGCTGTCTCGCGCATGTCTGACAAAGATGACGAAAAGAAGGAAAGCTGAGATGACAACTACTGAGACGAAGAGTGCTCCTAGCAAGAGCTCTTCAACCGGAGCGAAACTCCGGAAGTTTGCGGCGAACAACGGGGCCCTTATCGGGTTGGTCATCCTCTGTGTGGGACTGGGAATCGCAACCCCTGTTTTCTTCACCATGTCTAACCTGATCAACGTTGGTGTGCAGGCCGCCACCGTCGCGATCCTCGCATTCGGAATGACGTTTGTTATCGTGGCGGCGGGCATTGACCTGTCCGTCGGCTCGGTTGCCGCATTATCGGCGATGGTTGCGGCTGTGTGGTTTGCCAACCTGGGGCTCCCAGCGTTCCTCGCCCCCTTCATCGGACTGCTGACAGGCCTTGTTGTTGGCTCGGTGTCGGGGATGGCAAACGCCTATGGGAAGCTCCCCTCGTTTATTGCGACGCTTGCGATGCTCTCGATCGCTCGCGGGTTGACCCTCGTTATCTCGGGTGGCCGCCCCGTTTCAACGCCCTCCTCGATCAACTGGCTGGGTGGCGACATTGGACCTGTTCCAGTGCCGATTTTGGTGTTCGCAGTCGCCGGAGTGATCGCAGCATTTATCTTGAACCGGACCGTATGGGGCCGTGCCATGTATGTGGTTGGTGGGAACATTGAGGCAGCGCGACTGTCCGGTATTCCCGTGAAGCGGATTCAGGTCCTTGTGTTCGCGCTCTCTGGTCTTTACGCAGCGCTGGCCGGCCTGGTTATGGCAGCCCGCCTCAACTCTGCGCAACCGCAGGCTGGTTCGGGTTTCGAACTGGATGCTATTGCTGCAGTCGTCATCGGTGGAGCCTCATTGGCTGGTGGCGTTGGAAAGGTGTCGGGAACACTCATCGGCGCCTTGCTCCTGGCAGTTATTCGAAATGGGCTCAATATCCTGAATGTCTCTTCGTTCTGGCAGCAAGTTGTGATCGGCCTAGTGATCGCCATTGCAGTTGGATTCGACGTCCTCCGTCGAAGCGAAGCGTCGCACTAACCCAGTTAGGTGCGTCAACCTACCCCGAGCACGGGAATCGGAAACTAGGCGAGAAATATGAAGTTGAAAGGAAAACAAATGAGGAATCGATTTGTGCGGACAGCCGTCGCCTTTGGCGCAGCGGCAGCATTGACCATGGGCATGGCGGCTTGTGGCTCAGATACATCAGGCGGCGGCAGCGCTGAAAGCGGATCCGACGACGGTGCGGCAGCGGCAGGGGGCGACTACAAGGTCGCACTCCTGGTCTCCACGCTGAACAACCCGTTCTTTGTCGATCTCCGTGATGGAGCGCAGGACGCAGCAAAGGACGCGGGCATCAAGCTAGAAGTTTCGGATGCTCAGAACGACTCGATCACGCAAGCAAACCAGGCCCAGGACGCGAAGTCTCAGGGCTATGATGCGGTGATCATCAACCCAGTCGACTCTGACGCTGCAGGACCAAGCGTTCAGGAACTTATTGACGCGGGCATCCCCGTGATTTCGGTGGACCGCACCGTTGAGGGTGTTGAAGTGACCTCGCACATCGCATCAGACAACGTCGCTGGTGGCGAGCAGGCCGCTGTGGCACTGGCAGCAGCGATGAGCGATGCGGGCGAAGCAGTGGTGCTCCAGGGCGTCCCCGGAACATCCGCTTCACGTGACCGTGGTGAAGGTTTCGAAACAGGAATCTCTGCGTTCTCAGATATCACCGTGGTTGCAAAGCAAACCGCTAACTTCGACCGGGCTGAAGGCTTGGACGTTACGACAAACCTGCTGCAGGCCCACCCGGGTGTTACGGGCATCTTCGCGGAGAACGATGAGATGGCCCTTGGGGCAGTTCAGTCACTTGGTTCTCGTGCAGGTAGCGACGTCATGGTCTTCGGATTTGACGGAACCGAGGACGCTCTTGACGCGATCGAGGCGGGAACGATGGTTGGCACCATCGCTCAGCAGCCTCGTTTGCTTGGGGCCACTGCTGTGGAGACGGCTCTCGCTATCCTTAAGGGCGACACCGTGGACACCGTCGTGGACGTCCCGGTGACGACCGTTACTAAGGAAAACGTGGCTGACTTCAAGTAGTCACGAACTTCCCTCCGGGGTGGGAGGTCCGCAGGGGTCTCCCACCCCAATAGGAAAGGTCTTGAATGTTACGCAGTGGAATCATCAATCCTGATTTGCTAGCTGGCCTGGCACGGCTGGGGCATACAGACACGTTCGTGATTGCGGACCCGGGTCTCCCAGTTCCCTACGACGTACCGATCGTTGATCTGTCGTTTGTTTACGGGTCACCGACTTTTAGAGAAATCTTGGAGGGGATCGCTCAACAAGCTGTGATTGAGAGCGCGATCCTGGCCGACGAAGCGCGTGAGACCGAAGTAGTCACGTGGGTTTCGGATGCGCTTGATGTCCCGGTGACGTATGTACCTCACGAAGGTGAGGAAGGGTTGAAAGCACTGGTACGAAAGGCGTCCTTGGTCGTGCGAACGGGGGAACCAACCCCTTACGCGAACGTGGTGCTCACTACCGGGGTCCCCTTCTGAACCTATTGAATAGAAAGGAGCGGAGTCGTGGATCTGACACGCGAAGACCTTCTGAAGGTTCTTCCACTCGATGAGGCAGTGGCTGTAATCGGGTCCGCAAATGCCGACCTAGTGGTCGGGGTTGAAGAAATGCCCACCCCCGGGGAAACGATAGCGGGAGGGCCACTGGAAGTGCTCCCGGGAGGAAAGTCCTCAAATCAGGCAGTCGCGTCAGCGCTACTGGGTGCTCCGACGTCATTTATCGGAGCCGTGGGGGCAGACGGGAACGGTTCGCTTTTGGAGTCCTCCATGAGTGCAGCTGGGGTCAATATTGACCACCTCAAGAGGGTGGATAAGCCGACTTCATGCGCAGTCATTACGGTTGACTCTCACGCTGAGAACATGATCGTTGTGACGTCCGGCGCCAACGAGACTGTTGATGTGGAGATGCTGGAGGCAGCAAAGGCCGCGATCGAATCAGCAAAGGTTCTTGGCTTGGCCCTCGAAATCCCATTGGAGACAGTTGTCAAGGCTGCCGAGATTGCCCAGGCAGCAAACGTAATCACAGTGGTGAATCCGTCACCGCTCCCCGATGAGATTCCGGACGCGCTACTAGCCGCAACCGACGTGCTGGTGGTCAACGAAGGGGAGATGCAAGCAATCGCAGGCGACTTCTCTGGAGACTGGGCTGAAGCTGAACGACGCGTGCACCGGCTTGGGGTGAAGCGGGCGATTGTCACGCTGGGCCCTCGGGGCGCCGTCGTGCTTGAAAATGGAGCCACCCACGTTTCCACGATCGATGTTGACGTTGTGGATACGACAGGATGTGGTGACTCGTTCACGGGTTCGGTGATGGCCGCGCTGGCCGCCGGAAGCAACCTGGTTGACGCGGCACGCTTCGCGTCGATTGTTGCCTCATACGCTTCCGCGGGCAAAGGGGCCCAGAGGTCTTACGGCAACATTGCTGAGATCGACGCAGCACTGTTCCCCGACGAGGAATAGTTCTGTATTAACCCTGATTGGTTGGGGCGCAGGAAACCTAGAGTTCCTGCGCCCCAACCAATTCCAAAAATCTTGACTACTCCGAAGTCTTCATCGTCGGGAACTTGCCTGCCGCCGCAGCAGCTTTCAAGGCCTCCCAGTCCTGCACGGATTGTTCCGCGTACGCGGCACCCCAGGATGCTAAGGCGTTGGTTGCTTCGTCATCTTTCCCCATATACCCGGCAGCGAACGCGCCGTCCTGGCTGCGGATGTGAGCGCGGCCAAGCTGCGCTCCGCACGAACGTACGTAGTCCGTGTATTCCTTTGGCTTAAGGGTTGTCACGTCTACGCCCGCGCTTTCGTCGCGGAACTGTCTCACGTAGAACCCGTAACCATCGATTTGGATGTCTCCGAGGAACGGGTCGGAGACTTCTTGCAACGCCCTCTGACAGGTGGCAACCCGGTAACCCGGTGTCTCAACTGTCCTCTCCGGAACCAGGATCGGGTTGTCAGGAATCGCCTGTTTTCCGTACTGAACCAACGCGGAGAGAACAGCCTGCTTGAGTTGGAGGACGAACGGTTCGCCATCTGGGCCCGTGTAAACACCGACGTAGCAGCGAGTCCCAACGCTACCGACCCCCACGACGCGACGAGCCATGTCAGTCAGTTTGAACTCTGACATCAAGAGCTGAACGTTGGAGGGCATCTGAGCTATGTATGCCTCGAACGCTGGTTGGACATACTGGTAGTCCTCTTTCACCAGTGGGACCAGGACCGGAGGGGCAGGAACAATAACGCGGCGTCCATCGCTGGTAAGTTGAGTCATTTTTTCAGCTGCCCGCAAAGACGTGCGTTTCTTGGCGGTCTTGATGGTGTTGCTGAGCGCGATACCGACTCTTTCTTGAGGGGTTTTCGGCCCAGGGCGCTCTTTCTTCTGCGCCTTAGTTGGGCGGAAAAAGCGGTCCTGCACGTAGCGTTCCATGTGAACCTGTAGAGAGTCACGGTATGCGCGGACACATTCGAGGGCATCCTGTTCGGCTATCTTCTTGTCGTCTCCGCGAAGCTGGCTTGCCAACACAACTGAGGTCACGGTCCGCTTAATGTCCCATTCCCACGGGCCAATCGTTGACTCATCGAAGTCATTCACGTCGAAGACGAGGCGCCCTTCCGGAGTGGCGTAAACCCCGAAGTTGTTGATGTGTGCGTCCCCGCATACGAACACTCGGCCCCCGCTGATCGGTTCGTAATACATGTCTGCCGCCATGAGCGCAGCCGCACCTCGGAAAAACGCGAAGCGGTCCTGCAACATGCGTGTCATGCGCAGGGGAACCAGGTCTGGGACTCGCGACTGGTTCTGCTGCGCCAGGATCCCTAGCGGGTCGCGTTTCGGGTTGGGCGTGTAGGTTGCAAGACTTTCGGGAGGCAGCGTCTGCCGGGCTGCTACCCCAGCGTTGTAGCGGTCTTCCTGCCAGGTCGGCGCGGTGGAGGAAAACGGTCCGTGGTCCTGGACGTCGCTGCCGGCAGCGGTGTCTTTGGTAGTTCTAGTGTTACCCATGCACCTAGAGTAGCCAGAGTGGGCCTTGCACGTCACGGCAAACTTGTCCACGAAAGACTCAAAAGGATGGAGGGGCCATGCAAATTGCTGTTGCGATCTCCGCCATTTTGTTTGTTTATCTCTCGGGAAGAAACGACGGTGGCCCGCTCCTCTCTTTCCCGCTTCAGTTTCAACGAAGCCAAGTGTGGGTGCCGCTTTTCATCCTTTATTTGAGCGTCCCTGCCGTTGTCTTGTTGGGGATAAACCGGGTGGCTTTGGACTTGGAGAAACTGGCGGCTCCGGCAACGCACGCGGCGGGTTCGGGTGCGCCAACACTGGTGCTACTTCTGGCGGTCCTCGTCACCCTGGCGTTCTCCGCGTTCCTGAACGCGCCAACCTCCATCACGCTTGCACTGATCGGCTCCTTGGCGGGGACCGCGCTTGGGACAGGCGGAGACGTCCCTTGGCGGCCTCTTGTCAGAATCGTTAGTTTGGGCGTTGCAGCGCCGCTCGTGTCTATGGGCCTGGCATTCCTGATCCGCAAGGTGCAACAGAACCTCCCCTTGCGAAGGTTTAACGCCAGACGCAGGGTGGGCCTCCTGCGCGCCGGCTACTTCTTTCTGCTTTCCGCCTACGCCACCAACGATGGGCAGAAGATCATTTTTGCGACTGCGTTGGCCCTAGGTGTCGGAGTCGACGATGCCACTAGGAGGATTTGGTGGGTGCTTCTGGCAGCACTCATTTTCACCCTTGGGGCGCTGCACGGGGCGGACCGCTCAGGCAAATTTATCCGCCACGGCATTGCTCGGTCTAGCGCCGGGGCACTAACCACAGCGGAGTTTGCGGCAGGCATTAGCGTTTTCGCGGGCTCGTTCCTAGGGGCGCCGCTGTCGGCAACCCAGTCAATCTCAGGTGGCCTCGCCGGAACTGCTTTCGCGATTTCCAGTCGCAACGTTTATTGGAATGGTTTGCGGCGTGTGGCAGCCACGTGGGTGTGGACGTTGCCGCTGGCAACGCTGGTGGCCTATCTTCTTTCGCTGGTGAGTGTTGCTATCCTCGGGTAGCTGAATAGGACAAAGGAGTACTTATGGGCGTCCTTCACTCCATCCGTGAAGCATTCGCGGGGAGGCAGTTGGATCCGGTCACGGAGCTGCTGATCAAGCAGACAGACCTGGCAATAGAGGCTGTCGAGTTAGCAAACCAGGCATGTGCCCCCAAACAGGACCCGCGTGAACTCAAAGCTCCCGTAAAAACTCTTAGGGCGGAAACTAAAGAAGTTGGCGAAGAGGTGGTTTCGGAGATGTCCGAGGCCCTCACGGTCCCCCTCGAACGGGAAGACCTTTCACGTGCCGCACAAGGGCTCACTGCGGTGACGGCGGATGCGCGGGACATCGTCAGGGAAATGGTGCTGTGGGACGTGCAGCCGGGAAGCTGGTCAGAAGACGCCCTGCTCCCAGCGGTCGCTTCATTGCAGGCACTCCGGGAGGCTCTGGAGGAGAACAAATACGAAAGCATGGCCGAGCCTTGCCGCCGCGCCTACTCTCACGCCACGAAGATTCGGGCCATTCACCGTAAAGCGTTAACAAATTTGTTCGAGGAAGAGCTGTCAATGGAAACGTTGAAACGGCGGGAGGTCTTACACCGGGTGGATATGGTGGGACGTCATCTGGCGGACCTCTCGGCGACACTACTTGACGCACTTGCTAAACGTTTCTTGTAGTGTCCTGGCGCCGCGTCGTGGGAGTCGAGGGTGAGCAGTGTGCTGGGATCCTCTCCCCGCGACCAAGCAGTCGCTAAAGTCATGGGTGGGGGTGTGGCCTGTGAACAATAAATCCAATCTGCCTTTGACGGTGATCGTCGGCTCCGGCGAATACGCCGAGAAGTTTGCGGACGTGTTCCGCGAAAGCCTTTCCGAGTATTGTCGGACCTTCGTGTATCCGACACCGCTCGCGACGGAGGCAGCCTTCTACGATTCCAGCGACGAAGACGAACTTTTCACAGCCCCAGTAGCGATCCTGGTGGCGATCATCGGCGAAAACACTGACACTGGCGACGACATTCTCCTCCCCCTTATGGGTTTGCAGATCTTCAAGTCGGCGCAAGTCATGGTTCTCAGTGAAACCTTGGAGGTGTCCGGTGTCGAAGGCGTGATTGAGGCTGGCCGGCTGGACTGGATCGGGTACGCACCCGGCATTGAGGTTGAGGCTTTTGTGGATAGTGCGAGGGCCCAGATACGCCGCTTCAACCAGTACACGCACTACCAAACCACCAACCGCATCTACTCTGTCTTTGACCAGCCCTACACCGATGATGAACTGATCACGCGAATCATGGAGAGGATCGAATCTGCGCTGGGAACGCAGCCTCGGGTCTCCATCCCCGAAGGTACGACGTTAACGACCCCGGGACATTGGGTGGAAGAAGTCACCATTGTCTTAGAGGGATCGGTGGCGTTGCTGCACGAAACTCCATACGGCGGATTGGTGATGCACGAACAATCAACTGGCCGCATTGTCGGCTTGTTGGCGTTGTCCGAGGGACGCCGCGCGTCACTTGCTGCCGTCACAACCAGCGACGTGATCGCAATTCGTTTGACGATAGAGCAGATGAACTCGGCCATTGATGGACATCCCGACATCATCCTTCTTCTGGCCACACTGTTTATTCGCTCCCTTGACCGACGCCTGCGCAGGGCCGAGGAACTCCATATTGAGAACGCGGAACTCTCAGAACAGTTGGACAGGGAACGTGCTCAACTTGCGAAGGCACTGGAGAATTTGGAGCAGGCTCGAACCGAGCTCATGGCGCAGCAGCGCCTGGCGTCCCTGGGCGAACTGGCTGCGGGTATGGCCCACGAACTCAACAATCCTACGGCGGCGATTGAACGAACCGTTGACCACCTGGGTGAAGACATCATTGATCTGATTCAGTCCGCTCCTGACAGGAAGTGGACCATGGTGGCGCGTACGGCTATGCGTAACGGATTGAACTCTAAGTCGCTGTCGACCAGCGCCGAGAGGAAAGCGCGCCGTGAACTCACCGCGATCACCGGGGACGCTGCTACGGCTCAACGCCTGGTCCTTGCGGGAGTGAGGGATCCACAGTTAGCAAGGCAGATCAAGAAGAACTCAAAAGTCTCCTTAGACGATGTGGAAACTGCAGCCTCCATTGGTGTGCAACTGCGGAATCTGCGCTCCGCTTCAAAGAGGATTTCTGACCTTGTCACCTCTCTGCGCTCATATGCTCGCCCCGACGGGGATCCGGTCAGTGAGGTCGATCTTCATGAGAACCTTGACGATGCTATTCGCCTTCTTTCTCACAAGTTGACGGGGATAGACGTTCGTAAGGACTACTCGGAACTCCCAGTTATGGAGGGTCACCCCGGAGAGCTGGCACAGGTTTGGACGAACGTGATTGCGAACGCGGCGGAGGCAATTGTGGATGCCGCCGAGGAGGACGAGGACGCACCGGCCGGTCGCATTACTATCCGCACCAGCGAACTGGACCCAGATCACGTGCGGGTGGAGATCATTGATAACGGTCCAGGGATTTCAGACTCGGCGTTGGAACGAATCTTCGAGCCACGGTTCACTACTAAGGCCGGACAGGTGCGGTTTGGGATGGGCCTTGGTTTGGGGGTTTCTCGGACGATCATCGACAAACACCACGGGACCATTCGGATCGACACCAGCTCCGACGGCACAAACGTCATTGTTGATCTTCCCTTGGCCTTATCGAAGGAGAAAGCGTGAAACTTGCAGTCCTAATCCTGGAAGACGAGCCCGAGGTTCGCCAAGCCCTCCAGCGCGACCTGATCGACATGATTCCGACGATCCGGCTGGAGCCGGCACAGGATGTGGAAGACGCCCGCCACGTCATCGAAGACATTCTCAAGTCGGGAGACCAATTGGCGCTTGCTCTCTGCGACCACCGTATGCCCGGGCAGACCGGTGTCGAGTTCCTTGTTGAGATGGCAGGGGATAAACGGACCGCGAAGACCCGCAAAGTCCTGGTCACCGGACAGGCTGACCTGGCGGACACCGTCAAAGCCGTGAACGATGCCGAACTGCACCATTACGTCGCTAAACCTTGGGACAGGGAGGAGCTACGGGCGGTGGTCCGTAAGCAGCTCACAGACTATGTCGAGGCGCAGAAGATCAACCCGATGCCCTTCATGGAGGTGTTGGACGAGGACCGCGCGTTCGAACTGATGAACCAACACGTCGGCATTGCAGGTTTCATGTAGGTGGTGCTGCAAACGCGGCCAGGACTAAAGCTCGTAAACCTCTAGTTTCTTCTGGATCGCCAGGATTTCCTCGATGATCTTGTCGTTGCCTTCGTTGTATTTCTTCAGGTTTGCGTGCAGTTCGGTTTCGTCCCACTCGGCGGTGCCGGGTGTTGCGGCTTCAAGTTCAACCACGCAGTCGCGCATGTCATCTAAGTTCTCTGCGAGGTCGGCGATCTGATTCATCAGGCCCTGCACATCTGCGGATGAGGCCAGAAATTGGGCCCATCGAGCCAGCGACTGGGAGACCTCGTCCCGTTCTCTCACAATTCGGTGGAGGAGTCTATCCAGATGCTCATGGGTGAGTTCTTCGGGGGCGTGGAGCGATCTGGGGACGATGTGAGCGCGGCGAATGTCGCTCTTCTCATCGTCAGCCAACGCGTGAAGAATGTCTGTCAGAGCCAGTCTGGTGACGGGGTACCACTGGCGATGTTCACGGCGGGCCATCCATCGTTCAATAAGCAGAGCGGTGAGGAAGAAAGTGAGGATGCCTGCCGCGATTCCCGAAAGAATGACAGTTTCCGCCCACCAGCCCCTGGCGACATCCATCCAGATTACGAGGGCCATCAAGGCGACTATGGCGATGCCCGCGATGACATCAAGGACCAGTTGTGTCTGCTTCGAAAACTTCCGTCTCATAATGTGATCGTACCTAAACCCGGTTGGATTGTCCGTCGGGCTTCCTTGGCGCTATTCCTTCCATCCCGTGGCTGGATCTAGGACACTTTCGTGCCCGTCAATGCTGACCAGATAGGTGCCGGAAGTGTCCGAGGAGGACGTTTCCTGGTCGCTGGGCTGGGCGATGAGCGCTATTTCAAAGGGGAGGTCTTGCCACAGCGCCGCTGGGAAGTTGGTGGGCGACTTCTCCAGGTATGTCTCCCAACCAGGTAGCGGGTCGGCCCAGACGACTTCTCCCGACTGTGCGCTGACGCCGAACAGAGTGGCTGTTAGTGGCTCGACGAATGGGAGCAAGGCCTCGGGGAACGCCCAATCTTGGTTCTGCTTGGCACTGGCGTTGCAGACCTGAATCATGACGAAGGTGCCGTCCTCGTCTGCCACGGGAACACCGTCAGTTACCAGCAACCGCCGGGTGCAGGAGCCGCTGTCACCGATGAACCACGTGCCACCTTGGACCAGGTTGACCGCATGCACCCCGTCAGTCGGAACCGTGAAGGAACTGGTTTCTTCAACTGTTCCTTCAGGCGGTCCATCAAGGCGTTCCCCGTAAATCGACACCCACTCATCCGCGAACCCTGCGCGGAGCATCGTGTCGCCGTAGGTGAACATCACCCGGGTGTAGTCAGGGTTTTCCACAAGCCCCAGGGAGCGTTCTTGGATCTCCCGGGCAGACAGAGACGCTCGGATGTCACCCGTCCGTTCTTCCATGAGGACGAGGGCAGGCCTTTCCGGCGTCGCCTGAAACAACTGAAGGGCTGCGGTGCCCCCACCGATTGACTCAACCACGACTGGGTCATGCGCGCCACGCCAACGTCTCTCCCACACCAGGCTGCTGTCGGAAGTCTCCGCCTGCATGCCCGCACTGGCGGAAGGCGAAAGTGTGGAGAAGGCAGACACTTCGCTGGCACTCCCTCGTACAAAATACGATTTGGAAGTTAACTGGAGCGCATTGACGGAGCCCAGAACCACCCACGGCAGCCCAATGGCCAGCACGACAATCGCGGCTCCCGTGGCCCAGGCGCCCGGGTGCTTTTCTGGTTCGGTTTGTCGGAAGGGGCTGGTCGCCGAGGGGATGATTGCGGCACCCGCGAAGACGCACAGTTGCGCGAACCACTGGCCAACCCAGCCCGGGAAGGCCATCCACCACTCTTGCAGGCTCAGATAGTTGACGTACACGATGCCGACCAGCGCGACGCCGGAAACCAGTAGCGCTAGCCACTTCAACACGTTGGCGAGAGTGAATGCCCAGCGCGGTTTGAGGCGCTCGGGCCGCGACCAAGCCGTTGACCACCACGTTATGGCTGCCAGGACGGCCAGAGTCAAAGTGACCAGCACCAGCAGGTTCTCCCACAGCGGCCCGAACTGATCCCCCCACACCTGATCTGGGTAAGGCAGCGGCGCAGAGACGGCAAGCCACTCCCAGCGAAGCCAGTTCCCCAGCACCGCAATAGCCGTTCCAAGCCCCCACAGAGTCGTCCCCAGAGCGGCCCGAAAATCGGTTCTAGAGCGCTCAACCTGGCGTGGCGCTTCGGGAACAAACTCCCGCTTCAGAGCCGCGGGAATATAGCCAGAGCCGACCTTGCCCACCGGTTGACGCCGTGTGGGTGTCGCGGAAGGTCCGGGGGCGGATCCGCTGATTGGCGGTTGGGCGGTCATACCCTAAGGATACGTGCAGCAGGGGGCGACGATTTCCGAGGGTTCCTCGGGCAACAAAAAGGGCGGCGGCCCACCGGACCTACCGCCCTTTTTACAGAACGCTCAAACGGCCCGGTGGACCCGCGAACGTCGAGGGAAGAAACCAACCTAGTCCAGCATCGACAGGAGAAGTTTGGCTGCGTCACGAATCTCCTCGTACCCGTACTGAGCTGCCCGCTCTTCGGCCGCAATCAGACCCGACCGCACAACCTGGGTGTAGTTGCCGTAGGGGAAGGAGTATGCCTCCTTCGTCTCGGGACCGTCATCGAGGTTGATCCCAAGATGCCATTGTCCGTAGGACTCATACCCGTACTCTTCGATGAACCGGTTTTGCTTTTCGCGGTCTGGGTTTTCCGCTCCCCAGTCACCGTGTAGGTCATCGTCGACCTTGCCTTCTGAGATCAGTTTCTTCGCGTAGTCAAAGCCCGCCTGGTTAAGTTGTATAGCCATACTGGAAACCTAGCTCCTGCCACGCACTTTTGCTCGCTTAAGCAGCATCGGCAATGAAATTCCCTCTACGTTCGCCAACTGTTCTGCCTGTGTTCTGCAGGAGTAGCCGTCGGCCAAGTACACCGTATTTGATCCTTCTTGAGGCAAGCCCGCTTCCCTCAAGGCGGGTAACAGTTGATTTTCGGCGACCGCTACCGAAACGTCATAGTGGCCCTTCTCCATTCCGAAGTTCCCCGCTAAACCACAGCATCCCGACAGCGCTGTGACGTTGGCTCCCAGGGACTTCATCAGTTCCAGGTCGGGTCCGTATCCCATGACCGCGTACTGGTGGCAGTGAGGTTGCGCGATGACTTCCGTTCCTTCCAGGGTGCGGGATTCGAACCATTCGGGTCCGGGGCCCAGGTCGGGGTCCGTGAGGAGTTCCGCCAGGGTTTTCGTCATCGATTTGACGGCCCAGGAACGTGGGTCGTCGGGCAGCAGTTCTTGCAGGTCACTGCGCAACACGGAGGTGCAGGAGGGCTCAACCCCGATGATGGGCGCTCCCTTTTCGGCGGCGGGTCCTAACATGTCCAGGGTTCTGCGCAGGTGAGCCTTCGCCCCGTCCAGTTGCCCGGTGGAGATCCAGGTTAGGCCGCAACAGGCTGTGGCCGAGGGGATTCGAACCGTGTACCCCGCGTCCTGCAACACTTCCACCATCGCTTCAGCGCCTCGCGGATCCAAGTATTCGCTGAAGGAGTCTGCCCACAGAATCACGTCGCGTGTCTTCTTGGTTTCTTTTGTGGGGAGGTTCGAGGTTACCTGGGTCTTCTTGAACCATCTGGAGAACCGCTGGGTGGTGAATGCGGTCATTTGGCGGCGTGAATCTAGCCTTGAAACGTAGAAGACAGCGCCTTTAATCCAGTTGATCGACAACGCCCAGTTCGCCAGGGCAGCAACGGGTGGAACTTCAGTTGCCACTTTCGCCCACCGAGGCAGCCAGCCGAGAACGTAATGGTTCATCGGGCGCAACCGGTTCTTGTACTTCCGGTAGTTGACTTCTGACTTGAACATCGTCATGTCTACGCCGGCGGGGCAGTCTGTGCCGCACGCTTTGCAGGACAGGCACAGATCCAGAGACTCGGCAACTTCAGGCGAGTTCCAATCGCCTTTGAACGCGCCCGCAACCATGTCTTGGAGGACCCTGGCTCGGCCGCGGGTCACATCCTTCTCATCCTTTGTGGCCTGGTAACTGGGGCACATGAAGTTGCCGATGCCGAAGTTGTCGGCTCGACATTTGCCGACACCAACGCACCTATGAACGGCTGCAGTGAAATCTCCATCTTCTTCTGCGAAAGAAAAACCTTTCCCTCGGATCTGTTTCGCCGACGGGCGCCTCAACGATTCTGTGATGGGGGCAGGGGATACGAGGACACCCGGGTTCAAGGTGTTCTGCGGATCAAAGAGGCCTTTGAACTGTTCAAACAGTTCAATCGCTTGGTCGGAGTACATGTGTGGCAGGAGCGCCCCTCGGGCTCGCCCATCTCCGTGCTCCCCTGAGATGGACCCGCCGTAGCGGCCAACCAGTCTTGCTGCATCCTCCATGAAAGAGCGGAACTTCGGCACGTCGTCTTCGCTGTCCAAGGGAATGCCGAGGCGAACGTGGATGCACCCGTCCCCGAAGTGTCCGTACGGCAGCCCTTCCACGCCGTAGCGGCCCATCAACGCCTCAAAATCACGTAGGTAGGCGCCGAGGTTTACCGGGGGCACGGCAGCGTCTTCCCACCCAGGCCACGCCTGGTTACCTCCGGGGGTGCGGCCGGCAAGACCCACGCCGTCTGCGCGAATGCGCCACAGTGCCGCCTCTTCGGGGCCGTTCTCTACGATGCGATGTGACAGTGCGCCCGATGCGGCCACCAGTTCGTGAGCAGCAGCCTTAGCGCTTTCTTCCCCTACGCGAGGGTCCTGGTTTTCCTCGGCTTCGCGACTGGCGCCCACTTCGCAGAAAAGCCAGCCGCCACCGGATGGCAACTGGGGGACGCTTCCCTTGTTCTCCCGAACAATTTCGACCAGGCGTTTGTCCATCCCCTCGATTGCCAGGGGATTCAGGGGGAGGAGGCGAGGCACCGCATCGGCAGCGGCAACCATGTCTTCAAATCCGAGCACCACCAAGATCCTGTGTTTCGGGATCGGTTGGAGCGCGACGGTGGCCTCAAGGATGGTGACACAGGTTCCTTCAGTGCCGACCAGAGCCTTGGCTAGGTCGTACTTGTTTTCTGGGAGGAGGTGCTCCAGGGAATAACCGGAGACTTGACGTCCGAAACGGCCCAGTTCAGTTCGAAGGAGGGCCAGATTGTTATCGATCAGTGTCTTTAGTCCGGTAACTTTCGCAACAGATTCTTCGCCCGAACTGGCTTCAAATTGGCGCCCTCGTCCGTCTACTACCTTCAAACTCAGGACTGAGTCGGAGGTTTTGCCGTACGCCAGAGCGTGTGGCCCACAAGCGTTGTTGCCGATCATCCCGCCGAGTGTGGCTCGGTTCTTTGTGCTGGGGTCTGGTCCGAACCAGAGTCCGAACGGTGCGCAGGCTTCTTGCAGGTCCGTGAGGATTACGCCTGGTTCAACTCGCGCTGTGCGAGTTTCGGGATCAACAGACAACACCCGGTTCATGTGACGAGAGAAGTCAAACACCAGTCCCGGGCCGACCGCATTCCCGGCAACAGAAGTCCCGGCGCCTCGGGAAGTGACGGGGACGTCGTAGTGGCGAGCGATGGTTAGAGCCTTCACCACCTCTTCTTGACTTCGAGGGAACGCAACGGCGACGGGAACCACCCGGTAATTGGAGGCGTCCGTGGAGTACTCCGCACGCCGCCTGCTCGAATCATCTATTTCGATCACGGTGCGGAGGTCCGTCAAGAACTGCTCTGTTATGGGCGTGGCCTCTTCGATTGTTATTTGCTCAGTCACCAGATCATTGTCACACCTTGTTGAGGGTGGTCATCTGGGACTACCGCCTGATGGCACAAGAGGGAATCATCAAGCAGGTTTCGGCTCGACGTTTCGGTGCAGCGCCGAACACCGGTGGGGGCGTGGCGGGGGCCTGTGCTACAGGGTGATCACTCTCCAGGTTTTGGGCGCCATGTTCAGGGTCGGTCCTAACTTTTGACCACTGATGGTGTCTGTGCCCGAGATGGTCACGGTGCGTGCTCTGGACGAGTGATTCAGCACGAAGGCGTAGCGTTCCGTCCCGGCGGAGCGTGTGACGATTTCAAGTCCGTTTCCGCTGTCGGGGTGGTCTTTTGCTATTCCTGCTTCGGTCGCAAGCGAGGCCAGGAATGTCTGCAATTCCTCGCCCTCAATGGATGTCGAAATGTAGGTGGCAGTGCCCTCGCCCAATCGGTGCCGAGTGATCGCGGGCAAACCGTCCAAGGGCCCCTCGCGATACTCGACCAGGGATTCGGCGCCCTCAAGGTGGATGGTTTCACTCCACAGAGCGCCTGACATGCCGTTCGATAATGCGACAGGTTCTTCTGGGGCCAAGGGCCAATGCTCTTCGACTCTTACCCCAAGCGTGGGGGCGACTGCCGCATTAAACGTGTGTCCCGCGCGCACCCGAAGGTACTGGTCGGTGGAGCCGGTGAAGAACCACGCCGCAGCGTGTCCGCCAGCGCGAACATAGCTTTCCAGATTTGCTGCCTGCTCATCGCTGACCGGGATACAACTGGGGATCAAAACAAGGTCGTACTGGGACAGATCACCGCCCAGCTGCGCGAAGTCGGTGGTGAACCCCTGGTACCAGAGAGCCTTGTGCACTTCGCGCAAAGAAGGGAAGAACTCCAGCAGAGAACTGGGTAAACCCCGCGTCTCAGTGGCCCACCAGGCGTCAGATTCCCACACGATTGCGATCTGTGGACTGACCGTACGTTGATCGTTGCCTGGGAGAGCGGCGATGGGGGTCGAAAGGATCACTCGGATGTTGTTGTCGGCCAAGAGATCCATGGCTCTGTCGAGCCAATCGAACTCGAGACGTCCCTCTTCCGGTTCGAGGGAAGCCCACATAAAGGTGCCGACCGTTGCTGTGTTGACACCCGCTTGCTTCATTAGGCGCACGTCCTCCAACCAGGTTTCTTCACCCCACTGGTCGGGGTTGTAATCCCCGCCAAACAGGAACTGGTCAAACTGAATCTTGCGATGGGCGTTTTGCAGTGTGTTTTCCATTTCGTGGGTTGCCCCTTGAAGCCGCCAGCCAGCGGGTCTGCCCGAACGCTACCGAATTCAAGGCGTCAAGTGCTCACCTCGGGGGCAGTCCCAGCGACCTGGTTCCGTCAGCGAATATGGGTTTAGGTGTGACCCGGCTTACGTGCGTATGATTGAGGGCACGTAATACTGGAGTCTTATGACCATAAGGAGGGCTAATGAGCGATAAATCAGATGAGTGGGAAAAGAAAGCCGAGCGTGAAATTAAGCGCGCGGAGGATGTCGGGAAGCACGAAGCTGAACGTTTGGAGCGTCAGGCGGAGCACACCGAGAAGCACGATGAGCGCGTAGCACGTCGAGTGGAGCGCGAAGTAGCGGTAGACGGTGCTCTTGCCGTCGGACACGCCCACCACGCAGAGAAAGTCGTGGAGCGGGAAGTCCGGAAGGTAGACAAGGCCGAAGCGAAGCTGGCTGACGCGGTTGCCGACGGTTCGGACCGGCGTGTAGAGCGGGCGACCGAACATCTAGAGCGTGTGAAAGAACGCGCGGAAAAGCGTGTCGAAGATGTGCTGGAACGCGAGGGCAAGCACATCGCGAAAGACGCAGAAGCGGCCGTGCACCACGTTAAGAAGGGGATCGGAGAGGTTGTCGATTCCGTTGAGGACTTGGCAGAAGACGCAGTCAAGGACGCAGACCGTGCTGCAAAAGCAGGCGAAAAGGCTGCGGAAGAGTTGACCGACTAGCCTCGGATTAGCTTGAAGGTTCGGGGGTCGCTGCTTTTGGCGCGGCCCCCGCACTTTTCCCCGCTCCCGCGGCCCACGCCCCGCGTGAGCGATCTAGACTGATCTGTTAATTGGGGAAACTTGGGAAGTGGTCGCCGCCGACTAATGACGAAGGAGAAGCCATGACAAACATTGGAAATTCACCACTGGATGTGTACCCGCTTTGTTTGGGAACGAACCCGTTTGGGTGGACTGCGGATGAGTCGGTTTCTCACTCCATCCTCGACGAGTACACGGGGGCAGGCGGCAACTTTCTCGACACAGCGGACATCTATGCGAACTGGGTTCCCGGAAACTCAGGGGGAGAGTCAGAAGAGATAATCGGTTCATGGCTTGCTAAGAAGAACCGTGACGAGTTGGTTGTGGCGACCAAAGTCGGGAGGATGAAGGGCCGTACCGGACTGTCCACCGACAGCGTCAACACCGGAGTTGAAGCATCACTCAAGCGGCTTGGCACCGACTACATCGATCTTTACTACGCGCATGAACCCGACCCGAACACCCCGTTGGAAGAATCTGTGGCAGTGTTCGCTGAACTTCAAAAGAGCGGGAAAATTCGGGAAATCGGCCTCTCGAATTTCAACGGCAACCAGGTCAGTGAGTGGATAGAAGAGGCGGATAGGCAAGGCGTGCCTCGTCCGGTTGCGCTTCAGCCCCACTACAACCTGGTGTGGCGTCAGAGTTTCGAGGGCTCTCTACAGTTCGCCGCTGAAGAATACGACCTGGGCGTGATGCCGTACTGGTCTTTGGGGGCAGGACTTCTGACGGGCAAGTATCGGTCTGCGGAGGAGATCTCTGGCAGCCGCGCAGCCACGCTGGAGGCTCACGCGAACCCCAGAGCGTTCGAAGTGGTGAATGCTCTTGCAGAGATTGCCGGTGAACTCAATGTGGAACCAGCCTCGGTGGCAATCGCGTGGCTCTTGACGAAACCTGTTGTCACCGCACCGATCGCCTCGGCCAGCAGGGCGGATCAAGTGCCCGCTCTTCTCGAAGGGGTGAGCGTGTCACTTTCGGATCAGGAGATTCTCCGGCTTGATGAGCTCTCGGAGGGTCTGGGCGGAGCGGACTAGACTTTCAGGTCCGGTTCCGCATTGATTGTCCTGGTCAGAGCCGGTTCGGTCATCCACGCAGAGAAAATCGGGGGTTGGGGAAATGATCCCAGCTCGGAACTGGCCGAGAAATAGGACAAACTATAGGGTCGAATGATTTCGGAAGTCACCAAACTTTCGGAATCAGTAGGCGTACGGCAAGTTGCAGGGAGGTGCCACGTGAATGACAAGCAGGGACCGGTTGTGGTCCTGGGTGGCCACGGTCAGGTTGGCCAACTACTCACGACGATTCTTATTGAGCGCGGTCGTGATGTACGTTCCGTGATTCGCAAAGGTCGACAGGTGGCTGCAGTTGAGGCACTGGGTGCAGAGGCTGTCATCTTTAACCTTGAGGCGATGAACGCATCCGACCTTGCCAAGGTTTTGCGCGGCGCATCGGCGGTTGTATTCACTGCTGGAGCCGGTCCGGGGTCAGAAACAAGGCGGAAGAGGACAGTCGACTACGGCGCTTCAGTGCTCGCGCAAAGGGCAGCTCTTGAAGCGGGTGTTTCGCGTTTCATTCAGGTCTCAGCGTTTGGGCTGCAATACCCGGTTCCGGAAGATGCATCTCCCAACTGGCGTGAGTACGTTCGTGCGAAGCGCGACGCTGACATTGAACTAACGGAAACGATGCTGGACTGGACCATCGTGCGTCCAGCAGCACTCACGGATGAGCCCGGAACAGGCGCTGTCACCGCGGCCTTTAACCTGCCCGCTGAACCTCGTCCCGCCCCGGTTTCCAGAGCTGACGTGGCGGCTGTTATCGCGGCGCTGCTCGACTATGACGTTTTGGTTCGGCAAGCCTTCGACCTGGCTGGCGGTTCGACGCCCATCCTGCGGGCGCTTAACGAATTGGCGGTGGAGGCTTCCTAGGTTCGCAGTGCCAGCGGCGACCCAGCCCCGAACGTTGAGGCAGATCACACGTGCTTAACCTGTTACTTGAGTGGCTCCCCACCCTGATCCTGGGGATCATCACCGTGGTGATGGTGTTGCGTGATCCTAGAAGAATGCGCTGCGCCATCTTCCTTCTTCTGACGCTGGGTTCTTTTATTCCGAAGATTCTGGCCCCCGTGAACGTGTTCCTCGAAGACATGTTTCCTGGGGAGGAAGTCGTGATCTTCGCGTCCTCCGTCGCGGTGGTTTTGCTTCTGGTTCTTGGGGTGGCTGCCTTCATGATTGTGACCGGGCTGATCCTCATCCACCGGGAAGGGTTCGGGCTGGCGCATTCCTTGTCTTTGCTGGTGGGGCTGGGGATGCACGCGTACGTAGGGGCGGTGATCGTTGCCGTCGTGGCGAACGCGCTTCAGCCGTTCGTTCTGCTGCTCCTCATTGGAGTTCCCATCTTCCTCTACTCATTCACCCTGGTCGCTTACCTGCTTTATTCGGGCCTGTACGGGTTTGTCGCCAAGCACTGGCTGAAAACGGGCCAGTGCGTGGTCGTTCTTGGATCAGGACTGATCGGGGATAAGGTTCCGCCGCTTCTGGCTGCACGCGTCAACTTGGGGGTGCAGACTTTCAGCAAGGCACAAAAACGCTGGCCCGATGCCGCGCTGGTGATGTCAGGTGGCAAGGGAAGCGATGAGGTTCTCCCGGAGGGTACGGCCATGCTTCGCTACGCGGAAGAGCGCGGCCTCACGGTCCCGGAACAGGGCGACGGTGGCCCAGAGGTTTTCGCAGAGACCCGCTCGGTGAGCACGCGCCAAAACCTTCTGTTCAGCCAGACATTGCTGAGAGAATCGGGCAGGGACGGCCCGTGGACTGTCGTCACCTCGGACTTCCACTCATTCCGCGCGGCCAACCTGATGAGTCGCCTCAAGATCGCCGGAAACGCGATTGGGGCACGTTCCACCGTTTACTTCTGGATGAGTGCCAAGCTCCGCGAGTTCATCGCGATCCTCGCGGACAACAAAAGAACCACAATCGTGTTTTCGGTCCTCTCTCTGATTCCACTGTTCATATTCATAGTCTCTTCCGTCGTGAACCTGTTTAGTTAGGCGACTGTCCTCAAGGTCGGGACGGAAAGTGGGCGACGCGAGGGCCCCTAACATGGGAAGCTAGGACCAACAGTCAGCGAGAGATAGGAAGAATGCAAATGACATACACACTGGTGCTTCTGAGGCACGGTGAGAGCGAGTGGAACGCAAAGAACCTATTCACCGGGTGGGTTGACGTCCCACTGTCAGAAAAGGGTATTGCCGAAGCCAAGCACGGTGGAGAACTGATGAAGGAAGAAGGAATTCTGCCTGACCTTCTGTTCACTTCGCTGCTTCGTAGGGCAATCACCACTGCGAACCTGGCGCTTGACTCAGCCGACCGCCACTGGATTCCGGTGCAACGCAACTGGCGCCTCAACGAACGTCACTACGGGGCGCTGCAGGGCCTCAATAAGAAGGAAACTCGGGACAAGTACGGCGAGGAAAAGTTTATGGAGTGGCGCCGCTCCTACGACACTCCGCCACCCGCTATCGAACCGGGGTCCGAGTTCAGCCAGGACGGCGACCCTCGCTACGCGGGTGAGCCGATCCCAAGAAGCGAATGCCTAAAGGACGTTCTTGAACGCATGCTTCCGTACTGGGATGGCACCATCGTTCCTGCCCTCCAAACGGGCAAGACCGTTCTAGTGACCGCTCACGGCAACTCACTTCGGGCCATTGTGAAGCACCTCGATGACATCTCGGATGAGGACATCGCGGGGCTGAATATCCCGACCGGTGTGCCGTTGGTTTACGAGTTGGATGAGGAGACCCTCAAGCCAGTCAAGAAGGGTGGCCGCTACCTCGACCCGGATGCGCAAGCCAAGATTGACGCGGTGGCTGCACAGGGCAAGTAGCCACAAACACCGTTTAGCCCCCGGCGGTAGGACTCCACCGGGGGCTAAGCTGTGCAGTTTGGTAGAATCGACCAGGAAAAGCGGTGTGATGCCGCTAAAACACCACGTACAGGAGAGATGTTGGAGAACTTGGAAGTTGGCGAGGTCGTTGTTTACCCTCACCACGGCGCGGCGACAATCGAAGACGTTAACATTCGCGTCGTCGACGGGGAAAAGAAGCGGTACCTGACATTGAAAGTCAGCGATGGTGACCTCACCATCCAGGTCCCAGAAGAGAACCTGAAGATTATCGGTGTGCGGGACGTTGTTGACGAAGAGGGAGTCCAGGAGGTCCTTGACACACTCCGCCAGGTTGACGTGGTTGAGCACTCGAACTGGTCCCGAAGGTTCAAGGAAAACCAGGGAAAGATAACCTCGGGCAAGATTCTGGATGTCGCGGAAGTTGTGCGCGACCTTTACCGCAGGGAGCAGGACAAGGGCCTATCCACCGGCGAAAAACGGATGCTCGGCAAGGCGCGTCAAATCCTCACCTCAGAGATTGCGTTGGCACGTGAAGAGGATGAGGAAGCTTCGACGGAGTTCCTCAACAGTGTTCTCGACGCCGGCATTGAAGCCGTGGCGGCAAAGGCTGCGAAGGAAGACAAAGCAAAAGGCAAGAAGAGCTGACCCTGGCGTTGATGGATAAGCCTCGCGGAGTTGCGGTCATCACGGCTGCCGGCAGCGGGTCCCGCCTTGGCATGGACATGCCGAAAGCGCTGGTCCAGTCGGGCGGCCGATCCCTCTTGGAACTGGCGCTAGAGCGGATGCTGGCATCCGACCGTATTTCCGCTGTTGTAGTGACGTGTCCAGCGGGCCAGGTCGCGACCTTTCAGCGGGCTGTTTCGCATCTACCTGAAGTTGAGAGAGTCACCTTTGTGGAGGGCGGTAACTCCCGCCAAGCGTCAGTGAACGCCGGGCTGGAAGAATTAGAACGTCGCCTCGGCCCGTCCCTGAGCGATTCGACTCCGGTGCTGGTGCATGATGCAGCGCGTGCCCTCGCCCCAACGGTGCTCGTGGATGAACTGGTGGACCAAATCAACTCGGGCGTCCCCGCCGCCGTCCCGGGCCTTGAGGCGGCAGACACCATCAAAGTCATAGATCCTGAAACAGGTGTCGTCGTGGAGACCCCTCCGCGGGCAAATCTCCGAATCATTCAGACCCCTCAAGCGTTCAAATGGGGTGTGCTTCGACGGGCTCACCTGGAGCAGAAGGAACGAGGAACCTCGGAACTAGGCGCCGCCACCGACGACTCCGCGCTGGTGGAAGAGTGCGGAACACCGGTGCTTGTCATTTCGGGCAACCCATTGGCGTTCAAAGTGACAGTTCAAGACGACCTTGCACGCGTCGCTGCGGAATTGGGCGCCGAATAGTCTTCCGCGAGCGCATTTGACACTCTCCCGTTGGGCCGGTTCCTCAAAGTTCCAATAAAGTGATTAGAGTTGGTGGGCGCACGCCGGTGTGCAAAACGCAATCGCCCCTCCGGCGACCGTGGAGGAAGAATGTCAGATCCAGGCAGTGTTTTAGCGCCATCTCCAGGACCAGAAGACGGAGAAGAGGCGGCCCTCGACGAATTTTTCGCGGAAGGGGGCCCAGACTCGGTAGTCACGAAAAAAGTCCCGAAATCGAAGATCATTTGTTGGGCTTCGTGGGACTGGGGGTCGGCGGCATTCAACGCCGTCGCTACCTCATTCGTCTTCTCGGTCTACCTGACCTCTGGGCTGTTCGCGGACCAGGCCCTGTCGAACCAGTACCTGGCGTGGGGAATGACCGGAGCCGGAGTGGTTATCGCACTGTTGGCACCGATCACTGGGCAGCGTGCAGACCGATCCGGAAGCGGTGTGAAACTCCTGGGCTGGTTTTCTCTCCTTGTGTTCCTGTGTTTGGCGGCAATGTTCTTTGTCACACCAGAGTCTTCTCTGGGCCCCATCGGCGCGCTCTGGCTGGGCATCGCGCTACTGGGAGTTGGAAACATTTTCTTTGAGTTCGGTTCCGTCAACTACAACGCGATGTTGAACGACCTCTCAACCGACAAGAACCGTGGCACCATCTCCGGGTTTGGGTGGGGATCAGGTTATGTCGGCGGCATCGTTTTGCTGCTAATCCTGCTGGTCGGATTCATTCTTCCCGACGTAGGTTGGTTCGGGGTCACCTCGGCGAACGGCCTAGACGTTAGAGTCGCGATGCTGTTCGCAGCACTGTGGTGGGGCGTCTTTGCGCTCCCGGTTCTGATCAACCCTCCCGACCGCGAACCTGTCGCTCATGACGGCACCCGCGAAACCCTTGCTGACTCCTACAAGCACCTTTGGCACACGGTGAAGTCCCTGTGGAAGGAAGCTCCCCACACCCTGCGTTTCCTGCTTGCCTCCGCGATTTTCCGTGACGGCCTAGCCGGCGTCTTCACTTTTGGTGGAGTGATAGCCGGCTCCGTCTTCGGGTTCTCCAGCACCATGGTCATCGTTTTCGCGATTGTCGCCAATGTTGTTGCGGGAATCGCCACCATGTCCTTTGGGCCCCTGGATGACAAGTGGGGCTCCAAGAACATCATGATGATTTCTCTGGTTCTGATGATCATTGCGGGAATGGCGATCTTCTTCTTCTGGAAGGCCGGCGCCATCATCTTCTGGATCTTTGGCCTTGGGTTGACCATCTTTGTTGGCCCCGTGCAGTCGGCTTCCCGCACCTACCTAGCCAACATGATTCCTCCGGGCCGGGAGGGCGAAGTGTTCGGTCTTTACGCGACAACAGGGCGGGCAGTTTCGTTTATGGCTCCCGCGCTTTACGCTCTCGCCATTTCGATCGGAGGGAAAGTCTCGGCCGAGGCAGACCCGACCCACTGGGGCATCGTCGGCATCGTCGTAGTCATCGCTATCGGACTGATCCTGCTGATCCCCGTGAAGCCCGAGCACTCCCGCATGGTTGACGCCCCGAAGAAGGACTGAAAGTTCTAATCCGCTTTCGTTACTAGGGCAGTAGAAAGCGCTGCAAGGCCCTCACCGCGTCCGAGGAACCCCAAACGATCCGTTGTAGTTGCCGACAGCGTCACGTCCGCTCCGCCCAAGGCGGCTGAGAGGGCCGTTGCAGCCTCGTCCTTACGCGGGGAGATGCGCGGCTGCTCGCCGACGATCTGCACTGTTACGTTTCCGATTTCCCAACCAGATTCGTCAAGCAGCCTGCGCACTTCTGCGAGCATGGACGCTCCGGAAGCTCCCTCCCACCGGGGGTCCGAGGTGCCAAACACAGAACCTAGATCCCCAATTCCCGCGGCAATCAGGAGGGCATCACAGACGGCGTGTGCTGCGACATCCGCGTCCGAATGCCCTTCAAGCGGTCTTTGTCCAGGCCACTGCAGGCAGGCCAAAGAGAGGATTTGTTGGGGGCTGGCGGACTCCCAGGTGTCCTCGTCCACAAACGCGTGAACGTCGATACCTTGGCCGACACGGATCTTTTGCACCATATGGGGAAGTGTACGCGTGGCGGCTCGGGCTACGATTGGCCGCATGGAACTGAACCTGTACGACACGAAGTCGGCGTCCCTACGACCACTGGTGCCCCTTGAAGAGGGACACGTCGGCATCTATCTGTGCGGACCCACGGTTCAGGGGAGCCCACACATTGGCCACCTCCGCGCGGCGGCCTCCTTCGATATTCTGATTCGTTGGTTGCGCCGCTATGGGCTTGAGGTCACCTACGTGCGGAACGTTACGGACATTGACGACAAGATTCTGGATAAATCTGCGGAGGCAGGAGAAAAGTGGTGGGCGCTGGCTCAACGCTACGAACGCGAATTCCAGGAGGCGTACAACGCGCTTGGGCTTCTGCCGCCGACCATTGAGCCGCGCGCAACGGGTCACATAACCGACCAGATTGAAATGATCGAGCGCCTGATTGACCGCGGTCACGCTTACCCCGACGGGGAAGGGAGCGTCTACTTTGATGTCTCCTCACAACCCGACTACGGCTCGCTCACGCACCAGAACCCCGACGACATGAAGTCGGCTGAGGGCGAGGAGATGACTCCTGGAAAGCGGGACCCGCGGGACTTCGCCCTGTGGAAAGCGTCAAAGCCGAACGAGCCTGAGACCGCCTCCTGGTCCTCCCCGTGGGGTGTCGGTAGGCCGGGTTGGCACCTTGAATGCTCGGCCATGTCCCGCCGCTACCTGGGCGACGCGTTCGACATTCACGGGGGAGGCATCGACCTGCGTTTCCCGCACCATGAAAATGAACAAGCCCAATCCCACGCTGCCGGCTACGACTTCGCGAACCTCTGGGTGCACAACGCCTGGGTGACAATCGCGGGGGAGAAGATGGCCAAGTCCGTCGGGAACACACTGGACCTTGAGTCGCTGCTGACGGTCGCCCCTGCCCCGGTGATTCGTTTCGCGCTCTCATCGGTGCATCACCGCTCAACGATCGAGTGGGGGCCCCGCACCCTGGAACTGGCGCAGAAGGGGTGGGACAAGCTCTCCTCGTTCGTGTATGAAGCGACGGACACCGTGGGAAACCCGGAGGTAGCCCCCGATTCGCTCACGCCCGACGAACTGCCGTCCGCGTTCACTGACGCCATGAACGACGACTTGAACGTGGCGGCGTCGCTTGCGGTTATCCACAAGCATGTGAAGGACGGTCGGAAGGCTCTTTCCTCGCCGGGAGACGCCACGCGTGTGGCTGAGGAACTTCTGTTGGTCAGGTCTATGCTTGACGTCCTTGGTTTGGATCCGCTTTCCCCGCAGTGGGTGGTCGCCGAGGCGGTGTCGGACACCGGCTTCGTGGAGGGGGGCGAGGATTCCTCGCGGGTACGAGGGGTCCTGGACACCCTCCTTCAAGGCATCCTCGATGAGCGTCAGGTGGCCCGGGAAGAAAAGGACTGGGCGCGGGCGGATGAGTTGAGGAATCAACTCGCTGAACTCGGTATTGGGGTTGAAGACGGGCCGGAGGGTGCTCGTTGGATCCTTCTCTCTGACGAGTAGCACAGACGACTAGTTTCGTGGCTCCCTCGGACACGTACTGATTCGAGGCGCAACACACCACAAGCAGCTCTAACAAGAAGGCAGTGAAACCATGAAGGGCAACCAGGGAAGACGCGGTGCCGTCTCAAAAGCGTCGCAGCGCAAAGATGGCCAGCCGAAGATGGGCTCGGGAGCCAGGCACCGCGGAAAACTGGCAGGCAAGGGCCCAACGCCCAAAGCTGAAGATCGCACGTACCACCCCGCTTACAAGAAAAAGGCGGACAAGGAACGGCGCGAAGAGCAGGCTGCTGCCCGCGCGAAGGCCGCAACGCGAACAGCGGTTCGCCTGGAGCCCGGAAACGAGTTGGTGGTGGGCCGCAACGCGGTCATGGAGGCCGCCGCTTCCGGGGTGCGGATCAAGAAGATCTTCATTGCGTCCGACCCAAGCCAGGGCCGCATGCGGGAGGTCTTCGAAGCGTTGGCAGCCACGGGCGCTCCATTCCAAGAAGTCACCAGGCGGGACCTTGATCGAGCGTCAGATGGCGCTGTTCATCAGGGCATAGGGATCGAGGTCGGAGAATATAAGTACTGGGACCTGGAAGACCTATTGGTTCACTCGGCCCAGCAGATCAAACCCGGGCTATTGGTGGCCCTTGATCACATCACGGACCCGCACAACGTTGGGGCGATTCTGCGTTCCGGGGCCGCTTTTGGAGCGGACGGGTTGATCATTCCGGAGCGCCGCTCGGCTGGCGTTGGGGTTGTTGCTTGGAAGGTCTCCGCCGGAGCTGCGGCGAGGGTGCCGGCTGCACGCGTTGGGAACTTGGTTCAGGCTCTGCGGAAGTGCAAGGAGGCAGGCTACTTCGTGGTGGGGTTGGACGGTAACGCGGACGTTGATGTCCGGAACTTGGATCTGGCGACCGAACCGCTGGTCTTGGTGACGGGGGCCGAGGGCGACGGACTGTCCCGGTTGGTGCGGGAAACCTGCGACCTCATCGTTTCAATCCCGATGACCTCACGCGTGGAGTCCCTGAACGCATCGGTTGCCACCGCGGTCGCGCTCTATGAGATCGCGTCGAAGAGAGGCGCGGACACGCAGGAGTGAACCGGGGGGCACTACTTCAGGAACTCTGGGCTTTGAGGCTTTTTACCCACGCATATTCGGACTGGGGCGGGTATCGTCGAAGTGATAGCATCGGCCGGGGCTAGCGCTCCTGGTCGGGCACAGGAGCACGGCTGACGGGCAATCACCGCAAAGCTGTCGCTCGCGTCGCGCCGAGAGGGAGTTCTTCATGAGCCGGGCAGCCCAACCCCATCAAGATCTTGAACGTGCTGGAGAGCGTGCGGTCCTAACGGCACGCCGCTGGACCCAATTAGCGACGCGGTACCCTACGGGGCGGGCTGCACGACTGCTCTCTGACGTACTGGAAGACCCAGATGGCTTAGATTTCACTGTCGAGTTCGTCGACGGCGTGATCCGTCCGGAAGACACGAAAGTTGCGGCCGCCAGCCTTGAACAGCTGATGAAACGGGCCCCAACCTTCCTTCCCGGCTGGTTGCGAGGGCCCGCCAGGCTGGGGGCGTTGACAGGTCGCGTCGCCCCGGAGGTGGTTGTGCCGGCCGTGCGTCGGGCGTTCCGGGAACTGGTGAAGGACCTGGTGCTGGACACTCGCCCAGAAAAACTGGGTGACGCCATCGCGAAGCTTAAGTCCGATGGGTCGCGTCTGAACTTGAACCTTTTGGGGGAAGCGGTCCTTGGCGAAGCCGAAGCGGATCGCAGGCTTCACGAAACTTTTGAGTTGCTGCGCCGCGATGATGTTGACTATGTGTCGCTGAAAGTCTCGGCGGTGGTAGGTCCCCACTCTGATTGGGGATATGAGGAAGTGGTGGAGAAGGCCACTAGCCGGCTTCTCCCGCTTTTCCAGTACGCTGCGTCGGCGGCTTCCCCGAAGTTCATCAACCTGGACATGGAGGAGTACAAAGACCTGGATCTAACTCTGGATGTCTTCGACAACCTACTGGAGCACCCAGACTTGATAGACCTAGAGATGGGGATTGTCATCCAGGCTTATCTCCCCGACTCTTTGCCAGCGCTGCAACACGTATACGAATCTGCTGCGAAGCGCCGCAAAGCGGGAGGTGCCCCAGTAAAGGTCCGTTTGGTCAAGGGCGCTAACTTGGCGATGGAGCGTGTTGAGTCTGAACTTCATGGCTGGCCACTGGCGACCTGGGAGTCAAAGCGGGCAACGGACGCCAACTTCATTCGCCTGCTTGATTGGGTTCTGACACCTGAACGCACCGATGCGTTGAAGATCGGGGTGGCGGGCCACAACCTGTTCACGTTGGCGCTTGCCTGGGAACTGGCGCAGGTCCGCGGCGTTACGGAAGCCATCGACTTTGAAATGCTGGTCGGGATGGCCGACGGTCAAGCCCAAGCGATTCGTGATGAGATTGGCGAGGTGCTTCTGTACGTCCCGGTTGTTCATCCCGAAGAGTTTGACGTGGCGATTTCCTACTTGGTGCGGCGCCTCGAAGAAAACGCCTCTGACCAGAACTACATGTCTAATGTTTTTGAGATAGGGACAGATCCTAAAGTCTTCGATCAGGAGAAGGACAGGTTTGAACTGGCCCTTCGCCTGATGATCGGAGAGGGAACGAAGCGCTGCCGCCCCACCCGCACGCAAAACCGTCAGAAGGAGACCGCCAGAATTATTGAGCGTCCACTGAGGGCACCCGGAGGCGGCTGGCGGTTCCAGAACACTCCCGACACGGACCCGGCGCTCCTGGCGAACCGCGAGTGGATGGATGAGATTGTTGCGAGGATCCCCGCATCAAAACTGGGGATCTCCACCGCGAAGAAACGCGAAGTTAAGTCGGTTGCCCAGCTGGATCGGATTCTGGACAAGGCGCTCAAGGCGCAGGAGAAATGGGCGGAACGCCCCGCGTCTGAGCGCGCGGAAATCCTCCACAAGGTTGGTGTGGAACTGGCGCTTCGTCGTGCAGAGTTGGTAGAGGCTGCCGCTTCCGAGCTTGGAAAGACTGTCGGGGAATCAGACGTAGAGGTGTCCGAGGCCATCGATTTTGCCCACTACTACGCCGACTGTGGCGTGGCGTTGGACCAGGTTCACGGCGTCAAGTTTGAGCCGGCGCACTTGACCGTGGTTGCTTCGCCGTGGAACTTCCCCATCGCAATCCCGATGGGTGGCGTCATCGCTGCCCTGGCCGCCGGAAGCGCCGCAGTTCTGAAACCCGCCACCATTGCAAAGCGTTGTGGTGCGCTCTTGTCGGAGGCGCTGTATGCGGCCGGGGTGCCCAAGGATCTGGCACCGCTGGTGATCCCCGCAGACCGGGAGGTCGCACGGGCCCTCATCGACAATGACAAGGTGGAAAGGGTTGTTCTGACGGGATCCTCGGACACCGCCGAAATGTTCCTCGGCTGGCGCCCAGAAATGGGCCTTATCGGGGAGACCTCGGGGAAGAACGCCATCATCGTGACCCCCACCGCCGACTTTGATCTTGCCGTCAAGGACGTTGTCCGCTCCGCTTACGGTCACGCGGGACAGAAGTGTTCAGCGGCTTCATTGGTGATCCTGGTTGGTTCGGTCGGTACCTCACGCCGTTTCCATAACCAGTTGGTTGACGCGATTTCTTCGCTCGAGGTGGATTGGCCAAGTAACAGCGCCTCAGAAATGAGTCCGCTTTCGGAGTTGCCGGGCCCGAAGCTGGCTCGCGGACTCACCCAGTTGGAGCCTGGACAAGCGTGGGCTATCAAGCCGTACAACAAGGATGGGCGAGGACGACTATGGACACCGGGCTTGCGTGCCGGAGTGAAGCCGGGCAGTGAGTTCCACATGGTTGAGTACTTCGGTCCTCTCCTAGGTGTCGTAAAAGCCGCAACCTTGGAGGAGGCCGTTGAGATTCAAAACGGAACCGACTTCGGGTTGACGGCGGGGTTGCACTCGTTGTCACACGACGAAATTGAATACTGGATTGATCACGTCCAGGCCGGCAACGTTTACGTGAACCGGGGCATCACCGGCGCAATCGTGCGGAGGCAACCATTTGGGGGCTGGAAACTCTCTTCTGTAGGTGCAACGGCGAAGGCGGGCGGTCCGAATTATCTGTACTCTTTCGGGACGTTTGTGCCCGAGGAGCCCTTGGACGACTCCGCCACCGGAGCCATCACCCCGCATGACGGAAAGATTGCTGACAAGGCATTGCACATTTCCAAGCCTCAGTTGGCGGACCTGGTGACAGTGGCACAGGGGCTGCTTGAAGGGCGCGACTTGGCGAAGGTTCAGGAGGCCTCGTACAACGCGGATAGGGCGGCGGCCGAGGAGTTCGATCGGTTGCAAGACCCCAGTGGCCTGGCAGCCGAACGCAACGTTCTTCGCTACATCCCAACAGATTCGATCATTCGAGCCGAGGGAGACTGGGAGCTGTCTGATTTGCTCTCCATCGCAGCGGCGGCGGTTGCGACGGGTACGTACCAGGACATAAAAGGGTTGCAAGGACTTACGCGGGTTGCCCCCGGTCAGAACGATCTGAAAGCCAACAAGGACGTGCAAATCGTGCTGTCTCTTGACAAGGCAGTCCCTCCGGCCGTCGTTGAGTGGGCAACCACCTACGGGTTGAACGTGGTGGTGGAGAGCCGAGGGGAATACCTTGAGCGACTTTCCACAGACGACTTGGGGAAGGAAATCCGGACCCGCACAATCGGTGTTGGGCGCAAAGAGATTCAGCGAGACTTGGATGGAAGCGTGAACGTTGCCATCTGGGACGGCCCTGTCACGGTGGCTGCGAGAGTGGAGGCACTCCCATTCCTTCGCGAACAGGCCGCGTCCATCATCACTCATAGGTTCGGAAATCCCACGCAGGTGACCCGAGGAATTTTGGAAGACTGAAGCCCGCACCGCAGTGCAACCTTGCTGAGCCGGGATGAGGACGACCGACTCTTGGTACGGCGCTCCCTCTGTCGGCGCTCGCCTCTAGACTGCCGTGGTAACTAGTCCGATAGAGCGAGGACCAGGAAGATGCCCGGAATAATTGTCGTTGGGGCCCAGTGGGGCGACGAAGGCAAAGGGAAAGCAACTGACCAACTGAGCAATCAGGTTGATGTCGTATTCAAATTCAACGGTGGCAATAACGCGGGCCACACGGTGGTAATTGGGGAAGAATCTTATGCCCTGCACCTCCTGCCCGCGGGCATCCTCGCAGATCATGCAGTCCCCGTCATTGGTAACGGAGTTGTTGTAGATCCGGAGGAGCTGTTCAAAGAGATTGAGGCGATGGAGGCCCGTGGGGTCGACACGTCCCGACTTGTGATCTCCGCGAACGCCCACGTGATTCCGCCCTACAACAGGGCGGTGGACCAGGCATCCGAAGTGTCATTGGGGAAGAACCTCATCGGAACTACGGGACGAGGGATTGGCCCGACCTACGCCGACAAGGTCAACCGGATTGGCATCCGAATCCAGGACCTCCTGTCGGAAGAAGTTCTGTATGACCGCATTCATCAGTCGCTGGGAGACAAGAACTTCACGTTGCACTCAGCGGGCCATGAAGGTGTCGGAGAAGTCGATATTTTGGTCCAAGAGCTCCTCGGATATGGGCGCCGCATCGAACCGATGATTGTGGATGCCTCGCTCCTGGTAAACGAAGCGCTGGATTCGGGCAAGACAGTGCTGTTCGAGGCCGGCCAGGCGGTCATGCTCGATATTGACCATGGGACGTATCCCTATGTCACCTCGTCCAACGCCACAGCGGGAGGTGCGCTTACGGGTGCGGGGGTTGGGCCCACAAAGATTGACCGCGTGGTTGGGGTTGCCAAGGCATACGTGACACGCGTGGGAGAGGGGCCGTTCCCGACCGAGGTGTTCGGGGAAGAAGCCACGAAGTTGCGCGAGCTGGGTGGGGAGTACGGCGTCACAACAGGGCGTCCCCGTCGCGTCGGCCATGCGGATGGAGTGGTGCTTCGGTACGCGACCCGCGTCAACGGCTTGACGGACCTTGTCCTGACGAAGATGGATGTTCTGGATTCTTACAAGACTCTCAAGGTCGCAGTCGCCTACGACGTCGACGGGGAGATCATGACGGAAATGCCCGTCTACCAGGAAGACTTCGTCCGGGCAAAGCCCGTTTATGAGGAACTCCCGGGCTGGCAAGAAGACATCAGCGGCGTCAGGAAGTTTGAGGATCTGCCAACTGAAGCTCGCGATTACGTCGAGTTCTTGGAGGACCAGGCCCACTGCCGTGTCTCTTCAATCGGGGTGGGGCCGGCGCGCGACGCGACGATTGTGCGCACAGAGCTTCTGTAGCAGTGCGAGGGGATAAGTGACGTCGGGCCAGTGCGCCTGTCGGCGCTTATGCCGCTCGTAGCGGCTGAAGTTGGAGCCCGGGGCATTGGCCCGACGTCACCTTCATTGTAACGTATCTGCCAAGGTCACGGCGGAATGCGCGGATTACAGTTGTGGGACGTTTCTCCGCAGTGTTTTATCTCATCGTCTTATCGGAGTGCGATAGCGTCCCCGCGAATCAGGTGGGGCACCTGATCGCTGCACGCGCGAGGGTGGCTCCCTTCTGCTGTTGCGGTTCCTCTTGTTGTTACGGCCTCTGCCGTTGTTGCTTGTTGGCGTTGTCGGTTGTTGGCGTTGTTGCTGTCGCTGTTCTCCAAATGTCGGAGGGGCCAAGTAGTGTTGATGCCATGTTTGAGATACCTGAAAACCTTCCGCTCCGACTGGGTCCGCTCGCTTGGCTTCTTGGCCGATGGCAGGGGTGGGGAACGTTGGTTAAGCCTGAAGACACTCCAGATGAGCCGATAATTCAGCAGGTCGATGCGGAGATTCTTGGCGAACAGATGAAGATGACCGTCTCTGTGTACCGCGGTGTCATGGAAGGCGACTTTGATCCGTTGTGGGATGCAAGCCAGGGGCTGGACCAGATCACTGCGGGTGACCTGTTGTGGGAGGAAACCCTGTACTGGTCTGTTGTTTCACCGTTGGCTTTGGTGCCGGCCGGAGGGGAAGAGCCGCGTGAACTGAGGCTTACGTCCGCTTCGTCACGTGGTTATTCGATTCTGTGGGCAGGAGTGGCGGTTGGCCCTCGGATTCGTTTGGATTCAGACGCGATCGCACGTGCTCCGGAGGCGGAGCCGGTAGATCACGTCTCTCGTATGTTTGGCCTGGTGGGTGGAGAACTGATGTGGGCCTCGGAAAACATGGTTGGTGATAGTGATTTTGAAGTCGAATTCACCGGTCGCCTGCAACGGGCCTCAGTAGGAAAAGACGACGGTAAGGACGACTGAGAGAGCCAATGTCTTCCACCCCTGAACAAGATGCCACCCCATACGTGCCTGCCGCTGTGATGGCACACAATCCCGTCTTGGGGGAGGGTGGGTCGTGGCATGGTTTGCCGGTCCATTTCGGCTGGCCGTCCGCTGAGCAAGAGGCGTATGAGGAAGGCCGGGGCCTCGCTTTCCTCGGCCCTATCGGGGTCGTAAGGGTTACAGGGCCAGACCGGCTTTCGTGGCTAACGACGCTTTCGTCGCAGGTTGTATCCGATTTGGAGCCTGGAGTATCGAAGGAACTGTTGATCCTGGATCCGCAGGGACGCGTCGATTTTGCTGCCGGTGTGATTGACGATGGTGAGAGCGCGTGGCTTCTGACCGAACCTCAGTTCGCGGTGTCTCTAGCCGAGTATTTGCAGTCGATGAAGTTCATGCTGCGCGTGGAGATCACGGACGTGAGTGGTGACTACGTCGGATTCGGAACGGTCGGCGCGGGACCAGCAGAGGACTTTGCTGGATCTTTGCTGTGGGATGATCCGTGGCCGGGAGTGGCTGCGGGGGGAGCCGCATACTTCCAGGGCACCCACCCGGGGGGACGGACGCCTCTGCGGGTGTTTGCAGTGCCAGTTCAAGGCGCAGACGCATTTGTTGAGGCACAACTTCGGGCGTTGGCAGGCGCGGGTGAATCTGCGATGGTCGGACTAATCGCGGCGGATGCGACAAGGATTGCGGCGTGGCGCCCTCGGGCAAGTCACGAAGTCGATGACCGTACGCTGCCTGCGGAGCTGGACTGGTTGCGGACAGCAGTCCACACGGATAAAGGTTGCTACCGGGGACAGGAGTCGGTTGCCCGGATCATCAACTTGGGTAAGCCTCCGCGCCGTCTCGTCTTCCTGCAATTGGACGGGTCAGGGGCAGAGCTTCCTGAGTCGGGAGACGCAGTTGAGCTGGACGGGCGCAAGGTTGGTGTCGTCACTTCCGTGGGGCAACATTTTGAGATGGGGCCGATAGCGCTGGCTTTGGTGAAACGAAACTTGGATCCAACGGTTCAACTCAAAATCGGTGAGGTGGATGCGGCCCAGGAGATTATTGTGCCCGTGGATGGGCGGTCGGACCATGCCCCCGCATCGCGGCCGGGGGTGGGGCTGAAACGCCTGGATCCTGGGAAGAGGGACATTCGCACCACTGGGCCGGGGGCCGGACGATGAGGGCGGTGCTCCAGCGGGCCAGGGAAGCCTCAGTCACTGTCGGCGGGGAAGTTGTGGGCAGGATTGACCGGCCGGGGCTGGTGGCCCTCGTAGCTGCACACAGAGAAGACACGCACGCGGACGTGGAGAAGATGGCGCGGCGGATCCGGGATCTTCGAATTCTGGAGGGGGAGCAATCTGTGGCTCAGGCGGGCGCGCCTGTTCTTCTGGTTTCCCAGTTCACCCTGTATGGGCGGACGAAGAAGGGGAGCCGGCCGTCATGGTCGGATGCGGCGCCCGGGGCTGTGGCGCAACCACTGTTTGATGAACTCGTCTCCTTGCTGCGTGGCGATGGAGTGAGTGTTGAAACTGGGATCTTCGGCGCCATGATGGACGTTGCCTTGGTAAACCAGGGCCCTTTCACAGTGATTGTCGACACTCGCGACTGAGTGCGCCAACGCCTTCAGCGAACATTTGCACACTCTATTTGTGACGCCTCTAGGCTGTCACTGTGGCTGAAGAGTGCGCCCGAGTGCGCGCAAAAGGCCGTTAGGGGGAAACCATGTTCGAACGCTTTACAGACCGCGCCAGGCGCGTCATTGTTTTGGCGCAAGAAGAGGCGCGCGGGCTCCAACATAACTACATCGGAACTGAACACCTTCTGCTTGGACTGATCCATGAAGGTGACGGCGTTGCCGCCAAGGCGATGGAGATGTCTGACGTGAAGTTGGATGAGGCTCGGGCAGCCGTCATTGAACTAATCGGCGAAGGGGAAAAACCCGTCGAAGGGCACATCCCGTTCACGCCGCGCGCTAAGAGAGTTTTTGAGCTTTCCTTCCGCGAAGCCCTTCAACTGGGGCACAACTACATCGGTACAGAGCATCTTCTCCTCGGACTCCTGAAAGAAGGAGACGGGGTGGCGGCGCAAGTGCTGCACAAGCTCGGGGCAGACCTGAACCAGATCGCGAAGTCTGTGATGCAACTTCTGCAGGGATACCACACCCAGGCGGAGGGGCGGGAATCCGTGGGCACCACGGGTGCGCCGGTTCGTGAGGGGCGTGAACGCGGCAACTCGGCTTTGCTTGAGCAGTTCGGGCGGAACCTGACTCAGGCTGCGCGCGAAGGAAAGCTTGACCCGGTGATCGGGCGTCAAACTGAGATGGAACGCGTGATGCAGGTCCTCTCGCGGCGCACCAAGAACAACCCGGTATTGATCGGGGAACCCGGCGTGGGTAAGACCGCTGTGGTTGAGGGGCTGGCCCAGGCGATCATTCGCGGCGACGTCCCTGAGACAATCAAGGGCAAGCAGATCTATAGCCTCGACATGGGGTCTTTGGTTGCCGGTTCCCGTTACCGTGGCGACTTCGAGGAACGCTTGAAGAAGGTCTTGAAAGAGATCAGGAGCCGCGGAGATGTCATCGTCTTTATCGATGAGATCCACACGTTGGTGGGAGCGGGCGCCGCTGAAGGCTCGATCGATGCTGCCCAGATGCTCAAGCCGATGCTTGCACGCGGCGAACTCCAGACGATCGGCGCCACCACGCTTGATGAATACCGGAAGCACATTGAGAAGGATGCTGCGCTGGAGCGTCGTTTCCAGCCGGTGAAGGTGGATGAACCTTCCCTCGATGAAACCATCGAAATTCTCAAGGGTTTGCGCGACAGGTATGAGGCGCACCATCGAGTGATCATCACCGATGAGGCGATTGAAGCGTCCGCGTCTCTGGCCGACCGCTACGTTTCTGACAGATTCCTGCCGGACAAGGCGATTGACCTTATGGATGAGGCGGGTGCTCGCCTGCGTATTCGTCGGATGACTGCGCCACCGGAACTGCGCGAATTGGATGAGAAGATCGCGGACCTGCGTGAACGCAAGGAGGCCGCAATCGACAACCAGGAGTTTGAGAAGGCGGCTTCGCTCCGTGACGAGGAGAAGCGCCTGACCGCGAAGCGTAAAGACGAAGAGGACCGCTGGCGCGGTGAGGGTGATGGGGAGATTTCCGAGGTTACCGAGGAAGAGATCGCTCAAGTCCTCGCCATGTCTACCGGAATTCCTGTCTTCAAGTTGACGCAAACAGAGACCACGAAACTGATCAACATGGAAGACGCCCTACACAAGAGGGTGATCGGCCAGACCGAGGCAGTTCGGGCTCTGTCCCAAGCAATTCGCCGGAGTCGTGCGGGCCTGAAGGATCCGAAGAGGCCGGGAGGCTCGTTTATTTTCGCGGGTCCAACGGGGGTTGGTAAGACAGAGCTTGCGAAGACCTTGGCGGAGTTCCTTTTTGGGGACGAGGATGCTCTAATCCAGCTCGACATGTCGGAGTTCTCTGAGAAGCACACGGCTTCCCGACTTTTCGGCGCCCCTCCCGGATACGTCGGATACGACGAGGGCGGCCAGTTGACTGAGAAGGTCCGCCGCCGTCCATTCTCCGTCGTCTTGTTTGACGAGGTGGAGAAGGCACACCCGGACATCTTCAACTCGCTGTTGCAGATCCTGGAAGAAGGCCATCTGACCGATGCTCAGGGACGCAAGGTCGACTTCAAGAACACAGTCATCTTGATGACGACGAACCTTGGTACGCGTGACATCAACAAGGGTGTCATCACAGGGTTCCAGTCAACGGATGCGCTGACACACGACTATGGGCGGATGAAGGCGAAGGTTAACGAGGAGCTCAAGCAGCACTTCCGGCCGGAGTTCCTGAATCGTGTCGATGATGTCGTTGTCTTCCCGCCGCTCACTCAAGAAGACATCAAGCAGATTGTTGACCTGATGATTGGGCGCCTGGAGGATCGTATGCGGGAGCAGGGCATGGGACTGATCTTGCAGGATGACGCACGGGAGTTGCTGGCCGAGCGCGGCTACGACCCAGTACTTGGCGCCCGTCCTCTGCGCCGTGTGATCCAGCGAGACATCGAGGATGCCATGTCTGAACGGATCCTGTTTGGCACGCTCACCGCGGGTGACGTTGTCACCATCGGTGTGGAGGAGAGGGACGGGGTTAAGGAGTTCACCTTTGACGGTGAGGGCGGTGCGCCCGAGATCCCCTCAACTCCCGCCGGCGTCGAATCCGCCTAGAGCGGAGCACACAGGCCGCAACAAGGGGGCGCACCCACTGGGTGCGCCCCCTTCTGTGTCTCTTCTGTGCTACTTCTGTTTTTCCTCGTTCTGGTTCTCGGCTGGCGTTTCTTCATCCTCGCTTCAGGCCAAAATGTCAGACTCTGGCTTCTCTCGTATCCAGACGTCGTATCCAGACGCGTCGAGAACTCGTAACCAGAGGCCCGGAAAATTCTGCTCCTGTAGTCCCGCGGTGGCTTCCGGGCTGTAGAAGAGACTCCTAGCCTCAGACTTGGGAGGAGAGCTCACGGTCACGGACCGGGGATAGGGGTTCACGGCCACCGATTGGGGATAGGGGTTCACGGTCACGGACTGGGGGAGGGTCCACAGTCTCTCTGGACGGTCGGAATCACGAGATTCGGGGCTAATGGGGCCCCCGAGTTGCATAACGGTGTTCCCTGTCCTTAATGTGCTTCCCGGAGCTCTAGGTGCAACGTTTTGGAGGCATTACCTATTCATGACATGCACATTAAGGACAGGGAAGCATATTAAGGACAGGG
>ERZ1032924.13-NODE-13-length-47225-cov-6.805300_pt1 | contig 47225 bp, 35 predicted proteins | sample MGYA00516956_ERZ1032924 | MGnify/ENA primary metagenome ERZ1032924 (study PRJEB33719, sample SAMN04262513) | wastewater metagenome | biome: rural village; feature: composting latrine chamber; material: composting feces with ash | place: El Salvador | collected... | reverse complement strand
TAAGCGAGATCGCGACCACGTCACTGGTGGCCTCAAGAAACCACTGAACCGCAGAAAGGACGCGCTGATGGTCTTGCCACCACGGCCGCCCCTCCAGCCTCTTGACAAACCCGTCGACCCAGTCCTGGGAGGATTTCGCCATGGCTCTCCCCCACGTCAAAATTCCCAGTGTTGCAATTGCTGACAGGGCAAACCCCAACGACACCGCCGACCAGGGATCCCACAAGATCACCGAGATCACCACCGTAAACAACAACGCGAGGGGTTGACCCGGCCTGCGCCGGAACATCCCCCAAGCCCCAAGTGCACTCATCGACGTGGCCCGCACCACCGACGGCTCCGCCCCCACAACCGCAAGCACCAACACCAAGAAAAGACCAATCAACACTGCCTGCACCTTGGGACGCCCCCGAAACAAAACATGAATCACCGCCAACGAAATCGCAATATGGCTGCCAGAGACCGCTGTCAAATGAGTTAGTGAGGTTGTGAGCATCGCCTGTTTTGCGTCTCGATCCAGCCCGTCATCGTCCCCTATCGCCATCCCGGTGATGAGGGGTCCAAGGCTGCCTGCGGCGCTCTCGGTAACCTGCGACATGGTGCTTCGTAATTTCGCAACCGTCTTCTGCCACGCTGCGGCCTGTCGCACCACCTGGAAGTGATCTATCGACATTCCCGCGATCGTTGTGCCGTTGATGAACGAGGGTTCCTTCACGGTCCCCTCGAACCGAATCATCGTCCCTTTGGGGATCTCATTTGTTGCAACCCAGTCCAGATCTCTCACGTCACCGATTTCAAGGCGGAGGCCGGCGTCGGACCCGTACCACGTCTTTCCCAGCCTCAGTTCCTGCACTTCAATCGCCGTTGTCAGGGTGTCCGTCTTCCACTTGGCCGATGAAGGGGTTGGGGGCTTCACGACCGTCCCAACCACGGTGGCGTACCTTTGTTCGGCTGCTGCTTGTGTTAAGGGGTCCTCGTCCAACGCACTGGCGGCCCCGGAAGCGACGACTAAAGACAGGCACGTTGCAAACGACGCGACCGCCCCGATGCGGGTGTGCGAGGGGACCAGCAGCCCCAGGCTCACCACGGCAAAAATGGCGAGGGGCCAAAGCCTCTTGGGAGCCTCAGCCAGGTGCAACCCGGCTAAGGCCCCAATCCACGTCGCGGCCGCGGCGGGAAGGAGGCGCAGGTCGGTTCCCCGAACAACCACTTGTTGAGTGTTCTCCTGGGGGTGCTCGCGGGGGTGCTCGCGGGGATCCCCAGCGTTGCGCCCGGCAGCCGGTTCAGGTTCGCTCTCGTGGAACAACTCAAACTCCGATCATCGATACCCTCCTTTCAGAGACGCTGGCTAGACCATCATCTCTTCCTCGTCCAACAATCACCGCGGCAGATCTGAGGCCTGTGGATCCCGCCAAATCCTGGCCCTGTGTGGCGCCTTGCGTTCATGTGACACAGCTCGAACAACAGGTTGTCGCAGTTCGCTAATGAGATGGTCCATAATCGTCTAGTCCACGATGAACTGGGGTGCTCACGATTACTTGGTTTGTTCCTGGCCGGATCGAAGTTTTCGGGAAGCACACCGACTACGCGGGCGGCCGTTCGATCCTGGCTGCCTCGTCGCAGGGGATCACGGTTTCAGCGTCGAAGCCTCGCGGGTCGGATGCTCTGGGGCAAGGCCAAGTGCTTGCCCGCTCGACCGCTGTTCCGGACCCGGTGCGCCTGGCCGCGGGCACCAGCCCCGGACTTCCAGCAGGGCATTGGGGCAACTATGTTCAGGCCACCATTGACCGACTGAGCAGCAACTTTGGGGCGTTTGACCCGGCCGTGATCGAGGTAGATTCGACGCTCCCACTCGCCTCCGGGATGAGTTCGTCTTCCGCGTTTGTTTGCGCGGTCGCCCTCGCGTTGGCGGACCACGCTGACCTTTGGAGTCGGCCAGAGTGGGCGGAAAACATTCGGGACAATCTCGACCTCGCCGCCTACTTGGCGACCATCGAAAATGGGTTGGATTACAAGGCCCTGCCCGGCACAAAAGGGGTGGGGACCTTCGGTGGTTCCCAAGACCACACCGCCATGCTCAACTGCCAGGATGGGCGGCTGGGCCTCTTCCAGTTCGCCCCCGCGCAGTCCCTGTCTGATGCGCCGATGCCTAAAGACCACACCTTCGTTGTCGCGGTCAGTGGCGTCCTCGCAGAAAAAACGGGCAGTGCGCTGGCTGATTACAACAACGCTTCATCCCAGGTGAGAAACCTGCTTCGACTGTGGAATGGGCATGCTGGAACTTCCCACACGGCACTCGCGCACGCACTTCAAGAGGACGGGGCTGCCCAGGTACTCAGAGAGTTGGCATCAAAGGACCCTCGCCTCTCCGAGCGTTTGACGGCCTATCTGACGGAAATGGAGCAGGCAATCCCTGCGGCATTTGCGGCACTTCAAGCGGGAAACCTGGAAGCCTTCGGACAGGCGGCAGACCTGTCGCACCGCAGCGCAGACCAGCACCTGAAGAACCAGGTCAGTGAAACTAACTCCCTTCAAGAAACCGCGCGCGACCTCGGTGCTGTTGCAGCCTCTGGTTTTGGTGCCGGCTTCGGCGGATCCGTATGGGCGATGCTCCCGACAGCCCAGGCCGAGAACTTCAGTGCACTCTGGCTTGAACGCTACCTGCAGCGGTTTCCCGAGCACACCTCGGACGCCTCCGTGATCGTCACACCCGCGGGCACGGCCGCGCGACGCCTCTCTTAATTACCCCTCTTGGGTGCCTCGGTAGAGGTACTTTGCACCACCTAAGGGTGCGGTCATGCTGGGGGCCCTGCTGGGCGTTATCCCGCTGATCATCCTGTTCCTTGGCCTGCAGCGTTTCTGGCAGTCCGGTCTCGCGGCCGGCTCCGTGAAGGGATAAACGCGGGTCAAAACTACGGGCAGAGCCCTTCGCTTATGCGGGCGTAAAGAACCTGGCCTATCCCGGAGACACTGAGCAGATCCTCGTTACTGGAGAACCCTCCAAGAGCGTCGCGACGTTCAACGATGCGTGCGGCAATTTTGGGACCAACACCGTCCAAAACTTGGAGTTGCTCCGCGCTCGCCTGGTTAAGGTTCACACAGCCGGCACTCTCACCGGGGGAGGCCGCGGTGCCCGGGCCTGATCCAGAAGTCGAGCCCAGCCCCATCGGCAAGGGTGCCTCACCTTCTGCTGCTACGTGAATGTGTTCCCCATCGGTCAGGGGGCTGGCAAGATTCACAGACGTCATGTCGGCTTCCTTCACCAGGCCCCCGGCGGCGAGCACCGCGGCCTCCGCCCTGGAGCCGGCGGGAACCGAAACAACACCCGGTTCCCGCACCGCCCCAGTTACGAACACAACCAGGACCTCGCCAGAACCGTTCCCGAGGTCGCCACCAACTACCATTTCTGGGAGTTCCGCGGCTCTCCCCGACTGGGCGGATGAGGAGGTGGCCGACACCCCCTCTTGATCGGTCTCTGAGGTGTTTGCCGACAGCCCTCCCCGCTCCGCCCCAGAGTTCGCGGTGCTCGGATGCGCCGCGACAGACCGCAACACCCCTGCCAGCGCCAAGAGCACCAGAACCACGACAATGGATGCGGAGGCCAATGGGTGAAGATCCCACCTGAAACGTGACTGAGGCTGAGCCTGGCCGGGAACGGGGGATGCTGTCCGGGTCGAAAGACGCGGACCACTTTTCGACGGAGGATCAAAGGGAGCCATCCCTCGACCTTCCCTTCTTCACCCCTCGGACGCCACGTCCCGAGGACGGAGGTGTGGACAACCAAACGGTGACGCGCTTGTGCAAGACCTCGCCTACACTCTGAAGACAGAACCTGCCCGGTCTTGCACCGGACCTAAGCCTCTGAGATAGAAGGACCATCCATGCGGGTAGCATTCATCGGCGCTGGATCAATGGCGACTGCCATTGCGAAAGGCGCTCACGCCGCCGACGCCAGCGGGTGGGATTTCGTCTTCGCCAGCGCATCGGGGAAAACGGCTGAAACCCTCGCCCACCAGGTCGAAGGGCAGGCGCTCCCCCTGGGCTCACAGACGCTGAAAGACGCGATAGCAAACGCGGACCTTGTCGTCCTCGCCGTCAAACCGCAGGTCCAAGCAGAAGTTTTGGAGGACTTACCTGCCACCGACGCGGCCCTCGTATCGATCGCCGCGGGCAGGACTCTGGAGCGGATTGAAGCAGATCTTGAGGGCACCTCGAACGCCAACGCCGCAGTGATTCGGGTCATGCCAAACGTGAACGCAAGCGTCGGCCAATCCGCGTCGGCTATCTGCGCGAATGAGAACGCAAATAGTGACCAAGTAGACGCTGCTGAGCGCCTGTTCGCTTCGGTAGGCACAGTTGTTGAGCTGCCGGAGACCCTCTTCCCCGTTTTCACAGCGATGGCCGGTTCCTCCCCCGCCTGGTTCTTCGTCATCGCTGATCATCTGGCTGACGGAGGCGTCAAACATGGTCTGACCAGGGATCATGCCATCCGCGCAGTGGCCCAATCAATGGCGGGATCGGCCAGTCTCCTCATCGATGCGTTGGACCGGGGCGAAAACGCTGCCGCACTAACAGCCTCTGTGTGCTCCCCCGGAGGCACCACGATTGCCGGTTTGTTGGCCGCGGAAGAAGCAGGCCTGGGCCCCTCATTGATTGCCGCCGTGGATGCCACGGTGCGCCGTGATAGTGAGTTAGGTCAATGATGCGTCTTACAGCAGCTTCCAAAGCCTAGACGCCGTTTGTCCAACGTTGCGTGGACAAGTAATTTTGACCTTGGCGTATTGACCGAATCCACCCACAACAAGACGGAGAAACAGTTTATGACTTCCCGTGAAGGTTCCATCCCAGCCAGTCTTCCGGCACCGAATGTGCCCGACCGGGTAGTAACGGAGGGGCTTGAAAACAAGTGGGATGAGGTTTGGGAAGAGAACCAGATTTATCGGTTCAACCAAGACGCGGCGCGCGAAGATATTTTCTCGATCGACACTCCGCCCCCAACGGTCTCGGGTGCCCTGCACATTGGGCACTCCTTCTCCTACACGCACACGGACACGGTTGCCCGCTTCCAGCGCATGAACGGCAAAGATGTTTTTTACCCGATCGGCTGGGATGACAATGGTCTGCCCACCGAACGCCGCGTCCAAAACTACTACGGCGTCTACTGTGATCCTTCTTTGCCGTACGAGGAGGACTTTGTCCCACCCCACGAAGGCGGCGAGGGCAAGTCAATCAAGCAGGCCGACCAAAAACCTGTGTCCAGGCGTAACTTCATCGAGTTGTGCCTGCGCCTCTCAGAGTCTGATGAGGCCCAGTTTGAGGCGCTCTGGCGCTACCTTGGCCTCTCCGTTGACTGGTCAACCACGTACCAAACCATCGGTGACGATGCGCGCTTAGTAACTCAGCACGCCTTCCTGCAAAACATTGAGCGGGGCGAGGCCTACATGGCAGAAGCCCCCGGCCTCTGGGACGTCACGCTCCAGACGGCGGTTGCGCAGGCCGAGGTGGAGGCGCGCGAATACCCAGGCCACTACTACACGCTGCTTTTCCACGGACAAGAAGTTGATGGCGAGCGCCAGGACGTAGCGATCGAAACGACCCGACCAGAGCTTCTGGGAGCCTGCGTTGCCCTCATCGCTCACCCGGACGATGAACGTTATCAGCCGCTGTTTGGAACCACGGTGACCTCGCCCGGTTTCGGCGTGGAAGTCCCCGTCCTCGCTCACCCGATGGCAGAGATGGACAAGGGTGCCGGCATCGCCATGTGCTGTACTTTCGGTGACCTCACCGACGTGCAGTGGTGGCGGGAACTGAGCCTCCCCCTGCGTGGCATCCTCGAAAAAGATGGTCGCATCACCCGCGAGGTTCCCGAGTGGATTGGGGACGAGTCCGGCCAGGAACTCTTCGCCTCCATCGGAGGGAAGACCACGTTTACCGCACGCAAAATGGTTGTTGATGCGCTTCGGGAATCTGGGGAAGCACCCGGGGAGCCTGTGGCAACCCAGCGCATGACAAACTTCTTCGAAAAAGGCGACAAGCCTTTGGAGATCGTGACCTCCCGGCAGTGGTACGTGCGGAACGGCGGAAAAGAATTCACGCGTCAAGGAAGCACAACTGATTTGCGCGAGGAACTCCTTGAGCGCGGCCGTGAACTCAAGTTCCACCCAGACTTCATGCGGGTCCGCTACGACAACTGGGTGAACGGGCTCAACTCCGACTGGCTTATCTCCAGGCAGCGTTTCTTCGGTGTGCCGATCCCCGTGTGGTACCAGATCGAAGAAGACGGAACCGTCAACTTTGACAAGGTCCTAACTCCCACCTTCGACCAACTGCCCGTCGACCCCAGCACTGACATTCCGCCGGGGTACAAGGCGGACCAGAGGGACGTGCCCGGCGGTTTCCAAGGGGAGCTGGACATCATGGACACATGGATGACCTCTTCCCTGACGCCCCAGATCCCCACTGGGTGGCTCCGTGACGAGGACCTTTACGCCCGCCTGTTCCCCATGTCTATGCGAGCACAGGGGCAGGACATCCTTCGAACCTGGCTGTTCTCCACCATCTTGCGTTCGAACCTTCAGTTCGATGCGTTGCCGTGGGAAAACGCGGCAATCTCCGGTTGGATCCTGGACGCTGACCGCAAGAAGATGTCGAAGTCGAAGGGCAACGTCGTAACTCCGACAGCGCTGCTGGAGCAGTACGGGTCGGATGCGGTTCGCTACTGGGCATCCTCGGCGAAACTGGGGACGGATGCGACGTTCGATGAGGGTCAAGTGAAGATTGGGCGCCGCTTGGCGATCAAACTTCTAAACGCCTCCAAGTTCGCCCTGTCGATGGCCAGCGGTGACGGGGAGTTGCTGCTTGATCCGTCACTGGTGACCGTCCCCGTTGACGCCGCAGTCGTCGCGTCCCTAGCGGACGTCATTGAACGGTCCACGAAGGCATTTGAAAACTTCGATCACGCAACCGCCTTGCACACCTCAGAAGCGTTCTTCTGGACCTTCTGCGATGACTACATCGAACTGGTGAAGGAAAGGGCTTACAACGCCGAGGGCCGTTGGAGTGAGGAAGACGCGCAATCCGCGCGGTCCGCGCTGGCGCTGGTGGTGGATGCTTCCATCCGCCTGCTGGCACCCTTCCTGCCGTTCGCTTCAGAAGAAGCATGGTCCTGGTACCGTTCCGGCTCCGTTCACACAGCGCAGTGGCCGGTGGCCGATGATTACCGCTCCACCAAGGGTGATCCGGCCCTGATGGACGCCACCTCCGAAGCTTTGATCCGCCTGAGACGAATCAAGTCCGAAGCGAAGGTTTCCCCCCGCACCCCGTACATCTCCGTCACGGTGTCTGCCTCCCCCGCCACGGTTGAACTGCTGAAGATTGTCGAGTCTGACCTTCGCGCTGCAACCCGGGCGACAGGTGAGTGGGAACTGGTGTCCTCGGACAACGAAGAAGCAGAAGTTGAAGTTACTAAGTTCGAACTGGGAGAGGCGCCACCGCGTAAACGCTAAGCATCAGCCAAACCGACGCGGGAACTCCTATCCCCTTCAAAGACAAGGCAAACCGTGGCCAAGTTCAGCCGAAAAGAAGATCAACCCCAGAACACCGCTGACCCCAAGAATCCCCCGACGGGGAATGTAGAGAAGGTCAAAGTCCAAGAGATGCCCGTGACGACGGAAGGTGGGCTTCCGGCAAAGGGCACGAAGGAGCTGGAACCCGGACAAGCCATTTTGGCTGAGGTGTCGGAGCCCAACGGCTTCGACCTGACCGAAGCCCTCGAGTGGCACGCTCCCGTGCTAGCACGAACAGAAGAGCGGGACACAATCCCTCACATGCTTCAGCAGCGTGTAGAACGCGGCCCCAGGCGCCCCCTGGTTGAAGTGAAGCAGCCAATGACCGGAACGTGGCGGAAGATCTCTGCCGGACAGTTCTGGGATCAGGTGCGTTTCGTTGCTCAAGGCTTCATGGGCATGGGCCTGGAACTGGGCGACAGGATCGTCATCATGTCGCGCACCAGCTATGAATGGATGCTCCTGGACTTCGCCGCCTGGGAGGCAGGCCTGGTGCCGGTCCCCATCTATGAGACTTCCTCAAAGGCGCAGATCGTTCACATCCTCACGGACGCTGACGTAAAGCTGGTAGTCACCGAGTCCATCGTGATGAAGAACCTGGTGGCCGCAGCGGCTGAAGACGCGAAGCAGGACATTCAGATCCTGTCCCTGGACCAGGGTGCGATCGATTTGATCATTGCCGAGGGCACCGGGGTTTCCCGCCAAGATCTTCGCAACCGAACCAACCAACTGCGGATTGATTCCACCGCCACCATCGTTTACACGTCCGGCACTACGGGAACCCCGAAGGGCACGGTCATCACGCATGAGAGTTTCACGGCCCTGGCCAAAAACTCTCACCTGTGGATGCCCGAGGTCGCTGACTTCCCCAAGTCTCGCCTCCTCCTGTTCCTGCCGTTGGCCCACATTCTGGCTCGGTTCTTGCAGTTCCATCAGGTGACCGGCGAGGGCGTCATTGGGCACACCTCCTCCGTGAAAGATCTTCTCCCCGACCTGGCCTCTTTCAAACCGACTTACCTTCTGGTCGTCCCTCGGGTCTTGGAAAAGATCTACAACTCCGCGGACGCCAAAGCCGGTGCGGGCGCGAAGAACAAGATGTTCCGGTGGGCGGCGAATATCGCTGTGGAATACTCTCGTGCCCTCGACACCGAAGAAGGGCCGTCCAACAAACTTAAGGCGAAGCACAAGACCGCAACCGCCCTCGTTCTTTCAAAGATCGCGAGCCTGGTTGGCGGAAACGTGCAAATCGTTATCTCCGGTGGCGCCCCGCTATCCGAGCGTCTGGCGCACTTCTACCGCGGCGCCGGCCTCAACGTGCAGGAGGGGTACGGCCTGACGGAGACCACCGGTCCACTCAGCGTCAATACACCTCACCTGTCCAAGATTGGAACCGTGGGCCCGCTGTTGCCCCCGATGCAGGCGAAGATCTCGGAAGACGGAGAGCTCCTAATCAAGGGACCCGCCGTCTTCAAGGAGTACAACAACCGCCCTGACCTGACGAAGGCGGCTTTCACCGAGGACGGCTGGTTCAAGACTGGCGACCTGGGCAGCCTCGATCGCGACGGATACCTGCGAATCACGGGGCGGATGAAGGAAGTCATCGTTACCGCAGGTGGGAAGAATGTTGTCCCGTCCATTCTGGAGGACTCACTCCGAGGCCACCCGCTCATCAGCCAAGTCCTGGTTGTCGGCGAGAAGCGCCCGTACATTGGTGCCCTCATCACCCTTGACGCGGAAATGCTGCCGCTGTGGCTGAAGAACAAGGGCTTGCCAACGATGACGGTTGCGGAAGCTGCCTCCCACCCGGAGATTCGCGCTTCCTTGTCGAAAGCTATTGAGAGGGCGAACGAGGGCGTCTCCCGCGCCGAGTCCATCCGCAAATTCGATGTGCTCACCACCGACTTCACGGAGGCAAATGGTCTGCTGACACCTTCGCTGAAGTTGAAGCGGAGCGATACGCTGAAGCGCTACGCCTCCAGCATCGACGACCTCTATGGAGGTCCCGTGGAAGAAGAGACGCCCAAGAGGGGGCGCCGCCTGCACCGCGACAGAGGCTGAGCAACCTGCCTCTGGTCATTGGCCCCGGCTCACTGACGCCCAAGTCAACTTTGGCTTGGGCGTCAGTCGCACCCACCCGACGCACCAACCCCAAGCCGACTTCAGGCCCACGAACCCCACCCGACGCACCAACCCCAAGCCGACTTCAGCCTCACGGCGCAGGGCGCACACGCTCATGGCGGCGTTACGTTTCCCCCACGTGCCCAAAGCGGACATTGCGCAGGTGAAAGACGCCAGAGCCTGCGGCCTCCCACCTGTTTCGGCGTGTGTCAGCCTGTTTGCAGCCAGTGGGGCTCTCCGCAGACCTCTCAAGAGTCCTTCCCGGTCCTTAATTTGGTTCCCGGTCCTTAAATACCATGTCATGAATAGGGTTTGACCAAAAACAGTCACGCCTAGAGCTCCGGGAAGCATTTTAAGGACCGGGAACAGTGTTGTGAAACAAAGCGGGCGTCCCCTGCTGGAAATCTTGGAGACGCGCATGCATTGACCAATGGCAGGAAACGCCCTGCAACACGGCAGGTTCAAAGGTGACAGAACACCGCAAGTTCAAACGTGACAGAACACCGCAAGTTCAAACGTGGCAGAGCGCAATCGCCAGAATCAATCCAACCAAGCAGCTGACACGCAACCAGACAAAAGACAGACAACTAGTCAGTCGGACAAACTAGCGAACAGACAAACCAACAAGCAGCCGGATAGCCAAACACACGTCAGCAGGCGAACGCCGGCAGACCGCGAAGTGAACGTGAGTATCGGTTACTTGCAGGCGGCGAACGCCGGCAGTCAATTACGGGCAGTAGTTTATGGAAACCTGTTTTCGAGCCCACTTCTGGGGTCACACTTGCAGACGGACACTTGGCGGCTGCTGCTTCGGGGTTAGGAGATTTCAGTTCTCTCGCGGTGTTTCTTCCAGCTCGATTTCGTAGTTGCGCTGGATCACCTCGTGGTGACGGATTACCTCATTCACCATGAACGCCAGGAATGTTTCGGCAAAGTCAGGGTCTAAACCTGATTCCTCGGCCAATCGCCTCAGGCGCACCACCTGCCGTTTTTCTCTCTGCGGGTCAGCGGGGGGTAAACCCTCTTTCGCTTTGATGTGCCCGACCCTCTGAGTGCAGCGGAACCGCTCCGCAAGAATATGGATGAGGGCGGCGTCAATGTTATCGATTGTTCGGCGCTCTGCGGCCAGAGCCTCTGGAATGCCGTCATCCTCGCTCATCGGAGCAAACCTCACCTTCTTGACGGAGCGACGCTAAGAAGCATTCTTCACTGGTTCATCTTCGCGGAGGAAGATCTTTGGTTCCATTTTGCCAGCGACTGATTCCGCCGTGACTACTACCCTGGCCACGTCCGGGTTTGAGGGAACCTCAAACATCAGATCTGCCAACGTCTGTTCCATGATGGATGCCAAGCCGCGGGCCCCTGCCTCACGTTCCATGGCAAGCGCTGCCATCGCTTTCAAAGCACCATCAGTGAATTCAAGTTCCACATCATCAAGTTCGAAGAGGTGCTGGTATTGCGAGACTAAACAATTCTCAGGCTCTGTGAGGATGCGAACCAGGTCTTCCTCCGACAGTGCGGTTGTGGAGGTGAGCACCGGAAGTCTGCCAATAAACTCCGGGATCATGCCGTACTTGTGGAGGTCATCCGAGGTGATCAATTCATAAAAGTCGTCAATCTCAGACGTGGGACGTAACTCCGAGCCAAAGCCAGTTGACCGTTTGCCAAGGCGTGCCCTAACAATGTCGTCGATCCCAGAGAATGCCCCCGCAGCGATAAACAGGATGCCTGAAGTGTCTATCTCCAAGAACTGCTGGTGAGGATGTTTGCGTCCGCCCTGCGGAGGGACGGAGGCACGAGTCCCCTCAATGATCTTCAACAGTGCCTGCTGCACACCTTCACCCGACACGTCACGGGTGATGGAGGCGTTCTCCCCTTTTCGACCGATCTTGTCAATCTCATCGACGTAGATGATTCCGTGTTCGGCCTTCTTGATGTCCCCGTCAGCAGCCTGAATCAACTTCAGCAAAATGTTCTCAACGTCTTCGCCGACGTAGCCGGCTTCGGTGAGCGCCGTGGCATCCACGATCGAAAATGGGACATCCAAAAGTTTTGCCAAAGAACGCGCCAAATGTGTTTTGCCCGTCCCCGTCGGCCCCAGCATCAAAATGTTGGACTTCGTGGAACCCAGGTCTTCCGGGGCCCCCGATTCCCGAGACCGTACCCGCTTGTAGTGGTTATAAACAGCAACCGCCAAAGATCTCTTAGAACGGTCTTGGCCAATAACCCACGTGTCCAGGAATGCCTTAATGTCTTTCGGCTTTGGAAGAGGGAGCGCCTGCTCCGTGACTTCATCTTCCAGTTCTTCAGCGATTATGTCGGAGCACAGTTCCACGCACTCATTACAAATGTAAACGCCGGAGCCGCCGATCAGTCGGCGCACTTGGCGTTGAGACTTGGAACAGAAGGCACACTTGAGTAGTTCACTACCTTCTGCAAAGCGGCTCATAATAATCACTTCCTGGAAGAAACATACCCGGCGCGTGGAACTCTAGCCAGCCTAAGCGAAGCTACCGACAGGATGCAGCCGACAGGCCCGCCCGCACCCCATTTTTACGGGGTGCCGCGGCAGGCCTGACGTCTTGGTGTCTTACACTTCCTCCGGAATCATGGAGATCGCCCCACACGGGCACTCTTCCGCACAGAGGCCGCAGCCCTTGCAGTAGTCGTACTTGAACTCGTACTCCCCTGGCTTGAGCTTGGTGATGGCGTTGTCTGGGCAAACCCCGAAACAGTTGTCACAACCGAAACAGTTGCCACATGACATGCAGCGGCGTGCCTCGAAGATTGCGGATTCTTCATCCAGGCCCTGAACAACCTCATCGAAGGTCGAGGAACGGCGTGCGCCCTCAATCTTCTCCCGCACCTGCTTGGGTGCGTCCGCGTAGTACCAGGTGTTCATGCGACCAATCGTCGCCACCGGGTGTTTGGCGGGCGGGTCGTACTCTTCGCCGCTCAGGTAAGCGTCGATGTACCGCGCAGCCTTCTTACCGTGACCGATCGCCACCGTAACCGTGCGTTCCGAGGGGACCATGTCACCACCCGCGAACACACCGCGAATACCGGTCATCATTTGGGAGTTAACTTTGACGACGCCGTCCTCGATCTGGATTTGATCCGAGTTCTCCAGCAGGCTCAGGTCCGCTTCTTGTCCGAGGGCCATCACCAAAGAGTCCGCCCCCAACTCCTCAAACTCGCCGGTGGGCTGCGGGAATCCGTTGTCGTCAAGCTCCATCTTCTCAATGGTGATCGTCCCGCCGTCAACGTGCTTGACGGTGGAGAGCCAGCGCATCATGATGCCCTCTTCCTCAGCCTCGGTGACTTCCGAGTCGTGAGCAGGCATCCTGTCGCGGGTGCGCCGGTAGAGGATAACCGCTTCTTCTGCGCCAAGCCGCTTAGCGGTCCGGGCTGCGTCAATAGCAGTGTTACCGCCGCCGTAGACCACCACGCGACGACCCAGCAGGGGCTGCTCCCCCACTTCGGTGTCGGCCAGCATGGTGACAGCGTCCATGATCTTCGCGGATTCCCCGGCCGGAATGTGAGCGCGGCGCCCGATGTGAGCACCAACGGCAACGAAGACTGCGTCGTATTCCTCCGCGACCTCTTCGATGTCTTCGACCTTGGAGTCGAAGATGAACTCCACTCCCATATCGGCGATGCGGGCGATCTCAGCGTCCAGGATTTCGCGGGGCAAACGGTACTTGGGGATTCCAAACCGCATCATGCCTCCGGCCATTGGGCCGGCTTCCCGAACAGTGACGTCATGACCGAAGCGGCGCAGGTGGTAGGCGGCTGACAATCCGGACGGCCCCGCACCAACAACCAGCACCCGCTTGTGGGTGGCTTCGGCGTTCACGGAGACTGTCCAGCCCTCCTCGATCGCCTTGTCACCTAGGAACCGCTCAATGGAATTGATGCCAACTGCCTCATCCACAAGCGCTCGGTTGCAGGCCGTTTGGCAAGGGTGGTAGCAGACGCGCCCCATAACGGCAGGTAGGGGGTTGTCGGCCATGATCTGCCGCCACGCACCCTCATAGTCGCCTTCTTCAGCCCGGTACAGCCACTGTTGGATGTTCTCACCCGCAGGGCAAGCCTGGTTGCAAGGGGGCAACAGGTCTACGTAAATCGGTCGCTCAGAGCGCCACGATCCCGTTTCGTTCAGCAGGGAAGAGCCAACCTCCAATGTGATGGCAAATGGCTCCGTCCCTGGACGCGGATCTACTGTGGTCATCTTTACTTCTCCTCTACGTCCGCGGCTGCCTCGGGCGCACCCTTAGCAACAACGTCTTCACTGCCCGCACCTGGCACGTCGACAGGGCCGACTTCGCTGGGATCGGGAGCGATCACTTCTTCCACGTCGGGGTCGACGGCGAGGGCAGTTTCCGCTCCCGCGTCCTCACCCAACTTCTGGATCTTGGCACCTTCTTCGGCGAGGGCGATGTCCGAGGCCACCTTCTCCGCTTCTTCACGCGGATCATCCATCGAAGCGGGGTCGTTAGTGCCCGCAACTTCGACGGTGCCGTCGCGCTCCACTGTGGTTCCCGGATCATCCACGCCGAAGGTCTGCACTTCCGGATCCAAGATGCTGGGTCCAGCCGTAGTTCCGGTGGGGTCGATCAGGGTTTCCGTGCGTCCTTCAGCAAGATCAGCCAGTTCCCGAGTGGAAGCCAGCGGCTTATCCGCAGCCGATCCCGATCCGGCACGAGTGCTGGAGCGGCCCTCTTCGGCGCCAAGCCCCATGACTTTGTTCCCGCGGTACTCGGGACGCATCACCGAGGAGAGGGTTTCCCCTTCCAGCTTCTCTTTCTTCTTCCCACCGAAAGCCACTTCTGCCTGGGCGCGCTTGGTTTCTGATGCGGCCTGACGGATCGAGGCGTAACGACCTTCGGGGTCCTCAGGTGCATCGATGATCCGTTCCAGCACGTCCTCGTCCAATAGGTCTTCCTCGATGAGGCCGTAGCGACGGATGTTGCGGTCGCAGATGGCCTGGAGACGTGCCAGCGCTTCCTCGTCCCTTTCCGGACGGAACAGCGAGGCAAAGCGGCGCTGACCCTTCAAGTATTCCTCGACGGGGGCAGGGCGGCGGATCTTCGATACCGAAGTTACCTCGCCCGCCTCGGCCTCAAACACGGGGAAGAAACCCGTTTGAGTGGCCAGGCGCGCCAACTTGATTGTCTCATTCGAAAGGCTCCCCCAACCCAGCGGGCAGGGAACCAGGATGTGCAGGTAGCGTGCACCACTGAACGTCATCGCCTTGCGCACCTTATATTCAAGGTCCCGCAGGTCCGCAACCGTGGCTGTGGCAACGTATGGGATCTCATGAGCCATCGCGATGCGCGCCATGTCCTTGCCCTGACCGAACGGGTTGCCGGGTTTCTTGCCAACAGCCTGGGTCGTGGCAGTACGAGCGGTCGGGGGTGTCGCCGCAGAGCGCTGTACCCCGGTGTTCATGTAAGCCTCGTTGTCGTAGCAGATGTAGAGCACATCGTCGTTACGTTCGAACATGCCCGAGAGCGTGCCCATCCCAATATCAACAGTGCCACCGTCACCACCCTGGGCGACAACGCGAGTTGACTTGCCTTTCGCACGCAAAGCGGCCGCCACCCCGGTCGCTACCGCAGGCGCGTTCCCGAACAGGGAGTGCAGCCACGGCACAGTCCATGCGGACTCCGGGTACGGCGTGGAGAAGACCTCCAGACACCCGGTTGCGTTGACGGCCACCAAGTCTCCATCAGCGGCATCCATCGCAGTGTCGAGGGCGTAGCGAGCCCCCAACGCTTCACCGCATCCCTGACAGGCTCGGTGGCCCGAGGTCAAAGAGTTATAGCGGTGCGGATCCGACTGAATTGACCGGTCAATGACGTCAGCAAGACGGTTTCCTACCGCGTAGGACCCGACCTGATAGAACTTCACTCGATCGCGAGAAGGGATCTCTGTTTCCCGGATTTCGGGAATTCCTAAATCGACTTTCATGGTGTTCTCCTACCCAAGGCCTCATCGGTACGTTCACGGGCTGAGCGCAGCAGGTTCTCCGCAACGGGCCCGGACCGGCGCGTCTCTTCTTCGCGTCGAAGTTCCTCTTCGATAAGTTCTTCGTTTAGATCCAAGAATGTAAGGCGTTCCAAGTCTCCGGCGACAGCGTCGTCGAGCATCTTGTGAAGAGAGTGCTTGGTAATTGGGCGACCACCCAACCCTGCGATGACTTCTTGGAATTGTACGTCGTTCGAGGGTAACGCCGGATACACGTGCGAACTAACAATGCCACCGATGCCAACGCTGAACGCTTTTTCAACGACGATCACGTTCTTCACATCGCGCAGCGCTTCCCGCAGTGCCTCTGTTGGGAAGGGACGGAACGAGACAATGCCAATGACACCAATCTTTTCGCCCTTTTCACGGCGCTCATCCACCACGTCTTTGATGGTGCCAAGAACTGACCCGAGGGCGATGATGACTGTGTCCGCGTCTTCCATCCGGTAAGGCTTGATCAGTCCGCCTGAGTCACGCCCAAAGAGTTCCTTCCACTCTTCCTGTACGCGAGGAATGAGGTCCAACGCCTCCATTTGGCGGTGGTGCGCCAAGTAGCGCACCTCCGTGTAAGCCTCAGGACCGACCATGGCCCCAATCGATACCGGATGAGCCGGGTCGAGCATTTGGCGAGGCTCAAAATCAGGTAGGAACTCGCGAACCTTCTCCTCTTCAGGGATGTCCACGACCTCAACCGCGTGCGTCAGGATGAACCCATCCATGCAGACCATTACGGGGAGAGAAAGTTCCTCGGCAATCTTGAACGCCTGAACGTGCAAGTCGGCGGCTTCCTGGTTGTCTTCGGCGTACAGCTGTAACCATCCGGAGTCTCTCTGACTCATCGAGTCAGTGTGGTCGTTCCAGATGTTGATGGGCGCTCCGATTGCTCGGTTGGCGACTGTCATCACGATCGGCAAACCCATGCCGGAGGCGTTGTAAACCGCTTCCACCATGAACAAAAGCCCCTGGGAAGCAGTCGCCGTATACGTCCTGGCGCCGGTAGCGCTAGCCCCGATGCACGCGGACATGGCACCAAACTCAGATTCAACGTTGATGTACTCGCATCCTTTGAGGACATCGCGCTTCACTAAGTTGGATAGTTCTTCAACAATGTGAGTCTGAGGGCTGATCGGGTAGGCGGCAATCACTTCGGGTCGGCAATGAGCCACCGCCTCCGCAACTGCTTTGGACCCCTCAATCTGTTTCAGCATCCGCACTCTCCTTCACAAAGTCGTAGGCTGCACGCGCGGCAGCCGCATTCGAATCACCGACGCGTCCGTGGAATCGGGTTTTGATTGCCTCTTCAACGCTGGTGATGTCAACCAAACCAGTCATCGCGGCCATTGCCCCTAACAGCGCGGCATTAGGCAGTGGGCGACCAAGTTTCTCGCGGGCGATTTCGCTGGCAGGGACCGTGACAGCCCGGCCCTCGCCGGCCTTCTCCACCACTCCGTCCAATTCCAGTTCTTTCAGAGACTTGGAAGAGTTGATAAGGACGTACCCGCCGGGCTTTAACCCCGCAAAAACATCCATCACTGCGAGCAACGTTGGGTCCTGAACAATGATGATGTCCGGCTCCAACACTGGCTCGCGACTGCGGATCACTTCATCTTCGACCCGACAATAGGAAACGACCGGCGCACCTGTGCGCTCGGAGCCAAAAGAGGGGAAGGCTTGGGCATGGTGGCCCTCTTTGAAAGCGGCCATCGCAACAAGGTCTGAAGCGGTGACAACCCCCTGTCCCCCTCGACCGTGGATTCTAATCTCAACCATGTCTTTGAGCCTAGGACCCTCAAGCCGGCTAGGAGACGTAACGAAAGGTCGATCTAAAATGCCCCCTGACCTGCGTCTTTAGGAGACGAATTCAGGGGCTTTCGTCACCTGCGCGCGCCGCTGACAACAAAAACGCAAGGAACGTGTTGGGAAACACCTGTGCGGATCCGAGATCGGCGAGGAACGACGAAACCCTCCGCTCTCACCAACGCCAGATTTCGGCCGACTGTCAGACAAACCTGCCAGGTGCCGACTCAGGTACGGCACAAACCCATCAGGTACGGCTCAAATGCGGCACCGACCTTCCAAGCCCTGGCCCCTCACGACCCATCTCCAGCCAGTTGTCGACTCAGTCATCACACGGTTGTTCACTTTAGGCTCAGGGCTTAGCTACTTGGCTGAAACTCTGTGCCCCTTCGCCGCAGCCACCCTTACCTTCAATCCACCTGGGAGTTTCTGGCAATTCACCTGGGAGTTTCTGGGCAGACCATGACTCTTCATTGGAAGCTGCCCCGAAACCTAGCGCAACACGAATAAACCGCCCGCGTCTACCCCAAGATCACCGGCAAACAAAGCCCACTTTGTTTCACAACACTGTTCCCTGTCCTTAATGCGGTTCCCGGAGCTTTCCGTGCCACCCTTTAGGGCTATTACCTATGCATAACATCCACATTAAGGACAGGGAGGCGCATTAAGGACAGGGAAGCACTTTCGGGGCGCCTTATCGGTTCCAAACAGGTCGACACTCACCGGGGCGTCGGAAAGTGGAGGTGCCGTGAGCGCCCCTTGTCCGTTTTAGACACGTGGAGAGCCCCGAATGCGGTGCGTGCACCGTTATCGTTCGCTCAGGTGTCTAGAGCGGACATCGTCGGTGTGGGCCCGACCTGTTGGCGCGCCCGAGCCGAAAGTGGGGCTGTGATCCGACTGGCTGGTGCGTCTGAGTCGGGGGTAGGCGTGTGATTTGACTGGCTGGCGCGCGGACGCCCAAGGTAAACACGGGCGTCCGTCGGACATCAGTCGTGCGCCAGCGCCTCTACCGGAGACACCCTCGAGGCTGCCCGTCCTGGGATGATGGACGCCAACAACGAGGCCAGAATGGCAACCGCCGCGATCAGCAACCACTGGAACCAGGGGATTGATACCACCATCTTCATTTCCCCCATTGGCAGGGCCAAGAAGCCTACGATCCCGAAGAATGCCCCTGCCACCAAACCCAGCACGGCCGAGGTGACCCCTATGAGCAATGACTCCCACTTCAGCATGTTGCTGACCTGACGTTTGGTCATGCCAAGAGCGCGGAGCAACCCGTTTTCTCGGACCCTTTCCGCCACTGAAAGCGACAGTGTGTTGGTGATTCCAACGAGGGCCACCAGGACGGAAACTGCCAGGAGCGCAACGATCACCATCACTAGGATGTCCACGCTCTTTTCGACAGCAGCTCGGATTGCGACAGAACCGTCAATCTGAAGGTTAGATCCGAGATCTTGAATGTCCGCGACGACGGTTTGATAAGAATCTGGGTTCTCTAGTTTCAGCCAGACCTGTGTGGGAACCCATTCGATGCCGGCGAAGTCCTTTGCGGTTGCCTCGGAGATCATGAACTGATCCATGCCGGTAGCAGACGACATCGAGGCGCCCACCAGCTCCTGGCAGGTTTCTTGAATGCAGAGCTTAACGTTGAACGGTTGCCCGTCCGGATCCGTGTAGGGGACAATCACTTCGCCCGGCCCTGGATTCGGGGCCTGTCCGCGAACCGCTTTGTCGGAACCGGACGTGATCAGCGCATACCCGGGTATTTCCCAAGAGTCTGATTCTTGGAGAACAGTGGCCGTGGCATTTGCTCCGGCGAGCACGGCGCTTGCAGAAACTCCCTCAAGGTTCTCCAACCCGTTCAGTTGTGCATCACTGAATCCGTCCTCTGGGGAAGTCACCACCAAGTCAATGGGAGAGGACGCATCCAACGCGTGTGTTGAGGTGGCTCGAAGGGATTCCGCTCCGACCGTCACCATCGAAATCAGTGTCACACCAATGAACACGGCAATGCCTGTGGCAGCAGTGCGGCCGGGGTTACGCGCGGTGTTTGCCGCGGCCAGGCGCCAAGACGCAGACGTTCCCAACACGCCGCCAGCCCTGGTGATCAGCGGAAGCACAGAGGCAAGCAGCCAGAGCACAGCGCCCGCCGTAAGGATCGCAAGGCCCAGAACTATCAGGAATCTCCCACCTTGATCGTCACTTGGTGCAGAGACGGCGAGGAACCACGTGAAGCCTCCCAGGCCCAATGTGAGCACCCCCGCAACGGCGCCGGACACCTTCTGCTTGCGGGACATTTGCTGAACGGTTTCAACTTGTCCGGCAAGGGCGGTGACGGGCGACACGGAGGAAGCATGACGCGCTGGGCGGGAACCGGCAGCCATCGTGAGCAGGACAGCGATGACCAGGACAATTACGGCTTGGGACCAGGACACGGAGCTCAACGCTTCACCATACGTTGGGAGGACCTTGAGGGCAGAGGCGATACCAGCGCCTCCCAAGATTCCCAGGAGTAACCCAAGTAAGGCCCCAACTAAGCCGACCGTGAAGGATTCGGCGCGCATCAGCCATCGAACCTGGGAAGCGGTAGCCCCGATGACTCGAAGCAACGCCATCTCGCGTTCCCTCTGGCGGAAGATGACCTGGAAAGTTGTGCCGACGACGATCATTGCGACGGTTGCCGCAATAATCGGGAAGGTCAACAACATGACTGTTAACGTCCCCTGGCTGGTGTTGACCATTTCGAGGGCGTCGTCAACTTTCTCATAGGCGGTGACTGCCTCAACGTCTTCGATCCCCGCGTTTTTTAGCGCGTCATTTAGCGTCTCAACGAGAGCCTGCTGTTGTGCGTGGGAACCCACTTCTGGTCCCGTCGCCACCAGCACGCCGTGTGGAATCAGATACGGGGAAAGCAGGTCTAGGGTGTCTTTAGTGATCAGAAGCTCGGCGCCTGAAGCCACGAAAGTGGACTGTTGTTCACCGGAAGATAACCCAGTGATTGTGAGGGTTCGAACTTCCTCGGTTCCCTCATCCAGGTTGTAGGCCGTCACATTGAGGGTGTCACCAATCCCCAGCTCCAATCTCTTGGCAGCGTCTTCCGTCAGGAGAGCCTCCAGGGGAGCGGTTGGATATTCCCCCGCGGTCAGGGTCGTCTGTCCAAGGTATTTCCCGCCGAGCAAGGACGCTGAGATCCACGCGTGGTTTGGGTCAACAGAATCAAGTTCGAGGGAGTCCCAGGCGACGTCGTAAGTTTCAGCCACACCTGGCACCTCAGAAACAACGGCCGTTGCCTCCGATATTGAGTCCACGTCCCAGTCTGCTTCAGGTGTGAACTGAAGGACGGCTGAGGCGCCGTTATAATCGCCGGCAACCTCGTTCTTGATTGACTTGTTAAGCGCCCCGCCAAAGACAAGGGAAGCGGCAACAAAAGCCACGGCGATAAGCACCGCAAGCACCGTCGCAACGTAGCGTCTGCCGTGGTATTTCAGGCTTGCAGCGATCAGTTCCCGCATCAGGCGACCTGCGCGATCTGCTGCGGTGTCGGGTCCTGAAGGTCCGCAGATATCTGGCCGTCACGCACCACCAGGACGCGGTCCGAATGCTCCGCCACGTGGCGGTCGTGGGTGACCATGATGACCGTTTGGCCCAGCTCGGAAACGGCCGCGCGGAGCAGTCCGAGGACTTCTTGGCTGGAGGCGGAATCAAGGTTTCCGGTTGGCTCGTCGGCCACCACGATGGCGGGTGCGTTTACCAGGGCGCGTGCGAGGGCAACCCTTTGTTGCTGGCCTCCCGAAAGCTGGGAGGGAAGGTGGTGCAGTCTGTCAGTGATGCCAAGAGTGTTGACGATCATATCGAACAGGTTCGGGTCCACCGGGTGCTTAGCGAGTCGGCTCGGCAGCATAATGTTCGCAGATGCATCCAGGGTGGGAATCAGGTTGAAACTCTGGAAAACGAACCCGATCCTGTCCCGGCGGAGCTTCGTGAGCCTGTTGTCGTTCAAGCTAGAGAGCTCTACCCCCTCCAGCAGCACTTGGCCTGAACTGATTGAGTCCAGCCCAGCCAGAACGTTGAGCATGGTGGACTTGCCAGAACCGGAAGGGCCCATGATCGCGGTTAGTTGCCCGGAGAAGAACTGGGCCGAAACGTCCCGGAGCGCATGTACGGCTGTTTCACCTCTGCCATACGTTTTGGTGACTCCGCGGAGTTCTGAAACTACCTGAGGAGCGAATCCTTGAGGGGCTGGCGGTTGTGCCAAGCCTCCTTGGTTCGCGGGGTGGTTTACCTGCTGGTCCATGACCGTCCCTCTTCATCTGATGATTCTCTAGTCGGTGCAAGAGTAGAGGATTCCTGGCCCTTCGAAAACACTATGGTTTTGCAGAGAGAATGACGTTTGCGCAGGAAGACGCGGATTTAGGGGAGACCCTCAGGGTATAGTTCAGGGAAAAACCAGGGTCGTGCGCTCGGGTTATGGGACTGAGCAGAGCGCGACGTCCCCGTGTCCCGAGGCCACGGCGCGTCCGTCTGAGTCCCTTATGAACGCGGCTTGCCCCCGGACAAGATCCAAGGTTTCGGCGCGGGTTGCCAGCCGGACGCGGCCGCCAAGACACACCGCAATTCGGGGTCCCGCCATGGGAAGGGCAACGGGCGCCTGGTCAGAATCTTCCACGTGTGCAGCCAGAAGTTCGAAGTCTTCGATAGGGGAGCGGAACAGACTTACCCCAGGAGTGGGGTGCTCCGGAGCGATTCTCAAGGGTGGACCGCCGTCAAAGTCCGCGATCTCTAAGAAGAGGTCTGCTGCCACATGTTTGTTCGTAAGGCCGGCACGAACCACATTGTCCGAGTTCGCCATCACTTCCAGCCCAAACCCGTTTTGGTAAGAGTGAACCGTCCCCGTTGGGACGAACACTGCTTCCCCAGGGGAGAGCCGGACGTGGTTCATCAGGAACGCGATCATTATGGCCGGATCCGGGCCGAACCTGTCATAGAGATCCGCGACAGCCTGGTCGATGAACGGGTCTGGTGACGCACCCGCGGCCGAGCGTCGCTTACAGTCCTCTACGAACGTGACAATGTCTTCCGGGCCGGGCCCGTCGTCGGGATCTAAAATCCATGCGACCACGGGTTTGATTCCTCGTCCGGCCGCCATGAGCAGGCGGCGCGATAACTTGCCAGCGATCTTCGACTCCAAGCCCTCTAACCGGAGCCGCGCTTGTCTGCGAACCGCAAAGCCAACCAGAGCGTCGTAGTCAGACAACGCGAAGATCATTTCGGGTTTGTGGGTTGGGTCCTGGAACGATCGCCTGGGATGCCCAAGGGGAAGCCCGGAGTCTTGTTCCTCCGCAAACCCTGCTGCGGCGCGCTGCCGGCCAGGGTGCACCTGGATGGAAAGCGGGGAAGCGGGGGCGATCAGTTTCACCAAGTATGGGAGTTCGTTGCCGAAGGAATACTGGGTGGAGGGGCCAAGAAAACTGTCGGGGTCCTCAGCGATTCGCTCACTGAGCAATGTCCCGTCTGACAGGGTCGCAGGTCCTAACGGGTGAGCGCCGTACCAAAGCTCGGCGACGGGTTTGTCCGAGGGGTTTTCCCCCACAAACTCGGGGATCCGATGGTGACTTCCCCAATCGTGGTGCTTTGGCACACCTTCAAGGATCTCCAACGTTTCACCCCCAAATCTTGGTGAGCCCTGGTCGGCTCACCGTCGATTCTCCGATTGTAAATGTTCTTCTTCAGGCGCCGACCTTCGACACATCACGCGCCGCGCCGTGAGATGCGGACAACGCTGTGGCCGCATAGAGACGAAGTGCCGGTGAGACTTTCCGATCCCGTTTCTTCTTCGGGGTGAAGGGGTGCTCCCGGGCCTCCTCGGCCAATCTGCGGCGTTCCAACTCTGCCGGCGACACGTCCAAGTGCAGTTTTCCTTCATTGACGTCGATGACGATTTTGTCACCGTCTTCAATGAGGGCGATCAATCCTCCCGAGGCTGCTTCGGGGGAAATGTGCCCCACGGAGATCCCCGAGGTACCCCCGGAGAACCGGCCGTCCGTGATCAGCGCAACCTCTTTGCCCAGCCCTCGACCCTTGATGAACGAGGTTGGGTAGAGCATTTCTTGCATGCCCGGACCCCCAGCAGGGCCCTCGTACCTGATCACCACTACGTGGCCTGGGCGCACGGTCTTATCCAGGATGCGGTCAACGGCTTCATCTTGTGACTCAACCACCAGCGCTTCGCCCTCGAAGTGGAACAGGTCGGGGTCGATTCCGGCAGCCTTGATCACGGCACCTTCGGGCGCCAGGTTCCCGTAGAGGACGGTCAGACCGCCAGACTGCGTGTACGCGTGTTCAACGTCGCGGATGCATCCGCTCTCTGCGTCGGCGTCCAGTTCCGCCCATTTGTTGTTTGTGGAGAACGGCTCTGTGGTGCGGACATTTCCGGGGGCGGCACTGAACAGTTCCAGTGCTTCGACGGAGGGGTCGTCGCCGCGGATATCCCACTTGTCCAGCCAAGAATCCATGTCTGGGGAGAAGACGGTGTGCACATTTTCGTGCAGTAGCCCTGCCCGCCTCAGTTCCCCCAAGATCGCAGGCACGCCGCCCGCCCGGTGAACGTCTTCCATGTGGTAGTCGTTGTGGTTTGGTGCCACCTTGGACAGGTTAGGAATTTTCTCTCCGGCTTCCCCGATGGTTTCCAAGTCGAAGTCGATTCCGCCTTCGCGGGCCACAGCCAAAGTGTGCAGGACCGTGTTGGTGGAGCCGCCCATCGCCATGTCAAGCGCGATGGCGTTCCAGAATGCATCCTTGTTGGCGACGTTTCGGGGGAGAACGGAGTCATCGCCGTCCTCGTAATACCTCTTCGCAAGTTCTACGGAGAGTCTGCCGGCCTCCTCGAACAGCGCTTTCCTTGACTGATGGGTGGCCAACGTAGAGCCGTTGCCCGGAAGGGACAACCCCAGGGCTTCCGTCAGGCAGTTCATAGAGTTCGCCGTGAACATTCCTGAACAAGACCCGCAAGTCGGGCATGCCAGGCGTTCAATGATCTTGAGCATCTCATCAGAAACCGAGTCATCTGCGGTGGCGTTCATCACCGTGATCAGGTTTCCGTGGCCGGTTTCTGACTCCCCAATGATTGCCTCGCTGGGGATATTCTTGCCCGCTTCCATGGGGCCCCCGGAAACGAAAACGGCTGGAATGTTCAGCCGCATCGCAGCGATGAGCATTCCGGGAGTGATCTTGTCGCAGTTGGAAATACACACCATCGCGTCGGCACAGTGTGCATTCACCATGTACTCGACTGAGTCCGCGATCAGTTCGCGTGATGGTAGCGAATAGAGCATGCCGTCGTGCCCCATCGCGATCCCGTCGTCGACCGCGATCGTGTTGAACTCTTTGGCTACACCGCCGGCTTCGTGGATGGAGTCGGCAACCAGTTTCCCCATGTTGCGCAGGTGTACGTGTCCTGGAACGAATTCAGTAAAGGAGTTGACGACGGCAATAATGGGCTTCCCGAAGTCGTCGTCGGTCATGCCGGTCGCGCGCCAAAGAGAGCGTGCCCCCGCCATATTTCTGCCCTGCGTTGATGTTGCGGAGCGCAGTTTGTGCGCCATCATCGTCTCCTTTGTTCGCGAAGAGTTGCTCTCAGTTTAGATGGGCTCAGCAAAACGGGATCTCTCGGTTTACCCCGCGGTCCCTCCCGGTTGCGTTGTGCCGGCCGCGAACCAGGTCTTGCTCGGGTGCATAATTGGGCCCATGCATGGCGAGTACAAAGAACCCGGCGCGAAGCTGGTTGTTGTTGACGTAGAACCGGAAGACGAATTGTCCGGACGGGTGGTGATCGCCGGAGACTTTTTCGCGGAACCTGAGGACGTGATGGAGCGCCTGGGTGATTCCTTGACAGGCCTCCCGCTAGACACACCACTGGAAGAGATCCGCGCTGTCTTGGATGGGGCGCTCACCCCCAGCGACCACCTTTTTGGGGTTTCAACCGAGGGGATAGCGATCGCGTTTCGACGTGCTGTCGGGGGCGCCATTGATTGGGACGATCTGGATTTCGAGGTGATCCACGGCCCGGTTGTTTCCCCCGTGGTGAACGTGGCGATGGATGAGACCCTCACGGAGGATGTTGCAGCCGGACGGCGCAAACCGTTCATGCGCATTTGGGAGTGGGACAGTCCGCAGATCGTAATGGGGTCCTTCCAGTCTTACGAAAACGAGATCAACCAAGAAGGCGTTGACCGGCACGGCATCACGGTTTCTCGCCGAGTGTCCGGCGGTGGCGCAATGTTCATGGAACCCGGGAACTGCATCACCTTCTCCCTGGTTGTCCCCACGTCTTTAGTCGAGGGCTTGAGTTTCAAGGACTCCTACCCGTTTTTAGACCAGTGGGTTCTTGCCGCACTGAAGCGGGTTGGGGTAGAAGCGCGGTACGTTCCCCTAAACGACATTGCTTCCGACAAGGGCAAGATCGGAGGCGCCGCACAGAAACGTTTCGCCAACGGCTACATGGTCCACCACGTGACGATGGCGTATGACATTGATGCCGTGAAAATGGGGGAGTGCCTCCGAATCGGCAAAGAGAAGATCCGCGACAAGGGGCTTCGTTCAGCAGTGAAGCGTGTCGACCCGATGCGCTCACAGACCGGTCTTCCCCGCCAGGAGATAATCGACGTGTTCTTGGACGAGTTCGCGAACCGCTACAACGCCGAGCCGGGGGAGATAACTGAGGCCGACCTTGAAGTTGCCCGCGAACGCGTCCAATCCAAGTTTCAAACAGACGAGTGGGTGTACAAAGTCCCGTGAAAACGATCCTCAACCTCATTTGGTTTTTCTTCGGCGGGTTCGCGCTGTTCCTCTCTTACATCGCGGCTGGGATTGTTGCTTGCATTTTCATCGTGACGATCCCCGCGGGGGTCGCAGCGTTTCGGATTGCCGGATTTGTGCTGTGGCCTTTCGGTAAAACCGTTGTGCGAAAGCCAGGAGCTGGCACCGGTTCTGCCCTCATGAACTTCGTCTGGTTCCTGGTGGCTGGTCTGTGGTTGGCGATGGGCCACGTGGTGACGGCCTTCGCACAAGCGATCACCATCATCGGTATCCCACTTGCCATCGCAAACTTGAAACTCATTCCGATCACATGTTTCCCGTTCGGCAAAGAGGTCGTGAAAGCGGCTCCTGGCCAAGGGTTTGCCGGAAGCTAACCCCTGCCCCTAGTTCTAGGCGCCGGCGAACCTAACAGTGCGTAGAACCGGGGCGTTGGCCGCTTCTGTGGCAGCCCTGTCCACGAAGAGAACCAGGTGCCAGTTACCGACGTCTTCGGGGTCCAAAACCACTTGCCGAACCACCCACCAGTCGTAGTCACCGGAGGCCGTTTGCGGCAGATCATCGGCGGTTTCCAGGTTGGCTGCCAACAACAGGTCGGTGGTGTCGGGGGAGTCGTCAAGAGAGAAGAACGAGGAACTCCGGGATTCATGGTCGATCCCAATCCCATCATGCTCATCCCAATATTCGTCGAGGCGATGCCCCCAGACATCCGGATCCGTGAAGTCGGGAAGAGCAGAGCCACCGTCCCCCAGCTTCTGAAGTGCCCGTTGTTCGGAGGCGGCCAGTGATTCCACGTCGTCGCGGGCCAACATTTCGATGCGGCGGAACGTGGCATTCCTGATCGCGGTCATCATCGCGTGCCGGTTCTTGGCAAAGAGGACGTTGCCGTTTGCATCCGAACCAAATGCAACCTCGGCCGCATCCTCTTGACGGTGGGTTTCCGACCCGCTTGCGGGGGTGCGCCCGGCGGCCAGATCTTCCCATTCGGCCAGCAACGACAGGTCAACGGAGCCGAGCAGTTCGTGTAACCAGTCGATGATGCTGTCAATCTCCTCCGTCTTGTAAGAGTCTGGCAGGACCTGTCGCAGCGCTTGGTAGGTGTCGGAGAGGTATCGCAACAGCAGCCCTTCGCTGGTGGTCAAGTCATACTTGGCAACGTACTGGGTGAACGTTGATCCCTCTTCCAGCATTTCGCGCAGGATGCTCTTTGGGGAAAGCTCCCGGCCCCGCACCCACGGGTTGGTTACCGCGAAAACATCGAACGAGGGGAGCAGTAGGTCCGCTAATGGCTGCGGCCACGTCACCGCCTCAATCCTGTCCCGCCTTTCTTCGAACTCCAGCCCTTCCTCTCGCATCGCGGCGTATGCGATGTCGCGTGCCTTCCGTTGTTGCGCATACAGGACCGCTTTGGGGTCTTCCATCACCGATTCGATCACGCTGATCACGTCCAAGCTGAACGTTGGCGCCTCCGGGTCCAGAAGGTCTAAGGCGGCAAGAGCAAATGGGGTAAGCGGTTGGTTCAAAGCAAATTCATCGGGTAGATCGCCGACTGCTTTGAGTTTTGCTTGCCCCGGTTTTTGGTCTTTCTTGGGAACCCTTTCGATGAGTCCCGCCTGGTTCAGGGATCGATAAATGTCACCCAGTTCCCGCAGAAACCGGTTGGAGGTCCCCTCCATGCCAGCGGTTTGCGGGTTGGCTGCCGCTTCCGCCTGCTCGGCCAGTTTGATGAGCCTTTCTTCAGGGTCGCCAGGACCTTGAAGCACGTTTAGGAACATGGAGTGGCTGGTCTGGAAACGAGGGGTCAGTTTCTCCGGATCTGCCTTGACCAAACGGTTGTAGGTTGAGCGGTTCCAGCGAACCTTCCCTTCTGCTCTTGCACTTCGAGCCTTAGTTGCCCGTTTCGCTAGCTTTCGTTTCTTTGCCGCGTCGCCCGCCTCCTGTGCCGCGGTCATCCGGGCTTTGCGTTTGGCTGCCTCAACCTCTTCCTCAGCTGCCACGACCCGCACTGAACCTTCCAAGTCGTATCCGGCGCGTCCCGCCCGCCCAGCGATCTGGTGGAACTCCCGTGCGGAGATGTTCCGGGTGCGTTGCCCATCAAACTTCACCAGGGATGTGAACAGAACCGTCCTGATCGGCACGTTGATCCCCACCCCAAGCGTGTCCGTGCCACACACGATGGAAAGAAGCCCACGTTGAGTGAGCCTTTCCACCAGTCGACGGTAGCGGGGGAGCATACCCGCGTGGTGAACTCCCACGCCCTTCAACAAGAGTTCACGCAGTGTTTTCCCGAAGCCACGTCCAAGTTCGGTTCCACGCAGCAGCTCACGAATCTCCTGCTGCTTGCTTTGCGGCAGTCGAACTATCCGAGCAAGGTCGACAGCAGACTTCACCGCCTCCGCCTGCGTGAAGTGAACGACGTAAATCGGGTCCCGACCTTCATCGATTAGTCGTTCAACAACAGTGGGGAGAGGGTCAACCAAGTAGTCGTATTCCAAAGGAACGGGGCGCTCAGAGTCGCTGATCAGAGACACGGGACGCCCAGTTTTCACCTCAAGTTGCTCAGATATTGTTGAAGTGTCTCCAAGAGTGGCGGACAGGAGAACGAACTGGGGTTTCGTCAACTCCAACAAAGGCACCTGCCAGGCCCAACCGCGTTGCGGGTCCGCGTAGAAATGAAACTCATCCATCACCACCGTGTCCGCGTCAAGTTCCGGCCCCTCCCGGAGTGCCCGGTTCGCCAGTATCTCCGCCGTGCAACAGATGATGGGTGCCTCCGTGTTCAACGCGACATCGCCGGTGATCAGGCCGACATTGTGCGCTCCGAAAACCTCAACAAGGTCGAAGAACTTTTCCGACACCAATGCTTTCAGCGGAGCAGAGTAGTAGGACCGCCCTCCGCGCGCTAACGAGATGAAGTGGGCTGCCAGCGCAATCATCGATTTACCGGACCCCGTGGGGGTTTGGGCAATCACGTGGTTGCCGTCAAGAAGTTCAATCAAGGCTTCTTCCTGATGCGGGTACAGCGGCTTCCCAGAGTCCGCCGCCCAGCGCGAAAACGCGTCCAGCAACTCTGCCGGATCGAACGCCCCACCTTCAGCGTCTATCTCTCCGGCATCCTCCAAATCGTCAAGTACCGCATTCAAGGAAGCATCCATGCATTGATCTTCCCATGAGGCACCGACATCTAGTCCTTTCTGGGAGGAGGCCGAACTTTCCCCTGCCCGAAAGACGGTTCACCCACTAGGATTACTGCTATGCGTATTGTTCGGTTTTCTGATGGCTCATCGCCAAAGTACGGTCTCCTCAAAGACGATTCCACCCGGGTGTTTGTCCTCAAGGGCGACCCCCTGTTCTCTCCTGCAGAAGCAAGCGGCGAAGTATTTGAATTGGACGAGGTCCGCCTGCTATCTCCCGTCATTCCTCGATCAAAAGTTGTTGCGGTCGGGAAGAACTACGCTGACCATGTATCCGAAATGGACTCGGAGATCCCCGAAGAACCCATCCTGTTCTTGAAACCCAACACGTCAGTCATTGGCCCAGACGACCCGATTGTGTTACCGAACTGGTCTCACCACGTTGACCATGAGGCAGAGCTCGCCGTTGTCATAAAGACAATCGCAAAAGACCTGTCACCAGACGAAGTCGACGACGTGATTTTTGGTTACACCTGCGCCAACGATGTCAGCGCCAGGGATAAGCAAAAACAAGACGGGCAATGGACCCGCGCCAAGGGCTTCGACACCGCTTGTCCCCTAGGACCGTGGATCACGGTGAGCGACAGGTTTGACCCGGATAACGTGAGGATTACCGCCTCCGTCGATGGGGAGGTCCGCCAGGACGCTTCTACTGCCGACATGATTGTTCCGGTGCGGGAACTTATCTCCTTCATCTCCGGGGTGTTCACACTGCTCCCCGGCGATGTCATCTTGACCGGGACGCCAGCAGGTGTCGGCCCCATCCATCCCGGTGACCGCGTGGATGTGACCATTGAGGGCATAGGAACCCTAACCAACCCAGTGGTGCGCAGGTAACAACCCGGGATTGCGGTAACACGCACCATTTTCAGTAGCCACCACGAAACAGAACCGCCTGCAACCATCCCGATCTTTCCGGAAGTGGTTGCAGGCGATTGTGTTCTGCTCTGCTTGAACGGCCCTACTTGAGCGGTGCCTCCGAGGCAAACAAGGCAATCTTCTCCACTGCCTGCTCCCACAGGTCCCGGGACATCGCAGCGTTCACCCTCACCCATTTCTTGTAAGGCGCTCCCAACGTTGCTCCGTCGTTGACCGCGACCCCGTAGTCGTTGAGCAAGATCTTTGCTGGCGGCTCATCAAGTGCGTACCGGTCAAAACCAAGCCAAGTCAGATACGTCGCTTGCGGTCGCGAATAGTCCACCGCTGTCCCCGCCAACGCCTGACCCAGAAGGTCCAGATTCGCGCTCAGCTGCTCCAGGACCTCCCTCAGCCAGGGTTCCCCCTCTGCGTATGCGGTTGCTGCGGCTACGGATCCCAAGGCGGTGCTCTGCGAGGGCCGAACTTCTTCATCCCACCGCGCCCGCAAATCCGCATCCGGCAAAATCACTTGGGCAGCCAACAGGCCCGCAACGTTCCACGCTTTCGATGCCGCTACCGCCGTGACGGTGTGCTTCGCGAAATCGGGTCCCAGCGACGCGTAGGACACGAACGATGCAGAGTCTCCAAAGACAAGCGGCGAGTGGATCTCATCAGAGAAAACCAAGGCATCATACCGGTTGACAATCCGGTTCAGTTCCCGCATCTCCTCGACAGAAAGAACCCGACCGGTCGGGTTCCAGGGGTTACAAAGGATGACGAGGCCCGCTCCGTCCTTCAATGCCGACTCAATCCCCTCCAGGTCCAAAGACCACGCTTTCTTGGGGTCCTCAGCGTTTGGGGTGTGATGTGAGGGAACCGGGATCATCTCCCTGCCGTGGTTCTGTGGGATCGTCAAGAACGGCATGTAGGCCGGTGTGGGAACCACTACGGCAGAGCCCGGGGCGGTGAGGTTCGCAATCGTGTCATTCAAGGCTTTGAGGACGCTCTGACTCATCCGAACCCAACCGGGCTTGAGCACCCACCCGAAATACCCGTCTTGGAACTGCACAAGCGCGTCTGTGACGGCGTCCCGAGCCCACGGAGGTGGATAGCCAAGGAACCCTTCCCGCACGGCCCTAATCAAGCGTTCCTCAACTGGTGGTGCGGTCCCAAAGTCCATTTCCGCAACCCAGGCTCCAAGCGGTGCAAGGCCGCTTTCTGTTTTCATTCCGGTCCATTTGAGACTGCCAGCGTTTCGAAGCTCCGACTCACTGGGTTGTCGAAGGGCCATAAACCCCTTCCTCTCTAGCCGCCATGCAGCGACTTTGTTGGCGCGCGAGGGTGGCGGGTGTCCTCGTCGACCTGTCCTTCAGCGATTCTAAACCGGCCCACCGACACCTGTCGCATGTGCGGGTGGATGTACGCTTATGCATCATGTCTATAGAAACAAATCCTTCTGGTTCCACAAAAACCGCACCTCGCGTCCGCTTTTGCCCCTCACCCACGGGCACCCCGCACGTCGGACTGATTCGCACTTGCTTATTCAACTGGGCGTATGCCCGCCACACGGGCGGAACGTTCGTGTTCCGCATTGAAGACACCGACCCCGCCCGGGACTCCCAAGAAAGCTACGAACAGATCTTGGAATCTCTCCGGTGGCTTGGGATGGACTGGGATGAGGGTGTCGAAGTGGGAGGCCCGCATGGCCCCTACCGCCAGTCAGAGCGGATGGACATTTATCGCGATGTGGTCCCCAAGCTGCTTGAGGGCGGCTACGCATACGAATCGTTTTCCACCCCTGAAGAAGTTGAGGCCCGCCACATCGCTGCCGGCCGAAACGCCAAGCTGGGCTACGACGGTTACGACCGGGACCTAACCGAAGAGCAGAAGGAAGCGTTCCGTGCTGAGGGTCGCCAGCCCGTCATCCGGATTCGCATGCCCGATGAGCCAGTTACCTTCAACGACCTCATTCGCGGGGAGATCACGTTCCAGCCGGGCAGCGTTCCCGACTACGTGATTGTGCGAGCCAACGGGGACCCCCTCTATACCCTGGTGAACCCTGTAGATGACGCACTGATGAAAATCACCCACGTTTTGCGGGGCGAGGATCTGCTGTCATCGACCCCTCGCCAGGTCGTTCTCATGCGTGCCCTGGTCGATCTGGGGATCGCCGATGAGGTACCCCTGTACGGTCACCTCCCATACGTGATGGGGGAGGGCAACCGGAAACTGTCTAAGCGAGACCCCGAATCCAGCCTCCTCCTTCACAGAGAAAACGGAATGATTCCCGAGGGCATGCTGAACTACCTGGCACTCCTTGGCTGGTCAATCTCTCCGGATGAAGACATCTTCAGCATGGAGGAGATGATCGCTGCTTTCGACGTTGAGGATGTGAACCCCAACCCGGCCCGGTTCGATCTGAAGAAGTGCATAGCAATCAACTCGGACCACATTCGCTTGCTTGAAGCAGATGACTTCCGGGACCGGATCGTTCCGTTCTTGCATCGTGAGTCACTGGTGAGTGCGGAACGTTTCGAGGATCTCCTTCCCAGGGAGGCTGAGGTTGTGGAGGCAGCAGCGCCCCTCGTTCAAACCCGCGTGCAGCTTCTGGGCGAAGTCCCAGGCATGATGGCTTTCCTCTTCACCTTGGATGGGCAGATCGAGATTCAGGATGATGCCCGCAAACAGCTTCGGGAAAACGCGCCGGAAGTTCTGGACGCGACCATCACTGCGCTAGAGGCTTTGGACCCGGCTGCGTTCAAAGCCGCAACAATCCATGAGGCGTTGTCGGTCGCGTTAGTGCAGGGGCTTGAACTGAAACCACGCTTTGCGTTCACCCCGGCGCGGGTGGCGATTAGTGGTCGCAGGGTCTCTCCACCGCTGTTCGAATCGATGGAAATCCTTGGGAAAGATTCCACTTTGACACGCCTCGCCAACTTGCGAAAGCAGCTTGCGTGACGGCCTTCACTGCCTGAATATTTGAGTCCATGGCAGTGTGTCGGGTAGCCTCTTTCATTGCTGACTTAAGGCAACGAGGGTCGGCAAAACCCTTGGGGTATGGTGTAATTGGCAGCACGAGTGATTCTGGTTCATTTAGTCTAGGTTCGAGTCCTAGTACCCCAGCGGATTGGTTTTCAAGAGTTTTTGACGAACCAACCTCGGGCCCCCATCGTCTAGCGGCCCAGGACACCGCCCTCTCACGGCGGCGACACGGGTTCAAATCCCGTTGGGGGTACAAATCTGACTCATTGTCCTGTCATCGTTCTAGACTTTTTGGATCGTGGCAGGATTTTTGCTCTGAGGGGGCACGGGTGCGGATCATTCAAGTCTCGGACTGTTTCCTACCGCGAATGGGCGGGATAGAAACCCAAGTGTCCAGGTTGTCTCAAGAACTGGCTGACCGCGGTCATGACGTGACCGTGCTGACCGCCACCTTCGACTCCCCACTGAAAGGTTTTGAGAAACCGTGGGAGTCCTCGGACGAACGAAACGCATGGGTGCAAGGAGCCGAGTGCACCGCTACGGGGGCTACGACAGCCAAAACAGCCTCTCCGGGAGAAGAAGGCGCCTCCTACCGGGTGGTCCGTTCAGGTTGGCTTAATCCGTTAGGGCTCCCAGTGGATCCGCGGGCCGCGAAGCGTTTTGCGGAGTACATCCGGGCGCAGCAACCCGACGTCGTGAACTTCCACATGGGGGAGTTGACCCCGGTGGTCATGGATACGATCCGCGAACTACGTGGAGAAAAGATTCCAACAATTGTGACCATTCATTCGGTTTGGTCAAATGGGCCCACGGTCTTCGGTTATCGGGCCGGGGCGAGGCTGCTTGGGCTGGCGGAAGAACCGATCCTTTGGGCCCCGGTTTCAGAACTGGTCGCGACGAACGTGCGTGAGGTTGTCGGCTCTGATCAGATTCGGATTATGGGCAATGGGATCAACCAGGCGCAATGGAGGGTCCAGCCAACCCCACACAGCGGGCTTCGCGCGGTTGCTGCAACCCGTTTTGCGCCACGAAAAAGGGTTCCAGATCTCTTGCGCACATTACGCAAGGTTGGGGATCAACTTGGCATTAACGGGCAGGGCTCGCAGAACGTCCTCGAAGTTGTGCTGGCCGGGGAGGGCCCGGGCCTTTCCTTCGCTAAGCGGTATGTTCGCGATCATGGCATGGAGGGATGGGTGAAACTTCCAGGGCGCTTGAAACAAGAGGAGTTGGTGGAACTCTATGGGACCTCGGACGCATTCCTTGCCCCCGGAGTGAAAGACTCGTTCTCCATTGCAGGCAGAGAAGCGCTGGTTGCTGGGCTGGCGGTACTCACCCGCTCACAGTCGGGGCTGGGCGCAGACCTGCTTGACGGGGTCGAAGGGCGCAGCGTTGACACCGACGACCAAATGGCAGAAGTGCTTGTCGATTGGGTGCGGGATCCAGAAATGGTTGCGCCGATGAAAAAGCACAACCTTGAGACCGACTACCGGTATTCGTGGGATCAGGTCATCCCTCAGACTGTCAGCCTGTATGAAGAAGCGATCCAGAGGGCCAAGCGGTGACTTGGTGGTCTAAGTCTTAGAGTCCCATTTCCTCTGCGGTGCGGAGGAACTCTGTAAGCCGGTTCGCTGCAGCGACGGTGGCGGGCCCGTAGAGGCGTCCAGGTTGGCGCCCCATCCGTTCGATTGGTCCGGACACTGACAGGGCCGCGATGACTCTCCCATCCACCCCTCGTACCGGTGCGGACACTGATGCGACACCTGGTTCACGTTCGGCAACTGACTGTGCCCAGCCGCGGCGGCGGACTTGGGACAGCGTGGTGGCGGTGAAGGAGGCGCCAATTAGCCCGCGGTGCAGTCTTTCGGGTTCCTCCCAGGCCAGTAGGACCTGCGCGGCGGAGCCGGCTTTCAAAGACAGCGTCGCCCCGACGGGGATGGAGTCACGCAGCCCCACCTTCCGTTCGGCCGCGGCGACACACACGCGGTGATCGCCCTGCCAGCGGAAGAGCTGAGCGGATTCCTTCGTGTGGTCGCGAAGGGCGACGAGGATTGGTAGGGAAGATGAGATCAGGCGGTCCTCACCGGCGGAAGACGCCAGTTCTTGGAGGCGTGGGCCCAATACAAAACGCCCTTGCATATCGCGTGTAACAAAGCGGTGGAACTCAAGTGCGACGGCGAGGCGGTGCGCGGTGGGGCGCGCAAGCTTCGTAGCAGCTACGAGCTGCGCCAGAGTTGCCGGACCCGATTCCAGAGCGTTCAGGACGAGCGCCGCTTTGTCGAGTACACCAACTCCACTGGTTTCCGTTTTGGTGTCCATAAGTGGATATTGTCATCCCAAACAGTGAGATGCCAAATCGGGGCGGTTCAGTTGCGCGGAATGTTGGAAGATCCAGAGGGTTTATCCCTCAAGGTGGCATGGTGACAAATCCAAGAGTCAAGGCTGTGGAGAAGATTATGGGACAGACAATGGCGGAAAAGGTGTGGCAGCAGCACATCGTGAAACCGGGTGAAGGGGCTGCCCCCGACCTTCTGTACATTGACCTCCATTTCGTGCATGAAGTCACAAGTCCCCAGGCATTTGAGGGGCTGAGACTGGCAGGACGCCCAGTGCGGCGCCCGGACCTCACCATCGCGACTGAAGACCACAACACCCCCACTAAAGACATCTTCTTGCCCATTGCGGATGAAACCTCGCGACTTCAAATCGAGACGCTGCGGAAGAACGCTGAAGAGTTCGGGATCAGGCTGCACTCGTTGGGCGACCCAGAACAAGGAATTGTTCACGTTGTTGGTCCGCAATTGGGTTTGACGCAGCCCGGAGCGACAATTGTGTGTGGCGATTCTCACACCTCTACCCACGGCGCCTTTGGTGCTTTGGCCTTCGGGATCGGTACGTCCGAGGTGGAGCATGTCTTGGCCACACAGACGTTACCGCTGGCCCCGTTCAAAACGATGGCGATCACTGTTAACGGCAAGTTGAAGCCAGGCGTGACAGCCAAGGACATCATCTTGGCCGTGATCGCCAAGATCGGCACCAACGGGGGACAGGGCTACGTCCTGGAATATCGGGGCGAGGCCATTCGCGACCTCTCAATGGAGGGGCGAATGACGATGTGCAACATGTCGATTGAGGCGGGTGCGAGGGCAGGCATGGTCGCCCCCGATGAAAAGACTTTCGAGTACTTGAAGGGCAGGCCACACGCCCCCCAGGGAGAAGACTGGGATAAGGCAGTCCAGTACTGGAGTTCTTTAACGACAGATGATGACGCGGTATTCGATGCCGAGGTCGTGCTGAACGGCGATGAACTTGAGCCATTCGTCACATGGGGCACGAACCCTGGCCAGGGCGTCCCGCTGTCCGGGTCTGTCCCGGACCCCGAATCGTTCCAGGACCCCATTGACAGAGAAGCGGCCGAGAGCGCTCTGGCCTACATGGACTTAGAACCCAATACAAAGATGCGGGACATCCCCGTCGACGTGGTTTTTCTGGGCTCCTGCACCAACGGCCGCATTGAGGATCTGCGCTTGGCCGCCGACATCATCAAGGGGCAGAAGAAAGCCGAAGGCGTGGAGATGATGGTGGTCCCCGGCTCTGCTCAGGTCCGCTTGCAGGCAGAAGAAGAAGGCCTGGATCAAGTGTTCTTGGACTTTGGTGCTGATTGGCGCCACGCGGGTTGCTCAATGTGTCTGGGGATGAACCCTGACCAGTTGCAACCCGGGCAGCGTGCCGCCTCCACCTCAAACCGCAACTTTGAGGGACGTCAGGGACGCGGTGCTCGCACTCACCTTGTGTCTCCGTCAGTTGCGGCAGCAACAGCGATCATGGGGACATTGGCCAGCCCAGCGGATCTGCCCCACGCCAAGGTTCAGCTCTAAGGAGGCTCCGACATGGAAAAGTTCATCTCTCACACGGGGGTTGGAGTGCCCTTGCGACGCTCGGCTGTGGATACCGACCAGATCATCCCAGCCGTTTACCTGAAACGCATTACGAAAACGGGTTTCGATGACGCTCTGTTCTCGGCGTGGAGGAGAGACCCCGACTTCGTGCTCAACGACCCCGCTTACGAAGGTGGTTCCGTGCTGGTTGCAGGGACCGACTTCGGCACGGGATCTTCACGCGAACACGCGGTGTGGGCGCTCAAAGACTACGGTTTCAAGGTTGTTCTCTCACCGAAGTTTGCGGATATTTTCCGAGGCAACGCCGGCAAACAGGGGCTGGTCGCGGGAGTGATCTCGCAAGAAGACTGCGACGCTCTTTGGAAACTGTTAGAAACTGAGCCCGGAACCGAGGTTACCGTTTCCCTGGAAGACCGCACCGTGACCGCTGGTGGGTCCACCTTTCCCTTCCAGATTGACGATTACACTCGCTGGCGTTTGATGGAGGGCTTGGACGACATCGGTCTGACGATGCGTTCCGCAGATGACATCCAAAAGTTCGAGGAGTCCCGGCCTTCGATCAAGCCGAAAACTCTCCCTGCCAAGTATTCCCCCGAGCGCTAGCGGCGCGTGTTGACGGGAGCTCCCCTCGCACATCGCACCAGTATTTTTGTTGGTGGTGACGTTCGCTCACAGCGGCTGTGGGGGAACGCACGGAAGCCCCCGATAACCGGTCTGCTCCGATAGACTCAGACGCAGTTATTCACGCGACGGATTGGCCGCAGTTGATGCGGTGCGGGCGCAAAAGGGAGCATATTTGCATGACACACGTTTTGCGGGTTGAGGGCGGCCAACCGCTGCACGGAACCATTTCGGTTCGCGGCGCGAAGAACTTCGTATCGAAGGCGATGGTTGCCTCAGTTCTGGGACAGTCTCCGTCTCAGCTAAGAAACGTTCCCCTAATCCGCGATGTTGACGTGGTCACGAACATGCTTGCCGCCCACGGCGTCGACGTTGATTTTGATGAGGACGAGGGGGTTCTGCTCCTGGACCCCGCAAACGTTGAAACTGCGGCGGTGGGGGACATCGACGCTCTGTCAGGTTCATCAAGGATCCCGATTCTTTTCTGCGGACCCCTGCTACACAGGCTCGGCGAAGCGTTCATTCCCGAACTGGGAGGGTGCGCTATTGGGGACCGGCCCATTGACTTCCACCTTGAAGGGCTCCGCCGTTTTGGTGCAGAAGTCATCAAGGAATCCGGTGGCGTTCGCCTTATCGCTCCCGCTGGGGGACTGAAGGGCACCGCCATTTCTCTGCCGTACCCCTCGGTGGGCGCCACGGAACAGATTCTCCTCACCGCAGTGCAAGCCGATGGCATAACAACGCTAACGAACGCGGCGGTGGAGCCGGAGATCACCGACCTGATCAACGTGCTCCAAAAAATGGGTGCGATCATCTCCGTTGACACGGACCGCACCATTCGGATTGAAGGCGTGGACAGGCTGGAAGGCTTTGTACACTCTGCTCTCCCAGACCGGATAGAAGCCGCTTCTTGGGGGGCGGCTGCCCTCGCAACTCGCGGGGACGTTTTCGTCAAGGGCGCACACCAGCCAGACATGACGACCTTCCTCAACACTTTCCGCAAGGTAGGCGGAAAGTTCGACGTTGAGGCCGACGGCATTCGCTTCTACCACCCGGGCGGGGAGCTCAAACCGATCGTTTTGGAAACCAACGTTCACCCCGGCTTCATGACGGACTGGCAGCAGCCGCTGGTGGTCGCTTTGACCCAGGCAGATGGTCTGTCAATCGTCCACGAAACCGTGTATGAGAACAGGTTTGGGTTCACCTCAGCCCTACGCAAGATGGGCGCTAACATCCAGCTTTACAAGGAATGCGTCGGCTCAATGCCGTGCCGTTTCGGGGCATCGAACTTCTACCACTCAGCGGTGATCTCGGGCCCAACCCCGCTACACGCAGCCGACATCACGGTGCCGGATCTGCGCGGAGGTTTTTCGCATTTGATTGCGGCGCTTGCGGCAGAGGGCACCTCGCACGTTTCCGGTATCGACGTGATTTCTCGTGGGTATGAGCACTTCATTTCAAAGCTTCGTGCTCTCCACGCAGACATCGAGTACGTGTAGGCGGCTACCTCAACAAGGGGACGGCGGTGGCGCGCGCGGTGAGCGTGCGCCTGGATGGAAGAGGTTGGCAGCAATGGATCAGGCGGGGGGCGCCAGTGAAGGCTCCGAACGGAGCCGCTCGATAACGTTGCTGGTCTCCTCGGTCTCAGCCCGGGGACGGGCGCTACGCACCGGACGACATGTGGCGGAGCTTCTACATGACGGCGGATGGGATGTCACAGTCGTCGTGATGACTTCGGAACACAGTGTTCGCGCCGAAGCTGGCAGGGCGACCTCCGACTATTTGGGGGCGCTTGGGGGAGACGGTTTTCTAACCGAAGCCGCCAAAGGCGCAAGGGCAGCCGGCGTGCCGCTGATTCCCTTCCCGTCGGGACGAGGAAACGACCTTTGCCGTTCCCTTGGAATCGGAGCGGATCCAAACCTATGGGCGAAAGTGGTGGCGCAAGCCGGCATGGAAGAAATCGCTGCGTGGACGCGGCCGCTGGATGCCATGCAAGTCACTACGTGGGATGACGAGGGCACGGAACATAAAGACATCGCTTTGGGAATCATTTCCCTGGGCGTTGACGGTGCGGCAAATCAGATTGCAAACGAGTCGTGGATGCGCTCAGGGCCCCTCGCATACACGTGGGGAACGATTACAGGCTTTCTGGGCAGGTACACCCCTCGCCGGATTAAGGTGGAAATCGGCGGAAAGATCGAGGAGATCGGGGGTTGGCTGTTCTCCATTTCAAACTCCGGCTGGTTTGGTGGGGGAGTGAACATACTTCCGAATTCCAATTCCCAGGACGGCAAGTTAGAACTGTTGACCGTTGACCCGATTCCTCGGTGGAAAGTACTCGGTCCGTTGATGCGTGTTCTCCTGTCGAGGGAGTCTAACGATCCTGTCGTCGCGATCAGAACGATTACAGACATTAGGATATTGGGGCCGGTTGGAATGGCTGCGATGGCCGACGGGGACGTTGTAGCCCACATCCCGTTTGATGTGGATGTTGTTCCTGCCGCTCTGCGTGTCGTCGCAACGAACCCGAAGGAGTTTCTCAAGTGAGAGAGAAAGAGCTGATGAAGGGGGCGCGTCCTCGAAAAGGAAACGTCACCGGCATTTATAAGTTCGGTTATGCAGTGCTTAGACCGGTCGTTAAGCAGATGGCGCATACGCATTGGTCGGGTTTTGAGAATCTTCCACGACAGGGCGGTTTCATTCTCGCCCCGAACCACATGTCAAACTTTGATCCGGTGTCCATGGGTTACGCCCTGGCGGACGCGGGCTATGAGATCCGATTCTTAGCCAAGGACTCGCTTTTCCGGGTTCCGGTTGTCGGCCCGTTCATGCGCAAATGGGGCATGATCCCCGTTATCCGTCAATCAGCCGAGGCCACCGATGCCCTGATTCACGCCCGTAATGCCCTTGAGAAAGGGGACGCTGTCGGGATCTATTTCGAAGGCACGTTGACGCGGGATCCCTCGTTCTGGCCAATGAAGGGCAAAACTGGATTGGCGCGACTGGCATTGGATTTGCGTGTCCCTGTCATCCCCGTGGTGCAGTGGGGCGCGCAGGACGTAATGGACCGGTACATCGGGTTCACGATGCCAACGCCTTGGAGAGGACGCCCCGACCTGTACATAAAGGTGCTGCCGCCGATTGATTACTCCGACATTGAAGGGGACTCCTCGAACCACGAAGGGGTGCGTGAGCTAACACAACGGCTTCAAGACACCCTGGAACAAGGATCAGCGGAACTGCGTCGCGAGGAAGCCCCCGAAGTCCCCTGGAACATGAAGGAATTTGGCGGCCCGGATAAGGCAGAGCTCAAGGGGTTCTCAAAGTGGCGTAGGAAGCTCGCCAGGATAAACCGCCGTCAGGACATCCTGCCGGCTGATCCACGCTGACCCGCTTCCACGGGCAGGCGCCCGGCCCTACTTCTGCACGTCGATGACGACGCGTACTGGGTCTTCCAACGTGAAGATCCTGTACGGGTGTTTTCCAGTCATGCCGATCGCGACGTGCGCTTGTCCCTCAAAGCTGGAGTCGTAGATTGCCGTGATGTCTCCCACCCAGTATTTGTCAGAGTCGCCGTAGTAGATTTCGTAGTCTTCGTCCGTGATGGGGTATGAGACCCCCGTGATGTTCACACTCAAGAATGTGTCCCCGTCAAGATCCAGACGCTCCCCGCGTCCCTGTTCAGTTGGATTGTCGGTCCAAAAGGCCGTGTAGCCGACGGGTCCTTGGCCTGCAAAGTCCACGACGACGCGGTCAAACCCAGGGTGTAGACCAACGCGCATACCGATGATGAAGGTGTTGTCATCCTGGGGCACCGGGCGTGGGACCTCACTGTCCTCGGTGGTCCAACCTTCCCCCAAGTCCTCGACCTCTGTGGTGGTTATGTCGGGCTTGTTCGGCTTCGCTTCTGCTGGGTCGTCCGCTGACATCGCATCGCTCTGAGGGGAGTCGGCGACGGTCGAGGACTGCTCTTCTTCGACTGGTGATGACGTGGGTACCTCGTCCTTATTCCCGCCACCAGCACACCCGGATGCGGCCAAGGTCAGCGCGGCCAAGGTAGCAAGTAGGGCGCGCCGGGAAGCCCCAGGACGAAGCCAGCGTGTGCTGCTCGAAGAAGTTGTTTCCATCGTTAACACCCCAATCGGACTGCGCGAAGGCCAGTTTCGGCTCGCGGCGACACTGCACCACGTCGTTTCAGACGGCATGCTGGGCCGACCCGCCGAGCACCTGCGCCTTACCAGCCAGCGTACGTTGAACGAGGCTAACCTGGAAGCAATCGACATTGCGGCACGGTTGCAGTCATGAGCACCGGGCGTCGTGGATAGTCGGGTGGAAGGGCGCGAGGTCTCTTACGGGGAGGAAAAGCAATGGGACACGAAACAGGCAAGATAGCGGTTTTGGGGACAGGCGCTTGGGGAACAACATTCGCGCAGGTCCTTGCTGATGCTGGGCAGGACGTCACGATGTGGGGGCGGCGTCAGTTGATTGTGGACATGATCAACGAGGGCGAGAATTCCACCTACCTGCCCGGCATCGAACTGTCAGCTTCGATTACTGCAACCACAGATCTGGCCGAGGCTGTCACGGGCGCTGGGATTGTGGTGGTCGCAGTTCCTACAGCAGTAATCTCGGGCGTTGTCAGCGAAGCTGTCAAGAGTGCGCCGGACGCCATCTACGTCTCGTTGTCGAAGGGAATAGACATCGAGTCGGGCAAGTCCGCAACAGAGCTGATTAAAGAGGCTGGCGATCTGCCTGAGGCCAAGATCGCGTTGGTGTCCGGGCCGAACCTGTCAAGGGAGATCGCGGAGAAACAGCCGGCCGCCTCCGTTGTTGCAAGCACCGACGTGGAGACCGCAAAACACTTGGCGGCCATGTTCCACAACCATTATTTCCGGCCGTACGTTTCGACGGACGTCATTGGCTGTGAGACGGCGGGTGCCACGAAGAACGTAATTGCGTTGGCAATCGGTGCCGCCGAGGGGATGGGCCTGGGGACGAATACTCGCGCAACCCTCATCACCCGAGGGCTGGCGGAGATCACGCGTCTTGGCATTGCCCTTGGAGCAGATCCCGCAACGTTCTCCGGTTTGGCGGGGGTGGGTGACTTGATCGCGACGTGTTCGTCCCGACTCTCACGCAACTACGCCCTGGGCTACAGGATGGGAACAGGCGTGCCGCTTCGAGAAGCACTCGAGTTATCTCCCGGTGTTGCTGAGGGGGTGCGAACCGCAGGACCCCTCGTACGTCTTGCAGGTGAGTTGGGGGTGGATATGCCGATTTCCCGGGCCGTGGCACTGACGCTGGCGGGCGAGGCAACCGTGCCGGAAATGGGGGAGATGCTCCTTGGGCGCCCCCAGAAGATGGATGGTTGGAAGATTGAACTCATAGATGAGGTTCCTGAATAGGTTGCGCTGGCGTTCGGCGCTAACGTTTACGCATGACTTCATGTGAGGAGCCCGCTTTGCGAACCGAGCTTGTTGACCCGACTCTCCCAACCGTTGTCCTGCTGTTTGGAGGACAATCAGGCGAGCACCAGATTTCGTGTGCAACCGCCGGCGGTGTTCTGCGGGCCATCAACCCTGAGCAATGGAACGTGGTCCCGGTCGGAATTGCGCCGACGGGTCAGTGGGTTCCGATGCCAAACGACCCCGAGGTTTATGACCTTGCAGCCGACGGGGGTTACACCGTTGAGGTGGGGCAGCGGCGCGTAGGGTTTATCCCCGGCTCCCCGATGATGCTGGAGTATCAGGTGGCAGAGGGGGAAGCTCCCGTTGACGGCACCGTGACCACTATCGGCAAGGTCGACGTTGTGTTCCCGCTCCTTCACGGGCCGTTCGGAGAAGACGGGACGGTGCAGGGTCTTCTCGAGTTTTCACATGTCAACTACGTGGGGTGCGGGGTGGCATCCTCGGCCGTGTGTCAGGACAAACACCTGACCAAGACGGTGTTGGACCACGCGGGGATCGACGTGGGGAAATGGGTTTCCTTCTCCAAGGACCAGTGGGAAGACCGGACACGGCACTTCGAGGATCAGATCGCGAAACTGGGCTACCCGGTGTTTGTGAAACCGTGCCGCGCGGGGTCCTCTTTGGGGGTTTCCCGGGTCTCCTCGCCCACCGACCTGCTCGCGGCAGTTGAGGAAGCGCAGCGCCACGACCCGCGCGTAATCGTGGAGGCGGCGGTGGTGGGGCGCGAGGTGGAATGCGGAGTCCTTGTGACCGCTGACGGGGAAGTTCACACGTCGGCCGTGGGGGAGATTCGCGTTCTGGGCGATGACTTTTACGACTACGAAACCAAATACTTCGATAGTGAAGCCGTTGCCTTGGACTGTCCCGCCAACCTGCCCGAAGGCGTCACAGAGCGCATCCAGCGGGAGGCTGAGCGTGCGTTTAGGGCGTTGGAGGGCGAGGGGATTTCCCGTGTCGACTTCTTCTACAACAACGAAACTGGGCGTCTGGTCTTGAACGAGGTGAACACGATGCCAGGTTTCACCCCATTTTCCATGTATCCGGTTATGTTCCAGGAAGCGGGGTTGGCGTACAACGAACTGGTCAACGCTCTCCTCCAGGAGGCGGCGTCCCGCCCCGCTGGGTTGAGGTAGTAAGCGGTTTGTCGCAGGGTTCCTCGTGCTTCTTGAACGAGGGGTTCTCCGCCGATTTGTCCCCCGCCACCAACAGAACTGGACCCAGGGGGCGCCACAGGGGGTAACGTTGACGGCATGAGTAAACCAAAGGTGACCCTCGCCACTGCGGCTTCTATGCCGAATCTTTACCCGGATGAGAACGGCTTATTAGATGCGCTGGCCGAGCGTGGAATCGACCCGCAAATCAAAGTGTGGAACGACCCCGACGTTGACTGGGACGACGCTGGGATTGTCGTGGTTCGTTCGGTTATTGACTATGCGCATGACCGCAAGAAGTTCTTAGAGTGGGCTCACGGTGTTCCCCGGATTCTGAACACGTATGACGTGCTGGAATGGAACTCCGACAAGCACTACCTGAGGGAACTGGAGCAGCGGGGCCTGCCGACGATCGCTACGACTTGGGTGTCCGCCGACGCAGCATACACAAAACAGCAGGTCCACTCGCGATTCCCCGCCTTCGGTGACTTCGTGATGAAGCCGACGGTGTCCTCAGGTGTACGCGATATTGGCCGTTACAGCGCCATCGATTTAGCCGCCCGCCAGGCTGCGATTGCGCAGGCGATGGGGATGTTGAGCGAGGGCCGTGACATCATGATCCAACGTTACCGCGAGGAGATTGATGTTCATGGCGAGGTGTCCTTGGTGTTCTTGAACGGGCTCTTGTCACACACGGTTCAGAAGAACGCCTTCCTCCACCCGGACCAGGTTACGGATCGCAGTTACACTGAATCGGTAGTTGCCGCACGTCCGGCAACGGGTGAGGAACTGCGGTGGGGCGAAGAGATTCGCGCTGTCATTCACGAGTACGTGCGCCACCGGTTGGGTCGTGACGAGCAGTTCCTGTTCAACCGGGTTGACATTGTTCCCGACGGCCAGGGGTCCTTCGTTGTTATGGAAATCGCTCTTGTTGATGCGGACCTCTACCTGGATGCGACGCCAGCGGCGCTCGGAAACTTCGCCGACGCGATCGCTGTCCGCGCCTTCTGGTGATGCGTCTGTTGATACTGAGGTAGGTGGGGGAGCATCCGAGGATCCCTCGGGTGTCTTCTGGTACCCCGAGGAGCCTTCCGGGGCGGAGCCAGCCGGTGCGTCCGATGGCGTAAACGTGCCTGGTGTTGCCGACGGGCTTGGTGCAACGACATCGGAGGCGGGTGTCTTTGATGACGCTACTTCGGGTGCTGCGAGCGCGGAGCCGATTGTGCGCGCGCCGTCACCCCATGTCACTGTGGAACCGTCCGCTGCTCCCGCCCGTCCCGCAGTTCCGCCCAAGCTCACTGACAAGGAGTTCGAGGCTTTGGTGGAATCTGCACTCTCCCGTATCCCCCCAGAGCTAATGGAAGCGGTGGAGAACTGCGCAATCATTGTCGAGGCTGAACCACCTCCCGGCCAGCCCGGTCTCTTGGGGCTGTACCAGGGGCAGCCGTTGACCTCGCGGGGGTACTACGCGGGGGCGATGCCAGATCGGATCACGATCTACCAAGGATCGTTGCAACGCCTGTACCGCGACCCCGAAAAGCTTGAGGAGCAGGTCTATCGGACTGTCGTGCACGAGATCGGTCACTACTTTGGCTTCGAAGAAGACGAACTGCATGAACTCGGCTGGGGCTGAGGTGCGGATCCTTTGTGCCTAGGCCTTGGCTTTCGTATGGCTTCGGGCTTTCGTATGGGTTCGGGTTTTCGTGTCGCTTTTGGTTCTTGTATGGCTTTTGGTTCTTGTCATGGCGTTGGTCATCGGGGCACAAGTCCTGTCACTCACCTCAGACCAGTAGGACAGAGGAAACTGTGGCGTAACTGACGGTCGCAAAGTCAGAGCATTCACAAACCCCTGCTAAGATCGTTTATTGCTGCGAGGGCCACAAGCCTTTCGCGGCGATGGTGACTGTAGCTCAGTTGGTAGAGCCCCGGCTTGTGGTGCCGGTTGTCGCGGGTTCGAATCCCGTCAGTCACCCTGATATGGTCACTTTTCGTTGCGGTTGCAACGCTTTCCCCTTTTCTCAAGGCCCACGTGGGGTGAGCAATAGTGCGCAGATGAAACCGTTATGACGCAGTGCGTTGCTCCTGTGGCCCCACGCTTGCCACACGACACGCCTGCAATGGTGCACATGAGTAGAAGAGCCTTGGGGAGATAACCAAGTTGCCGTCTGGGAAGTACCGTGCCCGGTATCGGAACCCTGACAACACGGCGGAAAGAATCGGTGCACCGTCCACGTTCAGGTTGAAGCAGGCTGCGCAGGAATGGTTGGCCGGAGTAGAGGGCTCAATCAATCGTGGGGCGTGGGAGCATCCCGACGCGAAACGCGCCCGCATCGCCGCAGAACAGGCGCTAGAAGCGGCGTACAGCATCACCGTGACCGGGGAATGGGTGCAGCAATGGTTGGACGCCCTTCAGTGGCAAGTAGACGCGGGGGATAAGGCAGACAGCGGACTCCGTTCCCGACGCGACAAAATCAGACGCTTCGACCAGCAATACGGGCACCGACAAATCAACACCATAACCAACCAGACAATGCAAGACTTCTGGGACTGGCTACTGACCGAGAAAGGCGCACACGGCAAACCCCTCGCCCCGTCAACCAGGAACGACTGTGTCCTGCATAGTTTAAGTAGGCCGGGTGGCAGAGCTTTTCCGGCCATGTTGCAAACTAAAATCCTGCCACTTTGATTGGTGGTGGGTGTGGGTCTTTTCCTTCGTAGTGTGGTAAGGCAT
>ERZ1032924.12-NODE-12-length-48876-cov-7.465681_pt1 | contig 48876 bp, 46 predicted proteins | sample MGYA00516956_ERZ1032924 | MGnify/ENA primary metagenome ERZ1032924 (study PRJEB33719, sample SAMN04262513) | wastewater metagenome | biome: rural village; feature: composting latrine chamber; material: composting feces with ash | place: El Salvador | collected... | reverse complement strand
AGCCCGACTGGTGAGCGCCTCAGCGCTGAGAATTCAGGAGGCTTCCCTTACGGGGGAGTCGGAAGCGGTGTCGAAGGATCCGGAGGCTCTGATTTCGCCCTCGTCCCTCGGTGATCGCACCAACATGGTTTTCAAGGGCACCGGCGTCGCAAGAGGCGTCGGGCGTGCAATCGTGATCGGCACGGGCATGAACACGGAAGTCGGCCGAATCGCAACGCTCCTGGACGAAACAGAGCGCGCGCCTTCTCCGCTTCAGACGCAAATCGCCAAGATCTCAAAGGCCCTTGGTCTTGCCGTGATTCTCATTGCGATCGTGGTGATGGCGGCGGTAGCCCTCGTAAACGGAATCCACTCCGCCAATGAAGCGGTCGATATTCTTCTCATGGGAGTGTCCCTTGCTGTGGCGGCGGTTCCCGAGGGGCTCCCCGCGATCCTCTCGCTGGTCCTCGCAGTCGGCGTGCAGGCAATGGCGCGGCGCAATGCGGTGATGAAGAACTTGGACTCGGTGGAGACGCTGGGATCCGTTTCCGTCATCTGCTCCGACAAGACCGGGACGCTCACGAAGAACGAGATGACACTACGCGAAATCGTCACGGCCTCCGGGCGCGTGGTGCTTTCAGGGACTGGGTATGAACCGCTTGGTACGGCGTCACTCCAACTGGGAACGAATTTGTACGAGGGCGATCCGGCAACCGAAGGCCGCTCCCGAAACGGAGACGGCCCAGAGGCTTCCGCATCTGAGAGCCCCGCGTGGGAGGAGGCGAGGCTGGCTCTGGTCGGAGGTGCGCTGGCCAGCAACGCTCAACTTGACCAGGTCGACGGTCACTGGCAGATCCAAGGCGACCCCACTGAGGCAGCGTTCCTGGTCGCACTCCCCAAGCTTTTTGGAAAGACGGATCACTCCCCCACGGATGCTTTCACGCGCGTGGCCGAGGCCCCGTTCGACTCCGAACGGAAACTGATGTCCGTTTTGGTCACCGGCGATGGGGAGACAAGAGACCCGGTAACAGACCTGGCGGGAGCACCTGCGGGCATCGTCTTCACTAAAGGTGCCCCCGACGTGTTGCTGGATCGATGCGTGGCAGAACAGGTCGGAAACGACGTCCAAGACTTGAGCCCATCCCGCAAAGAAGAGCTGTCAGCCCAGGTGGTTGAGCTCAGCCGGGAGGGTTACCGCACGCTGGGAATCGCTTACCGCCACGCCACCCGTGCAGACGAAGAAGGTTTCGACGAGGCCGCCGAGCACGACCTGATCTTCATCGGCACCGTCGGCATCATTGACCCGGCAAGGCAAGAAGCCGCCGACGCAATCGCCCAGGCACACCGGGCGGGCGTTGAGACTGTCATGATCACGGGGGATCATCCTGTGACGGCAGCCCGTATTGCATCTGACCTGGGGATCATCGAAGCAGGTCGGGAGGATGCGGTGCTCACGGGAAACGACCTCGACCAAATGGACCAGACCCAACTGGCGCGCGCCGTCCAGAAGGCGCGGGTGTATGCGCGAGTCTCCCCCGAAAACAAACTGCAAATCGTCACGGCGCTACAGAAGGATCGCAAGATCGTGGCAATGACGGGCGACGGGGTGAACGACGCGCCGGCGGTGAAGGCCGCGGACATTGGCATCGCCATGGGGATCACCGGAACCGAAGTCACCAAGGAAGCCGCGGAAATGATCCTTGGGGATGACAACTACGCGACCATCGTCGTTGCGGTGGAACGTGGCCGAGCCATCTTCGACAACATCAAGAAATTCATCCGCTACCTACTCAGTTCAAACATGGGAGAAGTGGCGACCGTTTTCTTTGGTGTTGTCTTCAGCGGGGTCATCGGACTGTCAGACCCGGCCAACCCAGGCGCAGCCGTTCTGCCTTTGCTTGCGACGCAGATTCTTTGGATCAACCTGGTCACCGACTCCGGCCCTGCTCTGGCGATGGGTGTTGATCCAGAGATCGAAGACGTCATGGCCAAGCCTCCCAGGGGCATTGACGATGTGGTAATCGACAGGGCGATGTGGGCCCGGATCGTCGCCATCGGCCTGGTCATGGGCGTCTTGAGCATCGTCATTCTTGATCTGACACTGCCCGGCGGAATGGTGAGTGGCATGGAAGATCTGGTGCCAATCGATCAGCAGCTGGATGTCGCCCGGACCACGATGTTCACGGCACTGGTATTCATGCAGCTCTTCAACGCTTTGAACAGTAGGTCGGAGTACTCAAGTGCCTTCTCGCACCTCTTCACGAACCGGTGGTTGTGGATCTCCTTCGTCTTTGTCATTGCCGCGCAGATCTTGGTTGTCTACGTCCCCACGCTGCAGAGCGCTTTCAGCACCGCACCGATGATGGCGGCCCACTGGGTCCTCGCTGTCGGCGCGGGCGTGGCCGTATTGGTGTTCGAGGAACTTGTGAAGGTCTCCAGGCGAGCACGGCGTACTCGTTCCCTCGTCAACCCTCGAAGCGCGCAGTGATCGCGCTGCCACGTGGTCTGACCACGCGAGCAGCACATAACGACGAACGTCGATAGCGCTAGACGTTAAACCTGAACTCCACCGAATTCTGAACAGGGCGCACATCACGCGAGCGGTTGCCGAAGCCACTGGTCCGGGGGCGATTCCGTTCGCAGGACGCATGAGCGAGGTCGGGCGGGCAACCGCCCCCTACCTGAAGATTTCCTGATGAGTACCGGTTCTAAGAAGAACCGCCACGCCATTGGCCGTCTGCCAGACCAGCAGCCAGTCTCCCAAGTTGGCGATGTGACACTCGTTCACGCCCGCCCAGACCCCCTTGAGCGCGTGCATCCGGCGCCGCCTGCGCAGCTCCTCAAGTGAGTCGACATCATTGCGTTCGATCAGTCCGATGACATCGCGGAGCGGCGCCATGTCAAAGCTCTTCTTCCGCAGCCGTTTCACATCCTTGCGTAAACGCGGTGTGTATTCGACCCTCAACACGGGCAAACCTAAATTCCCAACGACTCGAAGACTTCCTCAGCATTCTCAAAGCGAGTCTGCCCGGATGCCAGGATTCGCTTCGCCTCCTCAAGAGACTCGATAGACGCATCATTGGGCTGGCCGTAGCTCAGGTTCAGAGGAATCCTGTTCTCCCGAACTATTTGCCGATAGAAGGCGCGGGTCACAGACGACAAGTCAAACCCAAAATCCGCAGCAATACGGCCTGCCTGCTCTTTAGTTTCCTCATCCACACGGATAGTAACTGATGACACTGCCACCCTCCTTCGTAAGACACCAAAGAGCTCATGTCTTACAAAAGCGAAATACAATTCCCTGGTTGTCGAGCGGACTCCGCATCCAGTAAGAACGACTAGCTCGAAGTCACGACTTCTGGTCGGGGTAGGGGATCCCGCGGAGCTTGGCCCAGGCGAGGGCAGCGAGAAGGGTCGCGACCGCCGCCCACATTACCGAGGCGGGTTGGAACGCGTAGGGATCGCGTCCTCCCCCAGTCAGTGGAACCAGATAGTAGTAGTCAGTGGATTGAACCAACACGACCAACAGATAGGTAGCGAAGGCAGCGAGCACTCCCAGCACTCTGCCCGCCAAGACCACACACAGCACCGAGGTCGCGGCGAAGAAGACACACGTCATGGCAAGAACTCCCACGAAACTGACGGTATACACCTCCACCGGCGGTACGATCTCGTCACTGGTGTCGACAAAGGTGCCTGGGGGAAACCAGCCCGGCAACAGACGTAGCCACGCCAGAGGAATCAAGGGAATCACCCCGAAGACGGCGATCGTGACGACCGCCGCCTGACTCGCATAAGTACCCAGAGGACGGACCGAAAGACGATCAGCGACAGGAAGACGCGAGGACATCAGCGATGCGCAGAGTGCGGCCCCGACAACGGTGACAACTTCAATCGCGGGAACCACCCTCGGGTTGGTCTGTCCCAATAGATAAGTCTCCATACCGGAGCGCCAAAAAAAGAAGCCACATGCCGCACAGACCAGCCACACGGCCGCCGCGGCCAGGGGCCTGCGCCCGGCGAGGTAAATCCGCAGGTTCACGGCAGATCCTCTGAACTGATGTCACATGCCATGATCTGGTCATAGTTTCCTTGGTACCAATGACCGAAAGTCTGATCGGCCATTTTCTGAAGCCTCGTGAACTCCTCGCTGTATGTGGGCGTGTTCTGACCGTCGTCACTGATTCCTGGCGGGGGCGGCATCACCCCGGAACCGAAGATTAGACGGTCTTGAATCGCGGAGAGTGCCCGCGAGTGCGAAACGTATTCAGGCGATACCGTGTCCGCATCGCCGTCCCATTTCTGGCAGGTGGAGTAGTCGACGAGGGCCCTTGTCATATCGGCGGCGACCACCTGACGGTACTCTTCCTCGGTTGGGGCCAGGCTCACGGGCAACACAACAGCATCACCGTTGTCGAGAGGGCGCGACCCCTCGAGAATGGTGGCCGGCATTCGGGGGCCAACCATCTGCGACAGGGGTTCAGCAACACTGGTAACCGTGCCCCGCACACTCTCGTGGGAGGGGAACAGACAGACCTCAGTGTCGGTATTCTCCAACGCTCGGCACTCCATGGGTTCCCTGTCCGGCGCCACTAACGGCAAGCTAGGTGACACGACCGCGACGCCGAGCACTACGGCCACATAAACGGCGACCACTGCGAACAGGGTCGCTGGTTTTCGCCCTGGCCCGGCCGGGATCCCGGTCGGCGCGTACGCAGCCAGAGCCAGCATCGACAGCACCAAGAAGTAGGCGACGCGCACCAAAGAAACCCCTGCCGGTACGCTGGTTCCCGCGGTTGGCAGGTCAAGTCCCCACGACAGAGACAAGGCCCGACTGGACATTCCCGTGTCGATCAAGAAGCCAACATCAAGCACCATCGGCGCATACCAGATAAGAATCCCCAGCACCGAAACCGATAACGGCCAAGCCCATCGGTGGACGCTTGCTCCCAAAGCCAAGCCCAAGGGGACAGCCGTGGCAATCCCAGCAACCGAAGCGAGCAAAGCCAAAACTGGAAGGGACCCGCCCGTCCCGGCGGTGGCCACGAGAGCGATGGTGATGCTCAGTGCAGGGACCAGGGCCATCAACCCCACCAACCCCAACCGCCAAGCGAAAGCGGAGAGCATCGCCACCTTCCGACGCCCGCCCACCCCTCCCAACGGCAAGAGGCCCGTCGCCAGACTCCTTCCTTGCCAAGCCGAAACCAGAAGCAGAGGCAGAGCAACCACCAAGCACCGTTCTCTCCACACCACGATGAGCCGCTGCCAAGTATGCGGCTGCCAGTCAAAGAGAGGCGCGACCAGCAGGACTGACCCCAACATTACGACAACAGTCGCGACAGCGATGATCCGTGGAGACACCACATGGAAAGTCCGACCGACTGCCACTGGACTGCTCCGCTCAAGAGTGCGAGACGACCGCATAGTAGCCTTTCTCGATCGCCGACATTCCTGTCACATCACTGTTGGCACCCGCCTGCTCCAGTTCTACAACGTTGCCTTGGAACACCTTCCGACCCTCATCTATCACGATCACGTTGCTCCCCACCAGTGCAACGTCCTCAATCACATGGGTCGTGGTGACAACAGTCGCATCCTTCGCAAACTGCGCGATAAGCAAGCGGAAGTCTACGCGGCGCACGGGGTCGATTCCCACCGTTGGCTCATCCAGCAACAACACTGACGGCGAATGGACAATCGCGCAACCAAACCCTAAGCGCTGGCGGTAACCACCCGAGAGTCGGCCGACCCGCTGCGACAAGCGGTCTCCAAGACCGACACGTTCGGCAGCCTCTTCCGCGGCACGCGGTCAATCCCGCGCGTCCACGCCCCGGGCCCACGCCGCATATTCAAGATTGTCGCGCACCGTGCGGCTCGACATCACCTCGAACTTCTGCGGAAGATAGCCAAGGAACCTGCGGATCTGCCCCCAATCACCTATGGGGATCCCGTTCACCTCAACTGTACCGAACTGCGGGCGACGCAAAGTGGCAAGAATAGACAACAACGTAGACTTCCCAGCCCCATTAGGACCCAGAACCCCAGTGAGGCCGGGCCCGATGGTCGCCGAGAAGTCGTCGAGGGCAACCCGGCGACCATAAGAAAATGACACCCCATCGCAAACAATCATTGGCACTCCTTGAGGTTTGGGGGCGGGCAGCCCCACCCGTCTATGCCGCCCGAGCAGCTTCTTCGCAGTTGCGCCTTCATGGTTGCTGAAAACGACTCAGCTCGAAAATCTAAACTCAACCGGATTACGGTACGGAGAACTATCTGTGTTAGCGCCGGTAGACGTCGCGCCTGTTTCCTGCCGCGACAACCATGACGAGGAGTTCGTCATCATGGATCTCGTAGATGACTCGCCAGTTTCCCGTGCGAACTCGCCAAGCATCACGGCCGGTGAGCTTCTTCGCCGCCGGCGGTCGAGGCTCCTCAGCCAACAGGACGAGCACGGCAGCAACTCGCTCCTGGCCGTCACGCGGGAGTTTACGGATCTGACGATGCGCAGCAGACGCGATTCGAACCGTATAGCTCACAGACCGAGCTCACGACGGAGCTCATCAAGCGAAACGCTCGCTCCGTTTTCGGCCTTCGCCGCGTCGTATGCCGCGATATCCTCTAGCTCCTCAGCCGCTTCCATCAGCCGATCGAGGGTGTCGGCATCCACGATCACACCGACCCGCCGACCGTGGCGCGTGAGGTAAACAGGATCGACATGCGCTCGGTCAATGAGGCGGCCGAGTTGGTCGCGCGCCTTCGTTGCGGTGATCTCCATGACCCAAGAATACCCCAAAATGTACATTTTCGGGCAGGCTGAAACAACGAGATCGATGGCACTTTATCGCGGTACCACAACCGCTCAGTCACCATGCCTTTGAAGGACCTAATCACACCACAAACATGGCAACCTTAACGCGTCACGCCAATAACGCTAGACGTTAAACCTAAATTCAACCACGTCGCCATCTTCCATGACGTAGTCCTTGCCCTCCATGCGCATGCGGCCCTTCGCCTTCACCTCGGCCATAGAGCCGTGTTCGATTAGTTCATCGAAGCTAACGATTTCCGCCTTGATGAACCCTTTCTGGAAGTCGGTGTGGATAACCCCTGCTGCCTCGGGCGCCGTATCACCCTTGTGGATAGTCCAGGCGCGCGCTTCTTTCGGGCCGGCCGTCAAGTAGGTTTGCAGACCCAGCGTGTCGAATCCGACGCGCGCCAACTGGTCCAGGCCGGACTCTTCCTGGCCAGTTTCGGCGAGGAGTTCGCGCGCTTCATCCTCATCCAACTCCACCAACTCTGCTTCCAGCTGGGCATCCATGAAGATCGCCGGGGAGGGTTCCACCAAAGCCGTGAGACGTTCGCGAAGTTCGGCGTCCGCCATGCCCTCGTCATCCATATTGAACACGTAAATGAACGCCTTGGAGGTCATAAGTTGGAACGACTTGAGGATGTCCTGGTCCAACTTTTCCGCTTCGACACTGTTCAGGAGTTTGCCGCTGGACAAGAGGTCGCGCGCTGCAAGAGCCGTGTCGAGAACTTCCTTCTCAACCTTCTTGCCCTTGACCTCTTTCTCCAGGCGCACAATCTGCTTCTCAATAGTTTGCAGATCGGCGAGCATCAGTTCCGTAGTAATCGTTTCAATATCGTCCGAGGGGGACACCCGACCGTCAACATGCACCACGTCTTCGTCAGCAAAGACTCGGGTTACCAGGCAGATCGCGTCTGCTTCGCGAATGTTGGCGAGGAACTGGTTGCCCAGGCCTTCGCCCTCGGACGCCCCTCGTACAATCCCCGCGATATCGACAAACGAAACGGTGGCGGGGATGATGCGCTGGGAGTCGAACATTTCTGCGAGTTTTCCCAGACGCGGATCCGGCAGCGGGACAACCCCAATGTTCGGTTCGATGGTGGCAAACGGGTAGTTCGCGGCAAGAACCGTCGCGCGGGTGAGAGCGTTAAAAAGCGTGGACTTGCCAACATTGGGCAGGCCAGCGATACCAATCGTCAAAGACACAAGTGCCAGTCTAGGACCTTGCCGCGGGCATCCCTAGCCAGTGTGAGAGGCCTTACCGAGCGCGACTACTGTGTGTGATTGGCGGGGCGCTGCCGGCCGCGCACGTTCTCCGCCAATAGACCCTGTTCGATCAGGTCCTTTTTAAGGTTGCGTGGCAGGGCGAACGTGGTGGTCTCAACTTCTGTGGTGACCTCTTCGAGCCGGTCGCTCAGTCCGCGTTCCTTCAGCCATTTGAGGACGTCTTCTACGAGGACTTCCGGGACAGAGGCGCCCGAGGTCACCCCGATCGTCTCCGCCTCCTGGAACCATTCCGGCTGGAGTTCATGAGCGTAATCCACGCGGTATGCGGCCTTGGCGCCGGCTTCCAATGCGACTTCAACTAGGCGGACTGAGTTCGAGGAGTTCTCCGACCCCACCACGATCACGACATCCGCTTGAGGGGCGATTGCCTTGACTGCGGCCTGTCGGTTCTGAGTTGCGTAGCAAATGTCGTCCGAGGGCGGATTCGAAAGATTCGGGAAGCGTTCCCGCAAGCGGTTGACGGTTTCCATCGTCTCGTCCACAGACAGTGTCGTCTGGGATAGCCACACCACGCGGTCTGGGTCTCTGACTACGACCTTGTCGACGTCTTCGGGGCCATCAACAATTTGGATGTGTTCGGGGGCGTGTCCGAAGGTGCCCTCGACCTCCTCGTGTCCCACGTGCCCAACCAGGATGATGTCGTAGTCGTCGCGGGCGAAGCGGGCAGCCTCGCGGTGAACTTTGGTCACCAGAGGGCAGGTGGCGTCGATGGTTCGCAAGTTGCGGGCCTCCGCGTCTTGGCGGACCTGGGGAGAGATGCCGTGGGCGGAAAAGACCACCAGTTCACCCTCGGGTATCTCCGTGACTTCTTCGACGAAGATTGCGCCACGCTCCGTGAGCCTCTCAACAACAAACTTGTTGTGAACGATTTCCTTGCGGACGTAGACGGGGGCTCCGTGGAGTTCGAGTGCGCGTTCAACAACTTCGATTGCACGGTCCACCCCGGCGCAGTAGCCACGCGGGGCTGCAAGAAGGATCTCATTCATGCTTCCAATCTAGTCGCTCCACCTTGCGTAGAACTGTGAGGCTTTACGAGGTGGGGAGGGCCGGGGGCGTTCGGACACCAGCACACACGGTGGGCAGGTCGCGGCATTCAACACCTTCTGCGCTTAGGTCCGAAGCTGTCGGAGCCGCGTGTCACACTGGTACCTGTGACTGAGAAACCTCAACTTGCCCGCTACGCACGTGAAACGACGCCAGAGAATCCGTGGCCGTTGCGTCTTTTGTCGTCCAACATTCGGCAGTACGTCGACAAGATGTCTGAGATGTGGGTGGAAGGACAGGTAGTCCAGTACACGCACCGCGGCAGCACACGGATGGCGTTCTTCACCCTTCGTGACGTTGATGAGGACGTGTCGATGGACGTGACCGCATTCGGACATGTTGTGTCATCAGCCGACGGGTTTGATGAGGGTGCTCGCATCGTGGCCCGCGTGAAACCCACGTTCTGGGAGCAGCGGGGAAAGTTGTCGCTGAGGGCGACGGAGGTACGACTGCAGGGGCTGGGCTCACTCCTGGCACAGATTGAGCGTCTTCGGAAAGCACTGGCCGCGGAAGGTTTGTTTAGCCCGGAACGCAAGAAGCCGCTACCTTTCCTGCCGCGCAGAATTGGGCTGGTGTGCGGGAAGAAAGCCAAGGCCAAAGACGACGTGATTGTGAACGCGCTGCTTCGCTGGCCGACGGCACAGTTTGAGGTGCGGGAGGTTGCGGTTCAGGGGCAGTATGCGATAACTCAGGTGACTGCTGCGATAGCGGAACTTGACGCAATTGAAGAGGTCGACGTGATCGTGGTGGCGCGCGGAGGGGGCGCGGTTGAAGAACTGTTGCCGTTCTCCTCGGAAGAGATTGTGCGTGCGGCTGCTGCCTGTAGAACTCCGCTGGTGTCAGCGATCGGACACGAAGGCGACGCTCCCCTACTGGACCTTGTTGCCGACTACCGCGCCTCCACTCCCACGGATGCCGCGCGGCGGGTTGTTCCTGATTTCAGAGAAGAACTCCAAGACCTGGCGCGTCTTCGGATGAAGATGCATGCCGCGCTGCGCCGCACCATAAGTCGGGAGGCGGAGTTGTTGTCCCTGCTCACGTCTCGCCCCGTGCTGCAACGGCCGACTGCGACCGTGGAGCAGCAACGTGCCGGCCTGGAGCAAGCGGAGCTGCGGATCAAAGCAGCCGCAACGGCAGCGATCACACGCCAGCGCGCGGAGGTGGACCGGCTGTCGGGGATGCTCCAAGCACTGTCACCTCTGAAAACGCTGGATCGCGGCTACTCGATTATCCGGCTCTCTGACGGAACCGTGGTCTTTGACGCAGCAGAGTTGAAGAGCGGAACTCTGATTGAGGGGATGCTCGCAAAAGGCACATTCGTTGGGCAGGTTGTAGGGGCAAACCCCACAGGAAGCTTCATCACGCCGCCCGCAACAGATTCCATCGCAACCAACCAAGAAGCAGGTAGATAACGTCATGACAGATATGAACGCTGAAGAGGCACCGGCAGCAACTGACCCTTCCACCCTCACCTATGAGCAAGCGAAGGCAGAACTACGCAACATTGTTTCCGCCCTGGAGTCTGGTTCCATTCCTCTTGAGGAGACCTTGAACCTGTGGCAGCGTGGAGAAGCACTGGCGGCACGCTGCAAGATGATCTTGGATGAGGCCTCCGCCCGCATTGAAGCGGCAGAACTGGCCGGGGGCACCGTCCCGGTCGAAGGCCAGTAGCGGCAATCCAGGTGAGCAGTCGCTGCGTGTCGTGCAGCGACTCCACTTGTCTGGACGGCTACCGACCTAGGCGGCGTTCGCGTTGAGAGTATGACCGCACGGCCCGGAGAAAGTCGATACGCCTGAAGTCCGGCCAATATGTTTCGCAGAAGTAGTACTCCGAGTGCGCGGACTGCCACAGCAGGAATCCCGAGAGCCGTTGCTCCCCCGACGTACGAATAATAAGGTCCGGGTCGGGCTGCCCTTTTGTATAGAGGTGCTCGGTGATGTCGGCGTCCGTCAGGGACTCGGCAAGCTCCTCCAGGGAGCGTCCTTCTTTCGCCGCGTCGAGTAACAGCCCCTTCACCGCACCGACCAATTCCTGACGCCCCCCATATCCGACCGCGACATTGACCTGCATCGCATCTTTCAAGCCGTCCGTCTTCGCTGCCGCCGTGAGAACCCTTTCCTGGAACTCCTCGGGGAACAGCGACAAGTCGCCCACGATGTTGACCTTGTATTTCTGCATCTGCGACAAGCGATCAACAGAACCCGCGATGATTTCCAGAAGGTCATGGATTTCCTGCTCTTCACGGGCTAGGTTGTCTGGGGAGAGCATCCAGAGGGTAACCACCTGCACGCCAAGCTCGTCAGCCCACTGCAGGAAATCCACGATCTTGTTTGCGCCCGCTTTGTGACCTTCGCTGGCAGGCGACCCAAAGGCTTTCGCCCATCTCCGGTTGCCATCCAAGATCACTGCGACGTGCTCTGGCATCCGTTCACGGTCCAGGGAGCGTGCAAGGCGGAATTCATACACCTCGTATAGAACCGTGCTCATCCCGCTGCCAGATGCCATTATGCATCCCTCCCCGCCACCTTGACTCTCAGATTACCCGGCAGGACGTCGTTAATAGAGCATCCCACGAAAGCGCGCCCCCCAGAATGACTAGGACCACTTAAGCTGCGTTCAAATAGGGTGTATCGTATGCCGCGGAAAGGAACGAAATGCCCATTGTTTCAACGAAACCTCTGCAATTGATGTCCGAGCGCCCTGTGGCTCACAAGCCTCGCCTGCGCGGGTGGATCCATTTCATCGCAGCGCCCCTCTCTCTCGCAGCATCGATCGTGTTGGTAGTTCTGGCACCGACCACCGGGCTGAAGTGGGCAAGCGCTGTTTACCTGGCATCGTCACTGATCCTCTTTGGGGTCTCCGCTGCCTACCACTTGTTCTATTGGTCACCTGAGGCAACTGCGCTTCTACGCCGGCTGGACCACTCGAACATCTTCCTCCTGATCGCCGGCACGTACACCCCACTATCGGTGGCCCTTCTACAGGGGTCGCACAGGGTCGCTCTTCTCTGGATCATCTGGGTTGGGGCCGCAATTGGGATCCTGATAAACCTGCTGTGGCCGACGGCCCCCAGGTGGTTGTCAACGCTCATCTACGTGGTCCTGGGATGGACCGCGATCTGGTACCTGCCCAGTTTCTGGCAGGCGGGTGGTCCGGCCGTGGTCTGGCTGATCCTCGGCGGCGGTCTCCTCTACACAATCGGCGCGGTTGTCTACGCAACCAAGGAGCCAAACCCGTGGCCCAGGGTCTTCGGGTTCCACGAGATTTTCCACCTATTCACTGTGCTCGCATGGGCCAGCCAGTGTGTTGCCGCATACCTGGCAGTTCTCTAGCGACAAAGTAAGATTAGGACATGGCAGAGAAAAACTGGATAACCAGAGCCCAATACAACCAGCTCGCAGAAGAGCTCTCAGACCGGGTCAACGTACAACGTCCCCGCATCATCGCACTCATCGAGGCGGCACGCGCCGAAGGTGACTTGAGCGAAAACGGCGGTTACCAAGCCGCCCGCGAAGAACAGTCGATGAATGAGACTCGCATCAACGAGCTAGAAGCACGCTTGAAGAACACCGAGGTGGGGGAAACCCCTGCCGACGATGGCATCGTCAAGCCCGGCATGGTTGTTGTCGCGGAGATCGACGGGGAACGCGATGAGTTCCTCCTGGGAACCAGGGATGCCAGCGAGGGCCTGAACATCCATATCTATCCGCCCTCTGCCCCTCTCGGCCAGGCCATCATTGATGCGAAGGCCGGGCAGACCGTGTCTTACAAGACCCCCAGCGGGGCAGTTCTTGAGGTCAAGATAATCTCCGCCAGCCCGTACGAGGGCTAAGTCAATCCTCAAGGTGAGTGCCGGCATGGGTTCGAATGCAACCCGAGCCGGCACTCACCTTCGTCTTTTCCTGCATCATCTGGGCCACCTGGGCCGCCTTGAGCAACCCGGCCAACTTGGGCAACCCGCCCACCTTGAGAGACCGGGCCGGCTAAGCCAACGGGGCATCCAGCCATGTTCTGCAACATTTTGGGGCGCACAACTAAGCACCTCGTCATCTTTGAACGCCTAAGCAGTTCATCACCTTGAACGTTGCCGCGCCCTCAAGCATTCCAACTGCTTCACCACCCGAAACACGGCCTACTCCGACGCTCCAACCACCTCGCCACCCTCAAATACGGTTCCCGGTCCTTAAAATGCTTCTCGGTCCTTAAATACCCCGTCATGAATAGGCATCTGCTCAAAACGATCACGCCCAGAGCTCCGGGAACCGTATTAAGGACCGGGAACAGTGTCATGGAAGTAGGGTTAGGGGTTCTTCCCAGAACGAACCCACTTCTTCGTTGTTCGTCAGTCTGGTTGTGAGTCAAGTGACTGAGATCGGACCGGGTGCCCGGAGGGCGGAACCCCAAGCGCGGCCCTGACAGGGTCAGGTGTGGACCCGGCCGCAACTCCGACGACGCTAATGACAAGGCCGAGAAGGCACTGCGCCTACCTAGCCTTCCTCTTCTTCAACCCCAGCGTTGGCCTTGCGCGCGAACTTCCTCGCCTTCTTCTTCGCTTCGCCCGAGGCTCCTCCCCTATAGGAGGCAGCAATCTGCTCTTTCAAACTTCCCGGAGGCCCCCCGGGACGGTCGAGGTCGGTCGCTAGGTTCGGGTAGTAGTCTCGGCCATGCAAATACTGGATTGTGACATTCAGGAAAGCCAAGAGCGGCACCGCGAAAATCGCACCTGGGATACCCGCGACCATTCCGCCCGCGGCCACGGCCACGATCACTGCAACAGGATGCAAGGACACCGCGTGGGACATCATCAGCGGCTGCAACACATTGCTTTCGATCTGCTGCACGGCCAGAACAACCACAAGCATCAAGATCGCGGAAGTCAGCCCGTTGTTCACCAGGGCGATCAACACGGCAACCGCACCCGAGACGAACGCGCCCAGAATCGGGATGAACGAGGCCAAGAACACTAGAACCATGATGGGAATCGCCATGGGGACACCGAGGACCATCGCGCCCAAACCAATCCCAATCCCATCTAGGGCCGCGACCTTTATCTGCGTATTCACGTAGTAGCCGAGGGTAACCCAGCCTCTAATCCCTGCCTCGTTCGCGCTCTGCCGCCACTGGGCGGGCATGGAACGGACGGCAACGATCCACATTTCTCGCCCATCACGGAGGAAGAAGAACAGCATGAACACCATCAGCAGGCTGGTTGCGGCAACGGACACAGCAGAAGTTGCGACGGCATAGGCCCCTGAGGCGATCGTTGTCGAGTGCTCCTTCAGGAGAACAATGACGTCAGCCTGAACATCGTTAAGCCACTGTTGGAGTTGATCACCTTCCATCGGAAGCGGCCCGTCTGCGACCCAGTCGATCAGACTGTTTAATCCCTCAACGCTCTCCTTGAGCATCTGTGGAAGCTGCTGAATCAACTGTGTCAGCGCAATCGCCAGGAGCGCCGTGACAATCAGGACCCCCAGGAGCAAGCCGACAGCAGCTGCCAGGGTCTTCCCCATCTTCAGTTTCTTTTTCAAGAAGCCGACCAGAGGCTCCAGGAGAAGCGCTAGAAGAAGTGCGATCAGGAATGCCATTACGATTGATCGAACGTATCCGAGCATCCATATGACTACTCCCAGCGCCCCCGCCGCAACCAGGAAACGCCACGACCAGGCAGCGGTAACCCTGAGAGGCCACGCGACGGCATCCGCGGCGCGCACGTTCGGACTGATTATGTCCGGCTTGACCGACATTTCCCGGGTCGCCGCATCACCTGACCCTTGTGCGGTCTCTTCGGCAGTGCCGTGTTTGGAAGATTCGCTCATGCGCTGCCTCACTGATCCTTGCCAACTGAGCGGTTGCGGTAAGACTCGCAAACACGCTCCGAGCCGTGACCGGCTCTCTCCCCTAAAGAGAAGTAGTCCCCATAATCCCACAGTGAAGCCGCGGAGAACATCTGTTTTTATCCCTCGACACGAGACGAAGGGACACGTAGTTTTGTTTTGACGAACGAAAGGGACCCATTGGCTACCTCCGAAACACCTCATGCAAGCGCCCAGCACCCCGTACTGGGAACCCCGTTGGACCTTATTCCTACCGAGGATCAGGAACTAATCTTCCTGGCGGCCGGATGCTTCTGGGGAGTCGAACGAATCCTGTGGCAAACCCCAGGCGTTCTGGCCACAGCCACCGGGTACATGGGCGGTCACACCGAGTCCCCCACCTACGTCCAAGTCTGTACGGGGACCACCGGGCATGCAGAAGCCGTGAGAGTGGTTTACGACCCCAAGGTGCTTCCCACCAAGAGTCTTCTGGCCACGTTCTTCGAGAACCACAACCCGACACAGCGCAACCGTCAGGGCAACGACCAAGGCACCCAGTATCGGGGTGCGATCTGGACTACGAACGAGGAGCAGTACGAGGACGCCTTAGCCGTCCGCGACACCTACCAACAAACCCTTTCTGCTGGGCATCACGGGCAAATCGTCACGCAAATCCACCGGCCCCCGGCCCCGATCTTCCACTACGCAGAGGACTACCACCAGGCCTACCTTTACAAGAACCCGAGCGGGTACTGCAACCATGGCTTCAACGGGGTTGCCTGTCCCCGACCGCAAACGCTTTAGCCAAATGTGAGGGGAAGGGGCCCGGGTTCAGTCCCGAGCCTCCTCTCCTCATATTCCAAACCAGTTGCGCCAGCTCTCCTCCGCAAGTGCCATGTTCTGGCTACTTCTCCGGCCGGCACGCTGGCCCACTGTCCGTTTTATTCAGACCCGCCGCCCGCATCATTCGGACCCGTTGTCCGTTTTAGACACACAGAGCCGGGTTTGCGCCCCCATGACCACGTTATGGTTGGCTCGCGTGTCTAAAACGGACATGTCGAGGCCAGCCGGCTCCGTTGCTTGCGAGTTTGCCCGAGTCTCAGGCAATACCCACAATGTCAGTCACGAAGACCAACGTGTCGCCGCCTTTGATTCCGGCCTGCGGAACGCCTCGGGCCCCATAACCCATGCTGGCTGGGATCGACAGGAGCACCCGCGATCCCACACGCTGCCCAATCAGGCCCTGGTCCCAACCCTGGATAACCATGCCTACGCCAATCTGGAAGTCCAGCGGCTTGCCGCGGTCATACGAGTTGTCAAAGACCTGGCCGTTCCACACCTGCCCCAAGTAGTCACAGATGATGGTGTCGCCGGCCTCGACGACTTCACCGGTTCCCTCGTGCAAAACTTCCACTTGCAGTTCTGGGGAAGGCGCTTCATCGGCGAAGACGATCTTTGGCTTCTTTCCGAATTCACCTTCGACAGTTACGTTTTCCATTACTTTCCCTTCGTTTTCGTATCGGGACTGACTCGTGTCGGCCAGCAAGTCGCCTGCCAACGTGGCTGTTTACTGCGTGCGCCTACCTTTGGTTTAGGTGCGACAGAATGTTCAAAATCTCGACGTAAAGCCAGATCAGCGTGACCATGAGGCCAAACGCGGACATCCATGCATACTCAGCAGGAGCGCCACGTTGGACTCCGACCTTCACCTGGTCAAAGTCACCAATCAGGCTCATCGCCCCAATGAACACCGCGAAGAGGCTAAGGAGCAGGCCCAGGGGCAAGCCGAACAAAGTTGGGCCGGCAACGCCGCCCATGTTTATTCCGGCCAGGGCCAACAACCAGGTGGCAACTCGAGCCAAAATGATGCCAATCAAGGAGATCAGAACGAACTTCTGCATCTTCGGAGAGTTGCGCACTTTCCCGGAAGCATAGAGCGCCAGGGTGACCAGGAGAACCGCGAATGTTGCCACCACCGCCTGGAGAACAACGCCGGGGAGGGCTGCGTTGATGACCATTGAAAGTGCGCCCAGTGCCACGCCTTCAAGTGTCGAGTACAGCATGATCAGGCCCGGCCGGATGGTCTTTGAGAAAATGTTGACCATCGCCAGGGCGAAACCACCCAGCAGGCCGACAATCATCAGGGTGTAGCCCAAGTCGGGATTCATAGCTGAAAGGAACCAGGCAACAGCGGCGGCACCAATCGCGATGGCGAGGTTGAGCGCCGTCTTCACAATCACGTCGTCATACGTCATGCGCCCCATCGATACCGCGTCCGCGGCGGGCATCTGATAGGCAGCTTTGGCCTGCTCGAAAGCCTGCTGATCGTACGTGGGGTAGGACGAGGGCGCCTGGGAGTTCGCTCCCGCGCTACCTTCACTCTTCCACTGTGTCTCAAGCTTATTGAAGACCGGGTTACTCATTGAGCCCTCCACAATTCCTTCGGGGTTCGCGTTCACCCCTGAACTCTCAGCATAGGGTTTCACACAGGCTGCACACTTGGCCACATTATTCCACCCAGCGCTAAACATTCTAGGAAAACCGGCACCCACAGCTGCCGAGAGAGAGTCAGTGCCCCCACTGGGACTCGAACCCAGACTTGATCGATTTTAAGTCGACTGCCTCTGCCATTGGGCTATGGGGGCGAAACGGCGACTGCCGCGTTAGGTCGGCGGCAGACATCGGATGCGCAAGCCCATGCTAGCAACCGAAAGGGGCTTCGAAGACCATCCGGCCGCTATTCAATCGGCAAGCGAGAGCGCCAGCCCATCCAAAATGTCGTGCTCAGAGACGACGACGGGGAGGGAGTTATCTCCGGGGAGTATCTGGCCTTCCTCGTCCTCCTCCAAAACCCCCACGCGCAGCAAGATGCGTTCCAGGACCAGTGCGCCCCCTCCGATGACGTCGGCACGGCCAGGAGGCATGAAGCCCAGGGCTGCTTTCTCCTCGACGGGTGCCTCGATCATGAACTGAAGGCTGCTGGCCCACTGCTCAGGTGTGGGGATCATGCCGTGGGTGAGGCTCGGAGTGTACTGGTGCACGCCCGCAATGAACGCGGCGATCGAGGTCACCGTCCCAGCAACCCCAACCATCGTGTTCACCCCGGTGAAGTCAACCCCTTCTAACCGCTCATCAATCCAACGGCGAGCAGCAGCCAACCGCTGCGCCGTCCACGGCTCCGGCCCGAAGCGTTCGGTCACCCGCACCGATCCCATATCGAGCGAGGTGGAGCGGAGAACCTGCGGGTCCCCCTTTTCCCCGTCGGATGTCGCGGCGAGGTCACCTAGTACAAACTCCGTTGACCCCCCACCGATGTCGATGACCATGTACGGACCTTCCAGTCCGCTTGGCACCGAAGACAGAGCCCCCAGGAAAGAGAGGTGGGCTTCCTCTTTGCCCGAGATCACCTCGGGCTCCAACCCCGTTATCCGCCGAACGCCCTCGACAAACGTGGCTCGGTTCTTCGCGTCCCGTGACGCTGAGGTTGCCACGAACCTGGCGCGGCTCGCACCCAAAGCCTCAATCTGCTCCTGGTATTGCTCCGCGACCGCAAGCGTGCGTTCAACGGCCGAAGGTGCCAACACACCGGTGCGGTCAACGTCTTGTCCCAGGCGAGTGATCACCATTTCCCGGACAACATCATGCAACCCCGGTACGGGCGTGTTCGCATCCTTGGAGTTGCCGGGTTGTTGCGCATCGGCGATCAGCAGGCGAATCGAGTTGGTTCCACAGTCGATTGCCGCCACTCGCACCGTGTCTTCAGCCTTCACAGTCGCACCTCTTCGACGTCCACATTCCCCGTGTCTCCAGTTCTTCCAGGGCCCTGTCCCCCATCGGGTTCACTCCTGGCCCAGCCGCCAAGGAGTGTGCCACCAACGCGTGTAAGCACTTGACCCGGCTCGGCATGCCACCGGCAGAAATGCCAGCAATTTCGTCTACTTCACCTACACCACCCATCTCACCGATTTCTGACCGCCTACCCAGGAAGTCCTGGTGTGCGGCGAGGTACGCTTCGGCAACCGTCGGGTCATCGGCCAACTGCTGGTTCAAATCCTCCATGAAATGTTCTGCTTCCAGCGTCGAACAAGCACTCACCAGCGCGGGCGAAGTCAGGTAGAACGTCGTGGGGAACGGGGTGCCATCGGGCAGACGAGGTGCGGTCGCCACCACCAGGGCTCTGCCGCAGACACAGCGAGCGGCTGTTCTTACGACGCCTCGAGGCTCCCTGCCCAAGTCCTCAGTTACCTGGAGTCGGTCGGCTTCAGTCCATTTGGTTAAGGCCATGTGAGCTACTCCTCGTCCTCCTCAGTCTCCCGGTTAGGATCTTCCGTCGGCTCCATGTCGATCAGGTCGCTGGAGGCGGGGATCTCGTCCGCGTCTTTCATGGAATCCAGAAGCAACGCAGCCCAGGGCTTTGTGACCCCGCGATCCTTCGGGGTCTCCGCTTCTGTGACCTCAGACTGAGGTAGGTCCAAGATGGTGTATTGCGTTTCGCCCGGGCGCACAAATCCGAGTCTGCTTCTGGCTTGCGCGGCGACGTAGTCGGGGTCATCCCAGCCTGCCAGAGAAGCGGTGAGTTCGGCTTTGTGCTGTTTAGTCTGCTCCACCTCGGCCAAAATGGCTCGGTATTCCTGCTCCTGCTGAATCCACTGGAGTCCAATCGGAACCAGGTTTACCGCCAGCATCGTCACTATTGCCACGAACCCAAGAACACGAACCGACAGTCCGATACCGCCTACAGATCGACGCTTTTCAATGTTCGAAGTGTCTTTGTCGCCCGCATCCGTACGAGGTTCCCTGGGACTACGCGCACTCCCACGACGCGCAGCAGGTGTGCTACGCGGTCCGCTGGGGGATGAAGGGCGGCGTGGTCGCATGCTGTTAATCCTTGCGGAATTGGGCTCGCATTGCGAACTCACCACGCCAAAGGCCCCGAGTCTGTCAGCCAAAAGCGGACGGACCCGGGGCCCTCAGCGTCTATATCGGGTTAGAAGGATGCGCGGGGGAACGCATTGCGTCCCGCGTAAACTGCGTCTTCGCCCAGTTCTTCTTCGATGCGGAGAAGGCGGTTGTACTTCTCCACGCGCTCCGAGCGTGCCGGCGCACCCGTCTTGATCTGGCCCGAGTTGGTCGCCACAGCGAGGTCAGCAATCGTGGTGTCGCCGGTCTCACCACTGCGGTGAGAGGTCATTGTGGCGTAACCGTTGCGGTGTGCAGACTCAACAGCGTCCAGGGTTTCCGTCAGGGTTCCGATCTGGTTCACCTTGACCAGGAGTGCGTTAGCGACGCCGTCATTGATTCCACGCTGGAGTCGCTCCGGGTTGGTCACGAACAGGTCGTCACCAACCAACTGCACGCGGTCACCAATGGCATCGGTAAGGTTCTTCCAGGCGTCCCATTCGTCTTCTGACAGCGGGTCTTCAATGGAAACCAGTGGGTAGTCCGTAATCAGCTTCTCGTAGTACTCGACCATGTAGTCGGTGCTGCGGGGCTCGCCTTCGAACATGTAGGAGCCGTCCTTGAAGAACTCCGTGGCAGCCACGTCCAGGGCCAAGGCAACGTCCGTGCCCGGCTTGTAGCCTGCGCGCTCGATGGCTTCCATGATCAGGTCAAGGGCAGCCTGGTTCGACTCAAGGTCAGGGGCAAAGCCACCTTCGTCACCCAGCCCGGTCGAGAGGCCGCGTTCCTTGATGACTGCCTTCAGGGTGTGGTAAACCTCCGCACCCATGCGCAGCGCTTCGCGGAACGTGGGAGCACCGATTGGCGCAATCATGAATTCCTGAATGTCAACGTTCGTGTCCGCGTGAGACCCGCCGTTCAGGATGTTCATCATCGGGACGGGGAGGACGTGAGCGTTTGGTCCGCCAAGGTATTCGTAAAGGGGCAATTCTGCTGATTCGGCAGCGGCCTTTGCAACTGCAAGCGAGACGCCCAGGATGGCGTTTGCGCCAACGTTGCCCTTGTTCGCGGTGCCGTCAACCTCAATCATGATGCGGTCCACTGCCCGCTGGTCGCGAGCGTCCATCCCGATTACTGCCGGCTCCAACACTTCGGAAACCGCGTCCACCGCGTCTTGGACACCCTTGCCCTGGTAACGGCTTTCGTCACCATCGCGACGCTCAACCGCTTCGAATGCTCCCGTAGATGCGCCCGAGGGCACACCTGCGACCGCGACGCAGCCGTCATCCAGAGCTACTTCCACCTCAACAGTTGGGTTACCACGAGAATCCAGGATCTCGCGTGCGCCAATTTCTTCGATCATTGCCACGTTGTTACTCCTTGTTGGTTGATTGCGTTCAAGTCTGCAATTCGGACAAATACAAATGTTGTTTTCGGCTGCGAACCGGTGCCAGTAAAACCGTGCGCCGCTCAGCCGGCTATGTCTGTTTCAGATGCGTTACTGAAACCGTCTGCCAGGGGGCTTGGCGGAAGGTAGGTGCTGTTCTCAATGGTGCCGTAACGCGGGTTCAAACGAAGCTGGGCAGTTTCCATTTCAGCCAGCACCGCTTCGAAGACGGACTGGTCATTCACCATTTGGAGATTCTGGATCGAAACGAAGTACGCCAACAGGTCTCTTGTGGTTGGTGTCAGATCGGGAACTTTGTCGCTACCCGAAGCCTCGGCAAACCCAAGGATGACCTCATCCACCTGCGCATCGTCGACAAGTCCGGCTTCCAGGCTGATCGGGAGGACTACTTCTGCCTGGGCGATACTCATGGCCATGTCTGCGCGGGAGACTTCCTCACCGGTGAGGAGAGCCCAGTCCTTAATCGAATCAGTTACCTGATTCTCACTGACCTCAGTCCCATTAACGTAGGCCGCCACCCCGGGTGAACCGTTTCCACCCGAACAGGCTGACAGCCCCAATCCAAGTGCGACCGCACCCGCTATCAGGGCGGATCGTTTACCGAACAAACGTAAAGTAATCGGTTTGGACACGGAGCCTCCTTCGAAATGGGCCGAACCCTCAGACATTCTACGCCACTTATTCCGTTGTGACTGTGGCTAACGCCCCATCAAGTAGCCTATCGACCCAAGCGATCAGTTCGTCATCTGTGGGAGGCGTGGTTCCAAGCCGGCCTGGCCGGGTCAACGGCACCATCACTTGACGCACCGCAGGCTTTATCACCGAGCCCGGATAGAGGCGTTGCAGACGCATTGCTTGCGACTCCCGAAGTTGTACGGGGCCGATGCGAACGTAGTTGCCCTGAGTAAGCAATTCACGGATCCCCCGCTTGCGCAGTTTCTCCCGGAGGCGGGCGATCTTCAGCAACAGTTCGACCTCCTCCGGAATTGGGCCATACCGGTCCACCAACTCCGCACGAAGTTCACGTTCGGATTCGGCATCGGTGACCTCGGCAATCCGCCCGTACACCTCGATGCGGAGCCGCTCCCCTGGAACGTAGTCCTCGGGCAAATGCGCATCTACGGCAAGTTCCACCCGAACGTCCGCGGTGTCCTCAACCTTCTCTCCCTTAAAGGCAGCGACGGCTTCCGAAACCATGCGGATGTAGAGGTCAAATCCAACGCCCTCGATGTGACCCGACTGGGCTCCCCCAAGAAGGTTTCCGGCCCCGCGGATCTCCAAGTCCTTCTGCGCCACAGCGAGCCCCGACCCAAGGTCAGTGTTCGCGGCTATCGTCCGTAGTCGTTCTACCGCCGTCTCTGAAAGAGCCTTATCGGGACGGTAAAAGAAGTATGCGTACGCGCGTTCTGTTCCTCGCCCCACACGTCCGCGAAGTTGATGCAGCTGGGACAGTCCGAACGCGTCGGAGCGGTCCACGATCAGAGTGTTCGCGTTGGAAATATCCAGGCCCGTCTCCACGATTGTGGTCGAGACCAGCACGTCAAACTCGTGGTTCCAGAAGTCCAGCATGACTTTTTCCAGCTCCGCCTCGGACAACTTCCCATGCGCGACACGGATGCGGGCCTCGGGCACCACCTCTTGCAGATGCGCGGCCACCCGGTTTATCGACTCCACCCGGTTGTGAACGTAGAAGACTTGGCCGTCGCGAAGAAGTTCGCGCCTGATGGCGGCCCCCACCTGCGCGTCGGAGTGGGGCCCCACAAACGTGAGAACCGGTTGGCGCTCCTCCGGAGGGGTTTGGAGCACCGACATCTCGCGGATCCCCGCAACCGCCATCTCCAATGTTCTAGGGATGGGCGTCGCCGACATTGCCAAAACGTCGACGTCTGTGCGCAGCGCTTTCAGGGTTTCCTTGTGTTCGACGCCGAACCGCTGTTCCTCGTCGATCACCACCAAGCCCAGATCTTTGAACTCCACCGCCCCCGTCAAGAGGGTGTGGGTACCAATCACCACGTCAACCGAGCCGTCCGCCAGGCCTTCCCTGATCTCCCTTGACTCCTTCGCAGATGTGAACCGTGAAAGAACCGCGACCTCCACGGGAAACCCTGCGTAGCGTTCTGTGAACGTGTCGTAGTGCTGCTGAGCCAACAGTGTGGTGGGGACCAGAATCGCCACTTGCTTCCCGTCTTGAACTGCCTTGAAAGCAGCCCTCACAGCGATCTCAGTCTTGCCGTACCCAACGTCTCCTGTAAGCAGGCGGTCCATGGGGACGGGGCGTTCCATGTCCGATTTGACCTCGTCCATCGTCGCCAACTGGTCAGGGGTTTCGACGTACTCGAAAGCATCCTCCAGCTCACGTTGCCACGGGGAATCCGGGGAGAACGCGTAACCGGAGGTGGCGGTGCGGGCGGCATACAAACGGACCAGTTCGGCCGCTATCTCCCGAACCGCTTTGCGCGCCTTCTGCTTCGTTTTTGCCCAGTCTGCACCGCCCATGCGCGACAGGCGAGGAACGTCGGAACCGGTGTATTTGGACACCTGGTCAAGAGAAGAGGTAGGCACAAACAACTGGTCCGCAGGCTGCCCCTTCCGGGATGGCAAGTACTCAATGACCAGGTAGTCGCGTTGGGTTTTGGAGCCCGAGGAGGACGCAATATCCCGCGTAGTTATTTCAAGGAACCTGCCCACCCCGTGTTGCTCATGCACAACGAAGTCACCCTTCTTCAAGGTGAGAGGGTCCACGCGCCCGCGCCTACGTGAAGGCAGTTTGCGCATGTCGCGGGTGCTTGTGCCAGCGCGGCCGGTTAGGTCGGCTTCGGTCAGAATGACTAGTTTCTGTTCCGTCATCACGAACCCAGTGTCGGCAGGGGCGGGAATGACCGAGGTCACCGGCGCTCCAGGGGCTTCATCCATGGTCGTAACCAGCCTGGCGGGCACATCGGCCTCTGACAGGACCTGGACGATGCGTCTTCCGGCACCCGGGGCGGGAACCGTCACCACGATCTCCCACTGGTCTTGTCCCAGTGTCACCAGGTCCTTGGCTGCCTGCTGGAAGTCCCCGCGGTAGGGACGAACATCGCGGGCCCCAACTTTTGCGAGCCTCGGCGAGATCACAACCGGGCGAACCGGGGATCCCGCAGCGCCTGCTTCGGTGTCCCCCAGGGAGAAGTCCACGTCCTCGATCGGTCGAGGGCCCCGCACCCGCGGCCCCTTAGCGTCCGCCGCAGTAAGGTCTGGATCGGTCGTGGCCTCTGCGGTCTGGTCGCCGGCGGCCAACTCTGGTGGGGGGAAAGAGGTGAAGCCCCACCATGCTCTCTTCTTCCCCCGCCCCCAAAGGTCCGTGAGGGGGACGAAAGATCCGTCCCGCACTTCCAGGGGTGCTTTGGCCCCATCTGCTGCGGCTCCCCAGGCGGCGAGGAGGAAGTCCTCAGCCGTCTTGATGAGGTCCTCAGAGCGGGCGATTGTCTGTTCGGGTTCATCAAGGACAAACAAGCAATCTTGTGGGAGCAGATCCAGTAGCGGAACCATCTCCCCCACAAGCAGAGGCGCTAGCGATTCGATGCCTGGGGAGTAAATGCCCTCACTTGCCAACTCAAGTAGTTCTCCCGCAACAGGGAGCTTAGGTTGAAGTTCGATGGCTTTCTGGCGGACCTTCGGAGTGAGGAGCAGTTCCCGGGCCGGTGGCGCCCAAAGCCCTCCCTCCGCAACTTCGAGGGTTCGCTGGTCGGAGAGGTTGAACCAGCGGACCTCGTCCACCTCGTCCCCAAAAAACTCGACCCGAACGGGATGCGGGTTCGTGGGCACAAAAACGTCCACGATCGATCCTCGCACAGCGACTTGGCCGCGGCGTTCCACCAGATCAACGGGCTCGTATCCCAAATCAACCAGGTCCTGGACCAGCCGGTCACGACCCAGGTCCTGACCCTCCACGGCAACGACGGGCGCGACATCCGCCAGCCCTTTGATAGTGGGTTGCATGAATGCGCGGATAGGCACAATGAGAAGGTCGATCTTTCCGGCCCCCGGCAAACCAGTCTGCGGCTTGACCAGGCGACGCAAAACGGCCGAGCGCCGCGCCATGGTGTCCACTTGCGGCGACAACCGTTCATGCGGGAGTGTTTCCCAGGACGGGAAAACCTCGACCCCCTGAACCCACGCGGAAAGTGCGGAAGAAAGCCGATCTGCCCGACGCCCCGAGGCGGTCACGACAACCACCGGCGACTTCAAGCCGCGGGCTTTCCGCTCCTTAACCGCAAGCGCGAGGGCAGCTGGCCGGACCCCTTCCGGGATGACCAACGTACCGTCGCCGGGTGTCGCCATCTGTGGGACCACGTCCCGCAGCGCCTTGTCCTGACCCACCAGTTCAAGCAGTGAGCGGAGCTGGGTTGTGGGGTCACTAGTGTTCGACTGCATTCTGTCCGTTTTGTCCTTCAACAGTTTGATTGTCCCTAAGTCGGCGAGGCCACTTCGCTTACGTTCGCGAGTGCAAGTCCATCTGTGTCTTAGTGAAACCTTCCAGCACCACGTCCTGTGCCACGTCGGCCGCTTGTTCTAAGGTCACTTGCCAGTCTTCTCTCTGAGCTTTCGGGATGGGGGCCAGCACGTAACGGGCGGCGTCCTGGGAACCGGGCGGGCGACCAATTCCGATCCGGAGCCGGGCGTAGTCTTTTGTTTTCAGCGCCGCCGAAAGCGACCGTAACCCGTTGTGACCGCCCTCCCCGCCACCCATCTTTAGACGCAGGGTGTGAGCTGGAAGGTCAAGATCATCGTGGATCGCGAGTATCTGTTCCGGTGGCACCTTGAATGCCCTAGCCAGGTTGGCGTACGGGGGGCCAGAGACGTTCATATAGTTCCGAGCGACCGCCAACATCACGGGCGCCGCATCTGCGGTTCCCGCCCCGAAGTGGGTGGTGGCAACCAGCGTTCCGGTGCGGTGACGCCGTAGGTTTGAGTGGGTGCGGGCCGCCAGAAGCTCAACGGTTTCGCGTCCAACGTTGTGCAAGGTGTTGTTGTACTTGGATCCGGGGTTCCCAAACCCCAGGATTAACCATGGCGCAGGTTTCGTCACGACGGTTCCCCTACTCCCTCTGGAAGCGTTATCGCTGTTTTCGTGTGGTCGGCAAACAATCAGTTTATCCACTGCCCAACTCAGCTGTAGACTGGCCTGCGTAAAAGTACCCCGCAGTCAGGCGGTGCGGCACTCCCGTCCACAAGCACTGCATGGTATTCAGGCGCCCCTAACCCAGCAGGTTGTGAATGTTTCTTCCCCAACTCGAGTGCGACGAGGAATGGCTTGGCGTAGTCATCGCGATTCCGGAGCCGTGGCTTTCAATGATCACGGAGATGCGCCTTGCCCTTGGGGACGCTGCCGCCGAACGAGTCGCGCCTCACGTCACAATCATGCCGCCAATTGCGGTGCCTGCCAGCAGAAGGGAAGCGGTTCTTGGTCACCTGCGGAAAGTGGCCCGTGATCAGCGTCCTTTCAAGCTCTCCCTCAAGGGGGCAGGGACTTTCCTCCCCGTCAGCCCGGTTTCGTTTTTGAACGTAAAGAAGGGGGCCTCCGACTGTTCCCAGTTGGCCGAGGATGTCCGTAGCGGCCCCTTAGATTACAAACTTCGCTTTCCGTACCATCCACACGTGACGTTGGCTCAGAACCTTGGTGAGCCGGAGTTGCTCCGGGGTCTGGAGCTGGCGAAAGACTTCGAGGCCTCTTGGATGGTCAGCGGGATTCGTCTTGACCGCGTACTGCAAGATGGCAGCTACACTTCCACCGCCATTTTCGATTTCTGGGCGGGAACCGCGTGAACGTCAGGCAACCTCGGCCCGAACAGACTTCGCCACCTTTCTCTCGGGGACGAGGAATAGCGGGCAAGAACCCCGGAAACCGCAGTCAATCTCTATGGGGATCAGATGCCCCGGACACTCAGCCTTCCACGTTGCCCTTGGTATATCGCCTCATTCAAGGCGATAATCAGATGTGGCACTAAAAGAACCGCACGAAAAAGGGTATGAGGTTCTCTCCGCTGAACAGTGGAGGGTTACTCCTGCGGACCTCAAGGCCGCCTTCAAGAAACCAACCATCGGTGGGAAAATCGCCGCCCTCATGTTGGTTTGGCAGCACACCCGCATTGGACGTGCCTTCTACCGGTACCAGTACCAGAGGGGAAAACTGTCGGCAGGCGGCATTTCTTTCATGGCCATTTTCTCACTGACGGCTGCTCTCACTGTCGCGTGGACCGTATTCGCCCACCTTTTTGCGAGTAATCCACAGTTCCAGGAGACGGTGGTTCAGGCCCTCGACGACATGCTCCCCGGGATTCTCCAACATCCTGCGGGCAGTTCAGATGGGCTGATTGACCCCGAGTCAATCGTGATTGGCCGCGGGAACGTCGTCACCGGTGTGATTGCGTTTGTCATCGCCGTGTATTCGGCCTCCCGGATCGTCCGCTACATAAGTGACGGCATTCGTTCAATGTTCGGTCTGCTCGCGTACCCGAAGAATTTCCTTTTGGTGTACCCCCGTTACCTCCTCGGACTGCTCCTCCTGCTGCTCACAGTGGTTGCCACCGCAATGCTTTCGCTCGCATCAACATGGCTGGATGCGTTGGTGACGGACCTGCTTCATCTCAAGCAGCCCCTCTCTGAGTCCATGACCTTTGACGTGGCTAGCTTCTTCATCCCGTTCTTCGTCAACCTGATAACTTTCGCCGCCATGGTCCGTTTCGTCTCTGACGTCCGGGTCCCGACGAAACCGCTGTGGATCGGGTCCGGAACATTCGCCGTTATTTCCTCGATCCTCCAGGGTGCAGGCGGACTCATTTTGGGTTCTTCCGCCAACCCTTTGATCGTTGCTGCCGCAACTGTTGGAACGTTGCTGGTGTGGATCAACATTCTGGCTCGCGCAGCCATGATAATTTGCGCGTGGATGGCGAATCCTCCAGCTGTTGTCGCGAAGGTGACGCCGCAGGAGGTGCGCGCGGATGTCACTCCCAACTACATCACGCTCAGCGACCCCGAAAGTTTGAACTGGCCTTACCACCCCATCTCGGGCGACCTCATCCCAGCTATTCCCGAGGAAGAATATGCTGAACGCCTTCACGGCGAAGTACCTGCCGGTGCCCTGGACGCACAAAAGCGCAACCATTCTGGCGTGATTCACGACGAGGGAGATGCCGGGCTTCCCACCACAGAAAATATCCCCGAAGAGAGGGTAAACGGCAAAGACATCAAAGTGGCTGGCCCTCCTCCAACGGGGAAGGAAATGGGGCCCAAGGCAACAGAGTGGATTAGCGAAACCTAGATCAAATCAGGTATTCGACGGTGACAGGGGCATGGTCAGAGAACCGAGCGTCCCAGGTGTCCGCCCGGAAAATGTCGAACCCGCGGGCCGCCCGCGCCAATCCCTGAGTGGCGTAGTGGTAGTCAATGCGCCAACCAGTGTCGTTATCGAATGCCTTACCGCGCCAAGACCACCACGAGTAGGGGCCAACCCTGTCCCCCGCCAAATCCCTAACCACGTCCACCCACCCCTGGTCAACCCAGGAGTCAAGGTAAGCGATTTCTTGGTCCAGGGCTCCCGCGTTCTTGTTGTGGTTTCCCTTCCAGTTCTTCAGGTCTGCTTCGCCTCGCACAACGTTGAAGTCCCCACAAACAAGTGCTTGGCTCTGTCCTGCCGAAGCGAGGTCAAGAAGATCATTCAGTCGACGGGTAACCCCATCCAGGTGCTCATACTTGAGGTCCTGTTTCGGGGTGTCCTTTTGTCCTGCGTGCAGGTAGGCGGAGATCACCTTGAGCGCCCCACCCGTAGAAGTGTCCAGATCCACTTCTACCCAGCGGCCCGAATGCGGGGGCTCCTCGACTTCCTCCAGGCCCAGAACCGGGTCGCTTCCCTCCCTGACAGCAACCGCCGAGGAGTTCTTCCGCACCGCGACCGCGACGCCAGCCCGCCCCTTCATCACGCTGGGGTAAGAGACAACGTGCCACGCATCCCCCAGCAGGTTCTTCGTGATTTCGTGGTCAGCCCGCACTTCTTGAAGCAGCATCACGTCCGGGAGCGCACTGGCGATCCACTCTTCAAAACCGCGTCGGTAGGCAGCCCTGATGCCGTTGAGGTTGATGGTTGAGATAAGTACTGTGTCCTGAACGCTCATTGAGGCATTATCCCAAAGTGCCCGGCCTCTAAGCGAACAGGCCCTCATCTACAAGTCGTTCCCGCTGGTTGGATTCATTCCCGTTGGTTGCATTCATTGCAGCTGGTTGGATACCCCCGGGGGGTATTGGTAGCATCGTTTTTATGGGACACGATCACAGCCACGCAAGTTCAACGACTCCACGCAACAAGCTCGCATGGGCGTTGACACTTGCCCTAACCATCGTTGTCATCCAGTTTGTTGGAGCAGCACTCACAGGTTCCCTCGCCTTGGCGGCAGACGCGGGACATGGGATCGTCGACTCACTGGGCCTCGTAATCGCACTGACCGCCGCGGTCCTGATGACCAAGCCCCGCTCAGACCGCCGCACCTGGGGTTTCGCCCGCGCCGAGGTTCTGTCCGCAGGCGTGCAATCGGGGTTGCTAATCGCGTTGGGTATTTTCATTTCGTATGAGGCCATCGGTCGCCTCATCAACCCGCATGAGATCATTGCCGGCCCCATGCTCTGGATCGGCGTCTTAGGTTTGCTTGCAAACATGGGCGCCATGCTGATCCTCGTTGGGAACCGCAACGATTCTTTGAATATGAAAGCGGCGTTTCTCGAGGTCACCTCGGACGCCCTTGGATCCGTAGCCGTCGTCGGAGCCGCGATAATCACCCTGACAACGGGTTGGATTTACGCCGACTCCGTTGCGTCTTTGCTGATCGCAGCGATGATCACCGTCCGCGCCTCTATGATCCTGCGCCAGTCCGCAGGGATCCTATTGGAGCAGACTCCGGAGGGACTGGATTTGACGGAGGTCCGTTCAGCGATCCTCGACAACCCAAACGTCCTGGAAATCCACGACCTTCACGCCAGCAGCATCGGCACCGGGCTGAATGTCATGACGGGACACGTCGTTGTCACACAGGAATGTGTCGACCAGGGACGAACTGTTGAGGTCCTTCGCGACCTGCAAAACCGACTGGAAGACGAGTTCCCTCTGCTGAACCACGTGACCCTGCAGGTTGACAGCCAGCACCACGCCGAAAACGAAGAACTAGCCCACTAACGCCTGCGGGCTTGCTCCGCGATCTCAACCACGTTTGTCAGCAGCATCGCCCGCGTCATCGGCCCAACACCACCAGGGTTGGGGGTCATCGCCGCAGCCACGTTCTCCACTCCGGGGGCAATGTCGCCGGCGATCTTGCCGTCGCGACGCGCCACCCCCACATCCACGACTACAGCGCCTGGCTTCACAGCGTCCTCGCGGACCAGCTCAGGCACTCCTGCTGCCGCCACAATCACGTCTGCCTGACGTAGCTCAGCGTCCAGGTCCTTTGTACCCGTGTGGCAGAGAATCGCGGTGGCGCCAACATCGCGACTTGTAAGCATCAGTCCGAGGGGTCGACCAACCGTCAGCCCTCGCCCAACCACACACACCCTGGCACCTTTCAACTCAACAGAGTTAGCCTTTAGCAGTTCGACAATTCCTCGAGGGGTACATGGGCGCGGCGCCGTGGAGGTTCCGTCAACATCGTCGACGAGGATCCCCAAGTTATAGGGGTGCAGACCATCTGCATCCTTGGCTGGATTCATCCGTCGAAGCATCGCTGCGGAATCCAGGTGGTCCGGAAGCGGCAACTGAATGATGAACGCCGTGCACTCCGGGTCAGTGTTGAAGGCGTCAATGGCCTCCTCAACCTGCTCTGCAGTAGCGTCTGCGGGCAGTCGAACATCAAAGGAACGGATCCCGACTTCCTCACAGTCCCGGTGCTTTGCCGCCACATAAATCGCGGAACCGGGATCATCCCCAACCAGGAGAGTGCCGAGTCCTGGTGTCTGCCCTCTAGAAACTAAGCGCACAACCCGCTGACGCAGGTTTTCCTTAACTCTTGAAGCTAGCGCTAGCCCATCCAAGGGCAGCGCCTGGCCGTCCTGGACCTCCCCGTTCCATGGGTACTTCACTGTTCCAGCCCCGGGTAGAGCGGGTACTTTGTCGTCAGCGCATCCACGCGTGCTTGCAGTGGCGCCAGGTCGACTTCTCCCTTGGCTCCCTGCACCAGCGTGGTGGCGATGATGTCAGCGACTTCCACGAAGTCTTCGCGTTGGAAACCGCGGGTGGCAAGCGCCGGCGTGCCGATGCGCAGTCCCGAGGATACCCGAGGTGGCCTTGGGTCAAACGGCACCGAGTTCCTGTTTACTGTCACGCCGACTTGTTCCAGCAAGGTTTCCCCGTCCGCCCCTGAAAGCGGGCTGTGTTGCGTGTCGACCAGCACGAAGTGAACATCGGTGCCCCCGGTGAGGACCGTGATTCCTTCAGCCTCTACGTCAGCCTGCAGCAGCCGGTCGGCCAAAATCGACGCTCCAAGTAGTGTGCGTTCCTGGCGTTCTTTGAACTCTTCGGTTGCCGCGTACTTCATCGCAACAGCCTTGGCAGCAACGATGTGCATCAACGGGCCGCCCTGCTGCCCCGGGAACACGGCGGAGTTCAGTTTCTTTCCCCACTTCTCCCCGCGAGCGCTCAGGATCATTCCAGAACGAGGGCCACCAAGCGTCTTATGCACCGTCGTCGTCACCACATCAGCCCAGGGCAGTGGATTGGGGTGGAGGCCTGCCGCGACCAAACCAGCGAAGTGGGCCATATCGACCATGAGGGCAGCGTCAACCTCATCGGCGATCTCCCGGAATGCTTCAAAGTCGAGTTGACGTGGGTAGGCGGACCAGCCGGCGATCAGCACCTTGGGGCGGACTTCGAGTGCGCGGTCGCGAACCACATCCATGTCGATGAGGTAGTTTTTGGGATCTACCTCGTAACTATGCGACTCGTAGAAACGGCCGGAGAAGTTGATTTTCATCCCGTGGGTCAGGTGACCGCCGTGGGACAGCTCCAAACCGAGGATGCGGTCGCCGGGAAGAGCGAGCGCCTGCAGGGCTGCGGCGTTTGCCTGCGCACCCGCGTGGGGTTGGACGTTCACGTAGTCCGCGCCGAACAGTGCTTTCGCCCGCTCGATCGCGAGTTCTTCAGCAACATCCACCCATTCGCAACCACCGTAGTAGCGGCGACCCGGGTACCCCTCTGCGTACTTGTTGGTCAGCACCGAGCCCTGGGCTTCCAGGACGGCGGTGGGAACAAAGTTCTCCGAGGCAATCATTTCGAGTGTTCCGCGTTGACGACCGAGTTCGCCGTTCAGTACTGCGTAAATCTCTGGATCAACTTCGCTAAGAGGTGCGATATGAGTAGGTACAGACACAAGAACTCCTGGACACGGTGCCTTCGCTGGCTGCGAGGCGCTGCATTCAGGTTACCGCCACTTCTCTTCTGCTCTGCCCTGCGTCTACAAATCGGTCACCGCGGACCTCGAGTCGCCGAGGGTGTATAACCAGCGGGCACCCCTGCGGATGTTACCGGGTGCATCACCGTGTAGGTCACTGTGCAGGTCGCCGCGTGTGGCAGCGGACCGCTGGGGCCACAGCACCACCTCGTCCCCACTTGTTCGTGGGAACGAAGAGGCGGCCAGCAAGAGACTTTCAAGGCACATACCTGCCTCGGGTCTTTCGCTGGCCGCCTTCGTGTTCGGCGTCCTGCCATTGGGCGGTTCAGCCCCTGGGCGCCTAGCGGGAGTCGCCTACTTGACGAATCCCATCGCCTTCACAGCGTCGTACTCCTCCTGGAGTGCGGTGATGTTGTGGTCGATGCCGGCTCGGGTGCCCTCGGAGATGTCCAGGCCATCAACGATTTTGTAGCGGCCATCAACGGACACGCAGGGGAAGCCGAAGGACAGGCCCTTGGGAACCCCATAGTGGGAGCCATCAGAGTAGGCACCAACCGTCACGAACTGGCCGTCGGGAGTGCCGTTGACCCAGTTGTACATGTGGTCGATGGCGGAAGAAGCAGCGGAGGCCGCAGATGATGCGCCACGTGCCTCAATGATCGCCGCGCCACGCTTGGCGACGGTTGGGCGGAAGTAGTCTGCCAGCCACGCTTCATCAACCAGGTCGTCTGCGGGAACGCCGTTAACCGTGGCGTAGGAAACGTCCGGGTACTGGTCCGCTGAGTGGTTGCCCCACACAACAACGTTCTTGATGTCACGCACTGCGGACTGTGTCTTCTCGGCCAGTTGTGCAATGGCGCGGTTCTGATCCAGGCGGAGCATCGAGGTGAAGCGCTCGGCGGGAACGTCCGGCGCCGCGTTCTGAGCGATGACGGCGTTCGTGTTCGCGGGGTTACCAACGACCAGGACACGCACGTCTTCTGCCGCGTTGTCGTTGATCGCCTTGCCCTGGGGGCCGAAGATCCCGGCGTTGGCTTCAAGCAGGTCGGCGCGTTCCATTCCGGCGCTGCGGGGGCGAGCACCGACCAGCAGTGCGACGTTAGTCCCGTTGAAACCGGCGTTGACATCGTCAAACACCTCAACGGAGTCGAGCAACGGGAAGGCGCAGTCTTCGAGTTCCATTGCGGTTCCCTCGGCCGCTTTCACTGCCTGAGGGATCTCAAGAAGGTGCAGCCTCACCGGAACGTCCGGGCCGAAGATCGCGCCGGAAGCGATACGGAAAAGGAGGGCGTAGCCGATATTTCCGGCCGCGCCGGTCACGGTGACGATACGGGGTTGGGTCATTTTCAAAGACTCCTATTTGTTTTGGTTGACAACAGTAATTGTAGATCTATGCAGAGATCAGTGCGCCAGCCCACGAAGGCATGGTCTTAGCGCTGATTTTTCAGTGCCGGCGGTGGTGCCGGTAGTACTCGATCAGTTCGACCGTCGAGGGATCCTGGCTTTCGAGGGCTTCCTTGTTGCCTTCAAGCGCAGGCAGGATCTGCAGAGCCAGAACTTTGCCGAGTTCCACACCCCACTGGTCGAACGAATCAATCCCCCAAACGGCTCCTTCAACGAAGGTGAGGTGCTCGTAAAGCGCAACCAGTTGACCCAGCACGCTGGGGGTCAGGGATGGCGCCATGATCGAGGTTGATGGGCGGTTGCCAGAGAAGACCCGTGCGGGAACCAGTTCTTCAGGGGTCCCTTCGGCCCTCACTTCATCAGCGGTCTTGCCGTAGGCCAAAGCCTTGGTTTGAGCGAGGAAGTTAGACAAAAGCAGTTCATGCACATCCGCTTCACCATCAACCAGCGGCCACTGCGGGTTCGCAAACGCGATGAAGTCCGCCGGAACCAGGCGCGTGCCCTGGTGTAGCAACTGGTAGAAGGCGTGCTGTCCGTTGGTTCCTGGTTCACCCCAGAAAATCTCTCCGGTGTCGTAGGAAACCGGGGACCCATCCCACCTGACTGACTTACCGTTTGACTCCATGGTCATCTGCTGGAGGTAAGCGGGGAATCGGTGCAGGTACTGCGAGTAGGGCAGCACCGCGTGGGAACAGGAGCCCAAGAAGTTGGTGTACCAAACGTTCAGGAGACCCATCAGTAGTGGCACGTTGCGCTTGGCTTCCGTCTCCGCGAAGTGGCGGTCCATCCGATGGAGGCCGTCGAGGAAGTCCTGGAAAGCCTTCGGCCCAAGAACAATCACCAAAGACAGTCCCACCGCTGAAGACACCGAGTAGCGGCCCCCAACCCAGTCCCAGAACCCGAACGCGTTCTTCGGGTCAATTCCGAAATCTGCGACCTTGTCCAAGGCGGTAGAAACCGCGACGAAGTGCTTGCCTACCGCTTCAGCAGCCTCGGGCGAATCCACCGCTGGGATGACACCCTTCTCCGCCAGTGAAGTGAGGAACCATTCACGCACGACCCGCGCGTTCGTGATGGTCTCAAGGGTGGTGAACGTCTTCGAGGTGACAATGACTAACGTGGTTTCCGGATCCAGATCGCGAACGGTTTCCCCCACATCCGTGGGGTCGATGTTGGAGATGAACCGGGCTTCCATCCCCTCTTTCACGTAGGGAAGAAGTGACTCATAAACCATCACCGGGCCCAGATCAGAGCCGCCGATCCCGATGTTGACCACGGTCGTAAGTGGCTTACCGGTGATGCCGGTCCATTTCCCGTCGCGCACCTTGTCGGCGAACTCATACATCCGCTTTTGAACTTCGTGCACGGGGCCAACCACGTCTTCCCCATCAATCACCAAGGACTCTGTTTCTGGGATCCGCAGGGCAGTGTGAAGCACGGAGCGCCCCTCAGTCACATTGATCTTGTCGCCCCTGAACATTCTGTCGCGGTGGCGGAGCACTCCTGTTTCTTCCGCCAGTTCCAGAAGAGCGTCCATGATCTCTTCGGTAACCAGATTCTTCGATAGGTCAACGTGCAGATCCGCTGCCGAGTGCGTCCACTCTTTCGCACGCTTTGGATCTTTCTCAAACCACCCGGGAATGTCAGGCACGAAATTCGCTGCCTGGTCTTCCAGTTTCGCCCAGGCTTCAGTTAGCTCTGGGTCCACGGGTGCCGGGACGTCCTTGGCAAGTTCGGTCACTGTGTGCCTCCTGTTTCATGCGGCCCGTCTGGAGCCTTCCGGGGTCCAAACAAATCCGGGCCCAAACCTGTTCTCCTGCGATCAACCACTGACCGCAGGTCCGTCATTTCTCCAAGCTTTCCTTCGCCTGAACCATTTCTTTTAGTGCCTCCTGCGTTACGGGTTCCACGTCTTGGATCGGGATCCGTAGCACCGGGATGTTGGCGTTGGGCAACGACACCGTCTCAGAAACAGTGCGAAGTGGCAGCCACCATTGGAACCGAGGGCGCCGGTTATCCAAGTCGATTTGCTCATCAAAGTGCGTTATCGATTCGGCAATCATCCCCGCACGCCCCTGCCCCAAATACACAGAGTCAGAGTTGCCTTCAGCGAATGCCTTCTGCAGGTGCATCATCGCGTAGTACGCCAGCCTGGTTGCCAACAACCGGTCAAACGGCGTGGGTTCCCCGCCCTGCTGGATGTGTCCGAGGGCAGAATCACGAACGTCAAACAGGCCCTCTCCAGCAGCTTCAATCGCCTGAGCGATGAACTTGCGGTCGTAGTGGGTAGACGTCTTCTCATTCATCACAATCAAGAAGAGTCTGCGCCCTGCCTCAAACGTGGCTCGCAGTTGGCTGATGTCAGAGGACAGTCCGTCGAGGGTCAAGGGCACCTCGTTCAAATACACAAGCTCCGCCCCGGAAGCCATACCGCTGATAAGCGCCAGGTAACCACACCTGCGGCCCATTGTTTCTGCGACGAAGCAACGCCTGGTGGCGGCAGCGGACTCCTTGATCCGGTCCAAAGCCCACACCGCATTATTGATCGCGGTGTCGGTCCCAACTGACAGTTCCGTGCCCGGAAGGTTGTTGTCAATCGATGCGGGCACCAAAACCATGGGGATCTTCAGTGCGGGAAAGCGCGAGCGCTCCTGGTACAGCGCCTGCACGGCTTCGTAAGCGGCGAAACCGCCTATGACGATGAGGGCGTCAACGTCGTGGCGTTCAATTGCGCGACCAAGCGCGTAGAACTCTTCAACCTTGGGGACCGGTCTGCGCGTGCCCAGCTCCGCACCCCCGTCGAACGCCCAGCCTTCAACGTCGTCCCAGGAAAGCTCCCGGATCTCCTCATCGATCAGCCCCTGCCACGAGCCTTCCACCCCCAGCACCGTCCAGCCCATATGCAAACCGATACGGACAGCGGCACGGGCGCTTGTGTTCATGCCCGGCGCCAAGCCGCCGGCGTGGAGGACGGCGACGCGATGGGGCTTCCCTGACGGCTCGTGCTCCTGCGGGGGTGCCGACAAGATCTCGAAAATCTTGCCCATTTCGTAGTACGAGGTGCCCCTAGCCATCCGCGCCTGCTGATACTCCCCAGCTTTGATGAGGTCCGCGACGCCGCGTGTGGCAATGATCGCTTCCTCTAAGGGGAGGCGTGACACCCGGTTGCGCCGCACGCCAATAATGGATGCGGTGCCGTGACGTTCAGGGTCCAGCAGTTCTTGAACGGCGGAGTACCCCAGCAGCGTCGACATCCACCTGTCGTAAGCGGAGGGGGCCCCACCACGTTGCACGTGACCGAGGATGGTTACACGGGCATCCTCATTCAGGTGGTCACGAATCGCGTCTTCCACATCGGGGCTGGTGATCGGGTTGCCCTCGGTGTCACGAGCACCTTCTGCAACCAAAATAATGGACTCCCGACGCCCCGCTTCCCGCCCCAAAGCTAGTTTTCGCGTCATCTCTTCGCGCCAGTCCGGGCGTGCCGGGTTCTCCGGAATAAAAACGTAGTCGGCGCCACCCGCAACAGCTGCCATGAGGGGAAGGTAACCGCACCTACGGCCCATTACCTCAACGATGAAGGTTCTCTGGTGGGATGCTGCGGTCGAGGAAATCTGGTCCATCGCCGTAACAATTCTAGATAGCGCAGTGTCTGCGCCAATGGTCATGTCAGAGCCGACCAGGTCGTTGTCGATTGACCCCACCAACCCGACCAGGGTCATGACCGGGTGCATGTCCGCAATTCTCTGGGTGATTCGACCTTCTGAGACCAGGTCGCCCAGCATCTGAGTCCACTCGCTACGGAACTCATCGGCTCCGGCCAAAGAGCCGTCACCGCCGATGACGACCAGACCGTCTATCCCCTTGTTCAGGAGGTTTTCCGCCACCTTAAGCCGGCCCTCATACTCACGGAACGCCGCGCTCCTGGCAGTGCCGATCGCCGTGCCCCCCTTAGCGAGGATCGACGAGACGGAACTCCAGTCCATCTGCTTAATGTATTTGCCTCCGCGAACCGCGCCATCCCATCCTTCAAGGACCGCGAAGGGGACAGCCCCTGCCGCAAGCGCTGTTCTAACCACCGCCCGAACCGCGGCGTTCATTCCCTGCGCGTCCCCACCCGAGGTGAGAACCCCAAGTCGATATGGCTCTCCCGTTCGCGGGTTTATCCCGTCGACAACCTGATCTGTCACTTTCCTGCCCCCGTCATTTCTCTGGAGAGTTATTTAGATCCCTGCTGTTCAAAATGTTTGTGTTCGAGTGAGCCGCAGTCCGGGCGGAATCCTCTGGGAGGAAACCTCCAAGCAAGCGAATCAGCCGATACGTTCCTGCAAATTCTTGTCAATGGCCCCAAGGAATTCTTCCGTGGTGAGCCATTCCTGTTCAGGACCGATAAGTAGCGCGAGGTCCTTCGTCATTTTTCCGCTCTCAACAGTCTTGATGACAACGTCTTCAAGTGTGTTGGCAAATTCTGCGACCTCTGGCGTCTCATCCAACTTTGCGCGGTGGAGCAGTCCCCGTGTCCAAGCGAAAATCGATGCGATCGGGTTTGTTGAGGTCGGGTTGCCTGCCTGGTGTTGACGGTAGTGGCGGGTCACGGTGCCGTGGGCCGCCTCCGCCTCCACTGTCTTCCCGTCAGGGGACATGAGCACGGAGGTCATGAGGCCAAGCGAGCCGAATCCCTGCGCGACCGTGTCCGACTGGACATCACCGTCGTAGTTCTTGCAAGCCCAGACGTAGCCGCCTTCCCACTTCATTGAGGATGCGACCATGTCGTCGATTAGACGGTGTTCGTAGGTCAGTCCTGCTTCTTCGAACTTCTCCTTGTACTCGGCGTCGAAGACTTCCTGGAAGATGTCTTTGAACTGGCCGTCGTATGCCTTCAGAATCGTGTTCTTCGTTGACATGTAAACGGGGTAACCGCGTTGGAGTCCGTAGTTGAATGAGGCCCTAGCAAAATCCCTAATCGAATCGTTGAAGTTGTACATCCCCATGACAACGCCGCCAGTTTCGGGGATTTCAACAACCTCATATTCGATGACGTCCGAGCCGTCAGCGGGCTGATAGGTCAGTGTCACCGTGCCGCCTGCTGGAACCTTGAAATCTGTTGCCCTGTACTGGTCCCCGAAAGCGTGGCGCCCGATCACAATCGGCTTCGTCCAGGTGGGAACCAGACGCGGGATGTTGTCGATGATTATGGGTTCCCGGAAGATTACCCCGCCCAAGATGTTGCGCAACGTCCCGTTCGGGGACCGCCACATCTTCTTCAAACCGAACTCTTCAACGCGAGCTTCGTCAGGGGTGATTGTCGCACACTTGACTCCCACCCCGTACTTTTTGATCGCTTCTGCCGCATCCACCGTGACTTGGTCATCCGTGGCATCACGGTTCTGAATAGACAGGTCGTAATACTTCAGGTCGATGTCGAGGTACGGAAAGATCAACCGGTCCTTAATGAACTGCCAGATGATGCGCGTCATCTCATCGCCATCAAGATCCACAACTGGGCCCTTGACCTTGATCTTTTCCATTCCGTCCTCCACGACTTCGACTACGGACACCAGTTTTCTGGTGTCGACCTCTTGACATCAGCCACTGAGCTTCAGCCACTAAACCAACCACCGGGCATAAACCCTCCGGCGCTGACCCTTCAACACCGGCCACCCGGTAAGCGCCCCGACTGCAGCGCACCTGTTTCGACTTTACTCGATTTCAAAACAGGCCGAGCCTCCCCAAGACTCTAAATCGAGACTCCGACAAAAACCGGTTCCGGTTTCAGTTCAACCCCGAATTTCTGGGCCACTCCGTCCCGCACGTGAGCCGCCAGATCGACAATGTCTTGGGAAGTTGCGCCACCCCTATTGGTAATGGCCAGCACGTGTTTCGTAGACAACGAGGCCCTGGCGTCCGGATACTGCTTGTACCCCTTCTCAAAGCCAGCATTGGCGATCAGCCATGCCGCCGAAGTCTTCACCACTCCAGGGATCTTCGGGGCGGGCTTATTGGGACTGTTGGGAACAACCATGGATCTCTGCTCCACCTCGAACCTGGGAGCGTTGGAAGGAAGAGTTTCGTCCGCGGTTTCCTCGTCCAAAATTGGGTTTGTAAAGAACGAACCGGCAGACCAGGTGTCATGGTCGGCACTGTCAAGCACCATGCCTTTGGAGCGGCGGAGGGCTAGAACGGCTTGGCGAACCGCGGGGGCGGGTGCACGCCGCCCCAACTCCACGCCCAGGTTCCGAGCCAGCTCCTTGTATCGGATGGGGGCTGAAAGGTCTCCGCCAATCATTTGGAACTCCACCGCCAAAACAACCCAGCGCCCCGTCGGCCCCCACAGCCTCCCGCCTCCCGCCTCCGGGTCGGTCAGTGAGCGTTTCAGAATCGAGTCCCGGTAACCCAGTTCGAGGAATGCCCGCGGCAACGTTCGCACCAGCCCGGTGCTGCGGTCCAACGCTCTGACCGAGGCAATATTCTCCGCCACCTCACGCCCGTAAGCCCCAATGTTCTGAACCGGCGCGGCCCCCACAACCCCCGGGATGCCGGAGAGGGCCTCCAGCCCACTCCACCGCTCCTCAACGGTTTGGGCGACGAACTGGTCCCAGTTGGTTCCGGCGGTGACAAAAACCGAGGTCCCCCCGCAAGCGCTGTCGTGAGTGACAGTCACTTCCTGACGCGTGTCGCGTATCACGGTCCCCTCGAACGGGGCGTCCGAGACCACCAGGTTCGATCCCCCACCCAGCATCAACAGTGGGGTGTCGGTGCGGTCGGCGTCGAGGACGGCCTCAACAATGTCCGACTCGGAATCCAACTCCAGGAAGGTGCGGGGCATCCCGCCAACTCGGAGGGTCGTTAGCTCTTGAAAGGACGGCCTGTTGGGCAAAGCGGAATCAGTCACATTCCAATTCAATGCCTATGAGGATCCGTTGTCTACTTGACGCCAAGCCTCACCCACCTGACGTGTGCCTCTTACCCACCTGGCGCACGGACATGAAACCGAGACCAGCCGCTGCTGCTGTGCGCCGCGTGTGTGCGCTGCATGTGTGCGCCCACCAGACTCGGGGTCGATGTCCGTTTTAGACACACGAAGCCGGATGAACAACCCCATGACACCGTTAGCCTTCGCTCGCGTGTCTAAAACGGACATTGTCACTACAACGGGCCCTGACCCTGACACAGGCAATGCAGCTGGTTTAGGGCGTGACCCAGAAACGGACATGGTGTGGTGCGTGGACCGCCCTTTTGCCCCCGAGATCCACGCCTGCCCCGCACGCCCCACACGTCCGCCCGTATGTCCGAACGCCCCGTAGGCCCCGCACGCCCCGCGGCAGAAACGATGGTTAAAAGCCGAATGCGCCCAACCAGCACGATGGCTGGCGGACGCATCCTGTCTCCACACGCGAAGAGACCGAACCGCTAAGAGTTGTTAGCGGGTCTCCCTGTGGGCAGTCGAAGCGTTGCAACGAGGACAGAACTTCTTCAGCTCAAGACGATCCGGCGTGTTACGACGGTTCTTCTTGGTGATGTAGTTGCGCTCTTTGCATTCCGAGCACGCGAGCGTGATCTTGGGACGCACATCTGAGGATTTGCTTGCCACGGTTGTTCCTAACGAAAGTCAACTTGTCGGCGATGCCGATACACCGTGAAGATCTTACACCCGCCAGCCAGCCGAACTTAATCGCAGTGACCGAACGCACGCCCTGAGCGTAGCCGAGTAGGCCGGGTAGGCCGGGTAGGCCGGGAACTCACGGGACGCCTCGTACCTAACCTGCCCACTTTCCCGCGCGAAAGGCAGATACTTGGTCAATGACAACCTTGTCTCATGCAGTGTCCGCGATCAGCGACGGCATGTGGGTGTGGCTCCTAACACCCATAATCGTCCTGCTGGCGCTCTACTTCACGGTGAAGACTCGGTTCGGCCAGATCACTTTGATCCCGGAGATGTTTCGGACAGTCGTAAACAAGGCCCCTCGCGATCAGCAGGGGAAGCCGCTGGGGCTGTCCGCTTTTCAGTCCTTCACACTCTCGGCGGGCTCCCGCGTAGGTGTCAGCAATGTTGCCGGCATAGGCACCGCGATTGCCATCGGCGGCCCAGGCGCGGTGTTTTGGATGTGGATGATGGCACTCTTGGTGGGGGCGGCCAGTCTGATCGAGGCGTCACTGGCGCAGCTCTACAAAGTCAAAAACCCCAATGGCACCTATCGTGGCGGACCGGCCTACTACATATATAAGGGGCTGAAATCGCGCCCACTTGCGAATGTTTTTGCGGTGGCGTTGATTGTGGGATTCTCGTTCGGACTCAATTCCCTTCAAGCCAACACTTTGATGCAGACGATCAAGATCGCTGGGGGCGGGAACCAAGCGCCGGCCTGGGTCATGTTCGTGATTGCGGCACTCCTCGTAGCTTTGATGGGCGTGGTTATCTTCGGGGGCGTGCGCCGGATCGCTCGCGTCACCCAATTCATCATTCCCGGCATGGCAGTTTTGTACCTGATCCTCGGAATCGTCGTGGTGATCATCAACCACCAGCAGATTCCGTGGGCGGTCACTTCCATCATCGGAGGGGCGTGGGGACTGGAGCAGTTTGCGGGCGGTTCCATCGGCACCGTGATTGCCACGGGCATCCGACGAGGAATGCTTTCCAGCGAGGCCGGCCTAGGATCCAGCCCGAACGGCTCAGCCACCGCCGGTATCACGCACCCGGTGAAGCAGGGGCTGGTTGAAACCCTCGGCGTCTACTTTGACACTTGGCTGGTCGCATCAATCACGGCATTCATCATCTTGGTGTCTAAGCCTGACTTGGAACATGCGGAAGGCGGCATCGCCCTAACCCAGCAGGCGCTTACCGGAACGTTGGGGCGGTGGGCGGTGATTCTGCTAGTGGTGATTATCGCGTTCGTCGCGTTCGCCTCTTTGATCAGCAACTACTACTTCGGGGAGACGAACATTCGTTTCCTCACCGACAGCAACCCTCGGGCTGTGACTGGGCTTCGGATCGCTGTCCTCGCCGTGGTGTTCGTTAGCTGTTTGGCCGAGGTGGAGCTGGTTTGGAGCCTGGCCGACGCGGTCATGGGCATCATGGCGCTCATCAACCTGGTCGCCGTTGCCCTGCTGTCACCCATCGGACTGAGGCTGTGGCGGGACTACAAAGAGCAATTGGACCAGGGCCGCGACCCCGTCTTCACCACCAACCGCATCCCGGGGTTGGAAGGTGCCGAATGCTGGGTCGATGAGCAGGAAGTGATCGGGTGGTCCGCGCCTGAGAGGCAGCGGGCCGAACTGCACCTCGACGAAAACCCGCACAAGAACCCGGCCGAAAACCCGGATCTCGACGCTCAGCGCTGATCCGGCCCCGCACCCCAAGCGCTGACCCCTCCCGCGTGTACCCTTAACCGCATGACCACAGACTATTTCGCAGGTGACCCCCGTTCGCAGCGGGAACGGATGATGGCGGGCGACCTGTACCTGGCCGATGATCCCGAACTTGAGGCCGCACTCCAGTTGGCCACTGAACTCGCAGACCGCTACCACAAACAGGTGCTGGCAAAGGATCCCTCCGCGACCGACACGTTGCACCAGTTGTTTGGTGAGGTGGGCGAGGACATCTGGATCCGCCCCCCGCTCTACGTCGACTACGGAACGAACATTTACATCGGCCCACGCACGGCCATCAACTTCAACCTCACGGCACTTGATGTCGCTGAGATCCGCATCGGCGCCGACTGCCTGATCGGCCCCAATCGCTCTTAGAGGGTACGAGGTCGCCTGTATCTGACGCTACCCACAACAGTCTCGACCGTGTCGGTGACTGTTTTCGGCCGGGTTAGGAAGCACCAATGGTGGAAAAGAAAGTCCTCGATAAAGAATTTCGAGCCCTTGTCGAATTTGCCCGAGGATCCCAGGTGCCCACTGGTTTCGGAATGATGAACGACGACGGCCAGGTGGATTTGGACGCACCCGTCGAACTGTGGGTGAACTCCCGAATGACCCACGTGTTCGCGTTGGCTGAAATGTACGGAATCCCCGACACGGCGCATCTGGTCGATCACGGCGTGACTAGCCTGGCCCGCTACTTTCATGACCCGATTTACGGGGGTTGGTTCTCAAGCATCGAACCGCAACCCGGGCCTGGGGGAGACGGTGTCCCTGTCGATGACGAGAAGAAGGCTTACGCGCAAGCCTTCGTGATCCTCGCAGCGACATCGGCACTTGCCGCGGGGCACGAGGAGGCCCGTGAAATCCTCCTCGAAGCCCTCCAAGATCAAGAGGAAAAGTGGCGCGACGCCGACTCCCCCCGCGTTGTTGAAGCCTGGAACCGAGACTTCACGAAAGTGGAGGATTACAGGGGCATCAACGCCAACATGCACACCGTTGAGGCGCTCCTGGCTGCCGCGGATGTTTTGGGCGATGCGGCACTGGCCGAGCGCGCAACGAAGATCCTCGAGTTCGTTTACCAGCAGGCCTCGGAAAACAATTGGCGCGTCCCAGAGCACTACACGCGTGACTGGGTCGTGGATCATGAGTACAACGCGGATCAGCCCGCCGACCCCTTCCGCCCTTACGGTGTCACCCCCGGCCACGCGCTCGAGTTCGCTCGGCTGATGTTGCATGCGCACGGATCGCGGCAAAACCTCGGGCTAGAACCCGCTGATTGGCTGCTCGAGGGCGCGTCGGAATTGGGGAAGCAGGCCCAAAACGACGGCTGGGCGGTCGATGGACAGCCTGGTTTTGTCTACACGACTGACTTCACGGGGGAACCCGTAGTGCGCCAAAGAATGCACTGGGTGCTGTGCGAGGCTGCGGGATTCGCCGCAGTCCAGGCCCGAGTCCTCGAAAACTCAGGCGACACTGAAGGCGCTGCTGCGCTTCGAGCCCAGGCGGAGGAGTGGTGGGACTACGCCCAGGAATACCTCGTCCAAGAGCCTGGAAAATGGGTCCACGAATTAGACACTGAGAACAACCCTTCGGCCGTGACCTGGAGCGGGAAGCCGGACGTTTACCATGCCGCGCAAATGGTTCTTCTCCCCCGACTCCCCTCCAGCCCCACGTTCGCTGCGGCTCTGCGCGACGGGCTGCTCGACCACTGACCGGACACCAAGACGACAGTTAGATCAATAGTTAGAAGGAATCCATGGCTTCGAACCGTAATCGCTCCATCCTCGTCATGGGCGAAGCGCTGATAGACCTAGTTATTGACCCGCGACGTGAAGACCCTGAACCGATAGCGGTTCCCGGTGGCTCCCCCGCCAACGTTGCCTTGGCGTTGAGCCGCCTGGGCTTGGACGTCGAATTGGTGGCCTGGTTCGGCCAAGACAAGCATGGGGAAATGATCCGGGAGCACCTGGAAGCCTCTGATGTGAAGATTTCGCAGGGCTCCGATGGTGCCGCGTTTACGCCAACCGCCGAGGCACACCTCGATCACACCGGTGCCGCCACCTACGTCTTCAACCTGGAGTGGGACCCGAAGGCCCCAGTCGCAATCCCCGAAGATGCCGCCGTGGTTCACACGGGCTCGATCGGAGCGGTCCTCGCCCCCGGCACAGACGCCATCTTGGAGGCGTTCACCCGCGCCCGCTCTCAAGCCATGACCACGTATGACCCGAACGCTCGGCCCACCCTGATGGGTGATGTTGATTCGGCGCGAAAGATCATCGAGTCATTCGTGGAGCAAAGCGACGTTGTGAAGGTTTCCGACGAGGACCTCCTCTGGCTCTACCCGGACCAGGCCCCCGAAGATTCCGCCCTCGCATGGACGAAACGTTTCAACGTTCCGCTGATCGTGGTGACCCGAGGTAAGCAGGGCCCCGTCGCCTGGACCGCCACGGGAGCCAAAGCCAGCGTCATTCCGGCCAAGGTGAAAGTCGTTGACACCGTCGGAGCAGGGGACACGTTCATGGGTGGCCTCATCGACGCGCTTTGGCGCCGAGACCTCACTGGCGTCACCGCCCGCAAGGACCTCCTAGAGCTCTCCGCGGACGACCTGGTCGCAATCATCCAAGATGCCAGCGAAGTTGCCGACGTCGTCGTCCAACGCCGCGGTGCAAACCCGCCCTGGGCGCACGAGCTGGGCCGGTAACGCCGCAACCCAAGTCGCAATCTGCGCCCAAGTCACGACCCGCAGACGGAGGCTAACCTTTCGCGCCGCGCTCCGATTGCCCACCGACCGAGCAGAGTGCTACACTAATCGGCGAGGAAACTCGCAGGGGCCGCTTCTTTTGGAGAAGTTTACTAGGTTCAATTCCTAGCGGCTCCACCATTTTGCCCAAAAGCAGGCCCTCCCCTTCCGGGCTCTCAACCCCGGCACACCCCATGTCAGGCGCCCTTCCCTGTCCCTGATGTGACTCCCTGTCCCTGATGTGACTCCCTGTCCCTGATGTGCGCGTTATGAAATCGTGTTGGTAGGAAATGGCGACACCAAGAGCTCCGGGAAGCACACCAGGGACAGGGAACAGTGTTATGAAATTCGGCTCCCCCAAGACACAAAATCTGACAACTCCCCCACCCGTGGGAGACAATGAAGGATAGCTTTGGGGCCCCGGTCACGACGCAGCCGCCGGCGACGCACCCCAATCCGCCATGAAGGGAGATCACTGTGCCTCACAGAGACGCCATCCACATCGAGGAAGAAGAGTTACCCGGAATCGGGATGCGCGACGACTTCCTCACCGGCAAAGGACGCCGTGTTGGCGTCATCACCTACCGCGACGGTCACCGCGATCTCCTGGTCTACAAGCGGGGCGACCCGGACTCCGTCTCCGAAACCGTCAGCCTCACTGAGGGCGAAGCCGACATCCTGGCCGAATACCTGGGCACCCGCCGCGTCGTCCAGCGCCTTTCCCGCGTGACTGAGAGCATCGACAGCCTCGCGTCCACGGCGATCGAGGTGGACTATGACGCCCCGCTCGAAGGCGTCACCCTTGGCGAAGCACGCATCCGCGAGAAGACCGGAGCTTCCATCGTCGCCATCTGGCGCGACAAGGAAGTCACCCCCTCCCCAATGGCGGACTTCAGATTAGAAGCCGGCGACAGGCTGGTCACTATCGGCACGCAGGAATCGATTTCGGCAGCGCGGGCCTACATCAACGGAGCGTGACGTGGATTTAGCACAGACGTTCCTTGAACTTGGGGGCATCCTCCTGATCATGGGGCTCCTTGGGCGCCTGGCCAGCCTCATCGGGCTCTCCCCTATTCCCTTCTATCTTCTTGGCGGCCTCCTCTTCGGTGTTGGCGGCCCCATCGGCCTCAGCGGCGCAGAAGATGAGTTTATTGAGATCGGCGCCCAGCTCGGCGTCATCTTGCTGTTGTTCCTCCTCGGACTGGAGTACTCCGCCGACGAACTGGTGCGGAACCTGAAAACGCACTACGGCTTCGGCCTCTTAGACTTCGTGCTCAATGCCGCCCCGGGTGCGGTTGTCGGACTCATGCTGGGCTGGCCGCCCGCTGGCGTGATGGCGATGGCGGGGGTCACGTACGCGACTTCCTCGGGCATCGCAGCGAAGGTACTAGGGGACCTGGGTCGCCTGGGGAACCGTGAAACACCCATCGTCCTTTCGATTCTGGTGTTCGAAGACCTCCTAATGGCCATCTACCTCCCCGTCCTCACCGCCCTGCTTGCAGGGGTGGGGGTCAAGAGCGGGCTGATCTCGGTTGCCGGCGCGTTGGGCGCTGTCGCCGTTGTCATGTTCGTTGCCTTGAAGTTTGGGAAGCAAATAAACAAGGCAGTGTTCTCCTCGAACGACGAGTTGCTCCTCCTGGGCACCCTCGGCCTGGTCCTAGTGGTCGCAGGTTTCGCCGAGGAAATGCACGTCTCCACCGCCGTCGGCGCCTTCCTTGTAGGGATCGCCCTTTCCGGCCAGGTTGCCGAAAGCGCCCGGGCGGTCCTCGCACCCCTCCGCGACCTTTTCGCCGCCGTCTTCTTCGTTTTCTTCGGAATGCAAACCGATGCGAGGGCAATCCCACCCGTACTAGGAGCGGCCATAATCCTGGGCCTAGTCACAATCATCACGAAGATGATTGTGGGAATCCTAGCCGCACGCAAAGCAGGGATCGGGCTTCCCGGCCAGATCCGCGCCGGCACCATCATGGTTCCACGCGGCGAGTTCAACATCGTGATCGCCGGACTTGCAACCTCGGCTGGGGTCACCGGCATCGGCCCACTCGCGGCCGCCTACGTCATGCTCATGGCCATCATCGGCCCCATCCTGACGCGTTTCGCCGACCCGATCGCCGCCCTCATCCAGGGGAAGAAAACCGCGAAAAACTAACCCAGGTCTCCCGCCAACATTTGGGATTGGGACGAGGGGGATTCTTCCGACTCCTCCTCGTCCTCATCATCATCCTTACCGGCAGCCGCGACAACGGTTGGCTTCCTCGCCCACCGCGCCAATCCGCCCAGGACCAGCACGCCCGCCACTGCGGCCACCAGCCACCAGGGGAACCTCGGCTGATCAGAACGTTGCATAGCGCCTTCAATGTCTTCCACTGGCGTCGGTATTACCCGTTCCCCGGTGACCAGCATCCGTTCCGTGTTGATCCCCAACGGGTCACGCGTAATCAGCGTGACCAGGTCCAGGTCCGGGTCCACCAGCAACCAGTCAGTCTCTGTGGGAGCCACGATTCGCACCGTATCCACCTCATACGTGAGGACTTCACCCGCGACCTCAAGGGTGAACCTGTCCCCCACCCCGACCTGATCCAAGTGGGTGAACAGGACTGATTCGGCCAGTGTCTTCGCGGCTCGGGCACAGCTCCAGGCAACGGTAAATCTGGCTGCGCTGGCGGCCGCAGATGCGGCGCCGATCAGCGGGGTCGTGGCAACCTACGGGGCCTCC